>Ga0105239_10000122_pt1 | contig 109167 bp, 105 predicted proteins | sample KBSC44metaG_FD_92761 | JGI IMG/M metagenome (GOLD analysis project Ga0105239, IMG submission 92761) | Corn rhizosphere microbial communities from Kellogg Biological Station, Michigan, USA - KBS C4-4 metaG | ecosystem: Host-associated > Plants > Roots > Rhizosphere > Soil | place: Michigan... | reverse complement strand
GGTGCAGCGCATGAAACAGACCGCCGAAAAACTGCTGCAGCCATTGCCGCACCTTGTGTTGATGGATGAGCTATTTAAAGGTACCAACGTACACGATGCCTACGAATGCACCCGTGCCGTAGTAGATGGTCTGCTCACGCACCCTAATCATATAATGATACTATCCACCCACCTGTACGAAGTAGCACAGCATTTCAGCACACGGAAGGATATACTATTTAATTATTTCGTAACACAGATGCATGAAGATGATAGTTACGATTTCCGCTACGAGCTTAAGGAAGGTATCTCTAACGACCGTATAGGCTATCGCATACTGCAAAAAGAAGGTGTTATATCCCTGCTTCAGCAACACACCCCGGACAAATAACACAACTTTTTGATTTAATACATAAATACCTTGTCTTTTAGACGCGGTAATACGTTTAATTTTGCACCTGACTAATTTATAAGCATGAGTATGAATTTCGGACTGGGCGGCTTCGACCGTCTGACCATTGTAGTAAAGAATATTATCATCATAAATGTATTGGCGGTGCTTGTGGGTTTTGTTACTTACAAGAACTGGGGCATAAATCTGAACGATCTGGGCGGTCTGCATTACTGGGAAGAGCCCGGTTTCCATTGGTGGCAGCTGGTAACACACATGTTCCTGCATGGCGACCCATCCAGTATTTCTGAAACCTTCTGGCATATTTTCTTCAACATGTTCGCGTTATGGATGTTTGGGCCTATACTCGAGAATATGTGGGGCGCTAAGAAATTCCTGCTGTTCTACATGGTGTGCGGCGTCGGTGCCGGCCTATGCCACTTGGGTGTGCTTACGTTCGAGTTTAATTATCTGCACCACCAGATGATAGATATAATTGCGGTAGGAGCTTCAGGAGCTATTTTCGGTATATTATTTGCCTTTGGGTTCTTATTCCCGAATGCCTTACTGTATGTGTACTTCGCTATACCTGTAAAGGCAAAATGGTTTGTTGCCATCTATGCAGGTATAGAGCTGTTCTCCGGTGTGCGCAACTCTGCCGGCGATAATGTCGCTCATTTCGCCCACCTCGGTGGTATGCTGTTTGCCTTTATATTACTGATGATATGGAAACGCAAGCGCCCTAAAAATATTTATAAATAACTTTACGGTGAGATTATGAGTACAGGACAGAGAAGATCAGCTTTATCATATATACCCGGCTATGCCAATAATGCCGTTATACAGCTTATAATATTTTCAGGCATATTGTCGGTAATGCTTGGCATCACATGGTCCGTAATGACCATTATCGGTTATGGGCAACTTGCATACAACCAGCACATTCTGGCCAATATTGGCCTTTCAAACCCTGCCACCTACGGCCCTAAACTGTGGACGATACTTACCTACGGACTCTTTCACGCGCATTTCTGGGAGCTGGTAAGCAATATGCTGTGGCTCTACTGTTTTGGCTCACTGGTGCAGATGCTCGTAGGCCATAAGCAGGTGATACCTATCTATATCTACAGCCTTATTGCCGGTGGTATCTTTTACAAGATAGCGCAGCTCATCCCCGGCATCTCTATCTCCCCCGACTTTATCATCGGTGCCCGTGCGGGTCTTACTGGGCTTGCAGTAGCGGCTTTTACGCTCTCTCCCAAATACCGTTTTTACCTCACGCCCACATTTGCTATACCCATAGCGGTAGTAGTAGGTATATTTATAGTATTGATGGTATTTAGCTCAGGCTTTTATCTGCCGGGTATATTATTGCTATTAGGCGGTGGGCTTACCGGCTTTACGTACATAAAATTTTTAAAGATAGGCTATCGCCCGGGTGAGTGGGCTTATACCTTCTACGCACGCCTGGAGCGCACCGTAACCCCCGACCCCGATGCGGAATGGAAGAAACACAACAAACGTCGCAACGAAATGCTGCGCAAATTCGAAGCACAGCAACAAGCCTCACAAAAACGCATCGACGACATCCTCGATAAGATAAACCAGAAAGGCTACAACGCACTTACAAAGGAAGAAAAGGATGCGCTTGCTCAGGCTAGCAAAGAGTAATTATTGACAATTTTTCTACATATACATCCCGCTCATTCCGTACTTTTGCACTGTTTTATATAAGGCAGCATAGGCGCTTTTGCTTTTGCCTTCTAACTTTTTTACTTAGCCAATGTTGCATCTACATAATTCTTATACCCGTCAAAAGGAGCAATTCGAGCCCATTGTTCCCGGATATGCCGGTCTGTATGTATGCGGCCCCACTGTGTCAGGGGAGTCGCATTTAGGGCATGCACGCCCGTATATCACTTTCGATGTGGTAAACCGTTACCTTACCTACCTTGGCTACAAAGTGCGTTATGTGCGCAACATAACCGATGCAGGTCACTTCGAAGAAGAAGGCCGTGTAGCGGAAGACAAGGTGAGTACCAAGGCGCAACTCGAGAAGATGGAGCCTATGGAGCTGGTGCATAAATACACCAACCTCTTTCACTGGGGTATGCGCCTGTTTAACTGCGTCGACCCAAGCATTGAGCCAACAGCTACAGGCCATATCATAGAGCAGATAAACATGATAGAGACCATCATGGCTAAGGGATATGCTTATGAGGTGAATGGCTCTGTATATTTTGATGTAAAGAAATATGCTGATGAATTTGCAAATACACCCAATCCCTACGGCAAGCTATCTGGCCGCATATTAGAAGACCAGCTCGAGACTACCCGCGAGCTCGATGGTCAGGACGAAAAAAGGAACAAGGCCGATTTTGCATTATGGAAAAATGCTCCTCCACAGCACATCATGCGCTGGAAAAGCCCGTGGGGCGAAGGTTTCCCCGGCTGGCATATCGAGTGCTCGGCTATGAGTAGTAAATACCTCGGCGAAACATTTGATATACATGGCGGTGGTATGGACCTTCAGTTTCCGCACCACGAGAGCGAGATAGCACAGAGTACTATAGCACATGGCCACGCGCCCGTACGCTACTGGATGCACAATAACATGATCACCATCAACGGTAAGAAGATGGGTAAGAGCTATAACAATGTTATAAAGCTTACAGAATTGTTCAGCGGTAATCATCCGCTTTTAGAGCAGCCCTACCACCCTATGGTTGTGCGCTTCTATATATTACAGACACACTACCGCAGCACCCTCGATTTTAGTAACGAGGCGCTCCAGGCATCAGAGCGTGCGTTCCGCCGCTTATGGGATGCGTATGAGATACTAAACAAACTACAGCACCCTGCTAACGAAACCGCCGGTGATGCTGCCCTTGATAAGCAGGTAGTTGAATGGTGCCACCAGTGCACGGAGTTTATGAACGATGACTTCAACACAGCAAAGGTTATCGCGAATCTCTTTGAACTTGCGCCGGTTATTAATGGCATAAAAGGCGGACAGATAAAGGCAGATGCATTATCGTCCGGTACATTCATCTTACTGAAAAATACCTACAAAGATTTCCTCGAAGATATACTCGGCATGAAGGCATTGCAGGTAGAGCAAAGCAACAAGCTCGATACTGTCCTGTCACTATTGATAGAGATACGTGGCGATGCCAAGAAAAGGAAAGATTTTGCTACCTCAGACCAGATAAGAAATAAGCTTGCAGAAACAGGCGTATTACTCAAGGATGAGAAAGACGGAACGGTGTCGTACACCATTGAATAACATAATATGAAAAAAATATCAAGGCTCTTAAATTACCTCAAGGATTATAAAAGCCAGATAACACTTTACTTTGTTTCTAACCTGCTGGGTATATTATTCGGGCTGTTCTCATTAACCATGTTGGCGCCTGTATTGCAGGTGCTCTTTAAGCCCGCCGATGCACCAATTAATCGCGATAGCCTGCTGGGCAAATTCTCTGGTATTATACAGGATATTGTACATCAGCAAGGCCCGTTGCAGGCATTGGCTTATGTGTGTGTAGCAGTTGTGATATTTACAGTACTTAAAAACCTGTTCTTATACATTTCACTGTATATCCTCAACCCCATCCGCAACGCCATCCTTCGCCGCCTGCGCGATGATATGTTCACAAAGACGCTTTCCCTGCCAATAGGCTTTTTTACAGAAGAGCGTAAGGGCGATCTTATATCCCGCATGACCAATGATATCAATGAGGTGGAGTTGTCTATCATGGGTGTGCTCGAGGTGTTCATCCGTGAGCCGCTGACCATTATCTTTTACCTCGGTGCCATGATATTCATGAACTACAAGCTTACGTTGTTCCTGTTAGTATTCCTGCCGGTTGCGGGTTTAATAATAGGCCGTATCAGTAAGTCGCTCAGAAAATCTTCTAACATTGCACAGGAACAGTTAGGCAACATGCTAGGCGTTATCGATGAAACACTGGTAGGTATGCGCGTAGTAAAAGCGTTCAATGCGGAAGCTAACCAGCACCTGCGTTTTATGCGCATCAATAATTTATTGTTCCGCACACGTAATCACATTGCCGCGCGTAAAGAACTGGCATCACCACTCTCTGAAACGATGGGCGTGATAGTGGTAGCGGTCATTCTGTGGTTTGGTGGCAGGCTGGTATTTTCCGGCACAGGTTTTAGCGGCGAATGGTTCCTTACCTACATCGCCCTGTTCACACAGATAATAAATCCGTTCAAAAATCTCTCCTCTGCTTTTTATAATGTGCAAAAAGGTACAGCTGCACTCGACCGTATAGAGCATTTGCTGGGCGTAGAGAACACCATTGTAGAAATGCCCAACGCCAAACACATACATGCTTTCGAGCACACACTCGAATTAAGAAATGTACAGTTTGCCTATGGTGATAAGACGATACTCAACAATATAAACCTTACAGTAGAAAAGGGAAAGACCATTGCATTGGTAGGCGCGTCGGGTGCCGGTAAGTCTACACTTGTCGATCTCATACCGCGCTTTCACGATGTAACGGGTGGTGAGATACTGATTGACGGTGTAAACATTAAAGAGTGTAAGATCGATGACCTGCGCCGCCTAATAGGTGTCGTTAGTCAGGATCCTATTCTGTTCAATGATACTATTTACAACAATATTACCCTTGGCACTGGTGGTGCTACTGAAGCCGATGTAGCAGATGCTGCACGCGTAGCCCATGCTGATAATTTTATCAAACAAAAGGCCGATGGTTACCAGACCGTAGCTGGCGACCGTGGTGCAAGGCTTAGCGGTGGTGAGCGCCAGCGTATTACCATAGCACGTGCGGTATTGAAGAACCCACCTATACTTATACTCGATGAGGCAACTTCATCGCTCGATACGGAAAGTGAGCGTATCGTACAGGATGCTATTAACAAGCTCATGCAAAACCGTACGTGTATCGTTATCGCGCACCGCCTTAGCACGGTGCAGCATGCCGATGAGATAATAGTAATGGAGAAAGGCGAGATAGTAGAGCGCGGCACACATGCCGGTCTTATCAGCAAAGGTGGTATCTACCAAAAACTGGTTGAGATGCAGCAGGTAAGATAAGGACGTTCTAAAAAATAGAAGTCAAAATTTAAAAGGCAAGATATCATTTCCATCTAGAGGCACAGCATGCTGTGTCTACCATTCAATACCATTACACGAGTTCGTCGTCTGATCGCAAGACACTTTTACTTTTAAATTTTTACTTAGAATATACGCCTTTATCTTTTTGCAAACACATGTTATTTGGTTTCCCCTTTCCCCTATATTTGTATTATAACTATTAAAGGATCGCATATGCGGTCCCCTCAAAACTAAATTACTTATGAGCAAGAAGATACTGGTAACTGGTGGCTGTGGCTATATCGGCGGACATACAATCGTCGACCTGATACAAAATGGATTTGACGTTATCTGCGTAGATGACCTTTCGAGAGGTTCTTTAAAAATGCTCGAAGGGATAGAGAAAATAGTAGGGCGCCCTATAAAAAATTACAAAGTAGATCTTTGCGATCTCGATGATACAGAAGCTATCTTCTTAGAGAACCCCGATCTCGAAGGCGTGATACATTTCGCGGCATTCAAATCGGTTCCTGAATCGGTAGATCAGCCGTTAATGTATTTTAAGAACAATCTTAATTCACTCATCAACCTGTTACAATGTGCAGAAGATTTTGATGTAGATAATTTTGTATTCTCCTCATCATGTTCTGTGTATGGTAATACTACAGAACTACCTGTATCAGAAAACGCACCTATACCTGAGCCGGAATCTCCTTACGCCCGCACCAAACAAATGGGTGAGGCCATCTGCCGCGACTTTACTTTTATTCATAAAGACTTCAACACTATATTGCTGCGTTACTTCAATCCGGTAGGCGCGCATCCTTCAGGTCTTATAGGTGAGTTTCAGGATCTGTCAGAAAGTGTAGTACCCGTTATCACACAGACTGCTATCGGCAAGCGCAAAGAAATGACTGTCTTCGGTACTGATTACGATACCCGCGATGGCTCATGCGTACGCGACTACATACACGTAATGGACATCGCCAATGCACACACCAAGGCACTGCAATACATAATCGAAGACCGCAACAAAAACAATTGCGAGATATTCAATCTCGGTACAGGTAATGGTGTCACCGTATTAGAACTGATCGATGCCTTCGAAAAAGTATCTGGTGAAAAGCTGAATTACAAAAAAGGCCCGCGCCGCCCCGGTGATGTAATATCTGTCTATGCTAACAACAATAAAGCACGCACCCTCCTCGGCTGGGAAACAAAGTATGACCTCGATGCCATGATGGATACCGCCTGGAAATGGGAGCAGATCGTAAAGAAAAATAAGGAAGCTGCTGTAGCAGAGTAGTTATATAATTGCCTCGGCCTTTTGAATTGCTATTAGGGCTTTTCACACAAGTTAATTATAACGCATAAAAAACGGCTACCTATAAGGTGGCCGTTTTTTATAAAACTCAAGATCTGATTATTTTTTGTACACCTTTACAGAGCAGGTGTAGTATTCCATTTTTTCTATTTGTTGTTCACGGCTCAGGTGGCTCAGTCTGTTTACTTTAGGCAAGTGCACTTCTTTCGGCAATTTATCGTGTATCAGTTGTATCAGCGCCTTAGAGCTCACCGCATAGGTATTATCCTCGCCCGGTTTGCCGATAGCGGTTAGTATCGCTAGTACGTTTCCTTGAGCGTCCAGTATTGGCGATCCGCTTTGTCCGTGGTCGGCATGCAGTTCCAGTCCGTATTGCATTGGGTTGCTTTCATAGCCATCGCGTGCGCTTACATAACCTTCTTTATATACGATCTCATCATCAGGGTAGCCCAGTGTAAATACCTTTTCACCCAGTCCGGCTTTGCCTGGCTCAAACGTATAAGGCACTTCAGATTTGCCAAAGCGGAAACTCTTCTTTTCCACCTTTAATATAGCAAGGTCTTTTTCAGCATCAAATGCTACTAGATATGTTTTGAAATAGCCACCGTCCCTGTTCTGTATATACACAGAGTCGCCGTCAGATATTACGTGATAGTTGGTAACAAAGTAACCATCATTGGTAATTGCAAAGCCCGAACCTATATAGCGCACTTCCGATGGTGGTGGTGTGGGTGCTTTGGTTGTGTTTATGTCTTTGCGCAGTTCTGTCTGGCTGCGTTTTATATTCTCAAGCTCACGGCGAACGATATTATAATCAGATGCCGATTTTTTAGCAGCATGTGTTACTGCCCAGAAGGTTGTGAGTGATGTAAGTATGGCAATACCTGCGGCTACAGATGCTGTACGCCAGAAGTGTGCCTTTAATGGTATGGTGCGTATTATTTTTGTAGTAAATTTTACAGGCGTTTGCTGTTCGGTATGTATATCGTGCAGCATGGCGCGGAAATTCTTTTGTGCGATGCTGCCCTGCACAGAGCGTAGCAGGTTCACACTTTCATGAAACTGGCCGGCAAAGATAGGATCCGATTGCAGGCGTGTTTGCAGTGCTACAAGCTCGGCCTCGGGTAGAGATCCTGCCAGGTAGGCTTCTGCAAGCTCCCAGGTACTGTTATCGATAGTCATATTGCGTTCGTTATTTAGCCTGTGCTCCGTAAAACAGTTTACGAAGTCGGGTAAGGCATTTATACTTTTGTGTCTTGGCATTGTCCGGGTTAGTATACCCGAAGTCCGCCGCTATCTCCTGCATGCTCTTATCATTATGATAAAAAGCTTTTATTAAGGATCTGCAAGGTTCCCCCAGTTGGTCCAGCGCTGCGTTCAGTTGCTCATAATGTGCTTCACGTTCATGGTGCGCGTTAAGGTCTTCCTCATACGCCCAGTCCGGTCCGTCATCATCACTGCCGCCTGCGTTATCAGGCAGGTATCCCGGCCCTTTCTGCTGCTTTTGTAGTTTTTTATACCACAAATGCTTGCTGATGGCGAAAAGATAAGTGCCTATTTTACAGGTCAGCCTGAAGTCTTCATGCTGTGCTTTCTCAAAAAGAACTACCATCGCCTCCTGAAACATATCTGCTGCGTCAGCCCCGCTGCCTCCGTTCTTGATTATCCACCCATTTATGATATTAAAATGATGTTGATATATCTCCGCGGTTGCCTTTCGGTCGCCTGCAGCTAATGCCGATAATAAATGTTGTTCGGTATTCGGGAAGCTCTGCACTATTAATGCTGTTTTATTGAAAAAGTAACCCAATGAAAGGAATAATACCCCCAAAGAGGTTATAATAGCTATAAAGGTAAATATACTCCGCTATAAAAATGTCCCAAAACTCCTAAAATTATATTACAAAAAAATATTTTCAAAAAGGTGGGTTACCTTATTCTGTTTCCGGTATAAAGTGTAATTAACCATCTAAAAAAACAAATTATGAAATTCGTAAAATTAAGCATCTTCGCTCTTGCAATGGGTATGTTTGTAACTTCATGCGGTAGCGGAAGCGGTGACGCATCTACTAAGGACACAACTGCAGCTGCAACAACTACTACAACTACTACAACTGCAACTCCTGACACTGCAAAGGCTCCAGTAGCAACTCCGGATACATCTAAGATGGCTCCTGCTATGGATACTACTAAAAGCAAAATGACTACTAAGACTGAAACTAAAACTACAGAAAAGAAAGCTAAATAATTTTAGCCTTACTTTTAAGTAATATTTTGTGAGCGCTACCCATTGGGTGGTGCTCTTTTTTTAATATATATGCTATTGTAGTAACAATAAATTTTCTGCTCTGTCCGTCTCATCCGGCATATATTATTAGCCTGCAACGCCTAATTTTACAGCATGACGATACTACCCGGTGATGTAAAGACCGCACAGCTGCATGCATACCTGCTTGGCTCCGTGGCTCCGCGCCCTATATGCTTTGCCAGCACTATAGATAACGAAGGCAACAGTAACCTTTCTCCTTTCAGCTTCTTCAATGTTTTTGGCAGCAAGCCGCCCATACTTATTTTCTCGCCGTCGCGCAGGGTAAGGGATAATACCATTAAGCATACCCTCGAGAATGTGTATGAAACAAAAGAGGTGGTGATAAACATCGTCAACTACAACATGGTGCAGCAGACCAATCTCGCAAGTTGCGAATACCCGAAGAATACAAACGAATTTATAAAGGCGGGCTTTACACCCATTAAATCCGATATTGTAAAACCCTTCCGTGTAAAGGAGTCACCCGTGCAGCTTGAATGTCGTGTCATGCAGGTGATAGAAACAGGTAAAGAAGGCGGTGCTGCTAATCTTATTATCTGCGAAGTGCTGTGTATGCACATCGACGATAATATTTTTGATGCCGCCGGCACTATCGATCCGCATAAAATAGATCTCGTAGCACGTATGGGTGCCGACTATTATTGCCGTGCGTCAGGTGCTGCAATATTTAAAGTAGAGAAGCCGAATATGGCGCTGGGCATAGGTGTTGATGCGCTTCCCGATAACATTCGCAATAGCAAAGTACTTACCGGTAATGAGCTGGGCATACTCGGCAACAGCCATGCTATACCTGTTATCAGCGAGCTGGTAGAAGACGACAGGCTGAATGAGATAATGAAAACAAGTACCCACGATGAAGATCTGAAGATCACCTTACTGCATGCTTATGCAAAAGAGCTACTACAAGATGGTTATGTAGATAAGGCCTGGCAGGTGTTGATGGTAGAATAATGGAGTGGGATTACAGTAAGGCACAATAAACTTTCATTGTGGAAGTTATTTATATATCACAAAACGCCTGAAAAATATGAAAAAGCTAACAACCCTATTAGTATGTATCTGCGTCTTGTTTGCAGTTAAAAGTACTGCACAGTCTTTTAGCGACAGCGTAAAGCGGGCATTACAGCAGGTAAGTGATGAGATGTATGCTGCGGACGATAAGGAATGCTTCATCGTGCAAGCCATTACTGATGAACTGATACAGCCGGGCCAGAAATTCGTTTTCATTTATGATACAGGTGTTATCACGATAAACGGAAGCAAGCCCGCTGGCGGGCTGAGGGAGCGTTACCTGATAAGGGCGGGTCACTTTTTACAAATGGGCAAGGGGTGTATAGATAGTTGTAGCATGGGGATAGATGAGGGAGGCATAACGCTTGCCGAAATATTTGATGCCAATTCAAAATTCAGGAAAAGATTGGAGAACAGCAGGATAGCAATGAACCGGGAAATACTGAGGGATATGTCTTCCTCAAAGTTGATAGACACTGCGGACTACAAGATTCTTTATAATATCCACGGTTTGTATGTAAACAATGAAAAGGTGCCTGCCGATATTGCCGGCATTTATATAGCTATGATAGAGAGCGAAGGCTTCTACCCCATAGAGGAAAGTGACGAGTTTGTTATGGAGCATCCATACAAAGGCGATTAATACCATTTAGACACCTGAAATTACGAATGGTATAATTGCCTTGGCCTTTAGGCCGGGGTTATGTGGGTAAATACTGGTGGCTTTAGCCAAAATAGCACATGCAAGGCTTAGATGTCGAATTGATATGACATAATACCTCATTATCTAAAACACAATAATTATAGCATAGACAAGTTATCTATATAGTCTGAACTTTACTGCTATGAGAAGGGCATTTCTTACACTTACTGTGTGCTTATTTGTCGGGTTATTGTGTACAGATAACAGCTATGCGGCAACAGGGCTTAGCGACAGCATGAAGCATGAGCTAATGCGCGTAAGCGATATTATGTATCGGCAAGGTGATAATAATTTTATCGTTGTCGATGCTATCGTCGATGGGCTGATACCTTTAGGAGTCTACTATAAACTTAGTTGTAAGAACAGTACTATCACAATAAATGATAATGATTTGCCTGCGAACTTGGCGTCATCTTATAATGATAAGGCCCTGCGGTTCATCATACACAACGGAGGAGATGGAACATCTTCTTTCTCCGTGCGCTGTGATGGAGCTAAACTCTCAGACATATTTGACCCTAATTCAACTATGAGGCAGTCGTGGGTGCATTCAGATACGATTCGCGTTAATACGGCCGGATCAGTTTTATCGAGCAGCCACTGATCATTCTTCAGGAAAAATAATATCATTTTCCGTTTTAAGGGCATTGCCATTAGGCATGGGTCTCAATTTTTCTGGTAACTGATTATTCGGAAATGGCAACTGGGAAATGACACCCTCTACTTCGGAGTGCAAGAAAGGGCACGAGCGTAGCTCACGGGGTGAGGCCAACGCCACGCATGCGCCTATAACATAATTGCCCCGCTCTTTAGAGCGGGGTCAGCATTAAAATATATTTCAGCTTTAGCCAAAATAGGTGTCATTGAATGTTCGATTAGTATTAACCCTGTAAACCCTGTGTATAACCTGTGCATTTCATATTGGCATAATACGCACATAATACTTTCGTAACACTATTGTGGGTAACTTTAGTATAACCTAATATTATAGATTATGCTATGGCGAAGATTTAGCGGCGAACCTTTACGGCTTCCTGTAAAGAAAGCTGTGGAAGAGGCTATTGTACGCGAACGCGGTGCGGGCTACAAGCTCAAAGTATGCATTGGTACTGACTCACAGGTACGCGCTGCCGAAACGGAATTTGCAACCGTCATCGTTTTCCTGCGCGAAAAACATGGCGGTTTTATGTTCATCAGCAACGATAAAACCACGCAGCCATATTCTATCAAGGAGCGTATGCTGGTAGAGGTAGCACGTAGTATCGAGATAGCCTATGAGCTATGCGACCTTTTTAATGAATACGATGTGGACATGGAAGTACATGCCGACATCAACACAAATCCGCAATTCAAAAGCAATGAAGCGCTGCGCGAGGCCATGGGTTACATCCTGGGTATGGGCTACGCCTTCAAGGCCAAACCCGATGCTTTTGCCAGCAGTTGCTGTGCAGATAAGATGGTGAATTAGCGTATAATTTCTGCTTTTTGCAGTCACAAGGGTCGTTCACGTTCCTTGCAGGTCATTTCTCTCTTATATTTTCCTGTTTTCCCGCCTTTCGTCCGTATTTTCCTGTCTTTATATAGGTAAAAAAGGTTTAAATTTACTATTTAGGTACAACCCTTGTTTTAAATGAAGTTGCGTTACATATCCCTGTGTTGCTGTATGTTATTTTCGGCGCTGGCAAGTTATGCCCAGTCACCGGTAGAATTTATTGAGAACAAAGGGCAATGGGGTAACTGGTTTCAGTACCGTGCTAATACTGTGGGAGGTGACGTGTTGTTAGAGAACGATGGATTTAGGTATATATTGGGAGACCCGGCGATAAATAATAAAATGGACTCCTTCCATCTCGGAATGATAAAGCATCCTCCTATACTTAACTTTCATGTATATAAGGTCACTTTCGAAGGTGCAAACAAAGCTGTTCTAACCGGACGCAAACCACAGTCCACATACTATAACTATTTTTTAGGGGATAATAAAAATAACTGGAAGTCAGGTATTCATCCTTGCCTTGCTGTTGATTATGATCATTTGTATGATGGTATTGATATGCATGTGTCATCTGATAAAGGCTACCTTATGTACGAATTCATGGTACAACCAAAAGCAGATGCGGCGCAAATAAGGATGAAGTTTGAAGGTCAGAATACTTTGTACATAAAAGGGGATAAGCTTATTGTGCATACTTCTGTAGGTGATGTAGAAGAGTTAAAGCCTTACGTATATCAGTACATAAATGATCAACGTGTCGATGTGCCTTGCGAGTATCAATTGAATAAAAACGAATTGACATTTAATTTTCCTGATGGATATGATCACACACAATTATTAGTCATTGATCCTACAGTGGTTTTTTGTACACTTACAGGCTCTACTGCTGATAATTGGGGATTTACCGCTACTTACGATAATGAAGGCAATTTTTATGCTGGCGGCTTAGTAAATACTGTTACATTTCCGGGTACTAGCTTTCCCGTTAGCCCGGGAGCATTTCAGACAACTTATGGCGGAGGATACGGAGAGGGTTATGCATCCGAAGGTTACGCCTATGGTGCCGATATTTCTATCATAAAATATAACCCAACTTGCAGCAGCAGAATATATGCGACGTATATTGGAGGACTCGGTAACGAGCATCCGCATAGTATGATCGTTGATACTGCTGATAATCTAATAATTGCGGGCAGAACAAAATCACAGAATTATCCTGTTACATCATCTGCTTATGACACTACTAATAAAGGGGGGTGGGATATAGTTGTTACAAAACTTAATGCCACAGGTACTGCACTCATTGGTTCTACATATATTGGTGGAAGTGGTGATGATGGGGTTAATTTTGACTCAACAGAAGCTGGTGCAGGGCATTTGAAATATAACTATGGCGATGATGCCCGGAGTGAAGTCCAGGTGGATAAACAAGGTAATATTTACGTCGCCGGTTGCACAAATTCAACAGATTTTCCTACGACATCTTCTGCTATTTCCACTACACTTTCAGGTTTACAGGATGGTGTTGCTTTTAAATTGAATAGTGATCTGAGTTCATTGATATGGAGTACTTATGTGGGTGGTAGCGGTGACGACGCAGCGTATGTGCTGGCGTTCGATACCGGACAGGCAGCTATATACGTTGCAGGTGGTACGAACAGTACAAACTTACCGGTAACATCAGGCAGTTTACACAGCACCTATCAGGGTGATTCGGCAGATGGTTTTGTATTAAAATTTAAAAACAGCCCTCCGTATAATGTGCTTAAAGGTACCTATGTTGGCACCAGTCATTACGATCAGGTGTATGGTGTACAGGTATCGTCTGATAATAGTGTGTATGTAATGGGGCAATCGGTTGGAGGCTCTTTTCCGGTAACAAGCGGCACTTATTCAAATCCTAACTCTTGTCAATTTGCAATGAAAATGGATGCGGATCTTTCAACTGATCTTGTTTCCACTGTCTTTGGTAACGAAGACCCTACTCATACCAATATATCACCGGTAGCGTTTCTAATAGATACGTGCCAGAACGTATACATATCAGGCTGGGGTGGTAATCTCGGTTTTCCATCCATCAAATCAGGAGAATGTAGTGGAATGCCGTTGTCAACGGACGCATATCAATCTACTACTGATGGCCGTGATTTTTATTTCATAGTACTTGGGGCTGATATGGCAACACTTCGATATGCTACTTACTATGGTAGAAGTAGCGCAGATATTGTACAAGGTGAGCATGTTGATGGAGGTACAAGTCGATTTGACAAACATGGCATTATCTACCAGGCCATTTGTGCGAATTGCAGAGGGTATGACATGGGGCCAGGCGATCCCCCCTTTCCTACTACAAGTGGTGCTTGGGCTACAATCGACGGAAGTGGTAACTGCAACGAAGCCGCGTTAAAGATCGCCTTCAACATAGGCCCTGTTAGCGCGTCTATCACAGCAGGCCCCAGCACAGATGGCTGCGCGCCGCTTACCGTTAATTTTACAAACACATCGAACAATGCGCTCTCCTTCCTCTGGAACTGGGGCGATGGCTCAGGTACCGATACCGGCTATGCACCTTCACATACATTTACTACACCCGGTGTTTACACGGTAACACTCTCAGCCGCCAATTCTAATGCTTGTTTCAGAACTACCGATACCGCGCACCTTACCATTACGGTAAGTACCGATACGCTCAGCCCTGCGTTCGATGTTATTGTAACGGATAGCTGTGGTCCGTACACGGCTAACTTCATTAATACATCTGTATACGGCACAGAAGCGGGCGCTGCTGCGCATACTACATTTACATGGCACCTTGGCGATGGTACTACGTTTACAGGTGTCACTCCGCCAATGCATACCTATGCCGATACCGGCATCTATACGATAACACTGCTAATGGTCGATACGACCGCCTGTAATTCGCCCGATAGCGTTTCTAAAACAATAAGCATACATGGTCAGCGTGTCACTGCAAGTTTCAGTATCACAGATTCTGTTTGTGAGGGCGTACCGATAGGCGTTATAAATACTTCTACCAATGTTATTACCTATATATGGAACTTTGGTAATGGTACCACATCCACATCTTCATCACCTGTTATCACGTTCGATACAGTAGGCACATTCACCATCACCCTTATTACGGTCAACCCCGGTGCATGTAACCTTAGCGATACCGTACACGCAACGATTACCGTAGAGTCAGGGCCTACGGCTAACTTCACCTATACGCCTATTACACCCGTACCCAATAGTGCTGTAACATTTACAAACCTCTCGCTCAACGCTACTAGTTATTCATGGGATTTTGGCGATGCAACCACAAGTACGGAAGCAAACCCCGTACACATGTACAACAAAACGGGTGGCTACAATGTATGCCTCAACGCATACAACGGTAGCAACTGCCCCGCACGTATTTGTAAGACCGTACCTACTGATATACAGCCCATCATTGGTTTGCCTTCAGGCTTCAGTCCTAATGGCGATGGCGAGAACGATGTACTGTATGTTCGCGGAGCAGCCATAAAAACACTCGATCTTAAAATATACAATCGTTGGGGTGAGCTTGTTTTCGAAACAACAAGCCAGAGCATAGGGTGGGATGGAACCTTCAATGGCAAACCGCAGCCTATCGATGCTTATGCGTTTGTATTGAGTGTATCATTTATTGATGGGTCGCAGCAGCTTAAAAAAGGAAACGTTACATTACTAAGATGATGAAGAAAGTACGGCAGGGAATAATACTTATAGCGCTGTTATGTATTCAGTGTAGTGATTCCTTTGCCCAGAGCATACACTTTTCCCAATACTACAATGCACCGGTAATACTCAATCCGGCTAACACCGCATTAATGCCCGATTACGATTATCGTTTCGGCGCAAACTTCCGCAATCAGTGGGCTACCGTGCCTGTACCATATAGCACCACATCGGTATTCGGTGATTTTAAAATAGCCTCACAAAGAAGCAGCAGCAACAACTGGCTGGGCCTCGGCCTTGCCTATTTCAATGATAAAGCCGGCGATGGCAACCTCGCCCTTAACCAGATAGAAGGCTCCGTAGCATACCACCTGTCCCTCAATTATCAAAGCCTTTTATCCTTTGGTCTTTCGGGTGCATACACCCAGCGCAGTGTCAATTTTGATAACCTCACCTTCGATGCGCAATGGGATGGTTTCAGCTTCAACACCAGCCTGCCAAACGCCGAAAAGGTAGGGATACTAAAAACAGACTACAGCACCGTAGGTGCAGGGCTTAACTATTCTTATTTCCCCAACGAAAATTTTTACCTGAAGCTCGGCTTTGCCATGGCCAATATCAATCAGCCCACCGAAAGTTTCTACGGCGGCAAGAACCAGATAGCCATGCGCCCAACAGCCAATGCAGAAGCAACGATACAAACCGGCTCCAACCTTATTGTAACACCATCAGCCTATTATACAGAGCAGCTGAGTGCCTACGAGCTGATATATGGCTCCCAGTTCCAGGTGCGCCTCCAAGGTACGGAATACAAGACCTCAGAGCTTATTCTGGGTATTTACAATCGTTTTGGTGAGTCCATGATTGGGGTGGTGGGTTTCCAGTATAATGGCATCCAGTTCACTGCCAGCTATGATTTTACTATATCCACACTTGCTCCTTATAACTCGGGCTATGGCGCTTTAGAGTTCTCGCTGATCTATAAAGGGCTGTACAGAGGTATAAATGCACCACACAAAATGTATAACTGCCCGCGCTTCTTTTAACAAAATATATTGCCGTGTAAAAATTACTGGTATTATATTTGAGTAACAATTGTATATGGAAAAGGAAAAATATAAAATACTGCTTGTCGAGGACGACACCAACTTCGGACAAGTATTGAAAAATTACCTGGAACTAAATGATTTTGTAGTAGAACTGGCTCGTGATGGTATACTGGGGCTCGCCGCATTCCGCCGCGAGAAATTCGATATCTGCCTTTTAGACATAATGATGCCTAATATGGATGGCTTCACGCTGGCAGAAGAAATAAGAAATGTAGACCCGGATATTCCACTGTTCTTCCTCTCTGCAAAGAGCATGAAAGAAGATATACTCAATGGTTACAAACTCGGCGCGGACGATTATATCACCAAGCCTTTCGACAGCGATGTATTGCTGCATAAAATAAAAGCGGTGCTAAAGCGCAATCAGGAATTGCAGGAAAAGCACCACTCACAGATAGAGTTCGTAATAGGCTCTTATCATTTCAATAGCAAGCTGCGCACATTAAAGCATGGCGCCGATACCAGCACATTATCCCCTAAGGAAAATGAGCTGTTGTTAATGCTTGCTGAGTACAAGAACGACCTCTTGCCACGTGAGATAGCGCTGAAGCGCATCTGGGGCAGCGATACCTACTTCAACGGCCGCAGTATGGACGTGTACATAGCCAAGCTGCGCAAGTATCTGAAAGAAGATAGCAGCGTAGAGATAGTGAACATACACGGCAACGGTTTCAGGCTTGTAGTACCTGAATAAGCAACCTCGAAAATATAAATATCGTATGCCACATCATAAAGGTGTGGCATACTTATAAAGAGCTTTAATTAACTGTGCGATATGTACTTCGGAGACTATAAGCAGCACACGGATGCGAAAATTAATCAGGCGCTGTTATGGGAGTATGATATGTCTGCGTTCGACTTTGGCCAAATGGCAAACATAGTCGTGCAGCGCGTTGTAGAGCGTGGCTGGCCGGATGATTGGTATGCCGCACTAAATCTGTATAGTGTGGATGGCATGAAAGAAATAATAAAAGCTTTGCCCTACCTCAATGAAAAAGATATGTATTTTGTCAGCGGTCTTTTTGAGATCCCGTTATCACAAATGAAATGTTACACAAAGAAACAGTCACAACAACTACACTGGAACTCTTAAAAGAGTTAATGCTGGATGAGAAACTCAATGGATTTTTTCTTGCAGGCGGCACGGCGTTATCTTTACTAATAGGCCACAGAATAAGTATAGACATTGATCTGTTTTCCCAATTTCCATTTGATGAGAATGCATTATCAACCCATTTGGAATCTTATGAGCGATTTCAGCTCAATTATATACATAGCAATACTATCAAAGGGCAGATGAAGGATGTTCAGGTCGATATCATAACACATGCTTATCCATTAATAAAGAATGTGCTTAAAATTGAGGATGTTAGATTAGCAGACATAGAAGATATCGCAGCAATGAAATTGAACGCTATCATTGGTAACGGTACGCGAATAAAGGATTTTATCGATATAGCCTTTATTTCTTCTTTTCTTTCTTTACAGCAAATGACAGATGCTTACGAAACGAAATACGCCTCAAGAAATCCGGTGATGGTATTAAAGTCACTTATGTACCATCAGGAGATAAATTTTAATGAACCTATTCGGATGATTCATGGTGCTTTCAAATGGGAACCCATTAAATTAAGATTAGATGAAATGGTGAAATTTCCGCACAAGGTTTTCTCTGCCCCACCTATTCATTGATGCATTGCGCAATTATTATTACTTTTGAAGCTACATGAAGCATTTACCTAACCTGCTGACGCTTGCCAACCTCTTTTGCGGGTGTGTGGCGATCGCTTATATATTAAATGCACAGCCATACCTCGTTACCAATATGGATACAGGCATGCCCTCATGGGTGTGGGTGCGTGCAGAGCAGCAGATGTGTATCGGCAGTATCTTTATAGGCATAGCCGCTGTGTGCGACCTGCTCGATGGCCTTGCCGCCCGTGCGCTCAAAGCTTTCTCGCCGATAGGTAAAGACCTCGATTCCCTTGCCGATATAGTATCCTTCGGTGTAGCTCCTTCCATGATATTCTTCAAGTTTCTTTGGGATGCGCTCATGGGCGAAAAGAACGCCTTCGATGCCAGCCTGTTGGGCATGGTGCCCGCGTTTTTACTCGCTTGTTTTGCGGCATTAAGACTTGCCAAATTCAACATCACCTCCTCCAGCCAGAAAAAATATTTTATCGGTATGCCGGTGCCGGCTGTAGGTCTGTTTGTAGCATCGTTGCCGCTGCTCACATGGTACAACCCTTACGAGGTTAGCCACCTGTTTCAGAACAAATGGTTCATATACCTCATCATCGCCGTGTTGTGTTTCCTCATGGTATCGCGCATAAAATTCTTTAAGATGATACCCGCCCAAAAGGGCCTTAAATATATGTGGCCGCAGATAACCCTCGTAGTCGTTACCCTCGCTGCCATACCGTTTTTATACTATGCTACTATAACGTTCGCCTTCTTTGTCTATATCCTGTTATCCATCATCTACAGGCAGCCCGAAGAAACCACCGAACCCGCATAACCATCTACTTTTTAAAATTTACTCGACATGAAATATACCGCACACATCAACATAATGCCGCTTAAAGAATTGCTCGATCCGCAAGGCAAGGCGGTTAATAACAGCCTGCACAACCTCGGCATTAGCCAGGTACAGGATGTACGCATAGGCAAGCACGTTACCCTTAAGCTCGAAGCTACCGACAAAGTACACGCCGAGCAGTTAGCCCACGATGCCTGCAAAAAGCTCCTTGCCAATCAGGTAATGGAATCTTTCGAGTGCTCGATAACAGAAGGATAGAACCTCTCCCGTCCTCTCCAAAGGAGAGGTGTTATTGCCGGTAAGCTACATTGTTTAAGTCTTTTGCCTTTTTAATTTTGCATTTTGACTTTAACCTTACGCACCACGCACTTTTTGCTTTTTACTTTTACCTTCTAACTTTTGCCTTAACCATGCGCCTTTACCTCATACCCACGCCCATAGGCAACCTTGGTGACATGACCTACCGGGCCGTAGAGGTATTGAAGCAGGCCGATGCTATACTGTGCGAGGATACCCGCACCAGCTACATCCTGCTGAAGCATTATAATATACAGAAGCAGCTTACCCCCTACCATCAGCACAACGAGCACAAGGTGCTGGCGCACCTTGTGGAGCAGATACAGGCCGGTAAAAACTTCGCCTTGCTTACCGATGCCGGCACCCCCGGCATTTCCGATCCCGGTTTTCTTTTGGTGCGCGAGTGTATACGCAATGGTATACCCGTCGAGTGCCTGCCCGGCGCCACAGCCTTTGTCCCTGCATTGGTGCAGTCGGGCATACCTAGCAATAGGTTTGTGTTCGAGGGTTTTCTGCCGCTAAAAAAAGGCCGGCAAACCATGATGAAGATACTGGCTGCCGAAGACCGCACCATCATCCTCTACGAGTCGCCGCACAGGCTGGTGAAAACACTCAACGAATTGGCCACCTATTTAGGGCCCGAAAGACAGGCCGCCGTATGCCGCGAGCTTACCAAAATGTTCGAGGAAACCAATAACAACACCCTAGCCGCGCTTGCCGCCCATTACGAGGCCAGGCCGCCAAAAGGAGAGATCGTTATTGTGATTGCGGGAAAAGAATAATTACTTCTTGGCGCTCTTAGCAGCCGATACACCTATCCCGAAGAGCGCTATACCTATTACGGCGCCTATACTATCGGCCACGGCATCCATAAACTCCATACTGCGCCCCAGCGACACAAAATAACCCTGCAGCACCTCTATACAGGCCCCCAGTGCTATACTTACCACGAGCATCGTCACGATGGTCCTTGCGTTGAACCTCGGGTGTGCGCACAGCCACAAAAAAGCGAAGCCGGCAAACAGTATAAAGTGTGCCCACTTGTCTATCAGCGGCACATGCACTTCGGGTAGCTCCCTGGCCGGTGTAAAGCAGGCAATAAAAATGAGCAAGGTCCACACTATGGCTGCGAACCTTGCCCGTTTTGTATAAGGACTCTGAGGCGTAAAAATGCGTAGCATCTTATTCGCCTACAAGTGCGGTATATGCGGCCGCATCCAGCAGATCTGCTGTTTCAGATGCGTTGGCGATGGTCATTTTTATCATCCAGCCTTTACCATAAGGGTCAGAGTTTACAAACTCAGGGTTTCCTTCCAGCTCAGGATTTACTTCTGTAATAGTGCCCGCCAGTGGCAGGTACAGGTCCGATACTGTCTTTACAGCCTCTACCGTACCAAAGATATCATTAGCGCTAAGGTCCTTGCCCTTAGTGTCTATGTCTACGAATACGATATCGCCCAGTTCGCGTTGTGCAAACTCAGTGATGCCTACCGTAGCGGTATTGCCTTCTATTTTTATCCACTCGTGGTCCTTGGTGTAGTGCAGTGTGCCCGGAAATTCCATGTGCTTGATTATTTGGCGTAAAAGTAAAAGAAAAATACATCAAAACGAAGGCCCGCCGTCATTTTCGCAGCACGATTTTTGTGCCGCTATCTGTAATATGGACAAACCTTTACAAAACATATAATTATGAAAACGTTATGGATAGTACTCGTTATTTTTCTGCCACTTACAGTTAATGCTAAGAAAACCCATAATCCACATCCCGGCGATGTTTATAGCATCAACTCAAAGGCCCCCCTCTATATCAACCAGCTCATACGCCAGGCCGGCAAGCGCATCGTAAAAGAGTCTGAGCACAACATGAAATACACCCACCACGGCGACACTACTTATGGCTATGTGCGCACATGGGCGTCTTACTCATCCCGCATACTCCGCATGAAGCCGCAGGTTACCGTCAAGGTCTACAGCACATCTGTTAAGGGCAAGAGTGGCAAGCCGGCATACACCCGCTACCTGCTCAAATTCTTCGGCGAAGAGGGTATTTACTACATCGCTTACGATAACCGTCAGTCTACACCATTTCTTAAATACAACGAAACCGGCTGGAGAACAAAAGCCAACCTCCTCCCCACAAACAACGAACTCAATACCGACATCGCCTCTGCTATGCACAAACTCATCACCTCAAAGCTGCCTTATTCTTACGAACAATAATGTACAGTACGACCAAAATGTCACCCAAACACCTGAGCCCTGTATTGCAGGGCTTTTGTGTGAAAATGGGAATAAATGATTAACAATTTTATATAGCTGCATTTAAGGGAGAATGCGTTCTATACATTTAATTCAAAAAGTTATACATTGTGTTAAAAAGGATTCATGAGGAAAGAATTTTTTGCGTTTATACGCCCTACTGATCAGGAAATAAAAGAAGTATGGAAATCATGCATATTTACCTTTGATGCAAACATACTTTTGAATTTCTATAGGTATACTAACGAAACAACAAGTGTTTTTTTTCAATTACTGGATAAATTAATTGGGAAAATCCAAATAACACATCAAGCATGTGACGAATATTTTGAAAATAGACTTAATGTAATATCAGAGCAGGAGCACGCTTATTCTGAAGTAAAAGACGCATTAGAGCGAAACGTTGAAGAGCCATTAATGAATGCAAGAAAGCATCCACATATTAACGATCATTTACTCAATGAACTTACCGCTACTACCAAAAAGGTAAAAGAAGAATTAGATTTAAGAAGTCAAGAATATGCAAAAAAAATATCGAATGACGATATTCTAGAGAGAATTTTGAAAATTTTTAATTCCAAAGTTGGGAAAGTTTTTGACGAAGAACGTTTATTGAAAATATATCAAGAGGGAGAAAAGCGATATAATGAAAATATACCCCCGGGATTCAAGGATAAAAAAAAAGGAGGTATTAGGCAATTTGGAGACTTAGTATTATGGCATCAAATGATTGAATTATCAAAAGAGCATAAATCAGATTTGATTTTTATTACTGATGATGAAAAAGATGATTGGTTACACATTCATAATGGCAAAACTATAGGTGCATTGCCAGCACTCCAAAACGAATTTTTTAAATTAACTGGAAAGAAAATTTATTTATACACAGCGTCTAGATTTATTGAAAAAGCTGGCGAATATTTAAATGCAGATGTTGCTAAACAAGCCATTGAAGAAGTAAGAAATTTGCAAGAAGAAAAAAAGTTAGATTCGTTTAGTTCTTTTCTTGCTGATGAAGAGATTGATTTTTATTTATTACAAGCAATCCATGAGCTCGAGAACGAAAATGGGTGGGCGGATTTGGCTGTTTTAGGTTTTCATTTACTTAAATATACTCCTATTAATTATAAAAAACTAGGTTTTCAATCCCTACGACAATTCATAGAGTCGAGAAATTTATTTGAAACTAAAGCAATTCAGAAATCACCTTCAGCAAAAGCTGTTGATGCTGTATTTGTTAAAAGAAAACCTCTTCAATCATTAAACTTAGACATTCCTAATGGTAATTAAATATGCTATTTGAAACCTATGACTAACACTACAGATATAGAACAGCTTTCTTTATCATTTGGGGAAACATTTCTTGAACATCATGCTGGACAAATTATTCAAGATCCCAAATATTCAATTGTTGAATTAGTTGCAAACAGTTGGGATGCTGGAGCAGGGAATGTAGAAATATTATGGCCTGAAATAATTGGGAACAATATTTTGATTCATGATAATGGCACAGGTATGACAAAAGATGAATTTAGTTACAGGTGGAGTAAATTAAACTATAATAGATTAAATTTTCAAGGTAAAGAGGTTATATATCCAAAGGGGAAAGGCGGTCGTCATAGAATTGCTTTTGGTAAAAATGGGATAGGTAGACATGCTATGTTCTGCTTTTGCGATAAATATTTTGTGGAAACTATTAAAGATGGAGAGTATACAAAAGCATTAGTTACTAAAACACCAACAGAGGAATTCCCTTTTAAAGTTGTTATTGAGGATCATAAAACAGGAGTTGAGGGTAATTGGACAACAATTTCAGGAAAAGCATTAAAGAACATAGAACTATCTGCTAATAGCATAATAAAGATTATAGGGTCGAAATTTATAGCAGATCCTGAATTTCAGATTTCCGTAAATGGTGACAAAGTATTATTCGAAGATTTAGAACATGAAAGTGAAAAAAACATTTTAGAAATTGAAGGGTTGGGAGAAGTAGTTATTAAACGTTTTGAAGGCGAAAAAAATAGAACCACTCAACAACAAGGAGTAGCTTGGTGGGTAAATAGACGCCTTGTTGGATCGCCATCCTGGGGAGATATTAATGGAAGACTAATAGACGGGCGGAACGCAATAGCTAAACGTTTTGTATATATTGTTGAGGTGGATTTTCTTAAGCAATGGGTTAAAGCTGATTGGTCTGGCTTTAATTCATCTGTAGAAGTGAACATTGTTAGACAAAAAGTCTCAGACTTTATTAACGATGATTTAATTTCACTGCTTAGTGAGACAAGAAAAGAAAGAAAACTTGAAGCATTTCAATCAAACAGTGATATAATCAACACATTACCTCAACATATAAGGCACGACATTTCTGAAGTTATTGATGAATTTCAAAAGGATTGTCCAACATTCGGAGTAAATGAACTTGAGAGTACTGTAAAAGTTTTAGCTAATATGGAAAAAGCTAGATCTGGCTATTCTCTATTAGAAAAATTATCTTCTCTTAAGCCAAATGATATAGATAGTCTAAATTCAATATTGGATGAATGGAGTGTTAGTGATGTAAGAAAAATTATGAATGAACTCAAATGGCGTCTTGAATTAATTTCAAAACTTGAGCCGTTGGTTGATAATGCAAATGCGGATGAACTACACGATCTCCAACCTTTATTTGAGCGCGGTTTATGGATATTTGGCCCTGAATTTGAATCTATATCTTTTACATCTAATCGGACATTAGCTACCGTAGTAAAAACCTTTTTTGTTAGTGCAATGTTAGAATCCCCTAATAGAAGACCTGATTTTGTTATTTTACCAGACAGTTCAATTGGCATATATTCTCGGGATTCTTTTGACGAAAGTCATAATGTTTCTGGATTAGATGCTGTAATAATTGTAGAGTTAAAACGTGGAGGATTTGAATTGACTTATAAAGAAAAAGACCAGGCAATGGTTTACGCCCGGGAAATTCGAACTAGTGGGAAAGTAGATAAGAATACTAAAATCACTTGCTATGTATTAGGTTCTTCTATAAGTAGTAATAGTGATGTCGCCGAACCAAATAAAGAAGGTAATACTACAATTATTCCTAGACGATATAGTGCAGTTCTCAAACAAGCACATGCTAGAACATTCAATTTACTTTCTAAAATTCAATCTTTATCCTCTGGTCAAATAAAAGAAAACGATGAAGATGTGTTTGCGCCACAATTATTTTCACCAGAGGGATAATCTTTTTATTATTTATTTTAAACAAGGCTCTCTATTTATCCATGCTATGACTGCTGCTTTATCACAGCGCAAGTCGTTCGCAGAGCAGCCTGCGTCTACTGGTACAACAGATAAGACCCTGTGTCAGTTTTATATTAAGCCAATTCAATCTGCTTAATCTGCGTCCCGAACTTCATAACCTTACCCAGCCCACCTTCCAAAGAAAAATTTGGAAACCCCTCCCTCCAGATCGTATCTTGTGCCGCTAAAGGAAGATATTGAGTAATATCTAATGCATTCCCTGCACTTCCCACACAAATTGCTCCGTCCGGAGCCTGTTTCGTTACCAATACCCTAAATAAATAAACCAAACCTATCAAATGAAAAGTCACCAACAGCAGGAAGCCCGTGAGCTCTATCTCTCTACCGACATGACCAAGACCGAGATTGCCGAGGCCATCGGCGTCCACCGCAGCACCGTCCACCTCTGGGTTAGCCAGGGCGAGTGGTCCCGTATGAAATATTGCGCCCGTCACCTCCCGTCTCTTATATCAGAGAAATGCTACTTCATCCTCGGCGATCTGGCAGATTCCATCCTCGATCGTCAGAAGCGCGCCGATGTCAAAGATGCCGAAACCATATACAAGCTCATTTCCGGCATCAGCAAGCTAAAGGCCCGCACCACCTCTAATGAGGGTATGGAGATGTTCACCCACTTTATGGAAAAATTGTCAGGTAAAGACCCGCAGCTTGCCCGCTCCTTGCGTCCGCATATCGCTGAGTAGATGACCGTCCGCAAAAGCATAAAATACACCGAGCTGCCCCGTCAGGAAGAAAGCCCCTTCAAAGAGCTACCCATGACGGAAAAGAATATTATAGAACACCGCCTCGACGAGGCCGACTACGACAAATGGGCACAGGAGCGCTACACCCCCGAACTCGAACAGCAGATCGCCGAGCAGCAACAAGCCATGAAAGAGTTCCTCGCCAAGTGGAAAGCCGCCGCCATCAAACACGAAGCACAGGAAAAGGAAGGCAGGAATGAAAAAACCAAAGAAGAGAAAAAGAATGTGAACAAAGAACAGAACGAAACAGAAGAAAAAAGACAAACCCAACAATCCCCTCCCGAAAACAAAATCCTGCACCCTTCCACTGATTATCAGGCACTTGCCTCCTGAAAATCCGTCAAAAACCCTACAATACCCCGACAAACCCACTACAAAATGAACAGAACTAATACAAAATATACCACCCTCACCCCAGAGTGCCTGCAAAGGCACGAGCGTAGCTCACTTGGTGAGTCCAACGCCGCAAAGTCAAATCCCACAATCACTTATTGCACGTCATTGCGAGAAGCGCCCCGCCCCGCAGCCCTGCCGCGACGAAGCAATCTAACCGCCACCTATCCATCAACACGAGTGAGTCGTCTGACACCCCCGGAGTGCCTGCAAGGCACAAACTAGCTCACGACCTGAGTCAATGCCGCAACGCCCCCACATTCCATCACATTACCGAATTTCCCCACATTTCTCAACACCCCGCAACATCTCCACATTAAAACACTGTCAATATTGCAGCCCGCTACCGACTGGCATAGAAACTGATGGTAGTGTAGTATCAATCTTTAAAACACAAAAAATAGAATAGTATGTCAAAAACTGTAAACATTACACCGCTTCACGATAGGGTTATCGTAAAGGCGGCGGCGGCAGAAGAAAAGACTGCAAGCGGTATCATCATCCCTGATACAGCCAAGGAAAAACCACAACGCGGTACTGTAGTAGCTGCAGGCCCCGGCAAAAAGGACGAACCAATGACAGTAAAAAGCGGCGACTCCATATTATATGGCAAGTACGCAGGCACCGAAGTATCGTTTGAAGGTGAGGAATACCTGATAATGAGGGAAAGTGATATACTGGCAGTGATCTAAATAATTCGGGAATAGGGCAATTGGGTAATTTGCCAATTCGGCAATTTGACAATGCCTTGCGAGCAGAAAAGAGTTTGACAGTAAGGTAATTCGACAATTTGACAATGCCTTGCGAAACAGAGTAATTATTACAACTAAGAAATACATTCATTCACTAATTGCCGAATTGGCAAATTGATTAATTGAAAAAACATGGCAAAACAACTTCATTTTAATATAGACGCGCGCAATCGTATGAAACGCGGCGTAGACATACTGGCTGATGCCGTAAAAGTAACCCTTGGTCCTAAAGGCCGTAACGTGGTTATAGAAAAGAAATTTGGCGCACCAAGCGTTACAAAAGACGGTGTGACCGTAGCTAAGGAAATAGAACTGGAAGACGCGATCGAGAACATGGGCGCGCAGATGGTGAAGGAAGTAGCGTCTAAAACTGCTGATATAGCGGGTGATGGTACTACTACTGCTACCGTACTGGCACAGAGCATCATCAGCGAAGGTCTTAAGAACGTAGCTGCAGGTGCTAACCCTATGGATCTGAAGCGTGGTATCGACAAGGCAGTTACTGCTGTTGTGGAGAACCTGAAGAAGCAGAGCGAAAAAGTAGGTAACGACAACAAGAAAATAGAGCAGGTTGCTACTATCTCTGCCAATAGCGATGCTACAATAGGCAAGCTGATAGCGCAGGCTATGGCAAAGGTGGGTAACGAAGGCGTTATAACTGTAGAAGAAGCTAAGGGTACTGAAACTACTGTAGAAGTAGTAGAAGGTATGCAGTTCGATCGCGGTTACCTGAGCCCGTATTTTGTTACAAACACGGAAAAAATGCACGTAGAGCTGCAGAATCCGTACATCCTTATCTACGAAAAGAAGGTAAGCACACTGAAAGATATTTTACCGATACTGGAAACAGTGGTACAAAGCGGCCGTCCGCTGTTGATCATTGCTGAAGATGTAGATGGCGAAGCGCTGGCTACACTGGTGGTGAACAAGCTGCGTGGCTCTTTAAAGATAGCTGCTGTTAAGGCTCCGGGCTTTGGCGATCGTCGTAAGGAAATGCTGCAGGATATAGCGGTACTTACAGGTGGTACGGTTATCAGCGAAGACCAGGGTTACAAGCTGGAGAACGCTACAATAGAATCTCTGGGTCAGGCAGAAAGCATCACGATCGATAAGGACAACACTACGATCGTAGGTGGCAAGGGCCAGAAAGATAACATCACTAGCCGTGTAAACCAGATCAAATCTCAAATAGAATCTACTACCAGCGATTACGATAAGGAAAAGCTCCAGGAGCGCCTTGCTAAGCTGAGCGGTGGTGTTGCTGTATTGTACATCGGCGCTGCGAGCGAAGTAGAAATGAAAGAAAAGAAAGATCGCGTTGATGACGCGTTACACGCTACACGTGCTGCCGTAGAAGAAGGCATCGTACCGGGTGGTGGTGTTGCTTACATACGCGCTATCGAGTCATTAGACGCTGTTAAGTTCGACAACGCTGATGAGAAGACAGGTATCGCTATCATACGTCGCGCTATCGAAGAGCCACTTCGCCAGATCGTTGCTAACGCGGGTCTCGAAGGTTCTATCATCATACAGAAAGTACGCGAAGGCAAGGGCGACTACGGCTTTAACGCACGCACAGAAGTTTACGAAAACATGCTGGCAGCGGGTGTTATAGATCCTACTAAGGTGGGCCGTGTAGCACTGGAAAATGCAGCGTCTATCGCTAGCATGCTCCTTACTACTGAGTGTGTAATAGCTGACAAGCCTGAACCTAAGTCTGCAGCACCAGCAGGTGGTGGCATGCCGGGCGGTATGGGTATGGATTATTAATTTGAATAATTGATTGGTTGATAAGTTAATTAGATAGCTGATCAATAAATAAATAAGTTGAAAAGTTCCGGTATCACCGGGACTTTTCACTTTCTTAAAAGAGTGTAAATAAAAAAAATGCCCTGTTAACCTGGCAATAGGTCACCCTATCAACTCTTACCGTACTTTTGAAACATAATTTTAAAACAAAGAACATGACCATAGAAACAAGACAAAAAGCGCCGGATTTTACACTCATCGACAGCGATAAGCAAGAGGTGACACTGAGCGCGCAGCAAGGCAAGAATGTATTGCTGTTGTTCTTCCCGTTCGCCTTCACAGGTACGTGTACTAAAGAGCTCTGCTCTGTGCGCGATAACATAGCTGCCTACAACGACCTTAACGCGCAGGTGTATGGTATATCAGTAGATTCACCGTTCACACTCGCGAAGTATAAAGAAGATCAGGGGCTTAACTTCCCGTTACTAAGCGACTTTAATAAAGAAGTATCTGCGGCTTATGGTTCACTGTATGAAACATTCGCGTTCGGAATGAAGGGTGTATCAAAGCGCTCTGCATTCGTAATAGATAAGGAAGGCATAGTGCAGTATAAAGAAGTGCTCGACGTACCTACAGACATACCAAACTTTGAAAAGATACAGGCTTGTTTGCAGAGTTTGAAGTAAGATAAAAACTACCACCACGCAAAGGTATACGACTGATGAATGTTGATATTAGCCGATATCCCTTACCATTTCTAATTGTGTGCCGCGAAGAGGAATGTAGTTGTGGATAAGGAAGTTCGTGATATGGGTGCAGGTGGCGTCGGTGTTTATAACTTTTACAGTAGGAAAATCATTGTGAGGGACAAGTTGAGTTAATATAGCGGAGCCTATACCCTGCCTGCGGTGATCTTTATGTACCGCGAGGTGCAAGTCGCCGGTGGCAGGCTCAATGATACCGTAGCCCACTAGTGCATCGTTATAGAATGCGCCTGAAATTATAAGGCCGTGGCGGCATCTTTCTAAAGCATCGAATGTGTTTTGCCACGATGGTATGAAGTCTTGCATGGCCAGCATAGCAGCCTTATCTTCAAAGCTTATTGGGCGTAATAAGATGCCGGCAGGAGCTTTTTTATCCTGCTTCACAGAGGCGGTATCAGCCAGAAAGTAGTTGAGCTCACGGCTGATGGTAAAGCCCAGTTTTGTGTAAACACTAATAGCCGCCGTGTTGTAGTGCAACACTTCGAGAAGATATTGTGTGATGCCAGCCTGCTTTAATATAGGTAGTGATGCAGTGAATATCTCCGATGCCAGTCCCTTACCTCTGTAGGCCGCCAAAGTGCCTGTACCGGTATCATAAGCGGTGTGCTTGCCACCATATATCCCGGTACCATTGAGGGTAAAGCTTACCAGTACGCTCCCATCAAATGCACCGAAAGATAACGACGGCGTATAGCCACGACGCTGCAGCATATTGGCGAGCTCATCTTTAGTCCATGTGCGCTCATAGTCGCTGAAGGCCTGCTCCCATGCGATGTAGAGATCATTGATTGAAAGGTTTGTGAGCGGGCGTATCTGTATCATGAGGTCATTGTTTAGGGCGGCTTAACTCATACCAGGCACAGGTTATTTCGGGAGAGTAGTTATATGTGTTAATGTATTGCATGCCTATCTTCTCCAGTACGTTTCTTGAGGCCGCGTTGTTGAGATCAGCAGTACCATTGATCACAGATAGATTCAGTACATTCCAGCCATATTGTGCTGTGGCTATGGCGGTCTCTGTAGCGTAGCCCTTGCCCCAGTATTGTTTTATAAAGCGGTAGCCGAGATCGTAATAGTTGGTGTGGCCATTAACAGTATCGGTCATAAACTTTAACCCCGACCAACCAATGAAATTGCCGGTAGCTTTTTCTATTACCGCCCAGCGACCTATGCCACGGGTTACATATTGCTCACGGATGAAGTCTATTACCTTACGCGCTTCATCGATAGTATGTATGGGATTGTTACCAAGGTAGCGGTGCACATCGGGGTCTGAGTCTAGCGCGAACATACCTGCATCGTCTGTGGGCAACAGATCGCGCATAATGAGGCGTTCGGTTTCGATGTAGAATAGCATGGCAATTATTTTTTAGTGGTCTGCGCCTTATATAGTTCTGGCCGGTCGTGATTGACAGGTATGCCGAGTGCTTCGTAAATATAATCCTGTGCTACAGTGCGTACGTTAAGGTGGTTTATCTTTCCATTATCTGCAGATGGATAGACACGATTTGATAAGAACACGAACACCACACCTGTAGCGGGATCGGCCCATACGCAGGTGCCGGTAAAGCCCTGGTGGCCGAATGCCAGTCCGCTGGTCCTATCGCCTGCCGGACCACCATTGTCCGCATCCATAGCCGGCTTGTCGAAGCCCAGGCCACGGTGGCTGATGGTGCTGTTGTAAGCAGTGAACAGCGCGATGGTCTCCGGACTAAAATAGCGTTTGTTGCGGTACACACCCTTGTTGAGCAGCATCTGGAATATTGCACCCACATCGCCCGCTGTAGCAAAGATACCTGCATGGCCCGCCACGCCGCCCAGCAGTGCTGCGCCCTGGTCGTGTACAAAACCCTGCAGCACCTGGTGACGGAAAAATATGTCGTCTTCGGTAGGTGCTATTTGCATGGTATCGAATTTTGCAAGGGGAGTATAGGTGATGTGTGTAAGGCCCATAGGCTTATAAAACTGCTGATCAGCATACTGATCGATAGTAAGGCCGGTGATCTGCTTTACAATGGCAGCGAGGAAATAGAAATCGAGGTCGCTGTACACATACTTACCGGTATTCTCGAGTGGGCTGGTAAGTATGCGGTTCCAGATAGTGTCTTTATAATCATTACGGAGATACAGATCGCGCGCTACGGGTATACTGTAGGTCTTCCATGGTGCGTCTCTGAACAAATCTTTCTTCAGTTTGCCATTAGCGTCGAGTGTTTCTTTGTAAAAAGGTATCCAGCTTTTTAAACCTGCCTGATGCAGCAGTACGTCTTTGATATGCAGGCCCGCTTTATCGGTGCCCTTTACCCACGGCAGGTAATAGCCAAGTGTTTTAGAAAGGTCTATCTTGCCATCTTCGTAGAGGCGCATAATGGCTAATGTAGTGGCTAATACCTTTGTGCAGCTTGCCATATCGTACAAGGTATTTGTATCCACGGCTTTTATCTTATCATACTTATAATAGCCGAATGCCTTATCATAGAAAACCTTGCCATCTTTTGCCGCAAGCACTCTGCATCCGGGGAATACACCGTCGGCTATATCGCGCTGTAAGAACATATCGAGCTTATCGAGCGCAGTGGGGTCCTTAACACCCGCCTCTGAAGGGATGAGTGTTTTTGTAAGCTCATAAGGCGTGTTATTTAACTGTGTACCTGTTTGCTGGCGAGGTGGTGCAGGGCGTGCAGCGGCTATGTATCCATTACCACAAGCGGTTACCGGCAACCTGCCTTTCGCTTTTATTTTTTTAAGCAGTACATCTGCAACAGCAAGCTCGGTGAGGCTGTCGTCTTCATAGCTTACGAGTATTGATTTTTCGTTGCAAAAATTTTGCATTGCATAGGCGTTGCCGAGCAATACTACCATCACGTTACTTTTTGTTTCAAGTTGCTGTAGTATATATAGCGCATCATCGCCAAGCCCGTAATCGTTGCCGGGGTAGAAGCTTACGTTGTGTACCGCTACAATGGTAAGCTCGTTCTTCGCTATCTTATCGAGTACTTTATATATTGTATCACCGGGTGTGCCCTTTGGCACCCACGTGGCCTGTATATTATCAAACTTATCGTTGAGTGCATTATATAGTGTAGTAGGGCGCGCTGCATTGAGGCCCACATAAGATATGCGTGTGTTCTCATTTATTTTCGGTAGTATACCGTTATCGTCCCTTACTACTGTTATGGCTGCGCGTGCTATCTGCGTGCGTATAGGATCTACAAACTGATTGAGGTCATCAACAATGTTCTCTGTTTTTATGGGTTTGAAAGCAGTAAGTCCTACATCATATTTTGCAGAAAGTATTTTTTTTACACTTGTTTCCAGCATGTCCATTGGTATCTTGCCGCTATCGATAGCTGTTTTTATTTTAGCAAGCGCTACGGGTACATCCTGAGTAAATAGCAATACATCGTTGCCTGCCTCGAAGGCGCGCAGCTCTGCATCGCCATTAGAGAAATATTTTGTAACGCCCTGCATATTGAGGGCATCTGTAAAGACCAACCCTTTAAAGCCAAGTGTATTCTTGAGTAAGTTAGTAACTGTATTCTTTGATAAAGTAGTAGGCACATGCGCAGCGGTATCGAGTGAGGGTACATCGAGGTGGGCTATCATTACGCTTTTTACACCGGCGGCTATTAGTTTTTTAAAAGGGTATAGTTCCAGTGTATCGAGTTGCGCAAGGGATTTTAAAATTAACGGCAGGTCTTTGTGCGAATCGACATTCGTGTCGCCATGGCCGGGGAAGTGCTTGGCACAGGCGATGACGCCATTATCTTGCAGACCCTTCATATAGGCTATCCCTAATTTTGCTACCCACGTCTTGTCTTCACCAAAAGAGCGTGAGTTAATAACAGGATTGCCCGAGTTATTATTTACATCCACATCGGGTGCGAAATCAATTGTGACACCGAGACGTTTACATTGATATGCTATGGCCATGCCCATGCGGTAGGCAAGTGCTGTATCGTGCGTAGCGCCTATCATCATCTGGCGGGGAAAGTTATTAACGCTATCGAGGCGCATGCCCAGGCCCCACTCAGCATCCATAGACAGCAGCAGCGGCACCTGTGCCATTGCCTGGTATTTATTGGTAAGCTCGGCCTGCCTTGCGGGGCCACCCTGCATAAATATTAGCCCACCTACCTGGTGTGCATTGATGAGTTTTGTGACAAGCTCATCATTATATTTTTTAGTGCCCGAATATGCGGCCACCATAAATAGCTGACCTATACGCTCTTCTTCGGTGAGCTTATTATAAACACTATCCACCCAGTGCGCTCTTGCGGCAATGTTTATATCACCTGAAGATCTTTTAGCCGACTGTGCATGCGAGGCGGTAGTGAAAAATAATATAGAAAACATAGCCAGTGTGGCCGCGCGTAATAACTTCATAGGTAACAAAAATAATCTTATTGAGGGTATAATTTGAGGTGTTTTCAGGTATTTGTTGCGCTATACATACTTAAAAGACACACCTTTTCGGGCCAGTGTGCAATCATTATAGATTACGAAAGATGCTTGTTTGCAGTGATAGCAAATGGTATATAGCACAGGTATACAATAACTTTGCAGGTTAGTGTGCTGAGGTAAACCCGGCACTACTATATAATTATATGCCCTTATTTATTTGCCGAATATTTCCTGCTTGCCTTCGTAGTTTACCGGGATGGAGAGAATGACGCCATGCCTGCCTGCTTTTACCTGACCTACTAGTTTTATATCCACATCACTATTGAACAGCAGTTGTAATGCATTGGGTAAAACAGTTTGCATATCTACCTGCAGTACTACTGGTAGTAAAAATGTATCAAGCTTTGGAATCGTGTAATGCTCGTTCTCGAGCAGCTTGCCTACATGTGTACCATTGATATACACATCAAGGTCAGCGTGCTTTAACTTTAAGTTATAGTTGTTGGGATTATAAAAACGAACGTCTACAGCCACGGTCGATTGTTTGAGGTTTGCTGTCTGTACACGAAAGTGCTGAACGTTTTGATACACAAGGTCTTTAGGCTGTTTACAAGCTGCGAACAGTACTACAATAGCAAAAGACAGCAAGGCTAAATTTTTCATCCGGAAAAATAATTTCACGAAAAGTACTAACAATATTTCACTGTATATCGTCATTGCTAGTAACCGGTTAACTTTTTTCAAAACCATTACTAAAAACTAAAATTTATGAAAAGGCCATTACTACTCTTTGCGATCTTATTATCGCTTTTCCCGCTGCTAAAGCCGGAAAAAGCCAGTGCGCAGATAACGGCGGTAAGCGTGAGCATAATAGACTCTTATTATACGACATGTACACTACCGAATAGCACAAATCTAGCTATCTACGGGAATATTACAGGTACAGCTACAATGCCTGATTCTGTAAGTATATACCTGAATACAGGAGATGGGTTTGACACCACGTTCTTTACATCCATTTATTCAAGTGGCGGCAGCGAATATTATTATGCGTATTTAAACCATGTCTTTACTATACCGGGTGCTTTTACCCCGTATGCAACAGTAACTGCGACGGGCGGAGCCACAGCATCAACATCGAGCCCAACATTTACATTGTCTGATGACTGCGCTTCGCTAAGCGGCAAGCTGTATGTTGATGCCAACGGCAACTGCGCATACGACGCAGGTGAAGTTGAACTTGCTTATATACCAATCATGATTATAAATACCACGCTTTCTGATACTACGTTTGGCTGGTGGACCGATGGGGCAGGCAATTATTCTGTGAACCTGGCACCGGGGTATTCTTACAACATCATTCCTAACTCGTATCTCTTTGGCTATTGGTGGTGGGGCGGTTATGTGGACAGTAACATAACGCCATCGTGCCCTACAAGTGGAAGCTATACTATAACACCTACAGGTGGCAGCACTACAACAGAAAACTTTGCTTATACATGCACTGCAACGATAGATAGTTTTGATGCAATGGCAGAAGCATGGACCTGGGGATTTGTACCCGGTGATACCAGCACAATATATATGTGGGGTGGTGACTGGTGGTGGTATACCGACTACAGCTGCATGGATCTTTCATCTACCATAACACTTACGCTGGATCCTACGCTTACGTATGTAGGCGTTGTGCCGGGCTACCCTACACCTACCGTATCGGGTAGTACATTGACCTGGACAGCGTCCACTCTTAGCTATTTCTTTGACTTTTACTCAGGAATACGCGTAGTTACTCCTACAAGCGCAACACTGGGTGATAATATATGCAATACGCTATATGTATCACCAACAGCATTACCTGACCCGAACCTGGCAAATAATACTTACAATTTTTGCGTGCCTGTAACATCATCATTCGATCCGAACGGAATAGAAGTATCACCGGTAGGTACGGGAGTACCAGGATACATAGCTGCAAATCTTCCGATGAGCTATAATATCCACTTCCAGAATACCGGTACTGCTACAGCAACAAACATTACTGTAGTAGATACTATCAGCTCTAACCTTGATGTGAGCACGCTGCATATATTGAAATCAAGTGCACCGGTTGAAGTATCTAATGTTGGCAACGTTGTTAAGTTCAGGTTCAGCAGTATCAACCTGCCAGACAGCATCAGCAGCCCGTTAGGCAGCATAGGTACTGTATCTTACGGTATCTTGCAGAAACAAAACCTGGCACCGGGCACACAGATAAAGAGCGCGGCAAGCATCTACTTCGATTACAATGCACCTGTAAAAACAAACTCTACACTAAATACAATACAGGTAACTACAGGTGTGAAAAATGTAAGCAATCCGTTCAAAGCTTCAGTGTACCCTAACCCTGCTAATGAAGAAGTAACTGTACAATCTGCGGACAAGACAGACTTTAGCGTAAGCATGATGGATATGTTGGGCCGTACAATGGCTGCTAACAAAAGCACACAAGGTAGTGTGGCCATCAACACACAGACTATGCCTGCAGGTATGTATCTTATAAAGATAACAGACAACAAGGGCAACGAAGTGAGCACAAAAGTTAATGTGCAGCACTAAGAAAAGTTAAATAGGACAACAATTTAGAATTGGGGCTGCATGTCTATGCAGCCCCAATTTTTGTGACGCCTACTATATACATCTGTGCTAAAATGCAAAAGGGAGCCGGCATAGCAGGCTCCCTTTTATTATGAAAACTATTAAGGAAATTATTTTTTTCTGCTGATGGCTTTTTCTGAAGCAGCAACAATGTGACCCGCTGTAAGGCCGTATTTTTCCAGCAATTGCTTTGGTGTACCGCTTTCGCCGAAAGTATCCATTACCGCAACATATTCGTGCGGCACCGGGCACTCGCGTGATGCTACACCAGAGATGCTATCACCAAGGCCACCATTTACCTGGTGCTCCTCGGCAGTAACGATACATTTTGTTTTGCTGATAGATTTTATAACAGCAGCCTCATCGAGCGGCTTGATGGTATGCATGTTGATAACCTCTGCAGAGATGCCTTTTTCTGCAAGTGTACGTGCAGCCTCTACAGCCAGCCATACCATGTGGCCGCAAGCGAAGATGCTGACATCAGTACCTTCTGCCAGTACCTGTGCTTTACCTATTTCAAACTTCTGATCTTCCGCAGTAAAGTTTGGCCATTTAGGACGGCCGAAACGAAGATACACCGGGCCTTCATAGTCTGCTATGGCAATAGTCGCTGCCTTGGTCTGGTTAAAGTCGCACGGAACAATGACCGTCATGCCCGGGAGCATCTTCATCATACCAATATCTTCCAGTACCTGGTGTGTAGCGCCATCCTCACCCAGAGTAAGGCCTGCATGTGATGCACATATCTTTACGTTCTTGCCGCTGTATGCCACCGACTGGCGGATCTGATCGTAAACACGCGATGTAGAAAAGTTGGCAAATGTAGTGGTGTACGGGATCTTACCACCAATGGTAAGACCAGCAGCTACACCGATCATATTAGCCTCGGCAATACCGCACTGTATAAAACGATCGGGGAACGCCTTGATAAATTCATTGAGCTTTAAAGAGCCTGCAAGATCGGCAGTGAGCGCTACCACATTCGGGTTGCGACGGCCTGCTTCCAGTATGCCTTCACCGAAACCACCACGGGTTTCCTTCTCGTTGAGTATTTTAATATCTTGTAACATCGCGTAAGTAGAAAGTTAAAAACTATCGTTATGTAATAAAGTGCAAAAGTAAGTAAAGCCTAAAAAGTAGACGAGAAAATTATAAAGACTATTTATTCATAATCTAACCCTCGTTTCTGATAATGATTATGTATGAGGTAAACTATAACTTCATTTCCAACAATATCAAAAATTATAAGGTATGGAAAGCCAGTAACCACTACTCCCCTCAATGTTTTCTCCTTATCGGCAGAGATGTGGCTATAATATTGTGGATTTTCAGCTAACTGACGGTATCTGATCTCAAGTTTGGTAAGGAACCTTTCACCAAGACCTTTTTGTTTTTCTTCGTAATACAAATATGCCTGTAAAGCATCTTCGGTGGCTTTTTCGTTTACAATAACTTTGTAAGCCATTTTATTTTTTATAATTCCTTATGAAGTTCATACTTTCTTCAACCGTGTGAACAGCAGTAACTCCATTTCGATAATCTTCCCGGCGCTGATACAATTCATTCATTAACTCCTCTGTGTAAATGTCCGGAGTTTGATTGTTGTCGCTTACCAGAGTATATATTGCTGTCAGATGCTGCTCATCAGCTTCGTTTATATATTCATGTAATTTTTCCCTTAGTTCATCGACTTCCATAGCCCCTGATTTAAATCAAATTTAAACAATTAACGATAAACAGCCATAAATCAAGCTGTTTTTATAGTCAATTTATCATTTCGTCAACACATAGCCCCAATCCTTCAGCCAAGCCACTATTTTATCTTTATAGTCGCCCTGAATGATGATGAAGCCGTCTTTGACGCTGCCACCTGCACCGCATTTTGTCTTTAGCTGTTTGCCGAGGGCTTCGCGGTCGTCTTCTGTGCCCACAAACCCATCTATAAGCGTCACTACCTTACCGGCGCGCTGCTTAGTATCGAGCTTTACACGCAGCTTTTGCTTTTCTTTTGGCAATGTATCCGCATTCTCTTCTTCGGGATAATCATTGAAGAAATCCTTATTTGTAGAATATGCAAGGCCATCGGGGCGAGAGGAGTGTTTCTTGGACATTGGTGTAAATTCAAAGAGTAAAATTCAAAAGTAAAAAGAATATTACCACACTGCTAATATTCCATATTTATTATCGGATCAACTATTTATCTCCTAATTTCGCACACAAATCCATTTCTAATGAATAAAGTAGTTGCAGGCGCTGATGAGGCGATAAAAGATATTCCGTCGGGTGCTACGTTAATGCTGGGTGGCTTCGGGCTGTGCGGTATACCGGAGAACTGTATCAATGCACTTGTGAAAAGTGGCGTAAAAGAGCTTACATGTATATCTAATAATGCAGGTGTGGATGATTTTGGCATAGGTCTGCTGCTAAAGGGCAGGCAGGTGAAGAAAATGATATCATCGTACGTTGGCGAAAACGCGGAGTTTGAAAGACAATTGCTGAACGGTGAACTGGAAGTGGAGTTGATACCACAAGGCACACTGGCCACCCGCTGCATGGCAAGCGGCTATGGTATGCCGGCTGTGTTTTTACAGGCAGGCTATGGCACTGAGGTAGCTGAAGGTAAAGAGGTGCGCGAGTTTACCGGTAAGAAATACCTGATGGAGTATGCATTCAACTCGGACTACGCAATTGTAAAGGCATGGAAGGGCGATACGCAGGGTAACCTGATATTTAAAGAGACTGCCCGCAACTTTAACCCAATGATGGCGATGGCTGGCAAAATAACAATTGCAGAAGTAGAGGAATTAGTTGAAGCTGGCGAACTGGACCCTAACTATATTCATGTGCCGGGGATATATGTGCACAGGATTTTTCAAGGGAAAGACTACGAGAAAAGGATAGAGCAAAAAACCGTTCGTGCACGTAAGTAACCTTCACAAATAAAATAGAAAACAATGTCTCTTAATAAAGAACAAATAGCAAAACGTATAGCACAGGAATTACAGGATGGTTTTTATGTAAATCTTGGAATAGGTATACCTACACTCGTAGCCAACTATATACCGGAAGGTGTAGATGTAGTGCTGCAAAGTGAGAATGGGTTACTGGGTATGGGGCCTTTCCCGTTTGACGGGGAAGAGGATGCCGACCTGATAAACGCAGGCAAGCAAACCATTACTACATTGCCGGGTTCGGCGTTCTTCGATAGCGCCATGAGTTTCGGGATGATACGTGCGGGTAAGGTGGACCTTACTGTACTTGGTGCCATGGAAGTGGCCGACAATGGCGATATAGCCAACTGGAAGATACCTAACAAAATGGTGAAAGGTATGGGCGGCGCTATGGACCTTGTAGCTGCTGCTAAAAACATTATTGTAGCTATGCAGCATACAAATCCTAAGGGTGAAAGCAAGCTACTGGCTAAATGCTCCCTGCCATTGACGGGTGTGGGTTGTGTGAAAAAAATAGTAACCGATCTGGGTGTATTTGATGTGACGCCCGATGGGTTTCATTGTGTGGAGCGCGCACCGGGCGTGAGTGTAGACGAGATAAAGTCTAAGACCGCAGGCCGATTAGTTATAGCAGATGATGTAAAGGAGATAACGTTGTAAGATGGCCAATGTAATTATATATCACAATGGGCGCTGCAGCAAGAGTCGTGGTGCATTGGAGATATTACAGGAAGAGAACATCCCACACGTGGTGCGATGGTATCTTGCCGAGCCGTTGAGTAAGGAGGAGCTGAAAGCGCTGCTGAAGAAACTAAAGATGCAGCCATCTGAACTGGTGCGTAAGGTGGAGGCTGAATACAAAGAAAATTATAAAGGCAAAGATATAACCGAGGATGAGTGGCTGGATATACTTGCCGCTCATCCTGCTCTTATAGAGCGGCCTATAGTGGAGAAAGGCAATAAGGCAGTAGTAGCAAGGCCGCCAGAACGGGTACATGAGCTATTGTAACACATACAATCTTAACAATACTTCAAAGGTGTTTTCCTTAACTTTAATAGTTGATGAAGTATTTTTCTATATTTCTACTGGCTGTATTGTTGAGTGGTAGCGCAGGTGCTAAAGGGCACAGGCATAAGCACGATAATGACCTGCCTAAAACGGAAGATGAATTGACCATGCGGATACTCAACTGTCTGCAGAGTAAAGATTCTCTTACCTATTCTACCTTATTTCCTACGTTCGATACGCTGTGGAAACTGACCATTCATAATCCTGACTCCACCCCTACTACCGTGCTTGCATTGAGTAAGCTGAAGAATCATCCCCATTCGCTAATGGGTTTTGATCCGTATTATAACAAAGATATTTTGCCGCGATTTTATTACGTGGCGCAGAAGGGAGAAGACTCCGGCATACACTGGAACAGTATCGTTTTTGAGCGACATGAATTTGAAAGACAGTCGCTGACACGTGATCTCGAGGGTTTTGATAAAATAGCTACCGATCGCTATCAGGGATACATCTTTGTACGAGATATGCTGGGGCGTAGCACGTATTGCATTACCGTTACCAATATGCTGAAAATACAAGGCTACTGGTATGGCGGAGAGGTATTGAATATATTCGAAGCATCGACCATTGACGAATACCTGGCGAAACAGGAGGAAGAGCGCGCATATTTTGCAAAGATGAAGGAGTTTGGCATAACGCCGGGTTATCAGACAGACACGACACACCGCAAGCATGTGATACAGACGGATACAGACACTACTGTAACAATGGCTACTACAAAACCTGCCGTACAAGGCGCAGCTAAAAACCTGAAGGTAGCTGTAGAGGATGATGATAAGCAAAAGACCCGGCTGGAGGTGATAGACCGGAAATACTATGAGGGCCGGTTTGATAATGAGATACCTGTAAAGTTATATATACGCTACATGCGCGGCGAGTGTCCGCCACAGCAGGCCTGTTACTGGGATGCGATATATAAATTCGGTGATCAGGAGCTATATGTGAAGCTGGATGTGACGAAGTCGGCAGATGGTAAGTGGGAGATGGATGATGACCCAAAGATAGCCGTAGGTTCTATGGAACTGACGCTGAAAGACAAGGTATACACGGGCACCTGGTCTAATAACAAGAACCAGACGGGCTATGATGTGTATATGACACAAAAAGACCTGCCACCCAGAGATATAGAAGCACTTGATAATATCATAGAAAAAGGGCTGTGGGCGAAGCCGGAGGATATGGATAAGAGCACAGGTCGGAAAAAGAAAAAAGCGGAAACAGACGATGAGCCTGCTGAAGGCGATGATGGCTATTGATAGCTTCTATACCGTTATATAATGATGAATACCTGCAACCTGTACCTTTAACCCCAGGTGCAGTACTAAAAACAGAATATGGAACAACCGAAGATAAAGAGCCTTGGCGAATTGAAGAAGTCGGGGTACAAGCAAAAGACCGTAAAAGAAGAGATACGCGAGAATCTAATAAAACTGATACAGGCTAAAAAAAGCCCGTTTGACAGTGTACTGGGCTATGAGGATAGCGTGGTACCAGACGTGGAACGCGCATTACTATCCCGCCACAACATACTCTTCTTAGGGCTGCGCGGGCAAGCAAAGACCCGCATGGCGCGCGAAATGATGAACCTTATGGACGAGTGGATACCGGTGATAGAAGGCAGCGAAATAAACGATGACCCCTTTGCCCCTATATCGTTATTTGGTAAAGAACTAATAGCGCAGAAAGGTGACAACACACCCATAGTATGGATGAACCGCAGCGAGCGCTATGGCGAAAAACTGGCGACACCGGATGTATCTGTAGCTGACCTTATTGGTGACATAGATCCTATAAAGGCAGCCAACCAACGCCTGAGCTTTGCTGATGAGAAGGCGATACATTATGGTATCATACCACGATCGCACAGGGGTATATTTGTGATAAATGAGTTGCCCGATCTGCAGGCAAGAATACAGGTATCGCTGTTCAACATTTTACAGGAAGGCGATATACAGATACGTGGGTTCAAGCTGCGCCTGCCGCTGGATATACTGTTCATCTTTACAGCTAACCCAGAGGATTACACCAATCGCGGAAGCATAGTGACGCCGCTGAAAGACCGTATAGAAAGCCAGATAGTAACACACTACCCTAAGACGATAGAAATATCGAGAGCGATAACGGAGCAGGAAGCGAATGTGCTTGACGAGCAGATGCTACGTGTCGAAGTGCCGGAAATAGCAAAGCTGATAGTAGAGCAGGTGGCGATGGAGGCACGTAAGAGCGAGTATGTAGACCAGAAGAGCGGTGTATCTGCAAGGCTTACCATATCGGCATTTGAGAACCTGGTGAGCACCGCCGAATGGCGTGCGCTGCGCGAAGGACAGAAGCGCACCATGGTGCGCATATCGGACATGGTAGGTGTGATACCCGCTATTACCGGCAAGATAGAACTGGTGTATGAGGGCGAGCAGGAAGGGCCGCTAAATGTGGCTTACCGTTTACTAGGCCAGGCGATACGTGCTATATTCCTACAGTTCTTCCCAGATCCGCAATCGTTTAAAAAAGGACGTGACCCACAGCGAATAAAAACAAAGGCGCTTGCAAACCCTTACCAGCCTATTATAGATTGGTTCGGACATGGGCATGACCTATTGTTATTGCAAGAAGAATCGGATGCAGCATTTGTGCAGAACTTGTATAAAGTAGATGGCCTGCATGCAGCGGTAAAACAGTTTTATCCTAAGGCCGATGAAGCACAGGCAGCATTGCTGATGGAGTTTTTGTTGCATGGCCTGTCAGAATTCTCGCTCATCAGTAAGAAGGGTGTAGAAAAAGGCGGCTACGCATTCGGCGATATACTCGGCAGTATGCTGAACATGAGCCTTGGTGGTGGTGAAGAAGAGGATGAGGAAGAATTTGGGTAATCAGGTATTAGATATATTTTGTGAAAGGCTCAACACTGTTGAGCCTTTTTTTGATTTTGGGTATTTCTAATGCTCTTGTGTCTCTGATTACTATAATATTGCTGCTATTAGATTGCTTCTTCGCAGCTGCGCAGGCTCATCGCAATGACGTGCGCTAAAATTTGTAGGATAAAATATTGTTCAATTAGTCTTTAATATAAACGCCTGCTTTACTTTAAATTCTTTTCTGAATAAGAGCATCCCTATGCCGTACATATCAATGCTCATACGAACGGATGTATTGGTGCAAAGCTGCTGCCATGCGGTAGTATGAGCAGTTGTAGTGTGGGTGTTTGAGATGATAAGGATACTGTTGTTGGTCAGCAATGGTAAATAGGCATTAAATATTTTTTGCCAATTTTTTTCGTTGTCTGTGTTTATCCAGAGCAGGTCGGTTGTGGTTGGTGTGCCTGATAATTCTGTGATACAGGTAATGTTTTTGCAGGAGTAGTGTAGTGCTATTTTGCAGAGGATGTCTTTATAATGTGCGGAAAATTTTTGTTGCAGGACCGGCTGCAGTAAGCTGTTGTCATTGTTATAGGGTATTTGTTTCAACAGGGCGTTATCTACCAAGTCGTATACGAACGGGGAATGGGTACCGTGGCGGCCCATTGCTTTTCGTTTGTATTTCAGGTATTCGGTAAATGCGTGCGTAGTCATCCGTATTAAAATACTATGCGCTCGTACTGCTGAAAGGTAAAATCGTACTTATGTTTTTCATCTGCATGGTGTGCTTCTTCATGTATCATCTTCCAGTGTGTATGATCTATCTCAGGGAAGAATGCATCTGCCCCTGCTATAGTAGTATGTACACGCGTAAGGTACATTTTGTCGGCCAAGCTCATAGCCTGCGTGAATATCTGTCCGCCACCAATTATAAAGCCTTCATCAGTAGGTTCCTGTTGCAGCCTTTCAATGGCTGTTTGCAGATCGTTATATAATAGTACACCTTCGGGTAATTGCAGATCTTGTTTAGAGATAACAATGTTCAGTCTGCCGGGTAATGGCTTGCCGAGCGATTTATACGACTTGCGCCCCATCAATACAGGTTTACCGAGCGTAGTACGCTTGAAGAATTTAAGATCTTCGGGCAGATGCCATGGTAATTGATTGCCTTTACCAATGGCGTTGTTCTCGTCGATAGCTGCTATGAAGGAGAGGATCATTTTATAAGTCAAAATTCAAAAGTAAAAATTAAGAAATGTTGTGGTCGAGCTTATGCCGATATAAGGGTTAACCATACTTGCTGACAAACTTACGACTAATTCCCTTCGGCTTTCTGATACAATTACACAGCATTAGTATCAAACACCGCGTGCGCTTTTACCTTTTGAATTTTCACTTTTTACTTAAATAGCTACCGGCGCTTTAATAGCCGTATGGTGCTGATAATTTTCCAGCGTAAAATCCTCATACTTGAAATCGAAAAGGTCTTTTACATCGGGATTTATCTTCATGATAGGTAGCGGGTATGGTGTGCGGGTAAGTTGTAGTTTGGCTTGCTCTATATGATTATTGTACAAATGCACATCGCCGAAGGTATGTATGAAATCTCCAGCCTGCAGACCGCATACCTGCGCCATCATCATAGTGAGCAACGCGTACGAGGCTATGTTGAACGGCACACCGAGGAATACATCCGCACTGCGCTGATATAGTTGGCAGCTTAACTTGCCATCTGCCACATAAAATTGGAACAAGGCATGGCAAGGACTCAGCGCCATCTTAGGCAGGTCGGCCACGTTCCATGCGTTAATGATCATGCGGCGGCTATCGGGGTTGGTCTTTATCTGGTGCAGTACGTCTTTTACCTGGTCAAAGGTCTGTCCGTCTACACCCGCCCAGCTGCGCCACTGCCGACCATATACAGGGCCCAGATCGCCATCCTCATTTGCCCACTCGTCCCAGATCGTTACTCCATGCTCTTTTAGATATGCAGTATTTGTATCACCCTTCAGAAACCACAGCAATTCATAAATAATAGACTTAAGGTGCAACTTTTTAGTGGTAACCATAGGGAAACCTTTTTGCAGATCGAACCGCATCTGGTAACCAAAAAAGCTTATAGTGCCGGTGCCGGTACGGTCGTTTTTTTGTACTCCCGTATCTATAATGTGCTGAAGAAGGTCTAAATACGCCTGCATGTGTTGCTGATTGAAGCCTAAAATTAAATATTAAACCACAAAGGCAGATAGATATATTTAATGGATAAATAAAGAAGTGCCTATTTGTACACTAAAGATTTTACTTTTGCCGTTCTAACGACCAATATGAGCACATTATCAATAGTGATACCCGCCTACAACGAAGGCCCTACCATACACCGCATACTGAATAAAGTAAAGGCGGTAGTGCTGACAGGTGATATGAAAAAGGAAGTGATCATTGTTAATGACTGCTCTAAAGATAATACTGAGGAGTCGATACTGGCATACCAGGCCGCTAACCCGGACCTGCCTATTACTTATTATAAACACCAGGTGAACCAAGGAAAGGGCGCCGCGCTGCATACCGGTATAGAAAAAGCTACCGGCGACTATGTGATCATACAGGATGCTGACCTGGAATATGACCCTGAAGAGTATAACATACTACTGAAACCCATCATCAATGATTTTGCAGATGTAGTATATGGTTCCCGGTTTATAGGTGGCAAGCCACACAGGATACTGTTTTACTGGCACTCCATAGGAAACAGGATGCTTACCAAGGCATCGAACATGTTTACCAACCTGAACCTAACGGATATGGAAACCTGCTACAAGCTATTCCGCAGGGAGATCATACAGAACATAAAGCTTGAAGAAAAACGCTTTGGCTTTGAGCCGGAGGTGACCGCCAAGATATCGCGTGTAAAGAACGTAAGGATATATGAAGTAGGCATAAGCTACTATGGACGTACCTATGAAGAAGGTAAGAAAATAGGTATGAAGGACGCCTTCCGCGCGCTGTACTGTATCATTAAGTACAATATTTTTAAGAAGTAGGTTGGTACTTTTACCTTTTTGATTTTTACTTTTTTAATTTAGAAACATGCCTGTTATCCTGCCTGTAAAAGGTGTAATGCCGCAGATACCTGAAGACTGTTTTGTGGCGCCTAATGCCACCATTGTAGGTGATGTAGTAATGGGTGCCGAGTGCAGCGTATGGTTCAATGCCGTGGTGCGTGGCGATGTGAACAGCATACGCATGGGCAACAAGGTGAACATACAGGATGGGGCATGTATACATTGCACGTATGAAAAGACCAAAGTAGTGCTGGGTAATAACGTATCTGTAGGGCATAACGCCATAGTGCACGGTTGTACGGTAGAAGATAATGTGCTGATAGGTATGGGCGCGATAGTGATGGATAATGTGCACATAGGTGCCAATAGCATTATAGGTGCGGGCGCAGTAGTGCTTGAAAATACTGTAGTGCCTGCAGGCAGCATATTCGCAGGCATACCCGCAAAAAAAGTAAAAGACCTGAGCCCCGAATTGCTAAAAGGTGAGGTGGAGCGTATAGCTAACAACTATGTGATGTACAGTTCATGGTTCAAATAATGCAGCAGCAACTGACAATTTGATAAAATTATACTATTTTGAATATATAATTTATTTATTCGGTTATGCTATGGATTTGTGAAAAAGCCGATTATATTTGCATGCTAAATAAAACACACTTTATGAAAAAACTCATCCTCGCTTTACTGGCTGTAGGAACTATAGCGACTTCAAATGCGCAGTCGGGCAGCATATTGCTGTATGGCAATGTAGGTGTAACTACAGTTAAGGACCAAAATGATTTTCACACAACAGACTGGAACGCAACTCCGGGTATCGGTTATCAATTCAATGATTTCTGGACAGTGGGTCTGAACTTCAACTGGTCACAACATGCTACTAAGGATAGTACAGGTGATAAGAATACCGTTAATAATTATTTCATAGGCCCTTTTGTACGTTACTCACATGCAATAGGCAAGAGCAATATCTTCTCTTGGTATACACAGGCTGATGTACAATATCAAGGTGGTTACAGCACCCACGAAGGCGATCCTGCTACTGCTAAGCACACAGGATTTTACGCAGATATCTTCCCTGCAATAGGTGTTGCAATAGGACATGGCATGGCGCTTAACTTCTCTGTAGGTGGCCTTAGCTATTCTTCTGACAAATATGATGGCGTTGCTAATCCTACACACTCTTTTGGCTTTACATTCGGCCATGAAGTGAACATCGGTATCAGCAAAAACTTTAATTGCCATCATTCACACACACATCATGAGCCAGGTGAAGAAATGCACCGTCGCCACATGAAGGATGAAGATGAGGACGATGCTCCAAAATCTAAGAAAAAATCAAAAAACAGGGACGAAGACGAATAGTCGAAAACCCGTAAAAATATAAACAAAGCCACCTCATACAGGTGGCTTTGCTAATTATAAGAACCCTCAAATAAAAAAGATGATAAAAACCCTTTCTAAAGCCCTATTGGCTTGCGCAATGATATATGCGCCAATGACCGCAAAAGCACAGGTAAATACACTATTCGTATATGGCAGTGCAGGTTATGAACAACAAAAATATAGTGATAATATTTCTACCACCACAAGCAATACATGGAGTGTGGTGCCTATGGTAGGTTACCAAGTGTCTGACGCTGTGACGGTGGGTATAGAAGGCGGCTACTCAAAGCTTGTGGATAAATTCCCGAATTATTATTACCAGATAACCACGATGTATGCCCCATATCCTGTTATTGCAGGGTATACACAGCACACGGAAATTAAATGGGGCATCGGTGCGTTTGCCCGTTATACAAAATGGTTTGGTAAAAGGTTTTTTGTATACGGACAGCTCGATGCAAGTCATGTGTCGGCAAACTCGAAGTATACGCTGGATGAAAAACCTGGAGGCATTTATTCGGTGCCTAATGGGCTGCCATCGCAAGTAGACGATGGCTACGGCTACATTGCCAATCTTGTTCCGGCTATCGGCGTAATCATCTGTAAAGGATTTGCTTTAAACTTCAACATGGGCGGCATCAACTATACTTATCTTCAGTCTTTTAGTGATGCACATTCCTGTGATATTAAGGTTACGCTGGGGCAAGAGTTTGTTTTAGGTATCTCTAAAAACTTTAGCTTTCATAAAAATAAGGTAGCAGATACAAAGAGCATCACTCCTGCGGGAGAGTAACTCAATGGTGTAAGAGAATAAATTATACGGCCAATATGTAATAGAACCTGAAATTTGTCGTTAGTTTGTTATACCATTTGCGGATTATGAAGCGATATCTTTTTATAATAGTGCTTTTAGTGTCTTTTTCGGTAAACGGCCGTTGCCAGCTTACACCACAACCACGGCCTGTACCTGATACTACATTCGTGCGGCATGCTACTTTTGAGCAACACACTACCATGGCTACGCTGTCGGTGGGCGGTATTGATTATTTCAGGAATAACTATTCCCTGCCCGCAGGTTACCAAAAGGTAAATACATCAGGCTTCGCGCCGTTTTACTTTAAACTGGAGCGTGGCTTCAGCAATCATTTCAGTATAGCTGCCAATTTTATATACGATGCCTTTTATTACAATTACGGGCAAGAGTTTAGCGGTTATAATGGACCGTTCACAAGGTCTTTAAGAGATAATGTGCGGATACTAGGAGGCGGGGCTATTGCCTATTATCATTTTGGCAGAGTGATACCCGTGAAGAATCTCGACGTGTTTATAGGCGCAGGTGTGTCTGTGAACAATGTTCGCTATAGTGCTTATCCGCAAGGGGATAGTACCACTGTTCATATCGACCACATCATTAACCCCTACCTGAAAGCAGGTGCACGCTATTACATTACCAGCCATGTAAGCCTGTTTGGTGATGTGGGGTATGATAAACAAAGCATTTTCAGTCTGGGATTGAGTTGCAGATTTTTTTCTAAGAAGAAATAAATATCTGAAACAGCATTTCGGTATAACAAAGTTTGTATTGTTTCTACAGGATCATGTGGCTGATATAGTAATATCACAATCCTTCCTCGTTTCTCCCGCTTTTCGTAACTTTACGGTATATTTTAATTTATAGTAAACTGTAAGTATGTCTTATTCTCCTAGAATAAAATACGTATCGTCACAGCCGCTTCTTTATTTGATGGCCATGACGCTTCTATTAATATAATGCGCCGTGTAATGCAGGCGAGTGGCGTAGAGGTGATACACCTGGGCCACGACCGCGGAGTACTGGAAGTGGTAGACTGTGCCATACAGGAAGACGCAAATGCTATTGCTATTACCTCTTACCAGGGCGGACACGTAGAGTACTTCAAGTACATGTACGACCTGCTTAAGGAAAAAGGCTGCGGACACATAAAGATATTTGGTGGCGGTGGCGGTGTTATACTACCTACTGAGATACAGGAGCTGGAAGACTATGGTATAACGCGTATTTATTCCCCCGATGATGGCCGTGCTATGGGGCTGCAGGGGATGATAGACGACCTGATAGAAAAGAGCGACTATCCAACGGGTAACCAACTGAACGGTGAAGTAGGCCATATTAAAGAAAGGGATGTAAAGTCGATAGCGCGACTAATATCCGCGGCGGAGAATTATCATGACCTGCCTGAAACACAGGCGGCACTGAAAAAGATAACTGAACAGGCTGCATTATCCCACACGCCTATACTGGGTATTACCGGTACCGGTGGCGCTGGTAAAAGCTCGCTGGTGGATGAAATAGTGCGTCGTTTCCTTATTGACTTTAAGGATAAGCACATTGCCATTATATCTGTAGACCCATCGAAACGCAAGACGGGTGGCGCGCTGCTAGGCGACCGCATACGCATGAACGCTATACGCAACGACCGTGTGTATATGCGCTCTATGGCTACACGCCAGAGCAACCTTGCGGTATCGAAATACATACACGATGCTATAAATATTGTAAAGGCTGCCAAGTACGATCTTATCATTCTTGAAACATCGGGTATAGGGCAGAGTGATACGCAGATAACTGACTATTGTGACCTAAGCCTGTATGTAATGACACCTGAGTATGGTGCTGCTACACAGCTGGAAAAGATAGACATGCTGGACTTCGCGGATGTGGTGGTCATCAACAAGTTTGACAAGCGTGGCGCAATGGACGCGATACGTGACGTAAAGAAACAATACCAACGCAACCATAAACTGTTTGATAAGAAGCCCGATGATATGCCTGTATTCGGCACCATCGCTTCACAGTTCAATGACCCAGGCACGAACACCATGTACAAGTCGCTGATGGATATCATCGCTGATAAGACAGGTGAAAAGTTGCACTCAAATTATCACATCAGTGATGAGATGAGCGAGAAGATATACATCATACCACCATCGCGCACGCGCTACCTGAGCGAAATATCGGAGAACAACCGTAAGTATGATAAGTGGGCGAAAGACCAGTCGCAGATAGCGCAGCGTCTCTTCGGTATAAAGATGACGATAGAAACATTGCAGTCATCGCCCGTAGAAGATAAGGACAGGCTTATAAAAACACTGCAAGAGGTTTATCATAAAACAGAAATAGAGCTAGACCCTAAGAACAAACACCTGCTCGATAACTGGCAGGCGAAGAAAGAACAGTTTACCGGCGAGTACTACACTTATAAAGTACGCGATAAGGAACTGAAGATAAAGACGCATACCGAATCACTGTCGCACACGCAGATATCGAAAGTAGCAGTGCCGAGATACCAGGCGTGGGGAGAGATATTGCTATGGGCATTGTCTGAAAATTTTCCCGGCGAATTTCCTTATGCAGCGGGTATATACCCATTCAAGCGCGAAGGTGAAGACCCGGCGCGTATGTTTGCGGGTGAAGGTGGACCGGAGCGTACCAACAAACGCTTTCACTATGTATCGAGCGGATTGCCTGCAAAGAGGTTAAGTACGGCCTTCGATAGTGTTACTTTGTATGGACAAGATCCCGACCACCGCCCTGATATATATGGTAAGGTGGGTAATTCGGGTGTAAGTGTATGCTGCCTTGACGATGCGAAGAAGCTATATAGCGGGTTTCATCTTGCAGACCCAAAGACATCTGTATCCATGACCATTAATGGCCCCGCGCCTACTATTACCGCCTTCTTTATGAACGCGGCCATAGACCAGCAGTGTGAGCTGTATATAAAGGAGCATGGCATGGTAGATGAAGTGAACAAAAAGATAGACGCCATCTATAAAGATAAGGGGGTGCCTCGTCCTTACTATAACACTGCACTTGATGGTGGTCATAATAACAATTCTTTACCGGAAGGTAATGATGGCCTTGGCCTTATGCTGCTTGGCGTTACCGGCGACCAGGTACTACCTGCTGATGTGTATGCTAAAATAAAAGCTGATACACTCAAAGCCGTACGCGGCACGGTGCAAGCTGACATTCTTAAAGAAGATCAGGCACAGAACACCTGCATCTTTTCCACAGAATTTTCGCTGCGCGTGATGGGTGATGTGCAGCAGTATTTTATAAATGAAGGGGTGCGTAATTTTTATTCGGTATCTATCAGCGGTTATCATATTGCAGAGGCGGGTGCGAATCCGTTGTCGCAACTTGCATTTACACTATCAAATGGTTTTACGTTCGTCGAGTATTATCTGAGTCGTGGTATGCATATCGATGAGTTCGCACCAAATCTGTCATTCTTCTTCAGTAATGGTGTAGACCCTGAATATAGCGTTATTGGCCGTGTGGCCCGCAGAATATGGGCGAAGGCCATGAAACTGAAATACGGAGGTAACGAGCGCTCACAGATGCTCAAGTATCACATACAGACATCGGGCCGCTCGCTGCATGCACAGGAGATAGACTTTAATGACATACGCACTACGCTACAAGCGCTGTATGCGATATACGACAACTGTAATTCGCTGCACACAAACGCGTACGATGAGGCGATAACAACGCCTACCGAAGAAAGCGTGCGCCGTGCGATGGCCATACAGCTCATCATTAATAAGGAACTTGGTCTTGCGAAGAATGAAAACCCACTACAGGGTTCTTTCATCATAGAAGAGCTGACCGACCTTGTAGAAGAAGCAGTACTTGCTGAGTTTGATAAGATAACAGAGCGTGGCGGTGTACTGGGTGCTATGGAAACCATGTACCAGCGCGGCAAGATACAGGAAGAGAGCCTGTACTATGAAACACTGAAGCATACGGGCGAATTCCCGATAATAGGTGTGAACACTTTTCTTAGTGCTAAGGGCTCACCGACTGTGATACCACAGGAAGTGATACGCTCAACTACAGAGGAAAAAGAATTCCAGATAAGTATGGTACAAAATCTGTGGAAGCGTAGCGGAGACAAGGGTAAAGAAATGGAGCACCGCCTACAGCAGGCAGCCATCCACAACCATAATATTTTTGAAGAGCTGATGGAAACTGTAAAGTATTGCTCCCTGGGCCAGATAACGAATGCCTTATTTGAAGTAGGCGGGCAGTACCGGAGAAATATGTAATTCAGAGCCACACGAAAGTGTGGCTTTTATTTTTAACCTAACCTATTTATATGCGTACAGCATTACTTATCTTTTTTCTTTCGTTATCATTTATTGTATCAGCACAGAATAGTGAAATTCCAAAACCAGATTCATTAGGTGTATATGATTATAAAGATGTTAAAGAGAAGCCTACTTCAGCATACAATATATCGGATTATTTAGCCAAAAACTTACATTACCCTGTTGGAGCGCGTGATAGTAATAAACAAGGTAGGGTTCTTATCAAATTCAGAGTTGATAAAGAAGGTTATGTTAGAGATGCTTTTGTTTTAGTTGGATTTAATGTAGCGTGTAATGCGGAGGCCTTAAGGGTTGTGAGAGAAATGCCAAGGTGGAAGCCAGCAAAAATAAACAATGAATTTGTGGATGTTTACTTCACTATGCCTATATCCTTTAAATTAGAATAAAAATTTGTATCAACCTTGTAAATTTAATATTTGATGTTAAATCTGCAAGGTTGGGGGCTGACATTGCATGGTTTATTTGACCTTTTGTTAATTAAATAAGAAAATATTCGCTTATATAATCGTGTGTTGTAAAGGTCGGGTACAGTTTTTTTATACGAATAATCACGCATGCGCAAATTCTTCAAAGTCACCCTGTACATCATAGGCGGTATTATCGCTCTGTTGTTATGTGTGATCGTGTACCTGAATACACCATGGGGGCAGAACTTCGTTCGCTCAAAGGCAGAGGCATACCTGAATAAAAAGCTGAAAACAGAGGTGCATATTTGCCACCTGGGGTATGGTTTACCCAAGTATATAGTGCTTAATGATGTGCTATTCAGGGATCAGGCCAAAGATACCCTGCTATCGGTGGGCACCTTGAAGATAGACCTGGCGATGCTGAAACTCCTGCACAAAGAGGTAGATGTGCAGCAATTGGTGCTTGACCATGTGTATGCCCATGTGTACCGCAACGCTCCTGATACAAATTATAATTTTACTTACATCATCAATGCCTTTGCAAGCAATAAGCCCAAGGACACCACAAAACCCAAGGACACTACCTCATCGCTGACCATAGACCTTAACAGGGTAAAGTTTGATGATATTCATATCCGTTTTGACGATTATACAGGTGGCACGCGTCTTGCGCTTGACCTCGATCAACTGGAATTGAAGATGAAAAAAGTGGACCTCGACAAAATGAGTTTCCATGTTAAAGATCTTTCGATAGCGGGATTGCAGACGGTATTTTTACAGGATACATCTTACCTGCCACCAAAGCCGAAAACCGACGCCAAAAGTAAAATGCTGCTTGTAGCGGATAATATACACCTGCAACGCATCAACTTTAAGTATAACGATAACCTCAACAAACTATTATTTACCCTGGGCCTTGGCGACCTAAATGTGGCGTTGAAAGACTTCGATCTTGAAAAGAGCAAGGTTGACCTGGGTAAATTCGAGTTGAGTAACACAGACATCGTATTGCAGATGGGTAAGCACGCATCAGCGCCTGCAGTTATTGATACCGTAGTGAAAAAAGATACTACAGAAGGCTGGCACGTAAATGCAGGTGAGCTAAGGTTGGCAGGAGTTAATTTTAAAATGGATAATGATAATGCTCCACGCCAGAAAGCAGGTATGGATTATTCTCATCTGGGAGTACAGGGGTTGGCTATAAATGCGAAGGACATATTGTTTACAGGTGATACTGTGGCAGGTAATATTCAACACCTTGCTGTAAAAGAGCAAAGCGGTTTTAACCTTGTAGAGTTAAAGACCGTATTTAATTATAATCCGCAGGGTGCTACGCTACGCGACCTGTACCTGCAAACGGATAACACCATTTTACAAAATCATCTTGAAGTTCATTATCCATCACTGGCAGCGTTGAAGACGCGCATGCAGTCGATGCAGCTACGCATAGACCTGCAAAAAAGTATAGTGGGTATACACGACATATTGATATTCGCTCCGCAACTGGCAAAGCAAGACCTGTTTCGTAAGAACAGGAATGGCAGGCTAAGACTGGCGGCAACTTTGAGTGGATTCCTTAATAGCATCGATATAAAGAACTTTTATCTCGATGGTCTGTCAAATACTGTTGTGCAAGTAAATGGACGGCTGAGCGGATTGCCAGAATCGAAAGATATCAATTACAACCTGCACGTAGCAAAGCTACAATCATCACGTGCAGATCTTTCAACATTGTTGCCGCCAAGTGCGCTGTCGTCTGTGCGCCTGCCGGACAGGTTTGGTATCATAGGGCAGATAGCTGGCACCATAAAGGATTACAATGCCAATCTGTACATGATGAGCACAGATGGTGAAGCATTGATAAAGGGCACACTGGCTATGTCGCCGGGCAAGGGTAAAGAGCGCTACGATATTTTTGTGCGGACCAAGAACTTAGACCTGGGCCGTATACTTAAGAAAGATACATTGATGGGCAAGTTCACCGCTACTATCACCGCAAAGGGGCAAAGCTTTGATATAAAGACGATGACCTCCACTATAACCGGAGATATAGCAGCAGCTTCTATAAAAGGATATAACTATCATGATATTACATTGAATGGTAGTGTAGCCGATAAGAAAGGAGAGGTAACACTAAAAGCGGTTGACACTAATCTGCAGATACACCTTAATGGTAATGCAGACTTCAGCGGTAAGTATATAGCTGCCAAGGCAGATATCATAGTAGATAGCATGGACTTCCGGGCATTAAAGCTATATAGCTCTGAGCTACGCATACATGGCGATATGCATCTCGATTTTCCTGAGCTTGATGTTGATTATCCGCGAGGTGAATTTGTGTGGAGAAGCCCTATCATTGATGCCAATGGTAAACGTTACCTGACCGATAGTCTCTACATTGTATCGAGACCGAGTACCGACACGGGACAGAACATTGTAATGGACTTTGACGTATTGCAGGCACATATAACCGGTAAAACACCACTCAGCAAAATACCGGATATCATACAAGACCATATCAATCGCCACTACACCGCTACCAATGATAGCACGAACAGATCGATACTGGTGCTGAAAAAGAAAAAGGTTAACGATACCTCTACGATACCATCTGATTATAACCTTGTACTACAGGCGCATGTTATAGACAGGCCGCTGCTGCATGGTTTGCTGCCCGCACTTACATCTATCGACTCTATACACATAGATGCGAGCATCACCCCGCGCAATCTTATCTTTAATGCAAATATTCCTGACCTGGAATACGGCACGACCACCAGTGTGCAAAACGGGAATATACAAGTGCGTGGCACCGACTCTGCCTTTACTTATAAAGTAACGGTAGACCAGATAACACAAAGCAAATTTGAGCTGTGGTATGCCAATATACATGGCAACATAGATCAGAATACACTTACCACCAATATCAGTCTATCTGACTCTGCAAAGAAGGAACGGTTTGCGCTGGCAGCATCTATAAAGAAAGACGGCGATAACCAGGTAATAGTAATGGAGCCGGGGTTGAAGCTGAATTATAAAAAATGGATAGTAGCGCAGCCCAACAGCATAACCATAGCACCTGCGGGTTTTTATGTGCAGAATTTTCAGCTGAGCGATAGTAACGAGTACATAAAAATAAACAGTGCAGCGCAACAGCCGAATACACCTATTAAAGTGGACATCAGCAATTTTGTGCTGGCAAATATTACCGACATCATCAGCAAGGGTGATACACTACTCGCAAATGGATTGCTGGGTGGGAATATAACCCTCAACAAAATGAAGCCCGCACTTGATGTAAACGGAGACCTGCAGATACAAAACCTTTCTGTGCTAGGTGATACTATAGGCGACCTGAAAGTGACCCTGAATGACAAAGGCAATAATGTGCTGGATACAAAGCTGGCGATCACCGGGCATGGCAACAATATATCACTGAATGGCGCGTACTACCTGCAACCACAGAATGGTAACGACTTCGATTTCACACTTGGCCTTGACCCGCTCAATGTGCAGAGCTTTGAGGGGATAGCTATGAACCAGATACATAACACAAAGGGCTTTATTCGCGGTGACCTGAAAATACAAGGTGCTACTTCCGCGCCGGAGATAACCGGCAGCCTGCATACGGACAACCTGGCTACAACGGTGACCGCGCTCAACGCCTACTTTAAAATGCCGAATGAGAAAATTGATTTCTCAAACTCAGGCATCAACTTCGATAATTTTACACTGCAGGATAGCGCCGGAAATAAAGCGACAATAAACGGCAGCATTGCTACTTCTGATCTTTCTAACCTGGCAATGGATCTGCACATAAAGGCTAACGACTGGCGCGCACTGCACTCTACTGCAAAGGATAATAAGAATTTTTATGGTGACCTGCTACTGACTACCAACATGGATATATCGGGTACGCCAACATCGCCAAATGTGGATGGTAATCTAAACATACTAAAGGGTACAAACATGACCGTGGTAATGCCTGAAAGCGATCCGCAACTGGAAAGCGGTAAGGGTATAGTGAAGTTTGTGAACATGAAGGATAGCAGCCGTGACAATATATTAATACCCAAAAAGAAAAGAGACAGCACTAAAGTGCGACTGGCGAAAGGCTCTAATATAAATGTGAATGTGAACGTAGATAAGAACGCCCAGTTCAGCCTTATCATTGACCAGGCATCGGGCGACTTTATAAGTATACGTGGTGACGCATCATTGAATACCGCAATCACACCTACCGGTGGCCTGGGACTTGCAGGTAGTTACGAACTACACGAGGGTGCTTATCAGCTCAACTATAATTTTATAAAAAGGAAATTCGCTATAAAGGATGGCAGCACTATCACCTTTGCCGGCGACCCGACCAAGGGAACTAATGTAGATATTACAGCGGTGTACACTGCACAGACTGCACCGTATGATCTTATACAAAGAGAGATAAGCGATAACTCGCAGCTTAATTACTACAAGCAAAGCCTTCCTTTTGATGTAGAGCTGCACATGAAGGGCCCTGTACTGCAACCGGCTATAACCTTTAATATATTGCTACCGGAGAATAAAGTGTATCCATTATCATCAGACCAGATAGAGCTTATTGAAGGAAAGCTTAGCCAGCTGCGCAATGACACCTCGGAACTGAATAAGCAGGTATTCGCTGTGTTGATACTCAACCGGTTTATTTCGGATGATCCGTTTAGTAATGGTGCGGGTACCAGTGTGGGTAATACCGCGCTGCAAAGCGTGAGCCGCTTTATAGGTGAGCAGCTCAACCAGGCCGCGGGTAAACTGATAAAAGGTGTAGACCTATCTGTAGACCTGGCCACTACCGATGACTATACAACTGGAGATATGCGCGAGCGTACCGACCTGAATCTGGCAGCATCAAAACGATTGCTGAACGACCGGCTGAAGGTGACCATAGGTAATGACTTTGAGCTCGAAGGCCCGCAGACCAGCAATAGCGACCAGAACAGCGTGATACCAAGTAATCTGTCTGCGGATTATTTACTGTCCGCTGACGGTAAGTACACAACACAAGCATACCGTAAGAACTATAATGAAGGTGTATTGCAAGGATATGTAACGGAAACAGGATTGAACTTTATCGTAAGCCTCGACTTTAATCATTTTAAAAACGCTTTCAGAAAGAAAAAGAAAGAGAGCAGCACGGTAAAGTCGACACCCAAAACAGGAGCAAGTAAATGATAAGAGTATATACAAGGATATTATTGTTTGCACTCGTAGCGTTTGCTGCATCATCATGCAGTAATACAAAGCACTTGCCTGCCGGCGAAAGTTTATTCGTGGGTAGTAAGATACGTATCAATGACCATGCGGCCACGCATAAGGAACGTAAAGTATTAATAAGTGACCTGGAGGGTGTTGTAAGGCCAAAGACAAATACAAAAGCGTTAGGCATCCGTTTAAAACTCAGACTCTATAACTTTGCAGGCGATACAAAAAAGACAAAGGGAATACGCCACTGGCTACGTGATAAAGTAGGCGAGGCGCCTGTACTGGCCAGCAGTGTGCACCTGAACACTAACCGTGACCTGATGGTGAACCTGTTGCAGAACAGGGGATTCTTTTATGCAGCAGCCAGTAGCAAATTAGTGACATCTAAAAAAAGAAAAACCACCGCGGTATTTGATATTACTACAGGCCCTCAGTATCATATCAATAAGACAACGTTTATGAAAGACTCATTGCAAATATCAACAGATATTGACAGTGACTTTTCAGAAAACCTGCTTACCCCTGGAGCCCCTTACAACCTGGACCTGATCAAAGCAGAACGTACCCGCATTGATAATAATCTTAAAGAACGGGGGTATTACTTTTTTAAAGATGATTATCTGCTGGTGTTGGTAGATAGCTCCGTAGGCAACCATAAAGTGGACATGTATGTGAAGCTGAAAAAGAAAGATATACCTGATGAGGCATACAATGTGTATAAAATAAATACCGTTCACGTATATGCAGACTATAAGCTGCATGGTACCGCCGCGGATACAAGCCATGTTGGTGAGACCCATGTCGATGAGTATCGTATCATAGACCCGAAGAAGAAATTTAACCCTGTAATTTTTGATAAAGTGCTGGTGTTTGATAGTGGCGAGGTATATAGCCGTATAGACCAAAATACATCTCTTAGCCGGCTTGTAAACATGGGTACATTTAAGTTTGTAAAAAACCGTTTTGATCCTATTACAGACTCGCAGCTAAATGTATATTACTACCTTACTCCGTATCCTAAAAAATCAATACGCTTCCAGATAGGCGCGTTGACACAGAATGATAACCGTGCTGGTACGCAGGGTAGTATCAGTTTCCGTAACCGCAATACATTTAAGGGCGCGGAGGAATTACTGGTAAAGATCAGTGGTGGATTTGAAGCGCAATATAGCGGTGAGGTAAAAGAACCAAATATCTACAATCTGGGTGCAGAAGTAAATCTTTCGTTTCCACGATTCATTGTGCCATTTATTGACATACAGACATCGAGCCAGTTTTTGCCGCGCTCTATCATTAAATTAAAATACAGCTACGAGTCTGAGTCGGACTTATTACGTATCAACGCCTATACCGCATCTTATGGCTATGACTGGAAGGAAGGGCCGCGTAAAGAACATCAATTCTACCCATTCAACTTTACTTATGTAAAGACAGATACGCTTGGTGATCCGAGCAAGCTTAATTTGCTATACGGCAACCTTATCTTTAATGGTATCATCGTGGGGCCTACTTATGAGTATACATATAACTCTCAGGTTGGTCCTGTGCGTCCCAATGCTATATATTTTGACGGACTTATAGATCTTTCAGGTAACATTCTCGGTGTTGCAGAAAATGCAAATTACAAGACACATCCACAAACATTATTAGGAAGCACCTATTCACAATATGCAAAATTTCAACCCGACTTCAGATATTATCGTCGCTTCTCGGATGTTACATCTATAGCTACGCGTGTAATGGCGGGTATAGGTTTGCCTTATGGCAACTCAGATCAATTACCTAATATCAAACAATTCTGGGCTGGTGGTAACAGTGATCTTCGTGGTTTCCCTTCGCGTCTCGTAGGGCCGGGTACTTTTAATGCGCTTAGTCATACAAATCCTGATGGCAAAGACACGCTTAATTATATAGAAACGCTTGGCGACATAAAATTTGAATTCAACGCAGAAGTACGCCAAAGTGTTTATAAATTTATAAAAGCTGCTGCCTTTTTTGATGCAGGTAATATCTGGCTCAAAAATAATAATTCAGCATTTCCCGGTGGGCAGTTTTCTTCTTCATGGTATAAAGAGCTAGCTGCGGATGTGGGAATCGGTCTTCGTTTCGATTTTAAGATCGTTCTGCTGCGCCTTGATCTTGGTATGCCTGTTCGTGATCCATGGCTGCCGGAAGATCAGCGATGGGTATTTAATAAGATAGCATTTGGTGACCCTTCGTGGAGAAAAGACAACCTCGTCTTTAACATAGCCATAGGCTATCCTTTCTAAAAAGATTTTTATTCCACTATTTCCCAAAAAAGACAGACGCACCGGGTTTGTAAGGAAGGCATCAACGAGCTGCATATGTTATGGTGTACGTAATTTGATCGTTAAAAATTATCATATATAAATAATTGCATCAATAGGCGAACGGCTGTCGATCGATGCCCGCCCTTATGTAGCCGGCGATGTGATACCACTGGGTATTAACGCTATTAAGCCGCAGACATTCATCATCCGTGCCGATGACTATAACGTGCCTGCCGGTTCTACACTTTCCCTGCACGATAAGTACAAGGGTATATACAAACAATTACAAAAGGGCGAGGAGTATAGCTTTGATATAACTACCGTTCCTGCATCACAAGGTAACGGCCGCTTTGAGCTGCAGATGGGTGATGTAAGTGCCGCAGTGGCAAAGGCTGCGACGAGCCTTACCGTTACACCAAACCCGGCCACTGAGGAGGTAAATGTTGCTTATAATGTACAGGCGTCAGACAATGCCGGCATCCGCATCAGCAATATGCTGGGCCAGCAGGTATATACTACAAGCCTTGGTAGCGTGCAGAACGGAACTATAACAGTGCCATTACAGAATGTACCTGCAGGTATGTATATGGCAGAACTTATATGCGGTAGTAAGATAACCACACAGCGTTTTGTAAAACAATAAAGACTGTGTTTAAATATTTTCAGGAACGCCTCCGTAAATGGGGGCGTTCTTTATTTATGTATCTACCAGACCTGTACTTCCCTTTCCAACTCTATCCCGAAACGCTCTTTAACAGACGCTACTATTTCGCTTGATAATTCCCATACCTCATCGCCTTTTGCATTTGCATAGTTAACCAGTACCAGCGCCTGTTTTGCATGTACGCCTGTATCGCCTCTGCGATAGCCCTTCCATCCGCACTGCTCTATGAGCCATCCGGCAGGTACTTTTACCAATCCATCGGCAGCAGGGTAGTGCGGTATATTAGGGTAGTTTGTGAGCAGCAGTTCGTAATGCGCGGCAGGTATTGTGGGGTTCTTAAAGAAGCTGCCTGCGTTCCCTATCTGCCTGGGGTCGGGCAGCTTGCTGGTGCGTATATTTATCACTGCATTGGCTATTGCTTTGACAGACAGCTCGTGCACGCCCATCTTTTCCAACTCCTGTTCTATAGCGCCATAGCTCACATTATACTTTGGCTGCTTATCGAGTTTATAGACTACTGATGTAATAAATACTTTACCCTTCAGTGTATGTTTAAAAACACTATCCCTGTACCCAAAGGCGCATTCACGATCGTTATAGGTAATAAACCTTTTCTCTTCCCAGTTCCAGAAGGTCACACTTTCTATTGTTTCCTTCGCCTCTACGCCATAGGCACCTATGTTCTGCATGGGCGATGCACCTACAGTACCGGGTATCAATGCCAGATTCTCTATACCTCCCCATCCTTTATCTATGACGTAAAGAACAAGGTTGTGCCACACTTCACCCGCGCTCACCTTTAGCCATATGTGCTCACTGTCTTCTTTTAGCAAGGTTATTCCCTTCAGCTTGTTCAGCACCACAAGCCCTGCTACAGACTTTGTGAGTAATACATTGCTACCACCGCCGAGTATATGTTTTTCTTTTTCTATCGCTGTCAGCTCTTCCAGCATGTTGATGTCTGTAAGCTCTGTAAAAAAAGCAGCGGTGGCATCTATACCAAAGGTGTTGTAAGGCCGTAAAGAAATGTTCTGTTGTATGTTCATTATTTGTTCAGCTCTGTTATCATTAATTTCCGCATCACCCCGTCAAACCCATTTCCACCATCCATATACAGCCTGAAATGGCTATGCGCAAAGTAGGCAGGAATGTGCATATAAAAAGCATAATTGTTTATCGTTGTATCTGTACTGATACCGTTATACATCCGTATGCGCATGTGCTTTACAGAGTCACCTGTTTTTACTGCTCCGTTCAGGTACCTATCCCATACGCCATTCATTGGCTGTATAGTGGTCTCTATCTTCATCCATGTATCACCACTATTATTCAAGTCTGCGTCTATAATATTTGCTGATGCGCCGGCATCAAAATGTATGCGCACGTTCGTATCGCTATGCGCCAGGATGGCGCTGTGATAGCTCTGTTCGTTCTTCAATCGTTCATCGGTATCCAGCAGGCTCATGTCTATTGGCGATGGGTGTGCATTGAGGTATATGCTGCCATAGTACTGCCTGTTCATATCATTGTAGTGCAATATGGTTGCCTGGTACTGCTTTATCTGGAAGAGGTTTACAACAAGCAGGTAAATGCATAACGCATAAAACACAAACCGCCATCGGCTCGTTTCTACACACTCTGTAAATGCAGCAAATGGCAGCGCGAATATTCCATAACTCTGCATCAATGCGCGTGTGCTATAACTGCCGCCATAGCGCCAGTCGCTCCATGCTATGATGATGTATATATTCAAAAGGCAGAACCAAAGCACAGATCTCCTGAACGGAAATTTTTTGATAAAGAACATGCCTATGATGAAGAACAGCGTAACCGGTGTGTAAATAAACCATCCCTTTTCCCAGCCAAACAATACTCTGAAATGCGGATTAAGAAAATCCCACTTACTGCCCACATCGTAGATAAACGAGCCACTGGCAATCTTCCAATAGATCAGTTGCGGTAGTATGCCTATCAGCCCGAAAGTTGCGGCGGATACAATATGGCTTCTATGCTGCTTTACAAGCTGCCATTTTTCTTTAGCTGCTTCTTTGTTTTGTGTGCCCCACATTAATGGTATAAATAGCATAATAGCTTCTGTAGGCCTGCTGATCATGGCCAGCCCTATGATGTAGCCTATCAATGCAGCCCAGCCTATACGTGGCCTGTCGTGCCATTTCATTGTAGCATACAATACCAGCACATACAGGGGGAATATCCACGCATGGCTTTGTCCACTTTCTATGGCTACATACTCTATAAAGTTTGTAGCAAGGCATACCATCGGTATTGCAATAGCTGCCACATGGTCGGTAAAGTAGCGCAGTAATATTTTTCGCAGCAAGAAAATAGCCAGCATGCAATACAGTAATGCACCAAAAGCTATTGCATATTCGTAAGGTGCGGAATACCCATCTGCCGGATAGTTGCTATGCAATGCAATGAAGTGGCCAGTTAAAAAGAATGGCAGCTCCATAATGGCCACACCACCCAGGTATTTGTATACATAGTTGCCATTGGGTTGTTTCTCGGCCTGCCATCCATTGCCGCCCGTCACCGAATATTTTTTGTCTACATCGCCAAGCCAGGTAAGTTTTGTAGCGTCATGATAAATGAAAATTGCCGGCAGATACATATAGTAACCGCTGGCATCCCATGTGGTAATATTTAGTCTCGGTTGCCCTTCTGCAATGCCCGAATATGCTATGCGGTATTGCAGCAATACTGCGCACGTTATAAAGCAGGCTATCAGGGAAACGATCTTTTTCATCGGGTGTTGGCTGTATTACAAAATACTCAATTTCTTTTCAGGTCCGGTAAACTTCACGCCTAGCCCTGGTGCGCCACTCAATTTTATTACGCCTTGCTCGTAAGTGAGCCCTGTACCCACGTCTTCTTTGAGCAACAACGGGCCGTCGGCATCTACCTCATCCAATAGCGGCAGCATGTTGGCTACGGCTGCAGTACCTATGCTGCTCTCATTCATCGAACCCATCATCACCTGTAGCCCTAGGGTGCGGGCTTCCTTTATCATGCGCATGGCGGGTGTTACTCCCCCACACTTCGTCAGCTTTATGTTGATGCCGTGGAAACCTTCCACACACTTCTTTACTTCATCTTCCGTGCGGCAGCTTTCATCTGCAAACAGCGGCAGCGGCGATATAGCCTTCAGTTCTTTCATCTCTTCATAAGCATCCTTGGGTAGTGGTTGCTCTACGAGTGTCACTCCCAGTTTTTGCATTTCGGGTAGCAGCACCTTTGTTTCTTCAAATGTCCATCCTTCATTGGCATCTATCCTAAAGGGCGCGGTAGTATGTTTCCTCAGTTCGCGCAGTACGTCTATATCATCGGGCTTGCCTGTTTTTATTTTATATACGGGCCACGGGTGCGCCTCCAGTTTGGCAGCCATATTTTCTATGGTATCGATGCCAATGGTGTAATCAGTAATGGGTGCCTTATCCCATTTTATGCCCAGCAACTGATGCAGCGGCATACGCCTCATTTGTGCAAACAGATCCCACGCGGCTATGTCGAGTGCCGCGGTGAGGAAGTGCTGTCCCGGTATCAGGTGGTGCAGGAAGTGCCAGAAACGGTGTGGATCGGTAAGGGCATACCGCTCTATCATACCCCGCTTGCTTTCAAGCGAATCTATCATCTCCTGCACAGTAATATTATAATACGTAATGGCCGGCGCCTCGCCATATCCCGCCAGGTTACCCAGCCCAAGTGATGTAATAAGCGTAGGCTGGTGTGTTTTGGTAGCCTTTGATATGGTGAATGGATATTCGAACGCCAACTCAAAGGGATAATATTTTAATTGTAACATTCGATAAAATTGCGACTATTTTTGCTCAGGAAAAAGTTATCAGCTTTATTATTGAGCCGACCGGCCAATGCAGGTGCTTTTACCTTTTTACTTTTACCTTTTGAATTAGCACCCATGCCCAAAATACCTTTTTGGATATTCATTATAACAGGCATCCTTTACTTCACCGCCGTACGTGTAGATACGATGGACGTAGACGCATCTCAATATGCCGAGATGAGCCGCGAAATGATGCGTAGCGGTGACTACCTGCACCTCTATGACCGTGGCCACGACTACCTCGACAAGCCTAATTTTCTTTTCTGGGTGAGTGCGGGCAGCATGAAGGTCTTTGGGGTGAATGACTTTGCCTACAAGCTACCTTCCATACTTTTTGCATTACTGGCAATCTTCTCTACTTACAAGCTGGCAAAGCTGCTCTATGGCGAGGCTACCGGCCGCATGGCAGCGCTCATACTGGCATCGTGCCAGGGGTTGTTCCTTATGACAAACGATGTGCGGTGCGACACCATACTTATGAGCTGGGTAATAACAGCTATATGGCTAATACAGGAGTGGCAGCTAAGCAGGCAGCTTAAATACCTGCTACTCGGTGCAGCCGCCATTGCTTTTGGCATGATGACAAAGGGGCCTATCGCGCTGATGGTGCCAGTATTCTGTTTCATCAGCGACTGGGCTCTGAAGCGCGAATGGAAGAATTTTTTTAAAGCAGCCTATATCCCCACACTCATAGTTATCGCCATCCTGCTCATACCTATGAGCATTGGCCTCTACCAGCAGTTTGATATGCACCCGGAAAAAATAATGGATGGCAAGGACCATGTATCGGGCCTCCGTTTCTTTTACTGGTCGCAGAGTTTTGGCCGCATTACCGGCGAGAGCCCATGGAAGAATGGCGCTGATATAAGCTTCTTGCTTGTAAACATGCTATGGTCGTTCCTGCCATGGATATTTCTTTTTATAGCAGCGCTGATAACAAACATAGTCACTGTTGTGAAACAAAAGTTCCGTCTCACCCCGCAGCAGGAGTGGGTATCTACGGGTGGTTTTTTGCTTGCCTATCTGGCGCTAGGCTCTTCTAAATATCAATTGCCGCATTATATATTTGTTGCCTTTCCACTTGCCGCTATTGTTGTAGCAGGGTTTTTAAAAGATTTATTAGAGAACGCGAAATATCCAAAGCTCTACCGTTTTATGAATGGTTTCCAGGTGGGGATTGTGATACTATTGTTCCTTACCACGCTGCTGCTTATTACTTATGTATTCCCTGCAGGCCCTATTGTTATCATAGCATGGGTTGTATGCGCAGCGCTACTACTTTATGTAGCGTTCAATAAGGGGATAAAAGGGAAAATACTCTGGCTATCTGCGGCATGCATCATAATGGTGAATATCTTTCTTACAAATCATGTGTACTACAACCTGCTTAAGTACGAAGTAGGGACACAGGCAGGCCGATATGTGTACAATCATGATATTCCTGCCGATAACATGATGGCTTATAAAATGCATGATCCGCTAAACTCGCTCGATTTCTATGCACAGCGTGTAATAGAATTTACTGATACGCTCCCCAAGACAGCAGGCAGACAATACATCCTTACTATGGATAACGGCCTCGATACGTTTAAGCAACATGGCCACACGTACGATATCCTGGACAAGGGCAAATTCTACAAAGTAAGCGAGCTCACCCCCCAGTTCCTCAACCCGAATACCCGCGACAGCGCAATTAGTAACTATTATTTGATAAAGTTGAAAAATTAATAATCCCAATTGCCACGTAATTGTGATTTGCCTGCAAAGAAGCAATCTGGGCATACGCATATCTTAACATGGTTTTATCTTGTCATTAATTCCTCGTATTTAACGCAAACAAATTCAATCTGTATATCATTCAACCAATCAACCTTTTAGCCAATTAACTATCTTTGCCGCACGCATGCAGTTACCCGCAGGTAAAAAAGTTTATTTCGCTTCCGACTTCCATCTCGGCATACCCGACCACGCTACCAGTGTAGCGCGCGAAAAGCGTCTGTGCAAATGGCTCGATGAGATACGCGGCGAAGCGGAGCAACTATATCTTGTAGGTGATATGTTTGATACGTGGTTTGAGTATAAAAACGTGATACCTAAGGGCCATACCCGCTTTATGGGCAAGCTTGCGGAGCTGCGCGATGACGGGCTGCATATAGAAGCGTTTACCGGTAACCATGATCTGTGGATGCGTGGATATTTTGAAGAAGAGCTGGGTATACCTGTTCATCATGAGCCGATCATCCGCGAGTTTAATGGTAAGAAATTTTATATAGCGCACGGAGATGGGCTGGGTCCCGGCGACCATGGTTACAAACTACTGAAGAAAGTATTGCGCAGCAACTTTTCGCAGTGGCTCTACCGCCGCATACATCCTGATACGGGTGTGGGCATGGCGGGTTGGTTTAGCCGCCTGGGCCCGAAGCATGTAGATGTGCCCGAAAAAACATTTCAGGGGCCTGACAAAGAATGGCTGGTACAGTTCAGTCTCGATATGCTGAAAAAAGAACATTTTGATTATTTTATTTTTGGTCACAGGCATATAGCTATTGAATATCCTTTACCACAAAACAGTTTATATGTGAACCTCGGCGACTGGCTCCGTTACGATAGCTATGCAGAGTTTGATGGAGCGGATCTGAGATTGAAGTACTATAAGGTTGATAAGTTGAATAGTTGATAATGCTAATGGTTTTGCTGTGCAGAGTCTTTAAAAAGTACTGAGATGCAAAACATAATCTTTAGCCGTTTTTACATTTGTACTTTTGAATTTTGAATTAACATGGAGCGCATATTAGTAATGATAAGGCATGCCAAATCGAGCTGGGCGAACCCTTTACAGAGCGATTTTGAGCGGCCGCTTACCGACCGCGGTGAGCAGGATGCACCCGCTATGGGCGCAAAGCTAAAAGCATACAAGCTAAAACCCGATGTGATCATAGCCAGTAATGCCAAACGGACAAAGCAAACTGCAAAAAGAATTGCCGAAGCAGTGGGGTACGATACATCCCTCATAAAATGGGAGGAAAAATTGTATCATTGCATCCCTTCAGTATTTGAAGAAACACTCTATGAGCTCGATAATGATGTGAAGACTGTTTTCATTGTGGCGCACAACCCGGGTATCACGGAGTTTGTTAATCAGTTATCACCCTCATTTAATATCGATAACATGCCTACATGCGGTATAGTAGCCGTAAGCATGGATATGAAAGAGTGGAACCAGTTTGCCACTACAGCAAAAAGAAAAGTATTTTTATTTGATTACCCCGGAAAAGAATCATGACACCAAATAAAACCAACGTACAGATAACCGCTATATTAGAGAAGTTATTTGAAGAGCATTTTGAGAAAAAGGCGGAAAGCATCGAGGCACTTGCCGTATCTGGCAGCGACCGCCGCTATTACCGCATCAGCAATGGCAAGACCACTGCCATAGGTACTTACAATGCCAATGTAGCTGAGAACAATACTTACTTCTATTTCACCGAACTATTCCGCAAGCACCAGATAAATGTGCCTGAGGTATACAAGATAAATAAAGACCGCCGCGCCTATCTGCAACAGGATATAGGCCGTACATCCCTCTTTGATATGTTGCTGAAGGATGGCCTTACAGATGGTGTGCGCAAGCTCTACCATACAGCGCTGGCGCAACTCGCAAAGGTGCAGTGGATAGCGGGCCGTGAGGCGGATTACAAACAGTGTTTCGCATCGAGCCAATTCAATGAGAAAGCCATCATGGCTGACCTGTTGTACTTTAAATATTACTTCGCTGATCTGCAGGATATCCCTTACGACAGGGCACTGCTTATCAGCGAGATGGAATTGCTATCAAAAGACCTTGGCCGCATACAGCCACAGGTGCTCATGTATCGCGACTTTCAGAGCCGTAATATAATGATACACGAGGGCAAGGTATTCTTCATAGACTTCCAGGGCAGTATGCAGGGGCCACCACAGTACGATATAGCATCGCTACTATGGCAGGCGCGCGCGCAACTACCGGCGGCTTGGAAAGAAGACTTGCTCAATGGTTACATCAGCGGACTTAATGAGCTGAACGTGCCACGTATGGACGAAATACACTTCCGCCGTGGATATGCACAGTTCGTGCTGGTACGCCTGTTACAGGTATTGGGTGCTTATGGCTTCCGTGGACTGTTGCAGCACAAGGCACATTTTATAAACAGCATAGGCCCTGCACTTAAGAACCTTGAAACATTCTTATCAGACCATCCGCAGGCGCCTGCATACCCCGAACTACGTTCATTGTTAGAAAAACTTTCTTCGCAGGATGTACAGGATCGCTATGCTGTGGTAAAGAATAAGGACAAGGTAAATCTTACGGTTACTGTAAATAGCTTCTCTTATAAGAACGGAATACCAAAAGACAAGACAGCAAATGGCGGTGGTTATGTGTTCGACTGTCGTGGTATACTCAACCCAGGCCGCTACGCAGCTTATAAGTATCTCACGGGCAACGATGAGATGGTGCGCCAGTTCCTGGAACGTGAAACACGCATGCCCGACTTTATGGATCATGTGTATGCCCTCGTATCGCTTAATGTAGAAGACTACATAGCGCGGGATTTTGAGAACCTCAGCGTATCGTTTGGTTGCACGGGTGGCCAGCACCGCTCGGTTTATGCCGCTAATCAATTAGCAAAATACCTGCAGGACAGATATAATATAGCAGTCAACGTCAATCATCTGAACGAAGCTAAATGGCTTCTTAAAGAAGAAACGAAAGAAGCATAGTAGATTGAAGATGAAATAAGCCCTGCCGGTCCATCCGGCAGGGCTTATTTATTATGGATATCCTGACAAAAGTAGAGGCAAGGCGCCTTGTCTCTACCAGTAACTATGCGATCATATTACACTGCACTATTTTTGTGAAAACGGGTTGATGACTATCATTGTTGTACAGGGTTGAAATGTGTATTGAGCGTGGGTTTTGTATAACCAAACCACCCCCCCCTTTTTTACTGCTTGCTGTTAAATATTATCTAAGTTTATATCAATAGGATAAAATATGCCTGAGTATCCTTACTTTGGCAACCAATTATCAAGTACCACATGGCATTCTGGAGAAAAAAGACAATTGTTACAGAAACAGATACTACCGTTAAAAAGAAAAAGAAACCGTTATGGCGGGAGTGGGTCGATGCTGCACTTTTCGCAGTTGTGGCTGCTACGCTGATACGTACGTTTCTTTTTGAGGCCTATACGATACCATCGGGCTCTATGGAGGGTACACTGCTGATAAATGATTACTTGTTTGTAAGTAAGCTGGCATACGGCCCACGCATACCTATGACACCGATTGCGGTACCGCTGGTACACAACACCATGCCACTTATAGGCGGCAAGTCTTATACTACTGCAGTACAATGGAAATATCATCGCCTGCCGGGTTTCGGGCATGTAGAACATAATGACGTTGTGGTGTTTAACGGACCTGATGGCGATACAGCACTGGCCAATAACGGGGAATATGATTACTATCAAATGGTGCGTTTGATGGGATATGATGGTGTGAGAGACCGATTTGAAGTAACAACGCACCCCGTAGATAAAAAAGAGAACCTGATAAAAAGATGTATAGGCCTGCCGGGCGACGTGATAGAACTGAAGAATGCCATTGTATATGTGAACGGGCAACAGGCACCTTTGTTTCCGCATAGCAAGGAGGATTACGTTGTAAAAACAAATGGTAATGCACCGGCTGTGGATTTTGAACAGGATTCGATGCGCAGTAACAGTGAATACATCTATAATCTCCAAAACGAACAGGTAGAGGAGATGAAAAAAACACCGGGAGTAGTGTCTGTAAATCTTTTGATGAGAGACGCACCGGGCGTAGCACCGAAGGAGCCCGGCAACTGGGTGTTTCCACTGGATACGGTGAATTTTAAATGGAACCTGGATAATTACGGCCCGTTAACTATTCCCAAGGCGGGCGTAACAGTGCCACTAACACCACAGAATATAGCAATATATCGCAGGATCATTGCAAATTTTGAAGGTAATACACTGGAAGAAAAAGGCGGCAAAATCATCATCAACGGTAAGGAAGCCAGCTCTTATACTTTTAAGATGAACTACTACTGGATGATGGGTGATAACAGGCATAAATCGCTTGACTCAAGATTCTGGGGTTTTGTACCCGAAGATCATGTGGTGGGTAAGGCATCGTTCATCTGGCTTAGCTATGGCGAAAGTATGTTTGGTGATATGCGCTGGAGGCGCTTGTTTCACAGCGTACATTCCCTGGAAAAATAATCTTTTATGAAGCAACTTATCTCTTTGGGGCTGCTATGTGCAGTAGTGTTATTGTCGTGTGGTCAGAACGGCTCACAAAGCACAGCAGGCAATGACGACAGTAAAAAAGAAACACCGAACGGCAAGGAATTATTCGCCAACTATTGTATGCAATGCCATGCACTGAAGGATGATAAGGTAGGCCCTAAACTGGCAGGTGTACTGGGCCGGTGGAACAATGATACTACTCTTGTGGTGGATTTTGTAAAGAACTCAGAATCGCTGATAAACCAGAATAACCCGTATGCTATGAAGGTGTACAATGCATGGGGGAAGGCGGCAATGCCGGCCTTCACCAGCCTTACCGATGCGCATATAAAGGAGATAGTAGAATATGTGAATGCGGGTGTGGAGTGAGGGCATTGACCAATACCTCTTTTTACTATATCAAGACTATTGCCTTAAGGTAACAAAACCCTTATTACCTATCTTTGTTGACTGAACACCTGCCAGAATCACAATACATTATATTTTATGCTCGAAACACCCGTAAAAAAACCTGTAAAGGACCTTTTTGATGACGATAAAAAATCGGCATTACAGGCTATATCTGAAGCACAGTTCATAGCGTTTGCACCTTATATTTTTCAGGCATCGGTATTGCTGCGCGATAAAGGTATTCTTAAGAACGTGGAAGATTCTCATCCTGAAGGAACGACGGTAGAACAGGTAAGCACTGCTGTAGGCATGAATCATTATGGCGTACGTATACTGATGGAAGCAGGACTGGGCATAGGTTTGCTATACAGAAAGGATGGTAAGTACCGCCTTACTAAAACAGGGCATTTCTTTTTGAATGACCATATGTCGCGGGTGAATACAGACTTTATGCGCGATGTATGCTATGACGGTGCGCAAGACCTTGAAGCATCTTTAACGCAAGGTAAGCCGGTAGGATTGAGGCATCTGGGCGACTGGGATACCATCTATCAGGGGTTATCGATATTACCTGAACCTGCTAAGAAAAGCTGGTTTGACTTCGACCATTACTATTCGGATAATGCATTTCCTGAAGCTTTGCCGATCGTATTTGAGGGAACGCCACATAGCTTACTGGATATAGGCGCTAATACAGGTAAATGGGCACTTGCCTGCCTTGAATATGATAAAAATGTAAAAATAGGCGTTGTAGACCTTGGCGTGCAGCTAAAAGTGGCAGGTAAGAATATAGCAGACGCGGGGTTTACGGACAGAGTGACGCTGTATGAACATAACCTGCTTGATGGATCAATAACATTACCAGAAGGCTATGATGTGATGTGGATGAGCCAATTTTTGGACTGCTTTTCGGATGAACAGATCATTTTTATACTAAAAAAGTGCTATGCTTCCCTGCCCGACCATGGAAGAGTATTTATCAATGAAACCTTTTGGGATTGCCAGCGCTTTGAAGCATCTGCTATGAGCCTGCAAATGACTTCTTTATACTTCACGACCATGGCAAATGGGAATAGCCAGATGTATGATAGCAAAATTTTTCTTAAGTTAGTGGAAAGCGCGGGGTTTGAATTAGTATGTCAACTCAACAATGTGGGGCTGGGGCATACGATATTAGAATTAAGAAAAAAGTAATTGTTTCCTAAACATCTCTGTTACATATTTGTTCTATTTTAAATTTACCATGTTATGCATAAAGAAGTAGACGTATTAGTAATCGGCGCAGGCCCCTCCGGTTCCGTAGCCGCAGCTATCATGCATAAGGCCGGCCTTAAGGTGCAGGTTGTTGAAAAAATGAAATTCCCACGCTTTGTAATAGGCGAAAGCCTGCTGCCGCGCTGTATGGAAGCACTTGAAGAAGCGGAATTGCTCGATGCTGTAAAAGCAAAAGGTTTCCAGCAGAAAGACGGAGCAAAATTTGTGATGAATGGCGAGGTATGTGATTTTAACTTCTCTCATCAATTTACTGAAGGCTGGCAATGGACGTGGCAGGTACCCCGCGCAGAATTTGACAAAACGCTTATTGATGAGTGTGAACGCAAGGGTGTTGCTGTTATGTATGAAACAACGGTAACGAATGTAGAGATATTTGACGACCACTCCATTACCACTATAACAGATAAAGAAGGGAATACAGATACAATAAGGGCAAAATTTATAGTAGATGGCAGCGGTTACGGAAAGGTGATACCCAACCTGTTTGGCCTTAGTAAACCGTCTAACCAGCCAGCCCGTAAAGCGGTATTCTGTCATATAAAAGATCCCAAACGCAATGAAGCTTTTGAGCCGAACCGCATAGTTGTATACGTACACAACCCTAAAACTTGGATATGGGTAATACCCTTCTCTAACGGCAATACCTCTGTAGGATATGTGGGTGACCCTGAATTTTTTGATAAATATAAGGGTACACTTACAGAGCAGTACAGGCAACTATTAGTAGCACAGCCTGAGCTGGCCGATCGTTTCGAGAACGTAGAAATGGCATGGGAAGAGCCACGCTTTTTGCAAAGCTGGAGCTCGACCGTGGATGCTTTTTATGGTAAAGGGTATGTGCTTACAGGTAATGTTACCGAGTTCCTCGATCCTGTATTTTCATCGGGTGTGACGCTGGCAACTGTATCTGCACAGAAGGCGGCTAACCTGGTAATACGCCACCTTAAAGGCGATAAAGTAGACTGGAATACAGAATATATGGAACCGATGCGCAAAGGCGTGGATGTATTCCGTACTTATGTGAATGGGTGGTATGATGGTACACTATTCAACATATTTTTTGCGCCGGAGCCAAACTTGGAAATCATGTCACAGATATGCTCTGTTTTGGCCGGCTATGTGTGGGATGAAAGTAATCCATTTGTAAAACAACACGAAAAGAACGTGCGTACACTTTCCCGCTTCCTGGAAACGAAAAAATCAACAGTTTAGATATTACTTAGGCACGTAAATTGCATTATTAATTATAGTGAGCAGCAAGCAGACGATACAACACTGGATATGCATTAACAAGCGGGTAACAGCCATGAATGGGCAATCTGCCATAATTTTATCTGAAGAAAAAAGTAGTATTACTCCTGAAGATCTTTATAATAAATCGGGCTACAATTATCCTAAGTTTTTTAAAATGGATAAGCTGAGCAAGTGGGCGTGGTTAGGTGCGGAAGGTTTATTGTCATCCGGCGACAGCCAGATTTACAATCAATACGATAAAGAAAAAATAGCTGTGGTGCTGAGCACTGCGGATGGCTGTATCTCGGTTGATAAGAAGTATAAAGACTCCATCGCCACGGTACCCAGCCCAGCATTGTTTGTATATACACTGCCAAATATAATGCTTGGTGAAATTTGCATCAGGCATGGCTTTAAAGGTGAACAGGCCTGTACCGTAAACGAACAGCTTGATGCAGAGCAGATAACTTTTATAGTGAATGATCTTTTAACAAACAGAGGTATGGACGCATGTATATGTGGGTGGGTAAATGCTACCGATGATAAACATGATGTATGCCTTTTTTGGGTGACAAAGTCGGCAGCAGGAATAGGTTTTACCGCTGATACTGTGAATGCAATTTATAAGAGTCAACAGAACTAAAATAAAACGAGGAAGAGAAATGAAGAAATTACAACTGATACGTCCATGGAAATTATCTGCTGTGCGCCAGCATTTAAGTGATAATGAAGTGACATCAGGCAATATGGATGGTATGTTTTTTACACCTTGCTATGGCCCGGCTGCAACGGAAGAGGTGCAGGCAGCCCGATATGATGCTGACAATGCAAGGACATCTATGACGAACATGCATATGCTGTTTGCTAACCGTGCGCCTTTTTCAACCGCATCATTTCTTTCTACAAACAATACGAGCATACGATGAGGCCAGCCGCCTATGTAGTAAATACGGGAATTATTACTGCCATAGGAAATGACACGCAGGCATGTCTTGACTCGCTTATTAACGGACGTACGGGCATCAGTAAGGCTGAATTTTTACAAACACACTGGCAGGATGAATTTCCTGTAGGGGAAGTAAAATTATCTAACGAACAGCTTGCCGCTATCACAGGCGTAAGCGCTCAATGGCCGCGTACTGCCTTGCTGAGCGCAATAGCCGTACAGGAAGCATTGCAACCATACAAGGATAAAGCAAAAGGATTGCGGGTAGGGTTTTATTCTGCAAATACTGTCGGTGGTATGGATCTTACTGAAGAGCTTTATAAAGAACTCGTTACTGATATAAATGCGGGTACTAAGGAGCAGTTCATAAATCATGAGTGTGGTGCAATAACAAACCTTGTAGCTGAGCATTTTGGCATAAAAGATTTTAGAACAACAATAAGTACCGCATGCTCTTCATCGGCCAACAGCATTATGATGGCCGCCCAGATGATTGGCGCAGGCATGATAGATGTAGCGATAGCGGGTGGTGCAGATAGTTTGTCTCGCTTTACGCTCAATGGATTTAATACACTGATGATACTGGATAAACAACTTTGTCAGCCATTTGACCAGAACAGGCGTGGGTTAAACCTGGGAGAGGGTGCAGGCTATGTATTATTAATGAGTGATAAAGCCATGCAGCAATGCAGTGCAAAGCCTTTGTGTATAGTAAGTGGGTATGCTAACGCTAATGATGCCTATCATCAAACGGCATCATCGCCGGATGGTACCGGTAATAAACTGGCCATACAGGGCGCTATGAATAAAGCATGTATACAGCCTGCTGATGTTGATTATATAAATCTGCATGGTACAGGTACTGCAAATAATGACAGCTCTGAAGGAAAGGCAGTCACCGCAATATTTGGTGATAACCCACCCAGGTCATCTTCGACAAAAGGGTTTACAGGACATACGCTGGGTGCAGCGGGTGGTGTGGAGGCGGTGTTCAGCACGTTGAGTATTATGGAAGGCATTGTATTCCCTAATCTACGTTGGGAAACACAGATGGAAGATGTGCCGTGGAAGCCTGTTACAGCCATAGAACGCGGACAGAATATTAAACACGTACTTTCTAACTCATTCGGGTTTGGCGGTAATTGTTCATCACTAATTTTTTCGAAATGCTGATGGACCTGTACATAAAAGGAGCGGCATTTATCAGCGCGGCAGGTTATAGCGGTGAGGATGAACTGTTTACTACTCCGCCAGCGTATGATACTGATGCGCTACTGTGCAAGGAACCTGACTATACACAATATGTAACCCCTATGCAACTGCGCCGCATGAGCAAAGCTGTGCGCATGGGTATAGCTGCATCGAAGATATGCCTGCAAAATAGTGGTGTGGAAAAGCCGGATGCGTTGTCGGTAGGTACTGCGATGGGGTGCCTGTATGATACAGAACAATTCTTAGCAAAAATGGTGGCGCAGGATGAACAGATGCTTACACCTACCTCGTTTATACAATCGACACATAATACTGTGGCGGGGCAGATAGCATTGCTTACCGGCTGCTATGGGCATAACCTTACCTATGTGCACAAGGGTCATTCCTTTGAGCATGCCATAATCAATACACAATTATATCTCAACGACCATCCCACAGAAAATATGCTGGCTGGTGGAATAGACGAGCTTACACCTAACAGTAAAAAACTGATGCAGCGTGCAGGCGTATATAGCACCGCAAACCGCACTGCTGATGATATTATCAACAATACACAGGAAGGCAGTTTAGCAGGTGAAGGCGCCTCGTTCATGCTGGTGAGTAAGCAAGCAGATAAGGCACTGCTGCATATAAAGGAGTTGAGCATTTTCAAGACGGATGACGGACATGAAGCGATTGAAAAGGTAAATGCTTTTTTAGCTGAGCAAGAATTGACGACTGATAATATAGATCTTGTATTACTCGGAATTAACGGTGATGAGCGCAATACTGCATTTTATGACACGTTGCGCAATGGTACTTTTAAAAATAATGATCAGGCTACATTCAAGCAACTAAGTGGTGAGTATGCGACTGTGAGTGCGTTTGCCATAAGCCTGCTGGTACACTGTGCGCAGCAGAATAATTACGACGTGCTGTTAGGCAAGCAATCAACAACGGCAAAGACTGTGAAGCGTATTGTTGTGGTGAATAATTATAAGGAGTACTATAGTTGCTGGAATATGGAGGTAGTGTAGTGTAAGTAATTCGATTTTTCGTAACTTAGAAAAAAGCAGGAGATCATGTGGCAGCAAATTCTCACTTATTTCTACATCCGAAAGCGTAATCCCAACGATCCTAAGGATATCAATGTAAAGCTGATGCACGGTATGAACCGTATATCGCTATTCGTGTTTCTTATTGGTATTGTGGTTATGATCATTCGCATGTTGCGCCATTGATATTATTTCTCTGGCAGCCTGGTTTGATGCGTGGTTATCGCCCAGCTTATGCCATAGTGTGGCGTAGTCTTCTTTTAGCACAGCTATATGTGCCTTATCATACAGTATCTTATTAAGCTCGGTTTTCAGGTTTGTCTCATTCAGCTCGGCCTGTATCAATTCCTTTACTACAGGCTTATCCATTATCAGATTTACGAGACTTATGTATTTCACCTTTATCAGCTTTGTAGCTAAGTAGTACGATATTGGGCTGCCTTTATAACATACTATCTCCGGTACACCAAACAGGGCTGTTTCCAGTGTAGCCGTACCACTGGTTACCAATGCAGCAGCTGATTGTTTCAGCAGATTGTAGGTATCATTTTTTACAAGCAGCACATTCGCAGCGCCTATATATTCGTTATATACATCATCGGGCTGGCTAGGCGCCTGTGCCACTGCAAACTGATAATCAGGAAAATCTTTTACTACCTGCAGCATGATGGGCAGTTTCACCTTTATCTCCTGCGCGCGGCTGCCCGGCAATAAAGCAATAATAGGTTTTGAGGAAATGGGGCGTACCGGTACATTATCCCTTTCGTGGCTTATCACTTCTATTAACGGGTGGCCTACATAGGTTACATCATACTGCCATTTCTTGAAAAAATCGACTTCGAAAGGCAATATCACCAATAGCTTATCTACATCGCGCTTTATCTTTTTTACGCGGTTCTCCTTCCAGGCCCATACCTGTGGCGATATATAATACACAACCGTGATGCCTTGTTTCTTTGCCCACTCCGCTATCCGCATATTAAAACCGGGATAGTCAATGAGCACTAATACATCAGGTTTGTAGTTTAGTATATCCTGCTTGCAAAAATCTATGTTCTTAAAAATGGTGCGCAGGTGCATGAGCACTTCCACGAATCCCATAAATGCAAGGTCGCGGTAGTGCTTTACAAGTGTGGCGCCGGCAGCCTGCATACGATCTCCGCCCCAGCAGCGTATATCTGCGTTAGCATCATGCTCATGGATGGCCTTTATCAGGTTGCTACCATGAAGATCGCCACTGGCCTCGCCCGCTATGAGGTAGTACCGCATATTACCAAACGAATTTTACCATCAATGCCACTGCAACATATATCATTGTAATGGAGAAAATACCTCTAAGAATAAGGTCCCTGCTGGGAGTACGCTTGCTGCTGATAATTACAAAGGGTATAAGATTTATCAGCAGGCTTAGCGCCATTACTTTAGAAAGTGTATCGTGGCTGAATTTTAAATGGTTGATGAACTCAGCAAGGCTCATTGCCTTGCCCCATAAGAAATACATTACTATAAAGCCAATAAGAGGTAATACTGCCCCCATCAAAAAGCCTAAAATAGCACCATTACGTTTCATATCTTATAAATATGTCGCAATATACAAAGCTAATCATCCAAATTGCTCATAAAATCTCTAATGCCCTATCTTTGTCTTCGAAATAACATATACCTGATACACATGAATTTTAAACTGAACGACATACCCGACCGCACACAGAAGCCTCGTAAGAATGGTATTACCATGGTAATGGACAAAGGCATGGGCCTTGATGGCGTTAAAGATTTCCTTTCTGTGTCGGCACCATACGTGGATATAGTGAAACTGGGTTTTGGTACGAGTATGGTTACTGATCATCTACGCGAGAAAATAGAAATATACAAACAGCATAATATACCGGTGTATCTTGGAGGTACATTATTTGAGGCGTTTTTGATACGCAACCAGTTCGATGACTATGTGAACGTGATAAAGGAATATGACCTAAAGCATGTAGAAGTATCAGATGGCTCCATCATCATACCACACCTCGAAAAGTGCGGCTATATAGAAAAGCTGGCAAAAAATGTAACAGTGTTATCAGAAGTAGGATCTAAAGATGCTACGCACATCATGGCGCCATATAAATGGATAGAGCTGATGAAGGCTGAACTGGAAGCAGGTGCTACTTACGTAATTGCGGAAGCACGTGAAGCGGGTAATGTGGGCATATATCGTGGCAGTGGCGAGGTACGCGAAGGTCTGGTACAGGAAATACTGACGCAGATACCGGCAGAGCGCATTATGTGGGAAGCACCACAAAAAGCGCAGCAGGTATATTTCCTGGAACTGCTGGGTGCGAATGTGAACCTGGGTAACATAGCTCCTGCGGAAGTAATAGCATTAGAGTCGACAAGGATAGGATTGAGGGGTGATACTTTTTACCTGTTCCTGAATGAAGCTGATAAAGCAAAACAAGTACGTTCTTAATATCACTTTAATAAAGAACTGAAAGCGCCTACATTTGTATGGCGCTTTTATTTTTTGTCATTATGCCATTACGCTACGGTCTTATAGGTTACCCGCTCACTCATTCTTTCTCACCGGCATATTTTCAAAAGAAATTTGCCGATGAAGGAGTTGATGCTGTGTATGATCTTTACCCGTTGAACGATATAAATGAGGTAGCTGCTTTATTGCGCAATGTAAAAGAATTGCGAGGGCTCAATGTTACCATCCCTTACAAAGAAAAAGTAATGCCATTTTTAGATGAGGTAGATGCTGTTGCTGCTACAGTAGGGGCGGTAAATTGTATAGACATACATGATGGTAAGACAAGGGGGTATAACACAGATGTTATAGGGTTTAGAGAAAGCCTCCAGCCATTATTACTACCGCATCATACACATGCGCTTATATTAGGTACCGGTGGTGCATCAAAAGCAGTAAAGTATGTATTAGGGCAAATGGGTATTGCATATAAAATGGTCTCGAGGAATAAAGAGGAAGGACAATTAACTTATAAGGATATTACTGAAGATACAATTGCGGAGTATACACTTATAATTAATACAACGCCGTTAGGTATGTCGCCGGAGATTGATGCGCTGCCACCGTTGCCATACAATGTTCTTACGCCACATCATCTGCTATACGACCTTATCTATAATCCTGCAGAAACACAATTCTTAGCTCAAGGTAAGCGACACGGTGCTATTACACAGAACGGCCTCGAGATGCTGCAACTACAAGCAGATGCGGCATGGGGCATCTGGAACTACTCCCCGACTGTATAATACATGCAAGTTGTTACAAAGTCGCGGAAGTAGGGTATCCAGTTGAAAGGTGCCCATTGTTTCCGTGGCTGCAGCCCGAATTTATATTTGTAAATAGGGTTGATCAGGTATGGCTGTTTGTTCAATATTTTTAGCCCGCTTGCCTTCATAATACGTTCGAACCGCTCAATGGTTATCTGTGTATCCTTTATCTCCAATAATTCTGCAATAGTATACGGACCTTCTTTAAACATCTTTAGTAAGCCCTTATAAATAAACCTTGGCAGTATGTGGTAATATGGAATCACACTTGCCAGCTTATTTTTGCATACCTGCTGGTGGCCGCCAAAAGGCATATACCATGGCGGGAAGCCGAAAAATATTTGTCCGCCGGGCTTAAGGAAGTTTTTGAGATAGGGTACAAATTTCTCCTGTTCAGGTACATGTTCTATTACATCCTTCAGGATGATGACATCGAACTGATTTTTGAAACGGGTAAGAAACACATCCTCATATATATTCTGACAAAGAAATTCCACCTTACCATCCGCCACTTCTTTCGCGAGAAAATTGTTTGCAAGGTCGATGCGCCCTTGTGCGAGGTCTACGCCCACGCAACTACAGCCTGCATCCATAAAGGGTAGGAGCACACCACCTTCGGCAGTACCTACCTCTAGTATAGATACACCCTTGCCTAATGGTTTTGTCTTTTCTATAAAAGGCAGTACATAAGACCGCGAGTTCTCTACCTGCTGGTCAAAACGTACTTTATCGTCCAGATGCTGTTTGAGCGCCAATGATTGAAATATTTAATAGGGGTAAATTTACTTTTTTATTTCTTTATCTGCGTCCTGAAGTATAGCCAGTTGTTTACGGATGCTTTCGTGATGTATTGTTTCGTATAGGCTCACGATAAATTCTTTCGATAAAAGGTGGCTTTGAGCACGCTCACCGCGGGTTTCCACTATCTCGCGCCAGCGTGCAGGCTGAAATGCAGTCATATTGCAGTCTTTCTTAACGCTACCCATGCGCTCACTGAGTTCCATGCGCTTTGCCAGCAGGTCTATTATCTCCGCATCGAGGCTATCCATCAGTTGGCGCAGGTATTCCAGCTGCACAATGCTGCTCATATCCTCGGTAAACTCCTTACGAACGATTATCTCATCAATAATAATCTTTAGCTGCGCAGGGGTTATTTGCTGCTTTACGTCGCTCAGTGCTTCATCCGGGCGAGGATGGGTTTCTATCATCAGCCCGTCAAAGTGCATGTCCATTGCCTTTTGCGCTACTTCTGCAATGCGGTCGCGCCGACCTGTAATATGACTAGGGTCGCAAATAATTGCCAATTCAGGCCTGCGTCTTTTCAGTTCTATAGGTATGGGCCAGTTGGGTTGATTACGGTAGCCTGCCGCGCTATTATACCCTGAAAATCCCCTGTGTATCGCCGCCACCTGTGTGATGCCGGCTTTTTCCAGTCGCTCGATAGCGCCCTGCCATAGTTCTACGTCCGGGTTCACCGGGTTCTTCACCATTACAGGTATGTCTACGCCCTTTAGTGCATCTGCAAGGTGTTGTACCTGAAAAGGATTAACGGTAGTTCGGGCACCTATCCATACTACATCTATGCCATGCGCTAGCGCCAGCTCTATATGTATTGGCTCCGCTACCTCTATAGTTACAGGTATATTGTACTGTTTCTTTACTTCTTGCAGCCACTCCAGCGCAGCCACTCCATTACCCTCGAACGAACCTGGACGCGTGCGTGGTTTCCACACACCTGCTCTGTATAAGTTAATGGGTAAATGCACCAATCCTGCCGCCGTTTCCAGCACCTGTTCTCTCGATTCCGCACTGCACGGCCCCGCTATCAAAAAAGGGCGGGACGTTTTGAAGAAATTCATGGGTGTAAAGTTAAGGATTTGGTACCATGTTGATAAGTTGAATGGGTGATAGGTTGATTTTGTTGTTGCCCCAGTCCTGTAATGACTTATTAGCTTTTCAGTCATTCAACGGATCAACTACCAACCCAATTAACGCGAAGCACGTACCTTTGCGGCAATGAATACCTTACCTACGCCTGCCGAATTGAAAAAAGGCGGTGTGATACTTGTTGATAAGCCATATAAGTGGACGTCTTTTGATGCCGTTCATCATATAAAAATATCGCTCAGAGCTAAGATAGGCCACTGTGGCACCCTTGATCCATTGGCTACCGGCCTGCTTATCTGCTGCACCGGTGAGATGACAAAAAAAATATCTGAATACCAGCAGCTGCCAAAGGAATATACGGGTATCATACACCTTGGCGCTACAACCGAAACATACGACAAAGAAAGCGAGCCACAGAACGAAAAACCTTTTGACCATATTACCGAGAAGCAGATACAGGAGATTGCTACCTCGTTAACAGGTAACATCATGCAGACTCCGCCTATACACTCCGCTATTAAGAAGGATGGTAAACGCTCTTACGACCTTGCCCGTGCAGGTGTAGATGTGGTGCTGGATGCGCGGCCTATTACCATCGGTGAATTTGAGATAACAAAGATAGAATTGCCGGAAGTACATTTCCGTGTGGTATGCAGTACCGGCACCTATATTCGCTCATTGGCAAATGATGTAGGGGCTGCGCTGGGATGTGGCGGCTACCTGCAGGAACTTCGTCGCACCAAAATAGGCAACTTCAATGTTGACAATGCACTGACACCGCAGCAGTGGAAGGATATATGGAAGCCGAAACCAAAGACTGAATTGCCAATCCAGGAATAGTTATCTTATTTATCTGTATAAAGAGGCAATTCATTTATCTTGTCTGATAAGTCTTGTGTCAGTATACCTTTAGCGTTGGCGTCCTGCATTATTTTATTGGCATCCAGTTCCAGTTCTTTTGTGCTTATCTGTTTGGCGCGTTTTTCCTGGGGAGGGTTTAATTTCTCTGCTTTCTCGAAGGCTATTACACTGTCCATTACATCCTTTGGCAGATCGTTCTCTGCTTTGTAGGCCAGTTCTATAAATTGCTTCGCAAAGAAACTATCTATTTGTATTCTGCGTTTGGAGAGATGGGCAAATTTACCCAGTATACGGCAGATATTATCTCTGTCTTCAGGGCTCAACTGCTCTGCAAATTCATACTCCTCTATTTTTTGCAGGCTCAGCATTACAGGCTCTAATGCATCTGTAGATATGATGTAAACCTTATGATCGCCAAGGTCGTAAGTAAATGTTTTGAGTATACCGAGCGTGTTGGCAGGCACTACAAAAAATATCTCCGCTTTTACGTTCTCTTGTTTTGCATATTTTTTTGCACGCTCCGCCTGGTCTTTTATATACAGTGGGAAATTTTTAAGATCCTCCCCGCCAGGGCTTTTAGCATCGAATACTATATACTCACCACTCAGTTGTATAGTATTATCTGGCGTACCTGTAAAAGGAACTTTGTCTATATACTGTATAGTATGCTTACTGCATAAACTCTTTATAGCATTCTGTACTTCCTGCTGATGAGTAACCCATGTATCCTTCAAATTTTTTATGCGGGCAATCTCTTTCTGTGCGGCCACGTCTACTTCTTTGTTTCTGTCACCGGCTATATTGTCCTGTATCTGCTTTAAGGTAGCAAGCGCATTTGCATGTTCCTTGTTGCGAAACTCTTCATCCTTTAATAATCGTGCGTTTTGCTCATTTGCTTTCTGTAGTTGTATATCTGATGTGCTTAGCTTTTCGTTCGACAGTGAAAGCTCTTTTTCAAGTTGTATGATTCTCGCAGACAGACTATCAGATAATCGTGCATTGCCTGCAACGGTCTCCTTCAGTAATTTCAAATCGTTTACAAGCTGTGTGTTAGTTGCCTCGTGTGCAGATATATTCCCTGTCAATAGTTGTAATTCTGCAGCTGCATCTATCAATATCTCTTTCACACTCCGCCACCCGAATATACGCTGCCAGAGCGTGATCGTGTTTAGTTTTTCAAGAAGGGCTTTGAGCTTGTTAGGTTCCATGAAAGTAAGTTAATGAAAAATACACGAACGATTCCATCCCTGCCAATCTTAAATTATATCGTCATAAAGCTTATCAGTCCTCAACTATGCATCTTCTTATTCATCAATATCTCCAGTTTCTTCAGTTTCGATGACCAGAAGCTGTCGAAGAACGATATCCATTCCTGCAGGTCATTGAAGCCATCTTGCTTTAATGTACAGTAGCGCTCTCTGCCAATATCCTGTATGGTGATGAACCCCGCGCTGTGCAGCACTTTTATGTGCTTCGACACTGCGGGGCGGCTCATATCGAAATGGCCCGCAAGGCTATTGATGGTTAAGCTGTCATCCGACAGCAGCATTAGCATTTTGCGTCTGCTTGGGTCTGCGATCACCTGGAATGTATCAAGCGTTTGTGGTGCCATTTTGCTTTGTATTTATAAGGCTATCTATTTTGCGTATGTTGCTTATCCAGCCATTATTCATAGCTGCAAACATAATAGCGTTCGTTGCTTCATTAAAGCCACTATGGTCCAGTAATAGCTCAGTGCCATTATCCTTTCGCTGCAATGTCCATACAACTACGGAATCGAGCGTTATTTTGCCTTCACCGGGTCCGCCTTTCCATGAATACGAAAGCTTTTCGAAAGGTACGATCTCCAGTACCTTGCAATAAACGACTCCGTCAAAATTCATATTTGGTAACGGCCCTGTCCTAAACTGGAACTCATGACCTACTACCGGCTGAAAATCATTTTTCATCAGCCATAGTTCCATTAGCTCGGCATTCGTTAGATATTCCCAAACTATCTCCGGAGGGTTAGGGAAGAAATACTGATGTTTGATACTTGATGTCATAATAAGTAACTTTTGAGTTACGCAAACTTATGAGTAACTTTTGAGTTACGCAAATATTTTTTAGAAAATTTGAAAATTAATTTATTCATGGCCTCGCCACGGCCTTAACTTTATTGTGAATGCAAATCGAAGCATATATACCTACGGCAGCATTAAGGCCTTTCATTTTGAAATACCTGGTGGTAGAGAGCGTTGATGAATTAACGAACAGGGTGCTGCCCGATACTTCGGTTGTAATGGTCTTTAGATATAAAGGCACAGTGAGCTACCTTACCGGAGATAGTAAAATGAATGTGCCAAGCGCTGCAGTGTCTGGCCTGAGAAGGTCCGTAAGACTCATAAATTATACAAGCGGTACGGGTAATATCCTTGTAATTTTTAAGGAGGCGCGTGCTGCAGCCTTTTTTAAAGAGCCACTCCATGAGCTGTTCAATGAGAGCATTTCTCTTGATAATTTTGCCGGCCCAAAGAACACATCTATAATAGAAGAGCAATTAAGTGAAGCAAAGAACAACGATGAAAAAATAAAATTGATAGAACAATTCTTATTAACAAGAATGCGCCCCCATGAGTCAGACAAACCTATTCTTAATGCCATTGAAAATATAAAAGCAATGAAAGGTATAGTGCGAATCAAGGACCTTGCGGCATCTTTTTATATAAGCCAGGATGTTTTTGAAAAGCGTTTCAGGAAGGTCGTGGGAACGACCCCCAAACAATATGCCTATACAGTGCGGCTACGGTCTATCATACAAGCAGGATTGCGACAAAGCTTTATCCAAACAGCCTTGAATGCCGGTTATTATGACCAGGCACATTTCAATAAAGATTTCAAGCAATTTACCGGGCAAACACCCACTGATTTTTTCAAGCCGATCTTATAAGATCAATGATTTTTTACAATCACCCGCATTTTATTATCAGGAGCTTTGCAGGTAAATATCCTATAATGAAAAGCAGATCATACAGCAACGCACTTTTATTCGCTCTTTTTGGCATTGCGCTTGGTTTTTTTGGCATCCTGTACGAAGGAGTAGTGGTGGCGCCCAAAATGCTGAACACTTCTATGGAACGAATATTTTTCTGGAGAGGTTTCTATTCTGTAATAAGCCCCATTATCTATTATACACCAATTAATCAACTGGCTACGATCACTATGATAGTTCTGTACTTTAAAACTACTAAGCAAGACACTGTGATCAAAAAGCAGTTAGATATTGCCTGTATATTTCAGCTGATGTCGTTTGTCATTACCTTCTATATCGTTACTCAGCTAAATTTAAAGGGCGCCTTTAACAATCCGAATATTGATGTCAATGAAATTCATAGCAAGGCCATTATTTTAAATGTACTGAGCGTGATAAGGATAGCGATGGTAGCAGTGGCTTTGATCAGCGTTTTTAAGGCGTATATACGCAAACAGATCAATTGAATCTCCGTAGCGCCGAATATTTTCTACTATTTGTATCTATCTAAACAGTTTAATCCTTAACTTTATGATAGGATATGAGTAAGTCGAGAAATGATACAATTGCTGCTTTTACCCGGGAGATAACCCGGATAAATCTTGCCTTTAAACAATACTTGCAATCAAAGTTGCGCGAACATGACATAGACCTCACTTTTGAGATGCTGCAGGTAATGGGTTGTCTATGGAATACAGATGGTATTAATCAACAGGAAATAGCGAACATAACTGTGAAAGATAAGGCAAGCATGACTTATCTGCTGGATAACCTTATGAAAAGAAACCTGCTATACAGACAAGAGGATGCCAGCGACCGGAGAAACAAACTCGTATTCCTTACGAAAGAAGGCAAAGCCCTGCAGGCCGCTATACAACCATTGGTACAAGACATGTATACACTGGCAGGTAGCGGAATAAAACTCGATGGAATAGCCGGTATGTCGAAAGAGTTAGAAGCTATGAGAAAAAACCTAAGGGGTGCAGGTAATTAAATTTTTTGAGTAATTAGTTAAATACTATACTGTATATAATTATATCATTCTAAATATTTTTTATAAATCATCAAGTTTTGCTGAAGCCCTGCATGGATCACTAAACTAAACGTAAAAATATATACACATGAAAAAGACGATCATAGTAACAACTGATTTTTCAACATCATCAAGAAATGCGCTGGAATATGCATGTGGCATAATAGGTAATGCACCTTATAAGCTATTACTGGTGCATATATTTACTATGCCGGTCAATTATACATCGGACGGTATAGCACTGGCAGCTATCAGAGACACCTTTGACATAGCTGAGGACAGACTTACACGCGAGGTGTCCTGGGTACATAAGCAGTATCCTGCAATAGAAATAAGCAGCAAAGCAGTGACCGGTGGGTTGGTAGCATCGTTGAAAGAAGAAATAGTTGCGCAACCAACGGAAATAGTAGTGATGGGTGCCGCTAATGACTACGATAACCTATGGGAATGGGATAGTGAATTGCTTAGCGCACTAACCAATTTGCCCATACCTGTACTGCTGATACCTAAGCAGATAAAGTTTACCAGGATACAGAACATAGGGTTTGCCTGCGACTATAGAAATGTATACATACCCCAGCAGATAGCATTTATAAAATGGCTTACCAGCTATACCCATGCGCAACTACACATTGTGCATATTACCAGAGCAAAGCTCGAAAACGAAGATGTGCAAAGGAAAAATGAAGGTATGCTGCAGGAGGCACTGGCAGAAGTAGCGCCTAAATACTATACTATAGAAGACCCTCATGTGATCGATGCTGCAGCACAGTTTGTAAAGGATCACAAACTGGATTTTCTGATAGTGATACCGCATAAGCATGACGTTTGGTACAGCATATTTCATCAGAGTCATACCAAGCAACTGGCAAGGCTAAACGGTATGCCTATACTGGCATTGCACGATTAATTTTTTACTCATCAGAACATAAAAGAAACGGGATTGGTTTTTTAACCAATCCCCGTTTAACCTAATGATAGATAATTCTTGTTCAAGCTATTACTTCTTCTTACTAAAGAAATCCCTGAGTTCGCGACTCATAGCCTCGCCACGACGTTTAAGGTCTGTGAGTTCTTCACCTACGTTGCGGGTAATATCGTGAAAAGTAACAGGACTGCCTCCATTGGTATTATATAACTCTTCGCGGGTACGGGCAGCAGGTATTACTATCCATGCTATAATATACGCTACAAAGCCTACCCCGAAAGTAAGGAACGAAATAACAGCCAACAGGCGAATGATCATAGGATCAATGCCAAAGTAATGCGCTATACCGCTGCATACGCCACCTATCATTTTGTCGTAAGGGTTGCGCAAAAGGCGATCGTGTGTATAATTGAACGGTGGCGGCTGATTGCGCTGATAATTTTGCTGCTGTGATGAGTAGCCTGAATAAGCATTACCACGCTGATAACTATTGCCGGTGTTTGCGTTATTGGTATTACCGCTTGCATTACCATGCAGTTCGCTTGCAGGGCCCAGGGTGTCAATTACTTTTTGCGCATCACTACGATCTATGGCTGGTGAGCCCGTTTGTAGGCGTATAGTGAATAGCTCGGCTATGCGGTTTTCAATATCCTGTATGATCTCTTCTCTGCCGTCCTCCCCGGCAAAAGAACTTTCGAGTGCGTTGAGATAATCTTTGAGTACTATGTATGCATCTTCTTCAATAGGGATGATGCGGCCCGCAATGTTAATTTGTATGATACGTTGCATAAATGGTTGGTTTTATAATAGTGGAACAGTTAAGTTATTTACAGCCTGGCTCAATTCATCCCAGGTAGTCCGCAATTGCTCGTAGAATTTTCCTCCCGTTTCTGTAAGGGTAAAATACTTTCTCGGAGGGCCGGAGATCGACTCTTCCCAACGGTAACTAAGCATGCCTGCATTCTTGAGCCTGGTAAGCAATGGATAGAGTGTACCCTCCAGCACTACAAGCTTTGCACCTTTCAGTTGTTCGAGTATATCACTTGGATATGCTTCTTTCTGCCTTTGTATAATACCCAGTATGCACAGTTCCAGTAAGCCTTTGCGCATTTGTGATTCTGTATTATCTACATTCATTCCGCTACGTTTACAAAACAAAGGTAGGTAAAAAATAGTATTATGCAATGCATAGTACCTTGTTTGTTGATAAATTTAATTAAAATCCAATATTTGCCAATATAGTAGTGTAATATCATCTATGTTGTGATATGGGTGGTTGTTTATCTTTGCGCCATGCCATTCCACAAAATAACTCCTGCTGATATAGCTTTCTTTAAGACAATACTTGATGCGCAATATGTGCTTGTTGATGAAGAGAACCTGGAGCGCTGTTCGGGCGACCAGACAGAAGACCTAAGATATTTGCCCGAGGTGGTATTGCAGCCCGTTACCGTAGGTGAGGTAAGCAGTATCATGAAGTATTGTAATGAGCTACTGATACCCGTAACACCGCGTGGTGCCGGCACTGGTCTTAGCGGCGGCGCACTGCCTGTGATGGGCGGAGTGGTACTGGACATGAAGCGCTTTAATAAGATACTGAACGTAGATAAGCGCAACTTCCAGGTAACAACGGAGCCGGGTATTATAACACAGGAATTACAAGAACATCTTAAGGAATTGGGGTTATTTTACCCGGTAGACCCTGCAAGCAAAGGCTCATGTTTCATAGGGGGTAACGTATCAGAAAATTCGGGTGGGCCACGGGCTGTGAAGTATGGTGTGGTTAAGGACTATGTGCTGAATCTGGAAGTCGTACTGCCTAACGGTGAAATAATATGGACAGGTGCAAACGTGTTGAAGAATGCTACAGGATATAATCTTACCCAACTGCTGGTAGGCAGCGAAGGTACACTGGGCGTGATTACTAAAATAGTACTACGCTTGATACCGGCTGTGAAGCACGACCTGTTGTTACTTGTACCATTCAGATCGGCTGTGGAGGCATGTGCTGCCGTGAACGCGATATTTGTTGCGGGGTATACACCATCGGCACTGGAATTTATGGAGCGCGATGCGATAGAGTGGTCGATGAAGTACACGAATGCCACGGGCATAACCCTGCCTGCGGATATAACAGCACACTTGCTGATAGAAGTAGACGGCAATCACATAGATCAGCTTTATAGCGATGTAGAGGCGATAACGAACATTGTGGGGCGATACGATACGGACGAGATACTTTTTGCAGAAAGCCATGAACAAAAACAAATGCTTTGGACACTACGCCGCAAAGTGGGTGAAGCTGTAAAAAGCAATAGCATATATAAAGAAGAAGATACAGTGGTGCCACGGGCAGAGCTACCGGAACTGCTACAAATTATAAAAAGACTGGGCACCGAATATGGCTTCACATCGGTATGCTATGGGCATGCGGGCGATGGTAACCTGCATGTAAACATTGTAAAGGGTGACATGAGTGATGAAGACTGGGAGGTGAAACTGCCAAAGGGTATACGCGAGCTTTTTAAAGAGGTAGTGCGTATGGGTGGTACCATATCGGGCGAGCATGGCATAGGGCTGGTGCAGCGCGACTATATGGATATTGCCTTTAACACTGTGCAAATGGGCCTGATGCGGCAAATAAAGCAAGTTTTTGATCCCAATAACATACTTAACCCGGGCAAAATATTAACAAAGGCCTGACGTATGGTTGTAACAACCGCTTGTCTTTTTTACTTAACTTCGTAACATAGAATATATACTATGAAATATATCATTTGTGGATTAATGCTTTGCCTGGGTATTACTACCTTGCAAGCGCAGGAAGTACAATCCTATAATAGCAGTGGCCATATTGCAAATCATCCTATTCACCACAAAAAGAAAAAAGGCTTTGACCCTGATAAACTTATCATTGGCGGTTCAGCTATTTTGAACTTTGGTGATGGTTATTACGACCTCGGCCTTTCGCCTACAATAGGGTATAGATTTTCGAAAACAGTTGCATTAGGAGTAGGTGCAGGTATAGAGTCTGCTAAACTGGTGGAATCAGTCGATAACGGAACCGGCGTATATACAAACACTACATACAAATTCAGGAATGTATATCCTGATCTGTGGGCGCGCATTACTATTTACAAAAGGTTTTATGCATTAGCAGAGTACCAGTACGACTTTCTGCATTATAGCAGGGAGGCAAGCGATCAATATGGCTCAATCTCACCATACAATATAAATCCTACTATTTCAACACTATTGCTCGGAGCAGGATTCAGGATACCTATCGCGGGTAGAGTATCTGCTATGGCAGAGGTTTATTATGATGTATTACAAAATCAATATAGCCCTGATTATCAGCAAGGCCCCGGTATACGTATAGGTATTGTGGCAGGCTTCTAATACACAGGTAAATAATTTATTACCGGCTTTGCTGTCCCAAACGGCAAAGTCTTTTTATTTTTAGCCAATGAATGCATGGATACTGTTGTTAATCATTGTCGCCTATTTCTCGGTATTACTGGGTATAGCATTTTACACATCGCGCCACTCCAACAACGAATCTTTTTTTATTGGTAACCGCAACAGCAAGTGGTATGTAGTTGCATTCGGGATGATAGGCACTTCTTTATCAGGGATGACATTCATATCTGTTCCCGGTACTGTAGGCCATGCGGGGTTTGATTATTTTCAGGTAGTTATAGGGTATTTCATCGGGTACTTTGCCGTAGCTTTTATACTGCTACCGCTTTACTACAAGCTACACCTTACATCCATCTACACCTATCTTGAAAAAAGACTGGGAACGGTATCGTATAAGACAGGAGCGCTTTTCTTTATTTTGTCACGTACGCTGGGTGCTACGCTACGCCTGTATCTTGTAATTAAGGTTCTGGAGAAATTTGTACTGAATGATATGGGTATACCATTCGAAGCCACATCTGTTATTATACTGGGGCTGATATTGTTGTATACATTCCGTGGAGGTGTGAAGACCATTGTATGGACAGATACACTGCAGACCACATTTATGCTGTTGGCTCTGGTGGTATGCGTAGTATACATCATGCATTCGCTAAATCTCGACTTTGGCGCCACATGGACAGCCATGCAGCAGAAAGGTTTTACAAAACTCTTTCAGCAAGATCCTAAGAGCGGCAGCTTTTTCCTGAAGCAGATACTTGGCGGCGCGTTTATCACCATCGCCATGACCGGGCTGGATCAGGAAATGATGCAGAAAAATATAAGTGTGAGCAACCTTAAAGATTCGAAGAAGAATATGGTGAGCTTCTGCTTTGTGATGGTAGCTGCTAATTTTATATTTCTGCTGCTGGGCGGCCTTCTTTATCTGTATGCAAGTGCAAAAGGCATTACAACAACAGGGGATGACCTGTTCCCCACTATAGCCGTAAAAAGTGGTTTGCCATTCTTCATCACTATTTGTTTTATCATAGGGCTTATATCGGCGGTATTCCCAAGTGCTGATGGCGCACTTACAGCGCTTACATCGTCTTTTTGCATAGACATACTGGGCATCAGGAGAAAGCATGGCATGACTGAAAAACAGCAGAAGCGCACACGCCTTATCGTGCACAATACATTCGCAGTGGTATTTCTTGCCTGTGTATTTATATTCAGGCGGGTTGATAACGGCTCGCTGATACAGATACTGCTTGTAGTAGCGGGGTACACATACGGGCCATTACTGGCGTTATTCGTATTCGGGATATTTACAAAGCGGAATGTGCGTAGCGAGCTTGTACCTATCATTTGTATTGCCGCGCCGGTACTCTGCTATATATTAAAGGCCAACGAAGCCGAGTGGCTGGGTGGTTATAAAATAGGTACCGAGCTGCTTATCATTAACGCAACGCTCACTTTTTTACTCTTACTTTTGTTTTCTAAAAAAGGCACAGGCATCGTAACTATCGAAGAGGAGTACATGCCTGCAACGCATAAAGTCGTCATTTGATGGCGCAACAACAGAACATGAACGAAAAAATGACAAAAATAAAGCTGCGGGACTGGACGGAGACCAAGGCCCACTCCAGCTGGCAGATATTTAAAATAATGGCTGAGTTTGTGCAGGGGTTCGAAACCCTTGCTAAAATAGGCCCTTGCCTTTCCATCTTTGGCAGCGCACGTACACAGCCCGGTAATAAATATTATGAGCTGGCGGTGGAAATAGCAAAGAAGCTGGCAGAGGAAGGCTTTGGTATAATATCTGGCGGTGGGCCGGGTATTATGGAAGCAGCTAATAAAGGTGCACAAGCCGGTATGGGCCGATCCGTGGGGCTTAATATAGCATTACCCTTTGAGCAAATGGGCAACATATTTGTTGACCAGAGTACGGCCATACATTTTGATTATTTTTTTGTGCGCAAAGTAATGTTCACGAAGTATTCGCAGGGATTTATAATGATGCCCGGCGGATGGGGGACGATGGATGAATTCTTTGAAGTAGCTACCCTGATACAGACCCGGAAATTTACACAGACGCCGATGGTGTGTGTGGGCTCTGCTTACTGGAACGGACTCTTTAGCTGGATGAAGGAGGTGATGCAGAATATGGAAGGTAACATAAGCCCCGGTGACCTGGATATGATAAAGATATTTGACACAGCTGATGAAGTTGTAACCTATATAAGGGAGTTCTACACGCATAATAAACTGCAGCCAAACTTTTAGCACCATGACGAAGCATTTAATACCACCGGGCATAGACGCTTATGCAGAACAGTACTCAACACCTGAATCGCCTGTACTCGCTAAGCTAAACCGCGAAACGCATATGAAGGTGGATAAGGCGATAATGTTATCGGGTCACCTGCAGGGCACCATGTTGCAGATGATCAGCCACATGGTACACCCAGTGAACGTTTTGGAGATAGGGACGTATACAGGTTACTCGGCAATATGCCTGGCGCAGGGATTAAAAGAAGGTGGCAAACTGCATACCATAGATATTGACGAGGAATTGCAGGATATGCGCGACAGGTATTATAAAGAAGCAGGGTTACAGAATAAGATCGTACAATACATAGGTAAGGCAGACGAAGTAATTCATAGGCTGGATATGCAATTTGATCTCGTATTCATAGATGCAGACAAGGTGAACTACGGCATGTACTACGATATGGTATTTGATAAAGTACCTATAGGCGGTTATCTGCTTGCCGATAATGTACTGTATGAAGGAGATGTGATATTGCCCGAAGAACAACAGAGAAGTAACGGAAAAGCAATGCACCTTTTTAACAAAAAAATAAAAGCTGATACCCGCATTGAACATGTACTATTGCCGATCAGAGATGGGGTAATGCTCATAAGAAAAATTAGCAACTGAGAAATACACACGATCAACAATTAATAAAATTACTTACCAATGAAAAGACTCTTTACACTCTTTATATCTACTATATTATTTTTTGCATTGCATGCATCGGCGCAGGATGCATACGTAGACAAGGTAAAAGCGTATGTAGAAAAATATAAAGGCTACGCGATAGCTGAGCAAATACGGGCAGGGATACCTGCGGCGGTAACGCTTGGGCAGGGTGTACTGGAAACACAGGCCGGCACCAGCGAGCTGATGTTAAATGCGAATAACCACTTTGGGGTAAAATGTAAGAACGACTGGAAGGGCGCAACTTATACCTATACAGATGATGCACCCGATGAGTGCTTTAAGAAATACAATGATGCAGCAGAATCCTACAAAGATCACTCTGACCATTTAAAAAAGAACCAACGCTATGCACCGCTATTCAAAATATCACTCACGGATTACGCGGCATGGTCGATAGGGTTAAAGAAGTGTGGATATGCTACCAATAAGCAGTACGCGCAGCAACTTATAAAAATAATTGAAGACTTTAAGCTCCAGGATTACACCTACGAGGCGCTGAACAGTAATGGCATGGACATTTACCCGGTAGATACTACGATGGATGATGCACCTGCCATAGCAATGAAAAAAGATAGTACCGACTACAAAGCCATAAAGACAATGGCCGACGATGCCAAAACAAAAGTGATGCAAGATGTAGCAGTAACACAAGCATTACCTGTGCCTGCTGAAAACCCTGTGTCTCAAAAGGCAGATGGGAAGATAGAAGATGTAAACGGGCTGAAAGCATTTAAGGCGCACAAAGGCGAAATGCTACTGCAATATGCCGTGAAGTACAACATACGCTACAACAAACTGCTGGAGATGAATGACCTGCAGGATGCGCCGCTACCCGCTGATATGTATGTGTATATAGAAAAGAAAGCAACAAAAGGATTACAAGATACGCATACTGTAAAGGAGGGCGAAACGCTTTTGATAATAGCGCAGGAAGAAGGCATACAGCTGAAAAAGCTGATGGCCTACAATCAACTGAAAGCATCGGAAGAGCCGGAAGTAGGGACAGTGTTGCAATTGCAGGAGCTTAGCGCGCATAAGCCAACGACGAGGAATGTGACCGTAGCAACAGCCGTGCCGGACACACATAGCGAAGAAACCGTAAAGCCAGATTATGTGGAGACTACAAAGCCTGTAAGCAAAGCTACAGATATAGTTGCTGTTGATACAAACGTATCACTTGTAGAAACACCGAAGAGTATGCCGCCCGTAGTAACTGAGGCACATGTTGCTATTACACCGACTACACAACAGAAAGAAGAACCGGCAGCTGATACTGTGCAAGATGATCTCGCACGGCTAAAAGCGCAATTAGATAAAGTGGTATATCCTGATGATAAGCATGTAGCGGCAAGCGAGCGTAAGAGTAACGTTGAGCCTGTAGCACCTAAAGCAAAAGAAACTAAGGAAGCCACAAAGGCAAAGCCCGCAGAGAACAATGATGCCGACAAGTATTATGTGGTGAAGAAAGGTGATACGGCCTTTAGCATAGCGAAGCGTAATAACATAACTATAAAGCAATTGAATGGCTGGAACGGGCTTGACTTTGATGCGATAAAGGTTGGCCAGAAACTGCGCGTAAAAGAATAGCAATGGCGGATATACAGATACATGATAAAACATTTATCCCGTTCATCAGTAACGATAAGATACAATCGCGATTAGATGAACTGGCTGCGCAGATAAATAAGGACTATGCAGGACTTAACCCGTTAATAATAGGTATACTCAACGGCTCTTTTATTTTTGCAGCCGACCTGTTTCGTAAGCTCACCATCGACGCGGAAATATCTTTTATAAAACTGGCATCTTACAAGGGCACCTCATCGACAGGCAATGTAGTAACCGCCATAGGTATGGAAGAAGACCTGCATGACAGGCACATCATTATTATGGAAGACATAGTAGATACAGGCCGTACGCTATTCGCTTTTTTGCCGGAGATAAAACACCGTACTCCTGCCTCTGTAAAAATTGCAACCTTTCTCACCAAGCCATCTGCGCTGCAGTGTGATGTGCATGCCGATTACGTGGGTTTCGAAATAGACAATCTTTTTGTAGTTGGTTATGGGCTTGACTATGACGGTAAAGGCAGAAACTTAGCCGATCTGTATATTTTGAAGAAATAATTTTTTCAAACTCTGAAAGAGTAGCGTCCGTCTCCACGACTTTACGCTACATCTTTGCTTATTGTGGGTAGTGTGATATAAAAAGTTGTACCGTTACCTTCTCTGGTATCAAACCAGATGCGGCCTTTCCAGAACTCGATTATCTTTTTGGTCATGGCGAGGCCGAGGCCCGTTCCGGATGATTTTGTGGTGAAGTATGGCTGGAATATTTTCTTTATTACTTCGTCAGAGATACCCTCGCCATTGTCTTTTATGGTTATCAATACTTCGCTGCCTTCTGCTTTTACAGAAACTATGATAATGCCTTTCCTCGATTCAGGTATTGCCTGCTTCGCATTCTCGAGGAGATTATTAATAACCCGGAGTAACTGGCTGCGGTCGCTAAAAACAGTGAATTTTTCAATAGATGGTTCCAATATCACTGACACATTTGGCTCATTCATATACAGTTCTACTGCCCTGTTGAGCAGATCGCACAGGTCGAGGTTTTCGGGTTTTGCTTCGGGCATTTTGGCGAAGTTGGAAAACTCAGAAGCAATATAGGCGAGATTATCTATCTGTTCTATAATGGAGTCCGATACCCTATCTACTAGGCCTTCTATGTTTGGTTTGTTGTTGCGGAATGCTTGCTGCAGGTATTGAATGTTCAGCTTCATAGGCGTGAGCGGGTTCTTTATCTCATGCGCTACCTGCCGCGCCATTTCGCGCCATGCGCTTTCACGTTCGCTTTGAGCCAGTAGTATTGCATTTTCTTCCACCTTCTTTACCATCTTGTTGTACTCGGCTACAAGCAGCCCTATTTCATCATCATACGGCCATTCTATACGTTCATTGCGCTGTAGATTGAGCCTGCCAAATTGCTTGATGATCATATTGAAGGTGCGTGTTATCCACCGCGTTAACAGCACGGTAATAACGCTGGATATAAGGAAGATAAAAGCGTAGAGATTGATGAGCGTAACGACGATATTCGATATCTGGAAGTTGAGATCCTTCTCGGAAGAGAAAAACGGTACATTAATATAACCAAGTGTTATGCCACGCTCGTCGCGCAACGGCAGGTATGCGGAAAGATACGAAAGAGTGCCTACCTGCTCATTCTGTATAACAATAGACTTACCGATAACAGATAACTGGTAAAAAGCGTCAGGGCGAATGGTGCGTGATATTAGCGCGCGATCGTAGATGTCATCCTGCGAAGTGGCTGTGAGTATGCCACGCTCATCGAACACATTGATGTCTATTTTTTGATCGGCAGCAAGGCCTGATATAAAATTTTTGAACAACCGAGAATGATTGACGGTATCAAATACATAGTCTGTAACGTAGGCTCCTTCCTGGTTGAGGTGATCTTGTATGGATTGCTTTACTACCTGCATCGTAGCTCGGAGCTTCTCCGTATTAGAGCTGCTGTATTGGCTTACAAAGAACAGAATAGTAACAAAGCCGATGATGATGAAAGACAATAACACCACACCGAGCATAGAGAGATGCACACGGCTACGCAATGTTAGCTTTATGAAACGACCCGAAAAAGAAGTACGTGTAAAGTAAGAAAGGTACAATTGGTACAGCAGTACAATGATAGCCAGCAGTATCTCTATTACAAACAGGTAAGAGAATAAAGTAATGGTCTCGATATAGATATTGCGGATGTATACCACTACTACAGTAAGCTTATCGGGCAGCTTAAAGTAGAGCTCTGATGACTGCTCGCCATTATGAAATTTATAATGTAGCGGCTTTAATGTATCGTTGGCTAGCTTTGTAGTAAAGGCATAGTCATTTACCTGTGTCACCAGTTTTCCGCTTGAGTAGATGGCATAAGAATACTCGCCTTCGTTCTGCGGATCCTTATTAGATGATGGTTGTAGTAATTCAGGATATACCGTTTCGTTGATCTGCTTTTTGAGATCGAGATCAATGATCACATACCCGATACGCTTATTGATCGTATCGCTATAGATGGGGATGTACGAAAGATAATAGTGCCTGTCGAGAATAGACTCTTTATAAAAAAGGTATGTGGAATTGGTAGTAATGGATTCGTTCATCTCGCCTACCAGATCGTTGTAAGCGGTGGTATCTTTATTAAATAGCTCGGTGCCCTTTTCATCAAACAGATAGATCCTGGATTGATATTTATTAAGTGGGCCATTGAGATATTGCAGATCAAAACGCTGATCGAGCAGTTTACGTGCATTGGCAGTGGGTTTGTATAAAAATGTTTTTATCTGTTTATCTACCTCTATTTTGTGAACGATATTATCAAACGCATATTCAGTGATGTCGTCGCGTTTCGGTTCCAGTTGCTCTGCAAATGCGCGGCGTGATTGGCGTTCCTTTACATGGTTGAAGAATTGTAGTACGCCGGTCGAAAATATGCAAATGAATATGGCCCAGAATACCATGTGCGGCTCAAAAAGATCGGATACGAGCTTTAATCTTTTTATATCGAGCAGTGCGATGAACAGTATCAGCCAGCTAAGCATTATCCATGTAAATGGCTGGTCGCCACGGGCTGTGGCAATAATACCTATGCCACCAGCTATGGCAACAAGTGCGTACTTTATCCACTTACTGCCCAGCAGGTTCGTAAGCTGTATGTTGAACAAATAAATAATGATACAGGACACGCCGGTGACTGCACCTATAATAAAGAGGCCGAGGATAGTGTATACATTGATAGAATAAAAATGGCTTACATCGAATGAGATGTTAGAGTCGAGCACAAGGCTGCGGACTACAGTAAGGAAGCTGAAAAAATAAGCAAGGAGGATGGGTATTAGTATTACGGCTATGAGATGGCGCAGGCCGCTTTGCTTTACACCATGGAAGAATTTTTTGTAGGTAGTATGGCGTGTTACAAATACCGTTATCCACAGAGCAAATAGTGTGTTGATGAACAGGTCGCCAAGGGAAGAAAGATACTTGCTGGAAGCGTAGAGGCTGGGGGAGAAAAACTGAAGTGTATCGAGATTAAAAGGCAGGCCAAATGTGTATAGCGCGATGCGGAGCACAGCAATAATACACAGAATAACAAAGAAGGCAAGCCATGGCGACTTATTACGCGACAACCTGATAAGCATTAATTGTATCCACGATACACTTACAAGCAGCGCAGCTACCAGTAGTGCGAGCAGCCATATATCGGGCGACCACGTCTGTATATCCTGCGGGTTGAAGCGAAGATAAAATGCAGTATGCCCGTCACGCATTGTTATAGGATAGGCGCCGGCAACATGCTTATCAGCATCGAGTATCTTTGTTTTTATGGGGATGTAGGATGATGCCGCAAAATGTGACTTTAGGTATCCATTGTCAACAGGATAAGTAATGAGGATTGGGAACAGGATTACTGTTTCTATACCAGATTCGTCATCTCTTTTTGTGATTTGTATAAATACGCCCTTTCCATTTCTCAATATCGAAGTACGCTCTAACAGCCTTGCAGGAGGCTCGATAGGCGTTGCCACTATTGAATTAGTATTCCAGAATCTTAAGCTATCTCCATAATAAACATAAATATAAAATGGAAGGTTATTAATGTAGTCCTCTTCTTTTTCAGTGAATTTATCTGTGAAGATTTTTGTAAGAAAATCATATTCTTTGCTAAAAAAATTATCAGCAGCAAGCTCACGTGATTGAATATCTTTTGTAACCACACGTGCCATACGTGCGGGTAGCATAGCCTGTCGGTGCATAGTGAAGTATATGCCCGCAGCGCACCAAAGCGCCAGGCTAATAATTAACCAACCCCAATATGGATACCGCCTGAACAATATATATTCTTACTCGAGTTCTTTTACCTTATTCCACAATGCATCCATCTCCCACAGCGTCATGTCGTGCAGCGATTTGCCGTCTGCTTCCGCCATAGCCTCCACCTGCTGAAAGCGACGGATAAATTTTTTATTCGTCTTCTCCAAAGCCTGCTCCGGGTCTATATTCAGGAAGCGCGCATAATTAATGAGCGCAAACATTACATCGCCAAATTCCTCTTCTATCTCGGGCTGCTTACCTTCATCTACTGCTTCGTACAGTTCTCCTATCTCTTCATTCACCTTATCTTTTACCTGGCCAACATGTTCCCACTCAAAGCCTACCTGTTTTGTTTTATCCTGCAGGCGTAGTGCTTTCATCAATGCAGGCAGTGATGGTGGCACCCCACTCAGTATCGACTTTTTGCCTTCAGCCTGTTTTATCTTTTCCCAGTTCTGTTTCACATCTGCATCGTTCTCCACTTTTACATTACCATATATATGCGGGTGGCGATTGACAAGTTTGTTGCATACACCTTCCACCACATCATCGAATGAGAACTGCTGCTGCTCGCTGCCTATTTTGCTATAAAAAAGTATATGCAGCAGCAGGTCGCCCAGCTCTTCTTTTATTCCTTTCCAGTCGCTCTCGGTTATAGCGTCTGTAAGCTCATAGACTTCTTCTATTGTTTGCTGGCGTAGGGTGTGTATGGTTTGTTTCCTGTCCCACGGACATTCCACACGCAGTTCATCCAGTATGTTCCTCAGCCTTTCTATCGACTTTGCGTACTCCATTTGTATGTATTTAGAAAGCAAATTACACCATGACACTATAACAACTGCCAAAGAAAAAGATGCTTATAAGCTAAGCTACATAATAAAGTGAAAGTAAATCACACTTGAGGCAAACAAAAGGTGCCGGATACCTGAATTTCAGGTAAATCAAGCCTGAGGTATGTTAGGTTTAGATCTGTTAATGAAATTTATCGCTGTAATATAAATGACTACCGTTAGCAAGGGAAGTACTGGCAATAGATAGCGCGGCATAAACCAACTGGAGCAAAGCATGGAAATATAAAACAGCCCAGTAAATGAGATAAGTAAGATCAGCATTTTATTTGTTCCTGCATTGTTATGCTTTCTAAAGATAAACAGACATGGTATTGACAATAAAAAAAGCAAGAGGCGGCTTTGATAGAAGAACAGATTAATTGAATTAATGTGGTCTTTATACAGCTGTTTTCTGCAATACAGCATATTGGCAGTAAGGCTATATCGCTGCAGGCTTGCTGATGAAATCTGGCCTTTAGCCGTATAATAGTCCTCCATTTCGCCATCATGTGGCTTTATTAAAGTTCCAAAGTTTGGCAATATAAAACCGGTAATGTATTCGTAAGGAAATTTCCGCTCTATAAAAGAACCATATTTAGCGTACCTGGGTGCCAGCAAATACCATGTAAGGGTATAGTCTCCGTTTCCATTCCTCTTTATAAGGCTATCATCTACTTGTTTACGAAGCACATTGAGGGGGCTTCGCTGATCCCATAAATACCCAGGGCCTACTTCATTAGGTATAAAAGTAGTAGTATCTAAATATGCTGTGAAAAAAGCGTGTAGTTCACGTATCTCAGGGTCTTGAATATACTTTGGATTCAGTTTTATTATCGGAAGAGCGTATAATGCATTGTTTGCTTCTGTCCACCCTGAAAATGGTGAGTATACGGAGACCCCATACACTTTATTATTCCAGTTTACATTGCTAACGTAAACTGTATAAAAGACAAGTAGTATAGCGCACGCGTCAATGAGTATCAGTTTTATGTTTTTCAGGTATACTACAAACGTTATAATGGTAAAGAACGGGAAGAATAAGGCTATGTGTCTTGTTTCTATACAGCAAACCAATACAATAATATGCGCAACTAATAGAGCAGGCTTTTTGTTATTAATGTACAGCAGTAACGTTGCTAGATAAAAATAAGTGAAGGCAGCGAAAATAATATCGCTGAGTATAGTTATGCAGTTATACAATGATGCGGGCTCTACAAGCAACAAGATGCCTAATAGGTAATATTGGAAAGCAGTAAATCGCTTATATCTGTTTACAACTTTTAAGAGGCACAGTATGGAGAAGAAGTAAATAATGAACTGACTATAAACAATCAAATAGATAGAGTGGCTCAGCGCATAGAGTATCCGTAAAAAAACAGGATATCCTACAGGCCGTGTATTAGGAAGTATATTTTTGCTTACTTGTATATAAGAATCGCTATCCCATGTGATCTCTCCTATTGGGTAGCAATATTGGATGATCGCTACAAATACTAAGAAGGTAAATAAAAGAAGGATGTCTGCTTTATGGCCGTAAATGAACTTCTTCATTTGGAAAAATAAAATGCTAAAAGGTAAACAAGGTAATATTTTTCGTGACTAAAGCTGTTTACTCTCCCCATTTATAGCCGTCTACATTAAGGCCGGCGAGCTGCAGTACCCGATGCACTACTGTGTAGGCTACTTCATCAATGGTCTTCGGAACGCTGTAAAAAGATGGTGTGGCAGGGCAAATAATGCCACCTGCCTCTGTAACGGCGGTCATATTACGTAGGTGAATGAGGTTGTAAGGCGTTTCCCGCACCACGCAGATGAGCTTGCGGCGCTCTTTAAGCATTACATCTGCGGCGCGGGTTACGAGATCGTTACTGATGCCCCCCGCAATGCGCCCCAAAGTACCCATGCTGCAAGGGCATATTATAAGCGCCTGATAAGTGGAACTGCCCGATGCAAAGGGAGCCATAAAATCATGCTTCTCCCATTTTTTAAATGGTACGTTGTTGTAATCTTTATTCCCCAGTTCATGCTCCCAAACGGTATATGCATTATCGCTCCATACTACGCTTACCTCTGCCACCTGATCGTGCAGGCGCTGTAACTGCTCTAATAATAACCGTGCATATATAGAACCGCTCGCCCCTGTGACCGCCACTGCTATTTTTATCATAATATTACCTGCTAATGAACAAAACTACATGGAATAATTGTAAATTCGTTTTTCTAAAAATACTACAATGAAACGTTTAGTGACCGTTGTGATGGTAATGCTGGCGATAGCACCCGTGCTGATATCCGGCAATAAGATAAAAAATACACCTATACCTGCGCCTGCTGAGAGCGGAGAGCAGATTCACTGGCTAAGCATTGATGAGCTACAGGAAAAAATGAAGATGGAGCCACGCAAGGTGTATGTGGATGTATACACAGGCTGGTGTGGCTGGTGCAAGAAAATGGAAGCAAGCACGTTCCAGAACAAGTCGTTGATAAAGTACATGAACAATAATTTTTATGCAGTAAGGCTGGATGCTGAAACAAAAGACACCATCAACTTTATGGGCAAAAAATATTTCTTTAACCCTGCCAACAGGGCCAATACTTTTGCTGTGGAATTGCTGAAAGGCCAGATGTCTTACCCTACGAGCGTACTGATGCTGGAGAATTTCCAAAGCCCCACGCCAATACCGGGGTACCATGCAGTAGGCGAGATGGAATCCTTCCTGCGTTATTTTGGTGATAACCTGTATAAGCACCAGACCTGGACAGATTTTCAGAAGACGTACAAATCAGCATGGGATAATGGTGAGAAGCCCGATATGACGCCACCTGCAGGACACTAAAGACCACAACAGATATTTAAAACGCCGCACATTGTGCGGCGTTTTTTATTTTCCGGTTTGAAACTTAAAAAGAATCTCTGCCGATAATAATTACGAGAGAGAAAGCCTGATTATCAACGCATCGGTAATATCCAGCTTTCAGGATTCAGCTTTAATGAGGATTTAGCAGTCTTGCCACTCTTCCATATTTGGAAATGTATAGTTGGCTCTCCATCATCATTATCACCTATCATCCCTATTGGCGTTTTGGCTTTTACTTGCTGATCGGCTTTAACGTTTATGCTTGACAGCCCACCATATACACTATAGAAGCTCCCATGAATAATGATGACGGTCCACCCATAGCCAGGCATATAGAAGGACTTTGAAACTCTGCCATCAAAAATTGCACGCGCTGTAGCTCCTGGACTCGTACGAATATCAACTCCCGCATTGTCTATCATTACATGCTCTGCTATTGGGTGCGGATGCTGGCCAAAATGATCTGATATAAACCCCTTTTCTACCGGCCATGGCAGACGACCTTTATTGTTTTCGAAATTATTTGACAATGCTGCAACTTCAGGTGTCATTGATATAACAGCATTGCTCTCCGGTTTAGTCTTTGTCGTCTTCGTTACTTTAGTAGCCTTAGGATTGTTACTATTGGCTGTTTTGTCTGCAGGTATATTTATATATGTGGTTGTGGTCTTTATATTTGACTTGTGCGTGTTAGCTGCGGCTGTTGCCGCAGCAGCAGCTTTTCGTTTTTCTTCTTCCTCTTCAGCCTTACGTGCGGCTATCTCTATTTCACGCTGTATAACTTCCTGTATCGACTTATTTACTTTGGCGGCTGTTTTCTTGTTTTTTGTTATCTGCGTTAGTAATTCTTTTTCGCGGCCTTTAAGATCCTTTACAACCTTATTCGTCTCATCGGTCTCTTTTACCAACACCTGTTTTTGCTGCATCTGTGAATTAAGTAATTCATCTTTCTGCGCCTTGGCAGCGTTTAGTACGCCTATTTTATGTGTCAGTTGTGCTTGCGTTATGCGAATCTGTTCTACTTGTTGCTCACGTAATTCTCTGAGTTTTTTCAGGTACTTCATACGGCGCATAGCATCGTTAAAGTCGCTCGATGAGAACATATATGCCAGCATGCCATAGTTGCTGCGTGTTTCGTAGGCATAGCGTATAGACTGCGCATAATGTATTTTAAGCTGCTCCAGGTTACCTTTTAAATGCGTAACCTCGGTAGATGATGATTTGATATTGTTATCTATATCGCCTATCTCATCGTTTATGTTACCGATAAGCTTTTGCCGCTCCGCGAGTTTATTTTGTAGTGCACGAAGCTGGCCTATGGTAGCGTTCTTGTTCTGCTTGGTCTCATCGAGCTGGCGCTGCGTTTCATTGATAGCGTCCATTATCTCTTTCTTCTTTGCCTCGAGGTCGGCACGCGATTGCTGCTGCGCGAACGCACTAACGGAGCATAAAAGACAAAGGGTGATAATTATATAACGCATGAAAATTTATTAGACGGAAACAAAAATAACCATTTATAGTACTGAATTGCGCCCTTTATTGACTTTTAAGATGATTTTACCTTGTTTTTCCATAAAAACATTGAAGAAGTTTTTTTATTGGGAAACGTTTGTTTTCTTTTGCTGCAAAGAAAAATGCTATGTTATATTCAATGACGGGGTTCGGGCGTGCCGAGGGGACAGTGAATGGCCGACAGGTTGTAGTGGAAGTAAAATCGCTTAACGGAAAACAGTTTGATATAAGCACCAAGCTACCACCTATACTGCGATCTTACGAGCTGGATATACGCAATATGCTAAATGCGCAACTGCTGCGTGGCACCATAGACCTTACCGTGAACGTAAGGCAGGAAGGGGCTTCGAAGCCGATGGTAGTGAATACTGACCTAGCTATCTTCTACTATCAGAGCATGAAGCAGATAGCGGAACGACTGGAATTGCCACAGGATAATATCATCTCGACCCTGATGCGTATGCCAGAGGTTGTAGCACCGGAGCAGGACGTGCTACCGGAAGCGGAATGGAACGAGGTAAAGAAAATAATAGAGCAGGCTGCCGATCACCTGATGGACCACCGTAAGAACGAAGGGCAGGCTTTATATAACGATATGCACACCCGCATCAGCAATATAGAAGGACTGCTACAAAAGATACTACCGCTGGAAGATGAGCGTAAAGAAAGAATAAGAACAAGGCTTACTCAGTGGCTGGATGAAATGGCGAACAAAGAAACAATTGACGCCAACCGTTTTGAACAGGAGATGATATATTACCTGGAGCGTATGGACTTCTCTGAAGAGAAAACGAGGCTTAAACAACACTGCATTTATTTTCACGAAACGGTGGATAAGAAAGAAATAGCGGTGGGTCGCAAGCTGAATTTTATTATGCAGGAGATAGGCAGGGAAATAAATACGCTAGGCTCAAAGGCTAATCATGCCGAGATACAACAGATAGTAATAAATATGAAGGACGAACTGGAAAAAGCCAAGGAGCAGATATTAAATATATTGTAGCCCATCTTTATTAATTTTGTCACTACTTATGTTTCGTAATCTCATTGTCGCTTTATTTGTTTGTTGCCTGTTGGGCGGGTGTATGCCATCGCCATACTACCAGAAAGAAGAGGCTATGCCAAAGAATAGCTGGGCCTACAACTTCAGGCCGGTATTCAAATTCGAAATAACTGACACGACTGCATCCTACCAAACCTATTTTTTGATACGCCATACACAGGCATATCCGTTCTCAAACATCTGGGTATTGATAAACATTAAGCAACCCGATAGCAGCGTTATAAAAGAGCGCATAAACATACCGCTCGCGGAAAGTACCGGCAAATGGCTGGGGCGTGGTATGGGAGAGATATGGGAGCAGCGCCTGCCTATAAATCTGGGAGACTCTGTATTATTCCATAAAAAAGGTACTTATGAGATAACGATGGAGCAGAATATGCGTGTAAACCCACTACCCGAAGTGCTGCATGCAGGCATACGTGTAGAGAAGATGGGACAGCGTACCTTTAGGCAACAACAATAGCCGGAAAAGCCATGCGTTTCTTTACTTCCGTAAATCTGGTATTACTCATCTATACAATAGCCATACTCGTATTCTGGGAAACAGCATTACAAAAACAAAGTGGCCACATCTATGCACAAGAGGTGCTCACCCTTAAGGGACAGGTAGACAGTGCCAGCGAGCCGGAGAGATACAACCAGGAACTTAGGGGATTGCAGCACAAACTATCGATGCGTACCAAGCAATACTTGGGCGAGGGCTCTACCTTTCTTTTAGTGATACTTATTGGCGCGGGTGTAGTGTATTCGTCCTTCAGTCGTAACCTGCGTCTATCAAGGCAGCAGAATAATTTTATGTTGTCGGTAACGCATGAATTGAAGTCGCCTATAGCGGCAATGAAGCTGAACCTGCAAACACTGGAACGGCATAAGCTTGATGAGGATAAGCGGAACATGCTGCTGGAGCGCTGCATCAAGGAAAGCGATCGGCTGAATGATCTGTGTAATAATATGCTGCTGGCATCACAGATAGAAGGGCGACAGTACAAGTCTGCACGCGAACTGGTAGATCTATCTACAATGGTAGAGGATGTGGTGGGCGACTATGCGGTGCGCTATCCGAGGAGATTTGACGAAGATATAGATGCAGGCTGTAAGGTGAGCGGCGACAAAGTGATGTTGCAAATGGCTATCAACAACCTGTTAGAGAACGCGGTAAAATATACTCCCGAGGATAAGCCTGTAACTATACGTGTAGAACAGAAGCAAGCAAGTGTGGTGCTGCAGGTAATAGACGAAGGACAGGGGATACCGGATAACGAAAAGAAAAAAGTATTTACCAAGTTTTACCGG
>Ga0105239_10000121_pt1 | contig 109553 bp, 108 predicted proteins | sample KBSC44metaG_FD_92761 | JGI IMG/M metagenome (GOLD analysis project Ga0105239, IMG submission 92761) | Corn rhizosphere microbial communities from Kellogg Biological Station, Michigan, USA - KBS C4-4 metaG | ecosystem: Host-associated > Plants > Roots > Rhizosphere > Soil | place: Michigan... | reverse complement strand
TGGGCCATGCAGAGTTTGTCCAAATTGACGTGAAAAAGGTGAATGGAACGGCCACGGCCCTATTCCAGTCCGAGTAATTGGTATACTTTCCGAACACGTCTTTGGCAGTTGCCCATGGTCTGTGCTGAACAGAATGAGTTACCGGTAGCGCGATGATGTAGACCATGAAATGGACAAACAAAATGGCAGCTATAGTATGAAGTTAGTTTCTAGATTCTTTCGTTTACTGGAGAAAGGCACTCACCGCCGCCGATGTAAATCCACGCGATATCTTCCAGTCTGAATGCGGCAAGAGACATCCAAATAAAGAGCAGAGCCCAAGAAATAGCCATAAGTTGAGCATTTGTTGCTTCCCATTCTGGATGGAGCATTCCCACTGAATTTTGTATGGAAGAGGCAGTGGCGAAGGCAAAGCTGGCCACAGAAGTAGCCAGAGACAGCATATTGGTCCATCCCGATATGAACGATAGAAATCGACGATATGATGGTGGTGACAAGGCGGCAGTCCACCAATAAAAGCAGCCATTGACAGGCATCGCAGAGACAAGTTCAGCCACGGCCAAAGCCTGTGGGAAAAAGATAATGCTGGGTATGACCCAACCCCTGTGTATGGATCATTAACACTTTTGGTCTTCCACTCTGTGGTGGGCTCTATCCAATGCACTATCTCAAGTGAATGGTACAGGGCCAAATCGCTTACCAAGTCAAACCCCAGAAACCGCCATAACCGATTTGATAGAAGGAGGACAAAAGGATAGCTAAGACCGGCCTTGAAGGGAATCAGTCACATCTCATGCGCGGTATTCAGCGTATGGAAACTAACGAGGTCAACGAGATGACCATGCACACTGTTCCAATTGTCTTCAGGACTCTTCGGTAGGATTGATCATAACCCAGAGCATTGAGTGTGTCAGCCTCCGCCTCGTCCCTGAGAGTGGTAGACATGACTCCTTTATCAATGACGGTGAAGATCAATTATCCCGCGGTGCTCAGATTGGTGATGGATGGATCGAAAATTTCGCGATTGATGGTAACGGCCAAAATAGTTTTCAAGGTGGAGCATTGATTTGGATGTTGGACTGTACCACAAGTTGACTCTCAAAGTCTGGGGTAAATAGACATAATAAAGAGGATCACCCCAGTCCCATTATCATGGAGGATTACCCACAGCTGTCGAGTTGACGAATCTTCAAGTGCCTGAGAGGGTCAGTCGCCCGCATCGAGTGAGCGAATCCGTCTAATAGAATCCGAGTTAAAGCTAGAAGTGGAGAGTCGGAGATTTTAGGGAATATCTCCTACGGATACTTTGGCATTTTTCCACCTCGGACAAATAAGATGAATCTCGACACTCGATAGTGGCGACCAATGCTTCGTGGACACGTGACACATGTGACTTTTCAATGCTCTACACCACCGAGTTGTAATTTTGAGACTTTAGTGTTGTCAGTGCTTCTGCTGCCAATATCTCCCTTATGTGGTCTGAGTCCTCATGGTATATTGCTCGACTGAGCTACAAACGATAAAATCCACGATTTGCTACACGTTTGAGCGGCACTTACTCTTCGAAGAACGAAACGCAGGGCTTTCTTCCGCAAGACTTTCATTGCTACTCGTCACGATGGCTACATGGGTCACAAAAATAGAAGAAGTTGCGCTTCATACTGATCCCAGTGTGAATCTGGAAGCTGCTGCACCCAGCCCTGCAGACTACCCTGACAACCCATCGCGCAGCTACTGGATACGAGAGTTTGTCTCGCAGTTCGATGTTAGGGAAGGTCCAGAAATACTTCCCGAGTATGTCGATGTTGGTGTCATAGGTTCCGGGATTACGGGAGCTTCAGTTGTATACGAGATCTCCGAATCACAGCCAGAATTGTCAGTGGCGGTTATCGAAGCTCGCGGCCTTTGCACGGGCGCTACGGGGAGAAATGGAGGACATCTGGGCCGTCCAAATGCTTACCATGCTCAAGAAGTCGCCCAGATGCTCGGGGCCGAAGAAGCAATCCGTCTCCGTGAATTCATCATTCGGAACAAGAAAATGCTTCTTGACTGCATTTACAAGCTGGGGACAGCGGAGAAAGTGGACCTGTGCGTAAAGGGCACCATAGTTGTTTTCAAGACTCAGGAAGAACGTCTGAAATATTTGGACGATGAGAAATGGTGTCGTGATCAGGGAATGGATGTGAGTGGGGTTGTTCTAACTGCAGAGCAAACGTTGGAGGTAAGTGGCACTCACCCAGAGTGTCCCCTAATGTCCTCACGAAGGATTCAAGAGTAACCCGGTGATAGATTGTTGACATGGCGCCAGAGATGGCGAAGCACGGTTCCGCCTTTCTGTCCGACTCTGGCACAATCTATCCGCGCAAGCTGGTGGACCAGCTCTTCGCTGTTGCCAAGAACCGGATGGCAGGTCTCTCCATTCATACATTCAATCCTGTCAGCTCAGTAAAGTATGAGCCCAGGATAAACTCGGAGTATCCGTACACCATAACGACAGAGCACGGTGTGTTGAGAAGCCGTGCGGTCTTCCATGCGACAAACGCCTACTGCAACAGGCTAATTCCCGAGCTTCGCAGCGTCACCACCGGAGTATTCGGTTGTCGAGCTCACATGTTGGCAGTACAGCCCAACGTCGCACCAATGACTGAGACCATGTCCCCAGGATTTGGCTATGACGACTTCTGGCATTGGATCATCCAAAGACCGCAAAATGGGCCTTTCCTCTATGGATATGCTGAGGTAGAGTCAATGGGTGACTATGACGACAGTTCAACTCTATCCGAGGATCACCCTGTCCGATCTACGATGCTACGTTTTCTAGAGAATACGTTTCCCAAAAAGTTCAACAGTCTGGAAGCAGGCAGAGATGTTATTGCAGACTGGACTGGTATCCAAGGATTCACCAGCAACGGCTCTAGCATTGTGGGAAGGCCAAGGGTTGACTCTCCTGCTGAGTGGTGCAGCGTTGGACATAACGGCGAGGGGATGACAAGGTGCTTTCTTGCCGCCTCTGTCGCAACACAGGCTATGCTTGCTCAATTGGCCGGTGAATCCTGGAAAGCACCAGAATGGTTTCCAATTTCATATATGAGAAATTTAGAGGTCGAAAAATCTCAATAAATTGGAGGTCGAATACTGTTATTGCTCCTTATGTGACTGACAACACTTGATGGTGAAACTGCAAAAATTGAAGAGCCCTCAATAAAAGTTGGCAAGCAAAGGCGAAGGCGATCAATCTAGTTACATTGTTGGTGCATCTAATACTTGACGGTGCACAGCCACCCTAAGAGAGGCCTCAGCCCGCCAGCCACAAATATTCAAGCAGCGTGGAAACCCGGGCTTTGGGTCTATTTAAAGAGTAAGGTTTCCGCTCTTATTATTCTCTGAAAACCTTCAGCAACCTCACCACTGTATTCATGCTTTCCATACAGGGTGCTAAAATTCAATTTTGTATGCGAAGATTAAAATCGGCTCAGCGTCCCACATTCATAGTGCGCTCTTTGATTTACAGTCTTCCATAATCTCTGTCCAAGATGGAAGGCTCTTCTGTAACCTCCCCGAAATATCAAAGTATGCCTGAGGGATCCGTGAATCAACGGCTTCCCCATATATCTGCTGACATAATGCCCGTGTAGTAAGGAACACTCTTGCCATACCTTGAGAGGATCAGTTCCAGTGATCTAGAAAGACCAAGAAATATACTTACCATGTCCATTGTAGCCTGCAGCGATAAATTGTCCAGCCTTCTGAGGAAGCTCTCCGACAAATGGTAATTCATCTTCCGTCAAACCCATGATGCCAGTCCACGCACACCGCCGTGCCGGAGCCTGGTTCCAGCCGATGAACGTCTCTGGGATTCTGGCTGTCAGATGGTCTGCTATTGTCGAACAGATCTTCGAGTCATCATAGTTGCCCACCCCGTTGGTGTATCCCTCAGGGTGGGAGGTGTCCCCACCCCCGTATATCAGAGGCTTGCCGTCGCTCGGCCTTTGGATCAGGTAGTCAAAATCATCTCCCCAATGGAACGCGTAAGAGTGGCGAAGCGGACTTTCCAAGTATTTTGGACTTGGGTCGATCGCAACTGCATGTCCTCTGAGTGGCACGAGCTTTTCGGAAAGTTCAGGCACTAAGTACGTTGCATACCCGTTTGTGGCATGTATTACTCGATCGCAATGTATATGACCGTTGCTTGTCCCGATCTGCCACTTCCTCGTCGAAGACGCCTTGATTTCCAAGGCGGGTGTATTGGTATACAAGTACAAACCTGCTTGAATACAACGTTCGATCACTGCGATGACCAATTTGTAAGGCCACAAACTGCAAGCCGGAAAGGTAATCGCTCCAGTACAGTTAACCGACAGCGCCTATACAGGTTAGCATCCCCTTTATATCTGTGCTTTTTTGCCTCACCTCACGAGCTTCGTTCGCGTCCAAGATCTTGATATCCTCAATATTTCCACCAGCCTTCGCAAACGCTCGATAAGATCCCAAGCCCTTCTCCCAAGTTTCTTTCGTCATGTAACAGTCTGCTGATCGGTAATCTACCAACTCTGAGACGTCTGCTAGTCCTTGTTCTTTGATGAATGAAGATGTATCTTGCTGATTCGCACGTTCAAACTCGCACTGCTGCCGAGCTATCTCTGATCCATGCATCATTTCGAAGTCTAGAAAGCCCCGGTAGCAGTCCGGCTTGATATGGCCGCCTTGGTATTATCAGCACAATCTACATTTTCATATCGAATATACATACCATTCCGACCTGTCGCGCCACTCGCCACAGTACGTGCCTCTAGCATGACCAGATGCTTCTTCTCCTTGCCATGGTCACGGCCAAGCAGGTTCTGCGCTATCAAAGCACCACATATCCCAGATCCAATAATTACGGTATCCGCTTCCGTTAAGAAATGATCGCTTGGTCCCGTCAACTTGCTTGCATTGCATTTCCCAAGCGCCTAACATACCTTTGAAAATTTGAGATTGTGGGAGGTGGTTGTGACTGCCAATATGAGAGAGTCGGGTTGAGCACCGGAAATGGAGGACTAAAGCGGCGCGCCATGTTGAGAAATGGTCCTGGCACTGGCATCATATGTGGTTGGATCAACTGCTTAGATCATTCCCAGGCTATATTATAAGGTTGGCTATGGAGTGAGTACAATGAGTAACCCTAACCCTAACATGGACCGCCTCACCAAAAAAAGAATTCATCGTGTCACTTCTTGCCCGAAACTGTTGCATGACTCGTCATTCGATCGTGTGCAGATATATTTTCTCCGACGGATGTTTATTAGTTTTCTGCCCACTTGAGGTTCAACTAATGCCAAGCTAGTGCAGGCGAGGAGGCGGCCCACGCCATCCAGTCAGCGTGCAAAGAAGATAAGCTTCTTCTCCATCACTGCATCGTGTAAAGACTGTGACACTGACGCCAGGGAGGTGCAGGAAGCTGCAATTCAGGCGGTCATAAGGTGCCTCAGCGCCTCAGGTCTTCTCAGATGATCACTCCATGTATATTGGATCTCCAGTACAAGGAGCATGATGGATATTCTAAAGCCGGTGGGCAAAACTTGGGTAGAAATACCAGGCCTTGGAAAGCTCGAAGGATTGGTATACGCTAATGGAGTTCGACAATTTTACGGGATTCCATATGCGAGACTGCCAAAGCGATGGACTCGTGCGAGTTTGGCTACATCCTGGGTAGACAACTTCCACGACGGCACAGAGCTAGGGTAAGCACCGAGACTTGGTCTGAGCCCACAATGCCACATTGTTAACATTGACCTCCAAGGCCATCACCAGTCAATCCCCCGGAATTTGACTTCGATATTAATCCCAGTGTTCTCTTACCTTTTGGGCATTTTCCTCACTTGAAAAGGCCTGTACACGACGAACTCAATTGCCTTGTTCTCAACATCACCTTGCTACCAAGTTCGGTCCTGGAAAGAGCTAGACCAGTTCCGGTGATGACTTTCATCCACGGCGGTTCCTTCATCTATGGATCAGGCAATCGGTCGGTATATGACCTCGGCAAACTTGTAGCCCGATCTATCAGCATCGGAAAACCAGTCATCGGGGTTAACTTCAACTATCGAGTTGGCTTTTGCGGCTTTCTAGCCTCAAGGCAGATCCATGATGACCTCAAAGCAGACGGACTCCCTGGAAATGGCAACTTCGGTTTTACTGACCAAATACTGGCTCTTGAATGGATCTCAAAGTATGTGGGCTTCTTGGGTGGCTCCAAGGAGGATGTCACCGTATTTGGAAATTCTGCTGGCGGTATGTCCGTGAGTTTACATTGCGCATCCAAGAACCCACCACCGTTCCAAAGGGCCGCAGCTATGTCAGGATCTGCGCTGAGTGTACCTACATGGACGATTGACCAGCATCAGAATATCTACAACACCCTTGCTAAAGCGTTGGATATCGATTTCGACTCACCGGACTCACTAGACCAGCTACGCAACGTACCGGAACAGCAGATCGCTAGCATGATGTCTTTCGTCCATGGCATAGCTTCACCATCATGCCTACCTTGTGCCGATGGCTATCTATTTGACGCTCAGGAGGTCTATGATCCAAATAGGAAAGACGAAATGCTCCCGCAAGACCTGAAAGGTTATATGATTGGTGACTGCTTCGATGAAGGCATGATATTCTGCTACGACATGGAAGTTGATGGTAACGACTATACATATCTTCGCGAGACAATGGAGGAGCACCTCAAATCGGAAGATGTCGACAGAGTTCTAGCACTCTATGGCATCCAACCAACCCTTGCACTCGGTGACCTCCACCGTATCATGTGGCGGATGACTGGGGACGCCTATTTCTCAATCCCTGCGTGGTTATCAGCTCATCGGTCTCGACATCCAAAAACGTATGTCTATCACTTTGATCAGATATCGACGATGCCAGGCGAATCTGAAGGCTTTGCTCACCACGCGCATGACTTGATGTATGTTTTTGGAAATTGGTCACAAGAACCGACTGCGACTCAGGCAAAGTTAATCAACTCTATTCAGGATGGATACATTGTCTTCTCTCATGGTGAGGATCCTTGGGAGAGCTTCCAGCCCAATAAAAGCTGGAGGATTTGGGGTCCGAAGGATGAAGTGTCATTGCGGACAGAAGATGAGGATGAGACGAAGAGGAAGTACTCTCGGATGGCTGCAATTTGCTCAGGTGGACTTTGGCCAGGTTTCCATGCGGCTATGGACGAAGTTGGATCAAAGAGGTCAAAGATCGGAACTAAGGCGCACTCTTGATTCCATACTTCGTCCTAATCACCTACGACTGATTGACTGGCATTGATATTATGCTCGACCGAACCCCAAGTCCAAGGAGCCCACAGTCAGGCCTTGCGTCTGGTTCTTCCAGGCCAATTTAAACGCTTTCAGCCACAGCCTTGTCCGTAACGGAATCCAAGAAAATGACTAGACTGTGTATCTCGTCATCCATTAGCATCATGCTGTCTTCGGCCTTTTCAATAGTAAAACTCATGACCTGATCGGCTGTCTCTTTGAGAAACTTGTCAAGGCATTGCGATCTTCGTGGATGCGCAAGCGAAAGTTACGTCTCAAGCTCCTTGCATTACTAAAAGTAGAATGCCCTCCGAACGGTCTCGATAATCAAGAGCTCTGCCCAAATGATTATGCAGAAATGGAGGAACTGTTGCCACAACAGTGGGGTTGGGCTCTCTTTCACAAGGACTTCCCGTATGACGAGGATACAGACACATGGAATCAGGATGATGGAGGATACAGCGAATCAGGATATTGGAGATTCAGATTTTATTGAAGGATAATATTTTACAAAACAGGAGCACAGGTGAAGTCTCTGCAAAAGTGTGAAAATTAGCCTAGATCCTCTCCATGCCTAGGTAGAAGATGTCATCTCTTCTTTCCACGTGTCGCCTTGATCGCATCCTGGACTCCACAAGCCTAATACTTATCAGTTGTATCAGCAATAAGGCTGTGCTGTTGCCGCTGTGGCAGAGAGAAGATGTCCAAGAGCATAAAAGGAGGCTTGATTGTCTTCTTTCCAAATAGTACGCGACAAGTGTCCATTCCATCTTTACACTTTCTTCTTGTTTCACATTACAATAGGCGCAATGACCTATCGTGATGGCATTGCCATCCTCCAGCTCGTCGTCTTCCCATACATCCGTAGCATCGATTGGAGGGATCAGTAGACGGCGTTACAGCGCGAGATCCCTTGGTTGAACTAGACTGGAGTTTTCCATCTGCCTTTGAATTGGGCTGATGCTCGTGATTCACGGATAAAAGACAGAACAAGTAAAGTATGTAAGAGGTAATCTGGGCGGTCAGTGCAATCAGATCTGCGATAGAGTTGGCACTGCAGGGGCAAAATTCTTGACAGTGCCTGAATAACCGCAATGCGGTACGGGTTGAGTTTCCCAATGTTCACTTGAAGCATAAGGATAGGGAGACTTATCTGGCTCCTCCATCCAGAATTGACCCCGACACTATAATACTAAGGCCTTGAGGGTTCACAATAGATATTGTCTCTATCAAACGGTCTTGGCATGGCATGCATATGTTGTCGGATCCTCATTCACTCACAGCAAGTCTTTTGTGCTCGTACTGCTCGTCAGGGAGATAATACTTAGTGACCAAACTGGGGCCAAGGCCTCAAGCCAAGCCATTACACTGCTGCCTAATCAACTTTCCCCTTTCCTCTGATTCCTTGGTCAGTTCCAAATATGTTAGGTCCACAGCACCGCAGGAAATACCTCGGCGATTGTGTGACTGGAGAAGGCTTGGACAATTTCTCGCGTAATCAATCGATGGGCAGCCGCGCGAGACAAATGGGGATCAATCACACCACGCACGGCCTAGCTCGTACGTTATTCTTGTTTAGACATGTGCGCCTTTTCACTCGTATATTCTGGTGTGTTCCACATTTGGCAATCTGATCACTTGACTGGGCTCGCACCAAAATGCTCAAATACATCCGGACCCGACGCAACTGTTGTGAGGGAGCCCTAGGATCTGGCAAACACAAGTCACACAATGCTATCGATCACCATCAATCAGATGACAACCCGAGACAAGTTCTAAGACGGTCCACATCAACAATTGTTCAATACATTGAAACTCAATCCAACATTACTTATGTCGTCGATCAAAGAAGATATACCATCTCTGGTAAGCAACGCCGCACTATAGTTCCCGAACGTCACTATTATTCTCGTCGCTTACATGTCACATTGTATCAGCATCTCGAAACGGCTGAAGATACATCTGGCTCTTCGGCTCCACCCAGTTGGGAACTCTCTACCAATGATGCCAACTGTGGACAGCTAGGCCGGGAATACACCAACATGAGCTTCGAAGGCCAATTCGACTCGTACAGCATCGAAAGTCCAGTGGAGATACTGCGCGATGTCTGGGACGGATTATGGAACATGTTCATGAGATGATGTGTAAGCGGTCCGAAATTAGGAATTCTATTAGATCTAGAAGTAATTGCTGGATGGAGTAATAAATCGTCTAAGATAATGGGTAAAGGACTTTCTATAAAGCATCGCCTACATGTCCAGGATATATGCGCCGTCGCTATGCTAATAAAAATGTTTTCGATGTTGTGGCTTGTACATCGGTCAAGCTACTCTCGCTTCAAAATCAAATCAAGGTTAAAAGATATTTTTTTCAACGGCCGGTTGATCGATTCGTTCTGGTTTTGGTGAGATCCACTCCGGCCAGGGAGGTGGTGGTGTAAACACGATCAATATCGTAGGGGTTGGCGTTGTAATTCGACGCTTCTGCAACAGACTCTGCTCTTGACTTTGTGCGAGTGAGTTGCGCTCTATCCACGGTGTCGGTCGAACGTATTCTCGTAATCTTCAATGGCTCAAAAACGGGACCGCCGGAAGCGGTCGAAACGCTTGTCATTGATTCGCCAGTCGTACACCCCTCCACCTCCTTTTCTTCCTGTGTTGCTGGCCCAGCTGCTGGAGCGGCCTTTGCACTGGCACGCAGTTGAGTCATCACAGCTTCTGCTTGTGCTGCATAGACACACTTCGCCCGGATCTGAGCGCCATATTTGTAGAAGATGAAAGGGAAAGGTACACAGGCCAGGGCTAGGAAAGCGGGAACTGAGCTGGCCCAGTGGATGCCAAGGGCCCTGTACATGTCGCCGGTGAAAAGAGGAAATGCTGCGCCGAAGAGTGATCGTAGTACAGTGTTGGCCGCAAGAACTGAGGCGGCAAAGATGGTATAGGAATCAATGAGATAGTTTGTTATGGCCAAGAACACGATGTTCAAGCCAAATCCGAATGGGGCGCCAGCAAGAACAGGTGCGATCCAGTGGATGGAAGGGTAATTTGTCCAGGCGAACCAGAACATTCCGAAGGGAATGGCAACTGCACCATACAATGCCGGCCGCAGGCGGGCCTCGGGGGGTGCAATTCCACCATTTCTTTCAGCTGCAGCAATATACCACTTGTTCGCCCAAGCAACAAAGAGAATTCCGACAACCATACCACCCGCAACGCCGAGAAAGGGGAGTCCGCCAATACCCTCGGACCAACCACGGGTTTGCTGAAAGACGATAGGGTAAGCACCGAAGAGAAGATAGAGCGTACCTGAGCTGAGTTAGTGTGATAACGTATGTAACCAGTAGCATTGAACATACCATATTCAATAGCTATATAGATGGACAACAGCAGGACGATTGGCTCCATGAAGAGGAGAATCCAAGGTCTCACCATGGCAGTGGCCAAAACGGAGCCCAGCGACGGAGTTCCTTTATCCTTGTCTGCCTGTAGAATGTACTCCTTTCCGGTCTTCTTCTTCAACATGGCAACGCGTTTCCGTAAGATGACTGGTGCGTATGTCTCTGGTACAAAAAGTGTTCCCACAATCCATAAGACACCTGAAAATATGGTGAGAAGGCCCATAACCCAACGCCAACCCTCTGATTCACTTAGAAATCCAGCGATCCATGGGGATGTACAAGGCCCAAAAGAGGGTGCTAAGGCAAATAAACTCATCGCCAGGCCCCGTTCTGACGCAGGGAAGATATCGGCGATGACTCCTCCGGCATTGGTCATTGGAGAGGAGCCGAAGGCGCCAGCGAAGAATCGTAAAACCAGTAGCGTTCCAGTATTCTTCGAGCCAGCGCAACCGGCGTTGAAAGCCGTAAAGGCACCAAAGCTAACGGTGAAGATGATCTGACGTCCATAGATTTCACTCAATGGGGCGAATATCAAAGGGCCAGTAGCAAATCCCAAGACGAATAGCGAGATACCGGCAGTGATGAGCTCTGTGCTAGCGCCGAGATCCTGGATGAGCTCTCGTATGGCACCTATTGCTATTAGATACACAAAATCCCATAGAGTAGAACAGGTGACTCACCACTGAAGGCGCTCGACGCAAACGCAACTGCGAGAGTCTCGATTGCCACAACCGAAGTAATAGCCCATCGGAAGCCCTTGGCCCAGTTGAAAGGATTACCCGCATCTTGGGGAATATAAGTCACAATAAAGGGGTCTTCTGTCGTGCCTGACCCTTCATATGGATAATTGAGCACATCGTCCGTTACGCGTGCTTGGTCAACGACCAGTCTGAATAGGGGGAGAGAGCGCGGTCCCTGTTCTTTGGGTTCCGACTGTTTTTCGGCCATTGTCTTGACGAATTACGAATTAATCTTGACCGAGTTCGCGAAAGGATAGGAACGTCTGCTTTGGGGTCAATGTAGATGTGATGCCCGAAAGGGAGAGAAAGTGGCCATCAGGATCTTAATATCCTGTGCACCACCCGATGAAAGCTTATCAAAGGTTTATTCAATGTTTGCATCATCGTTCATCTCGGAAACATGCTAGGTGGGTTCCGTGTGGACTATTTCCATGAAAATGTCAAGCGCCAAAGGCAAATTAGGCTCCACCAACCCTAAGGGCACTGCCGATAAACCGAGCAGCGGGCCAGTGGCCTGTCCGCCACGGCGTTGCCGACTAGGCCTCAAGGCTCTGAACTGGCTGTTTATCATCACTTGTTCAGAGACACAGCGGTAATTGAGAACCACTGGCCCGGCAGATCATGGGATACTTCTTCGTATTCGGTACTTTTGCCCGGCCATACAAGTTGGGAGTATCTGGATAGATCTTTACATAACCGCGAGGCAAGGAACCCCAGTTCCAAGTTTGGCCCTGATCTTTGGTTTCCGATCCGTAGATTATCAGGGAAAACCCAATCTGTGGATTATTATTATGCGAGCATCAGATTTCTTGTGAAGGAGATGGAACCCATGGCTATCTGTGTGGGCCTAGCACTGCTCCATGGACGTTGAGTCCGAAACTTGAGAGATTTACACAACCTAGAACCCTTGAATTTTCATCGGAGCTCGACAGAACAAGACTAGCGTAGCCTTTTTACCTCGGCACATCCGCGAGAAACCACGTGGCTGCTCTCTGATTAGCTGCCTTTCCGTGCGTAACGCCTTGATTCGTCAGTCGGAGGCGGCGAGGCTGCGCCACACCATCCTGCATAAGGAATAATGCAACCGCACAACCTCGCATTATTCCCGAGTTGGCCAACCCAACAGACACCAGGAATGCAGCAACGATATTTATATTCTAAACCTTTTCCACCATATTATGGGACCTGACCTATTGCGGCGTGGTTTGATATCTGACTGCATGTGATTATTGATCCTGTCGGAATGTATCGACCACTCAATCCGTTGTGATAACGCATAGCAACATCATTACGCTTCACAACATGGCGCGTCTCTGGCTTTTGACCTCCTGGATATCCACCAAGAACCTCTCCGGCACATCAACGACCCTATCACGGATGTAATCCGCGAAACCCTTCCCTAACGCGTCGAGAAGACGACAACTACTGACTCCGCGGCCCAGGGGGCCATATATGACAAAATGAACAGCCCAGATGTCGGGAAATTCCATTCGTTCAATGAAGAAATCGTCCGTCCAGTCGTCCGCCATCAGCCGCTGCAATTTAGACCTCGTCATGAAGTTTTGGAGCCAGGGGTAGTGGTCCGCCCGCCGCACGAACAAGCCGAAGTTGATGTTCGCTCCTTTGTCACCCGACCGAGCCAGACAGATGTCTCCTAACCTAGTCTTTCGAGTAACCCCAAAAAACGCAAGGTCGAGGGGCGTTGCCGTCTCATAGTTCTCACGCGGTTGAAGCTTCTGATACCTCGGGGGATGTCCTGCACCCGCAGTTTCAGCATCCTCGCCATCCTCGCCCAGGAGCGCTACTCCTTCCTTTAGTTTGTCCTGGGAATACAAGGCAGGGTAGAATGCAAGGTAAGATCGAGGTAGGGCAGTTCTCGTATCGAGTGACAGGTGAAACCCCGAGAAGTGGTGCATTGCTATTTCACTCCATGCCTTCAACAACCCATAAATGGCAAGCTCGGTGTCAGCTTGAACGAAAATCCGGCAATAAGTCGTGCTCGCAAACTGCGTTCGTGGATCTGGTGCAGGAGTTCCAAGCACTTGGAAGTCAAGAATCTGGAATTTGTCCGCAAGGCCTTTCTGCTCGAGAACGTGGCGCATCTGTGCCTCGAACAGCTTCCATTTCTCTGCAGTTGCATACCCAGTCGCATTTGTCAGGAGTTGTGCTTCATACCCACCGTGGTAGAAGATCGCCAACTTTGTCGTTGGCGGTGGAGCATAGCCTTTGATGTTGGACAATCTCACCCTATCCTTGCCCACCTGCTGGATCTTGATACCCGTGGTGTCGGCGGAGACGTCAGAATTCAGATATATGCCACCCTGGAGCTCATACAAGAATTGGCATTTCACGTTGTCCTCGTTTACCAGCCCTCGAGTATTCTCGTGCTTGGTGATGACCGAAGTCCCATCATCAGCAATCTCAGCAATTCCGTACGAAAGGTCCACGAAGGTTTCCAAGGGATACTCGTCGAACCCGGAGAAGTTAGACCCCGTCGCATAAGCGGAGCATTCGATCAGATGTCCCGCGACCAGAGCGCCGGCCAATCGGTCGTAGTTGGTATCGGACCACTTGTGCCAGTACCACGCAGCGCCGATGACAGGGCTCGCGTCCGCAACTCGCCCGCAGATAACGACATCGGCTCCAAGCTCAAGCCCTTTGACAATCCCTCTCGCTCCTAGGTAAGCATTGGCGCTCACAATCGGTTTACCCTTGGTGTCGAGCAACGCGGTTGCGTTTTCCGCCAACGATATCTTGTCGTTCTCGCCGTCCAGATGGAGCGGCAATTTACCCGTTTCCTGCAACTCCGTCTTGACCTCCTGCAACAAGTCGTCCCCAAAGACATATGCAATCTTCAGGTCCAGGCCATTCTCCCTCGCAAACCTGTGCGCCTTCTGCGCCAATCCCTTTGGGTTGAGAGCTCCGCCATTGATAATGATCTTGATCTTCCGGTCCTTGATGACACCCAGCGTCTGCTCCAGCCCGTCCCAGGCCGTCGGCTCCCAGCCGTCATGCTGCCCGAGGGCCATCTTCTCCGCATTCTCCGCCAGGTTCATCTGAGTTATTCATCGGATCAGCAAATTACCTGGAGAATCCGGCGTCCGAGAACAATCGTTGACAACTAACCTCAGCAAGGTAATCCCCGGTAATGAAATCCACAGGCCCAAGCGTCGCCTGGCGGTGCATCTGGTACCCAGGATCTCCGCGCGCACCAGAACAGTTCGCGATACGACATGGCCGCGTCGACCGGGCGGAAGATGAGCCCAGGTCACCCATGGTGGACTATTTCCGATTGGTTGAAGCTACCAAATCAGGCGGCCAAGGAATCCGGTTTGTGTCCCCAAATTCACAAGTGGCATAAATTTATACAACTCCGGCTTGGCGAGCAAGTATTCTCTTAGCTCGGAGTGCGAGAATTAGCGCTTGTTGCTGATCTACAGACTCTGTGAGCTGATGGAGAGGTAATTACAGTTGTCTACTACGCATGAACGAAAAGGGACACTCAGTTTGACTTCAAGTTCCCTCATGGCGGGCCCAGGAGTTAACCGTGAGGTCCCGAGGTATTAAAACAGCCTTAGAGTGTGCGTCTCCTCATTTACCATTGTTGAGATTGCCGAGGGCAGATCTCCCGTCCTACCCCACACGCTTGGGAAGCATAGTAAAGAAGAGGCAGAGCATCTACCTTTCAGTGAATATTGGCGTATGAATGTGAACACTGGAGTATTAATATGCAATAGTGTTGTTTTTTCAAACAGTGCCCTGGTGTGCAAAATACGGAAGCGGTGGAAGCAAGGTAGGGTCCTCTTCAGCTACCATGTGACTAGACATTAAGGGGGGGAAATGGTCCTACTAGATAGAGGTTTCCTTTTCTGCCCATACCGAAACTAGTGCTCTATCACCTATTGTGTATTCTTCAGCAGGGTGTTTCCAATTCTTCTTTTGATTTTTGTCCCAATTGAAGAATTAACACCACAATACGGCGCCTCCACCCGCTCCCCTGCGGCTGAAGGTCATACCAATCCCTTAATTTGTGCCCAGCTATCATCCTTGATACTTTTCCTTCTCCTCATGAATCCCGGTCGACGAGACCACCATCTCCTAAGCACCCTCTTGTATCGAGCGATTGGATAATTGACAGGAGACTCCGGTCCGACAAAAATCAGGGAATCGTAAATAAATGCACCAAGCAGACTGCCAGTGATTGGCCCTAGAATGGCCACTTTGATGCAATACCAATCTGAGAACAATGATTCGGCTGGGTTGTCTGGATTCTCTCGATAGCCTAGCATCCACATCGTGGCTCGTGGACCAACATCTCGCGCAGGATTCAAAGCCAAGCCTGTCTGATGTCCCAACACCATGCCTAGAAGAGCCACGAGAAGTCCGATGATGAATGCCAACATTCCTTGCCCTGGAGGTGAATTTCTATCATCTCCTATTGCAAGGACTGATATAGTGAGAGACGCTGCGCCTGTGACTTCTGTGGCAAAGGCCAGCCGATGTGACACCCACTTCGCTCGAGGATATGTGATAAAATTGTGCACCGTAACATTCCAATGAGGCCTCCCATCCACTGTACCACCCAACTCGGCCAGACCAGGTTCGAATAGCTTGAAAGTGATCACGGTGGCGACCATGGCACCCAAAACATGTGCTGGAATATACCATGTCAGCTTTCTAGCAGGAAAACCTCGGTATATGCTCAGCATAATCGATATTGCAGGGTTGAAATGGCCTCCTGAGACACCGGCGCCGATGTATATAGCGACCATTGTCGCCAGACCCCAAGCCCAATCACCAGTATAGCTTACACCAGCGGTCCCTCTAGTCACAGTAATTGCCAGGTTTGCACAGAGGCCAAGGATGTATTGCATGGTGATCTGGAGGGCACGCAAAAGCTTAGTATATGACAGGAGGGCTGATCACAAGGAATGTCTACGTACCCCTAAGAACTCCGCTAAAAATTCTCGACATTTAAACCTGATGACTGACCACTGCGTGTGGAAATAATCTTTATCAACGGTGGCCTCTTTGTACACCATTGGGAGGTTTGCGTCTTGGTATTCGTTCTCGAGATGCTCCTCTTCCTTTGCTCGATTGACAACTGCTATTTCATCCCTGAGTTGAGACAGCTCAAGCTCTAAGGGGTCTGGTTGTGACTGATGTTGCTCATAGGACTGCTCCTCTTCTTCTTCAACAATCGTCTCTTCGACACGATGAGGATAACTCGGTCCTTCTAATATCGCAGTCGAGCTTTCCCTTGTTCTGGATAAAGGTGAAAATGTTGGCGACGGCTCGAATTGTCGTCGACGGTTTTCAAACCAGCGGATCTCTCTGTCCCGTCGGATATCATCCAGATGTCTTCGATTTGACACGAGTTGATGGGTATGAAATGTGGGATCTGCTCTTCCTAATGCAATACCTTCAGAGACCTCGGGTTGCCTGCCCTCATTTCTGCTCTGTTGCATTTCTTGGTATTCCTCATCCGATGGCACCATTCCGGGCCTTACGACATGTGGAAGAGGTTTCCCCAATCCCCAGAGGGGCCGATCGTTTACCCGCCGATCATAGGCAGGATTCAAATCGGCATATCCAGGGTCGACGAAAGGTTGGCTGGCAGCCAAAGTGTTCTCAAGCGTCGGACCTGCAAGGGTAAAGCCGCGTGGAGCAGCATCGGAATATCGGCCAGATGCTGATGCGATTGCAGGTGATCTTTTGGTCGGGTCATGAGAGGATCGTCTCCGAGGTTGTGACAGATCTGGACTTGGGCTGGGATATGCACTACCAAGTCGCCGACGAAGGCTAGAAAGTGAAGGGTTGGCGGCGGAATGCCCAGCCTGCCTGGGCGGTGGAGATATTGACGCTTTTTGTTGGGCAGATTCTCGAGATAAAAGCCGTGTGGCCTCTTGAATATCAGGGCTGGTAACAGGCGCAGTTGCGGGCTGTTGAAATCTTGGAAGTCGTGCATCGAATCGATCAGGAGAACTGCTTGGGATTCTCTGCCCTCCACTCCGCAGAGTCCGGTCATTCGGCCCTTGATCCCTTGAGTTATGCCGGGATGGTTCATTTCTTGAACGGGCTGGATGGCGACCGTACGCATTGTTGTTCGAGGTCTCCTCGGTATCTTGTGTTTCGCTCATGGCGATGGTCACTTTTGGTATAACCCGACAGAGGCGTCAAACAATTATGGAATAATGAGGCAAGCAGCGCAGGCTGGGGGCGGAATGCTTCGAGTGTGAGGATATCAACAACTGGTAACTGCCGCTCGCTGTTACTCAGTGTTACATCAGCTGTAAAGGTCCCCGGAGAACAAGTCAAAGGGCTCGCGTATGGACTGGGTGACAAGTGTGGGTACTTGGCTATACGTGTGGATCGACCGATGACAGGGTAAAAATCTCAACTTCATGTCCTTCGCGGTGTCTGTCTTGGGGATATTGTTGATTGTCAACGTTAGCCGGCTGTATTTTCTGGGCGGCAACGCTAGGGTGTTAGACATCAGGTGCTGGAGCAGGCCTAGGATCTGTTATCGGTAAAAATAGGTTAATATTCCAAACTGCCGGGATACCACTGTGAAGGGTTATTTAACATGGGCTGAGAAGGTCTCGGTGACCAATATTGGTTATGGGTCACTCCATGACCCTTGATTTTTGGCTTCTGGCTGCGATTTCCGCCGGGCGGTGGCTCAGTATTGTATGCGGCATCGGGCTTTCCTTAGCTTCATGTGGGGGTATAGTAGGTAGGTGCTTGGAGCCTGGTCATTCCTTCCATCTGGACAGACTTCTGTCATCTTCAGCTATCGAAGGAAGGCCACCGCTCACGGGCGCATTGACTTGAACGTGAACCCAGGGCTTGAAACCAGACGCAGTGCGAGGTCTTTCTGGATAGAAAGTGTTACCACCAGCAGCCATCACTTAGTTTAGAGGATAGCGACATGAAGAAATCGAGCTGAGGGAAAGCGGCCTTCCATGTGCACAAGGCAGATTGTAGCCTGGACCGTGGCAATGGTCGAGAAGCTCGCAAGAAGGATCGTTTCAATTTCAGAGGCCATGTTTGTACAGCCCCAAGGAAAGCATCAGCTGCAACATTCTATGCAATGGAAACAAGATGCTCTGTCTGACATCATATTGAAAACGAGGTGATGTTGGGGAGAATCGCAGCAATCAAATTTATCAGGGTTTTAATTTGATATTGCCATGGCCTTGATTCTTTCCGCCTGGCTCGACCTACTGAGTAGACAACTTCGCTTAACACTTGACCCTCTTACCGCTAAGCGCATCCGCGGCTGGATGGGCTTCTTTACTAGTCGCAGATAGTAGCTGAAGGTGCGTGGGCAAGTGAGCTTTGAAGATACTGTTTGAGTAGTAAGGTTGGCGGAGCGGATTTTAGAACACAGGCTCAGGGCTTATTTCCCATGTTAGTGGCTTATGCTCCTGGCTTATCCTCCCCAATCAAAGAAGGATTATCCTCGGCAAATAATCAGTGCCCTCATCCTTGGACATCTCCTGATGCCAGTATTTTGGGCATTGAAGTAGTCAAATCCGCTGGAATGGTAACACGAAGTATCTCGTTATTATCGGACTATAAATATGGATGCGCACTCCCTTTCGCAAGGGCTGCTATATTCAACATCAGATCAGTTTACAACAGGCAAAACTCAAAGCATACCCTATTCCAAGCATACAGTATGAGCGGCAAACTTCTCGATAACATCCCCAAAGATCTTCTTGCGAGGAATCATTGAAGGTTGAGACGTTGCGTTGAAACTACTAAGTTGACCAAGAGGGGGGATCTCGTTGATCACATTGTGAATGTTCAATGGAAAAGATGCTATCTGTTTAGTTGCCGTCTCATTGGGAAGACTGGAGAAATGGTGTCAGAATGCTGGCAGAAATCACGAGAAGCAGACATTGCCGTCAGAGTCGGGATCGTATCAATTGCTCAATACCAGGTACGAAGCACCCTAGTAAGACTAGTACCCGTCCTGTGGTTCAAGTTACTCTGCACTCCGTACAGTATTAGATTTACGCGCAGTAGGACACTGGTAGGAGGTCGGTGAGACGCTCGCTTGCAATATGATGTTAGGGGCTATACTGCCTGACTCTGAACAGGGTTAGTACTACACGGACCGAGAGGTAAAATTCCCCGAGGTGCGCTAGCCCATCTTCGTATCCAGAGCGCCGCAAAGTGCTTACTCTACTTTGACCATTTTAAACGAAACCGAGCAGGTGCTCAGGGGGCAGGTGAGTTCCTTCGCGGGTTCTGCATAGGCGAGAGCGCATATAAGAGCCCTGAGGAAGGTTATCACCCTCCTCTGGTTTCGACTCTAGTTTCTACAATCCTACAAGGAAGCCTGAGATCTTCTGGCTACCTATGTTCTGGGCCCTGCTATCGCCTTGCCTAGAGACCTCTCCGCACTAGCTTCCCACTTGGTCGAATCATTATGGTTTCGCTTGATATAACTCGATCAGCCAACTTGTCCGTTGTGCAAAGCCAGTCACTTGTCGCTGTCTTTTCTGGAGGAACCAATGGAATAGGCTTAACCACGCTGAAGGCGCTTGCAGCCACCCACTCGACAACCGGCAAAGGCCTTAGGGTCTATATCATCGGTCGAAATCAGAAAGCGACAGAAAAGATTATCGCCCACTGCCGCGCTGTATGCCCTAAAGGCGATTTTCGATTCATCCAAACCAGCGATCTCGCCCTATTGAACGAAGTGGACAGAGTCTGTGAGGAGATCACCAAAGCTGAGCACGCTTGTGCAGCAAGTGGGGATAAACCACGAGTAGACATGCTGTTCATGAGTCAAGGCGAGCTATCTTTCGCACCCTACACAAGAAATGCCGAGGGTTTGGAATTCCGAGTGTCACTGTTGTACTACTCGCGCATGAAGATAATTCTCAACCTCATGCCGCTTCTCTTGGCATCAAATCTTCCAGCTCACGTTGTATCTGTTTTTGCTGCAGGCAAGGAAGGAGACCTTCACCTTGATGACTTCTCAATGAGGGAGCCGAAGCATCAGGGATTGGTGTCGACTAGAAGCACAGTCACGTATATGACGACATTCTTCTTCGAGTGGCTGGCCTCCGAGCATCCAGGGAAGCTCAGCCTGGTTCACGTGTTCCCTGGCCTTATCTTGACAGATGGTGTCAAGAGGCTGCCACTTTGGGCCAGAACGCTTTGGTGGGTTCTTCGGCCAATGCTGAGGCTCTTTTCTACATCGCTGGAAGAATGTGGGACACGAGTTCTGTTCCTCGCCAACCCAACTCGATTTCCAGCTCGATTGTCTCCAGGGGGGAATGATGTTGGAACGCCTGGTAGCAAGTCAAACCATGTGCAGGGGTTGGTCACGGCGACGAGTACCGACCTCAAGAAGGGTGGTGGGGCTTATGGGGTGAATCTCGATGCCGAGACTATGCCAGAATCTCAAATCCATAAATCTTACGATCAACATCGGGCAGAAGATGTTGGAGGCAAAATCGTCGCTCACACTTTGAAAGCCTTTGAAGAAATAAAGGCTGGCAGAGTATTCAAGGATTAGCGGATCTCAACACCTCAATTCGCACCTGTTGGTGCCTAGCCTAGTGGAATTCACTCCTAGTTTGCGTTCCAAACCTTTACTCGCTAACATATATTTGTATCGCCCCTATTTTCCCAAACTAGCCTGGTAATAACATGTTGAGAAATCCAGACATGGCGGATGAAAACAGTAAGCTGGCATCTGGAGGTGATGTGCCGGGGAATAACAGCATGTGGCTGACCTCCATCTCAACAAGGGTCGACGAATCTGCATCTGGTTCCGGGGATGTATGTGTGTTTCGGTGCCCGATGAACCTGTAGTTTTAAGAGAGGATTGGTGCTTAGTGTTGGAAGCTGCCATCATTTGGCTACAACGGCCCTCTTGGTGAGGATTGCTGAATTCTCGTTTAGCCGCTTCCAGTCATGTGCATCGAAACATGCCTGTCGGCTCATTTGCACAGCATGGCTTGTTCGACTCCTCATCTCTTGCTCGAAGGTGGTGATAGCGGACTCCAAAGGCTTGCCATCTTGATAAACCGATTTCAATGCTTGGCAAAGATTGAATGCATCCAACATACCATGATTCGCAGCCTCTCCACGATACATGGTCATTGCGTGTGCAGCGTCTCCCATCAATGTCACTCGGCCCCTATGGTTGTCCCACGGCAAGCACGGCCAGTCAGCCAATTTAATTTCAAGAACTTCAGCATCGTCTGGGATAGTTTCAACAGCAGTCTTTAGGGTGGGTGCGAAAACTCCAGCTCTTCTTTTCATATCTGCGAGCCTGTCGTGATTGCCAGCTTTGACCTCATCCGCCTGGCTTTGGACGGGCCACGAGAGGTTGATCTGAACTCGATAGCGCTCCTCGTCTGTTCCAGCAGTGCCATTGATCTCGGGGACTTCTAGCATGCTCACCCACATAAAGCAAGAGGTCTCAGGATGACAGCCTTGAAATAGCAGAGGGTCCAAAGATCTCAGTGGCTTGACCTGTTCCGGTGTCATATTGATCCCTGATCCGACAAATCTGATTGGAAGCTGCCGATTGCGGTAATCTTCAGGTGATAAAAACCTCCTTACCGCCGAGTTGCTGCCTTCGGACCCTATAAGAAGAGCACCATAGTAAGTGGAACCATCTTCAAAGATTGCTTGGACCCCAGAGCCATCGCCGTCAACTTTCACATTGATCAGTCGTTTCGACCATTGGACGTGGTCCTCCACACCTTTCAAAAGCACTGCTCTCAGTTTTTCGCGATTCACCCGTCTCCGTGTCGAAGGTGGTATCCGGAATTTTGTGGAACAGTCGGATAGGTTTATGAAAAGGAAGTTGCCATTATCATTATGTCCCACTGCAGGGTCGACTTGCACGGCATCTATTCCCTCCAATACTTCGCGTTCAAGCATTTGTTTTAGGTATGGCAAAGCCCAATGAATGGTGATCGCCCAGCCTTGCCCTCTAGCTGAGACATTTTCATCACGCTCAAAGATTTGGAAAGGAATCCCAGCCTAGCGCGTCGTCAGCCGAATATTGAAAACGAAATATCAGTCAAGTTAGATCTTACCGCCTTGAGACCATGAGCCAGAGTGAGGCCAACGACGCCAGCACCAACAATTATCACGTCCTGATTACCCATCTGCTGCCGTGAAAGTATTCAGTTTGCAGGTCACCAGTTTGGTCATGGACTGGCAAGGAAAGAGTTGAGGGGGGATTATCGCTTTGTACTTGATGTTGGAATTCGTGAAAGGAGGACCTGGGGAAGGCTGCGGGTGATACGCCCAATGCGCGTTACGGATAGCGATATCGACGCGTTATCCGATGACTTTCATACATCACACATACTGCGGTGTTACCACGATTTCTGACCTCAGTATCCTGTGCGACGGGAACTAGCAAATTGACCTTGCGTGAGCCCGGAGATCGGCGGGGTAGGGCCACCACTTGTGGCGGAATCGCCTAAACAAGAAGTTTAATAACCTCGAGCTTAGCCCACGCAACGCTAATGCAGCCGTCTCTTAAGTTTCGCCCGCCGTCGGTCCCAGCGCACCGTCATCATCGGCTTTAGGAGACCACGGATCGCTAATTAAAGTCTACCTGCCGCTGCATCGGTCCGCGTGGTGACAATTCAGAAGCAAGAAACGATTCGTCGCAGTCTTACCTAGGCCGATTCGGATCACATCGCTCATTGCTCATGAAAAATGTCTAATCTAGGGGTTGAGTCTCTAGCTAGACAACCGTCAAGCTAATAAGAAGCGCCCATCATTGATTCCCATCTGGCCATCAACGCCATTATCTCCTTCACATTCTCACTACCAGCTGGGCCAAACACTGGACAGCAACATCTCACAATGCCCGCTGCAATTGCACAGCCAAATAGCCATCATGAGGCGTTGAATCCTATCCATCCTGACATGCTAGACCGTCTCGACCCTGTCTTCGTTGATCTTTACAATGAGCACGTCGCGAACACCCCAAACAAGCCCATCGACCTAGCATTTCTGCGATCTAAGTACTCTGTCCTTTATTCATATGGCACAGGTCCGGCGCCAGATGTGGCACGTATATATGATTCCACGATTCCCATAGGAGAGGGCATCGAGCTGGATGTGAGAGTGTACGAGCCGTCATCTACGGGTCCATGGCCTGTTCATATCGACTTCCATGGCGGGGGGTGGGGTCTCGGTGATCTCGATACCGAGGCACACATATGCAAGCACATCTGCCACGAAGCACAGGTCGCTGTAATTGATGTGGCATATCGGCTTGTCCCTGAGAATCCATTTCCGACTGGGATAGAGGATTCATTCGCGGCAGTTCAATACGTCTTCAAGAATGGAGCACAGAAATTCAACATCCTCCCCAACAGCATATCGCTCGGGGGCGTTTCCGCTGGAGCAAACATAGCTCTGGTGTGCGCCCACTGGGCAAGGGATGCGCAGATCCCATTGAGATTGATTGCGACTGGCACACCCACAATTGATGATCTCTCCAAGTATTCAAGTGCATCCGAGTCACCATTCAAATCCATGCAGGAGAACGAATTTGCCCCAACATTAAATTGGGCAAGGCTTGCCTGGTTCGATGATCTGAAGTGGAATTCTCTGTCCAAGGATCCGGTGATCGAGAAACAGCAAAGGGATCGAATTGGTTGGGTCAAAAACCTTCTGGACGCTCCAAATTGCAAGGATTTAGCAAAGACAGTTATATATACTGCTGGTGCAGATCCTCTGAGAGACGAGGGCGAGGCTTATGCGATGAAGCTGGTTGAAAATGGAGTGGAAGTGGTCATGAAACGATTCCCAGGAGTGCCCCACCCCTTTATGCACATGACAAAGTCACTTTGGCAAGCGAAGCAATTTATCGAGATGACAAGCCGAGAAATTCGGCATGCTCATCATGTAGAGGTGTTGTAGGGCATACTTGTATTCGGAATCCGGATTATCATAGGAGTTGGTGGAATGATGAATTGTATCTCTAGTACGCCATGTTCGTTTTTGACTCTTCTCTCGAATTATAAGTTAATTATGCCCGACCAGTTGCTGATTTCTCGCGACCCTGGTGTTTTCAGCCGCTGGCAGTCTAGTCAAGTCACACACTCAGTGCATTCATCGGTTTCTAGGACAGCAACAATACACAAAGGGTTTGTGTAACTCTGCATCAACATAAGCGTCGTGTCTCGCCAATCGCTGATGGACTCGAAGGATCGATTTACATCCAGGCCGCTGCTCAAGGCCTCAGACTTTGCGTCATCCGTGGTTCGGCTGTGAATACCCCTGTCCTTAAACGGAAAATGGTGGTTTGAAATATTATCAGCCACGGACACCTCATACAGCACCTCCAAGACTGCTACAGATGGAGATCGAAGCGCTCATCGCCAAAATTAGATCGCCGTCTCGAGCATCCGCGCTGTGGGTCATGGTAAAATTGAAGATGAGAAAAGCGATGGAGGTCGTGGAGTCAATTGAAGAAGAAAGTCAAGATTGACAAGGTGAGCTTGGCAGCCTTTCACTCCCTCCGTTAGGCGCCAAGACCCGCTATCAGAGAACTGAAACCCAAGTTGTTCGGCGAAGAGGGTCAAGCAAAATTACTAACACCTGACTCACGCTCGCAACCTAGAGAAATCCTGGAATCAGCCTCTATGCGCCTCGTATTCTATGGGGCGGTATCTTTTCGACCAATCTATCGAGCGCGGGCCACGCTCTATTCATGGGGGTGGCACAAGTTCAGGAGGATCATGGTCGCGTCCCTGTTTGGAGTCTTTATCACCACGATGACCATAACCATCGGGAATGATTTGCTGAAGGAGCTTTTCACGGGCCTCGACTCCTCGACAGATAAAAATTCTATTGAGAATTGAGTTACGCCCCAAGAGGATCTCCAGAGAAGGAGGAACTACGTGACCCATTCCGCCCTGCTGGAATCCTTTGTTATGAATAGCGACTTGAGAGATCTGACTATCTGTACAGGGCAGAAGTCAGTGCCGAGCATCACTATTGCGAATAGACCATTCATCCTCCATAGTCTACCCCAATCTCACCAGGAGTATTACAGCACGCGGAAAAGGTAGGGAGAATTTCACGCAGCGTATTCACGATGGTCCAGATTGATATAAGTGATATCGGCTCCTTAGAATATGCAACAAACTTCAACGCTCTTTATTCTTGCTCTGGCTTTCTTTCGGACTTTCCTTTCGTTATCACACGCTCCTTAACGTCACTCATTACCAGCGCTGGCTCGCATCAAGTCTCAATCTTGTAACATCTTGAGATTTTGTAACGCCCTGATACAACATGTTTTCTCTTCTTCCCCTTGCCATCGCAGCTCTGGCTACAGCTGTACATGGAAATCCTATCCCAAATCCCCAAGATGGTCAAGATGTTGGCCAAGAAACTGGTCAAGATATTGGTGTCGTTGGCGTGGGTACTCTCGACGGAGACCCTATCGCAGAGGCCAACATTGTCTGCAGGCTCGCGATCGACTCGCCTGCCACCTGGAGGCAGACTGGTGCTGAATTCTTCTTGAATGATCAACTTGAAAAGAATGGGGAAGGTAATCGAACATCGACTCTCTCCAATGGAGTCCTCCTTGCTGACACTGGCCATTGCGTAGATAATTGGCTGCGGAATCTTGATCAACGCACAACAAACATAGAGAATTTCGTATCCATCCTCGATTGCAAGCCATTAGGTGGAAGCTCTTGCTTTGCACCAACAGGTTCATGCCCTGACTTTACCCCTCCCGAATGTAAGTCGTTCATATACACGATGTCATGGCGGAGGAACCAAAACTGATTCTTTCAATTTCAAAGTGTTCTTCATCAGGGCTGCCGCTGTCAACGCCCACGACTTCTTCACACGTGCGCACGAGAAATTGCAAGATGTAACCATCGAGAACATTCTTTCGATTGACAAGATGATTTCCGAATTCAATGCCAATACGCCATCGAGCGCAGCGGACACCCTTTCCGTCATTGGGTCCGCATTCTCCATTGCAGAAAAACTGTTTGAGATTTCCAGTCCTGCGCTAGCAAATGGTGCATCCATTATTGGAGGGCTCTTTGGTCTTGCTTCTGCACTTCCTGGGCCAGAGCAGGTCGATCTTGGAGCCTTGAAAGTGACAATGCAGTCCCAATTGCTCCAGCTCTTCACCCAGACCAACGATAGGCTTACAAAGCTCAACTCCAAGCTTTTCGGAGGCAAGGACGACATCGATATCCAGGAGCTCGTCAACTTTATCGCGAGCGCCCGTGGTGTCCAGCCCTCGACCAATCTACACCCAATCTCTCAAGTGTTCGAGGGTGGCAGCTTTCTGGTTCCACCTTCCGACTCACAGTTGGATGAAGGGCTCAACGCAGGCATGAAGGCTGTTAAGCAGTCTATTGTTGGATCTGTACTCCGGGCAATGAACTACTACGTCTTCGTCGACACCACTCGCGATGAGAACGCATGCAATGCCATCACTGGCGCCCGTTGGATTAACAATGTAAGTCGACATACTCTACGGGTCTCTAGTTCAATATCCCATCCACCCCTCAACGTGCCTATCAGAGAGCATGAATACTGACTTTCAAAACTAGGAATGCTTTACTCTCGAGCGCCGTCTAAAACCTGTCAATGCTGGCGACCCAGACACCGAACCTCTTGCAGCTGAGATGGTCCTCAAGCTTGACTCTGAGGCTGACGGGTACAATATTGACATGAATGCTTTCTATGAGAATGTCCGAGATTGTAATAATGACAAACCAGTCCCGGGCGTCGACTTGAACAGCAGCTTTTCCAAGTGCTTCTTCAATGTGCCCTTCATCAGAGCCGAGAAATTGGTCTGTTTAGCCATGTTCAGTCCTGACCTCGACAAACTGCCCGACGCTCTTGAGCTAAATGACAGCGGATGCGATCCCCAGTTCGCAGCGGGGACAGGATCGAACTAGAGGTTGATTAGAGACATTTGCTCTGGTCAACGAATGGATTGTATGGTCATGCCCGTCAGAATAGAGGGTGGCGAGAGTTATATTCTGCATCCACGAGTTTCATGTTGTATCCCATCATGCAGCCTCACATGGCGCACCATTTTATATGCACCAACCATCACACTCTTTCCACAACTCTAAGCCGTCCGTTGCCTGTAAGGATGCGCTGGTCTTTTTCGAAGCCCTGGAGGTGCTGCGGGGTCATTTCAAAGTGGCAAGCTACCTAATTAGGTGCCTAGGTAATTGGCAGTTGCGACCCCACGCGGGCTCCAAATAATTGTTGCTTAAGCCCACCATGCACGTCGATGTCACTTAAGACTCGTCCAATATGTATCCATGTAGCCCACATCAGGGACGATTCTAACCTATTATCGATTCAATCTGTCGTGGCTATAGAAAATAATGAGCCAGCATACCGTATGCCTTCGGTGTGCAAGGATCAAGCAAGCATGTGATGGAGGCTCCCCCTGCGCTCGCTGCCGACGCCTCGATCTACACTGCGAGCCTAGAGATCAGGCCTTGTTATCATCAGACGGCGCACCGTTGATATTAAAACGGGCTAAGATCACGAGAACTCATACAGGCTGTTTAACCTGCAAGAGGCGCAGGAGAAAGTGTGATGAAGCACGTCCCCGATGTTCCGATTGTCGTCGGCTTTGCCTGGAGTGCAAGTATGCGAATGCTCCAGCACAACAAGTGGAGAGCACACGGCCATCGAAGGAACTGACTGTCCAGGATCACTCCATCACAGTGAACACACCAATAGTGGAGTTGGAGGCTTTCGAAAAGGGTATGCTCGATTTCGACGGTGAGATACTGACGGAAATGTTCGATTCTGATGGATGGGATGCCCTAATGGAGGGTTCGCCACTCCCAATTCATGGGCGGCCGTCATCTTATACGTCCAGCAATGTTAGCCCACCAGCTTCACTTCCTGACCTTTCTCTCGTGGCTCTGTCCACAGCGCCCAACCTCTCGATGGACGAAGACAAGTCACTCTTGAATCACTACATGAAAGTCGTTGCAAGTGTGCTCTCGCGAAGGGACGATCGGAGAACCAACCCATATCTATCCAAAGTCTTACCCATGGCTTTACAAAATCAACTAGTGATGGATGCAGTTCTTGCATTGAGTGCAAGCCATTGGCGGAAGTTGCAACCTTCAATTTCTAGAAGGGGCACTATTCATCAGACAAATGGTAAGTAATCAGCCCACTCAACGCAGGTCCTCCGCTGAGCACTCATAAGCACTCCAATCTCTTGCAAAAGTACTTCCACATATCGAACATGACTCGGCAGACGCTGCACTTTCTGCGACTCTACTGCTATGTATGATAGAGCTGTTCGACGGAGCATCGTCTCACTGGAAACTCCATCTCGATGGCGCCCGTCGACTGCTGTCGGCGATTGACCGGCGGCCAAATGGATCACAGCTGACCGCGTTCACAACATTTTATCGCCAGCTCTATCATTATCTCGACTCCGCAACCACCATCTCAACCTGCCATCCGCCGTTGTTAGAGCTCCCTGAGGATAGCACTAAGCAAGAGACACCGCTCTCGAGCAGCGTTCCTCGCGAAGATGTCGACGATGAGGAATCTCTTTACGGAGTTCCGAAGTCACTTTTCCACTTCGTGGACAAAATCAATAGCCTTGCGTACCAACGGAAATTTAGGGAGGATCCCATATTCGAGAATATGTTCCAAGCATCGGCAACCAGACTGGAAGAAGAGCTTTGTCAATGGAGCCAGGATCGGAATTTGCAAGAACCCACAAGGGGATCGTCGGAGGAAGCTTCGGTCAAACATGCGACAATTGCCTTTGAACAAGCTCTACAGCTTCGACTCCACCAGGTTGTCAATGGGTACTCCCTCGACCACCAGAAGGTCAGTTATTCCGTCGGTCGCATTCTTGACGCCGTCCAAGAGATACGTTATGGTAGTCCACTCGAGAGCAGCTTGACCTTCCCTTTAGTCATGGCGGGAAGCAGCTGTAGCACGGAAAGCGAGAGGATGATTGTTCGAGATCGTTTTCTCGTCATGGAAAGAACCCTTGGGTTTCGATATATCTATACTGCCCATGAGCTTGTCCAAAAAGTTTGGAAACAAAGGGATACTGGCCTCAATACTGATGATGTCAATTGGGCAGCTATACGATATTTTCAGATACCAGGACTCGCTCTAATCTGAACTTGACGACTTCAAATTTCAACTAATTTCAAAGCCACTACAACACCAATCCAGTACACAATATTTTCGACAAAGATACTCGCAATTTTTGCGAATATGCTCGGTTAACCCAACATCAAAAACTACATATTCCCCGCTAATTGGGCAATGTGCGCATGAATGTCATATCCGCATATCTCTTCAATCGTCAGTTTACCAGGGCGATCTTTGGAGCTGCTCCAACCAATCCTTTCGCTAAGATCTGTCCTGGCTCGAGCACTTGCAGATTGAACTCGAGTGGCTCTCTCCTTTCGGGTAGTTTCATAAAGCTTGAGCCGCTGCTGGACGGTTAAATAGCTGTACTTAGGACTAAAAGCGATACCAAGGGCACCAGCGTCTTCAATTGCCATACAAGCACCCTGTGACTGGTCAGGGACCATGGGATGCGCTGCGTCTCCCAGTAAGGTGCATACACCTCGTGTCCAGAATGGATATTCATCATGATTGTACAATCTCCACATCTTGATATCCTCAGCGTTCATGAAAAGCTTGTGGATCTTTGGATCAAGGCCTGGAAATGTTCTCACCAAGTTTTCGGAGGTCGTCGACAAATTCCACCCGTCCTCAGTCACATTGTTGAGTTCGGCAGGGTAGAAGCAATAACAAGACACAACATTGTTGTCTGAACAAGCCGATAGGACAATCTTGTTTATACCATACCCGCCCCAAAATTCAATTGCGTTGTTGTTTAGGTACTCTTCGAGACCGAGCTCCCTCAATTTGTCGGCGCCAATGATGCAGCGATAGCAGCAGGAAGTGGAAGACACAAATTTTGGAATAACACCCAACTGCTCTCTTGAAAGAGACCTTATACCATCAGCACAGATAATTGCATCAGCTCTCACGCTTTTCCCATTTTCGAATCGAATTGAGCCAGTTTCAGGATCAATGCTAGTTGCCTTATGCCACACTTCAAGTTTGCATGGCGTTCCTTTCCCTGAACTTGAGACCGCGGTGTCCTTCAGCACATTATGCAGATCAATGCGATGGAAATTGTTGTAATCTGTTCCAAACTTGGCGCGATAATCTCCCAGGTCATAGGTATTGGTTACTTCTCCACTTGACCAATCGTGCATGATAAGTGATCGCAAGATCACTGGCTTTGCAGCTCTGATATCGACGTCCCACTCTTCAAGTAGTCGGGAACCATTGGATGCAACGGAGAGCGATGCTCCTACTTCACCTCCAAAGTCATAGCGCTCATAGATGGTAACGCTGTGGCCTGCACGCCGTAATGCAATTGCCGCACTGAGGCCACCAAGGCCAGAGCCAACAACTGCGATATTCAACTGCGCAGAATGGTCTTCGACTATTCGACCGGGCATTTTGGTGGTATCAACCAACAATCAATCGCAGAGTGAATGACGACACTCGAATGTTAAGGATATCTTGTGTGTAGTGCTGGCCGAGAATTGCTTATAGGATAGGTATTTGGCTGCCTGCTCTCATTTAGCACGAACGCTCCTCCTTTAAATCAACCATGACTCTAGTCAAGGTGATACCAGTCCAACCGTCACGTGAAAGTGGAATACCAGGAAACACCCTCAGCCGAGACGTGTTGCAAACTCCGTTGACCACTTTACGACGGTTACAAAGTGGTGCAAAGCACTAACGATATCCAAATGATTGTTTATCAGCCTCCGCATTATCAGAATGCGACGGACTGGGGAAGTGGGTAATATTAGTTTATCGGTTGCGACGGATGCAGGTAATACGATAAATGATCGAGAGTTGATTCGTTCGCCTCGATTGATGGCTCCCGCTTTGCGATCGGCATGCACATCCCGCATTGATTGGGTCTTTCAGGTTACCTCCTCAACCTTGTCTACGGACCACCAACCTAAGGGCGATGACCAAATTACTCGCTGGACATTTCCTCCCGTTCATACTATCTACAAGCGTGTAATCTAGACCTCAAAATGCTTGAGACCTCATCCGACGCGTAACTGCCTCACCGGATAGATATATCAAGTCTCTGTTCCACCCTCCAAAGCATTGTTACTTGCTGCTTTGCACATCTCGATTGAACCATCATTCTGAGTGATCAATTTCCCTATGGCCTTCAATCAAGACTTGAAGTCTTCTCAAGCTGACATGTCGTCCACCAAAGAACTTGAACCCACCATGAGCAAGACCATCGGTGAGGTGTTACCCGTTGACGGTCAAGACTCGAAACTCCTCCGAAGGATCGACTGGCGCATTGTCCCAATCATGTTTGCTTGTTACTTTCTTCAGTTCCTTGACAAGGTGCTCATCAACTACGCCAACGTTATGGGTCTTGCTAAAGATCTGGGTATGAAAGGAAACGATTTCTCCTGGATGGCAACTGCCTTCTTCATCGGGTTCGCCGTCGCTGAATTTCCCCAAGGATTTTTATTACAAAGGTATCCTCTCGCCAAAGTGCTTGGGTTCAATGTCCTATGCTGGGGAATCACAATCTCTTGCAGCGCCGCTGTCAAGAATTTTGCTGGCATGGTTGCCTTGCGGACCTTACTGGGCTGTTTTGAGGCTTGTATCTCTCCAGCACTCGTCTTGTCCACCTCACAGTGGTATACCAAGCGAGAGGCTGGCCCTCGCTATGGTATCTGGTATTGTGGCCTGGGTGCAGGACAGATCATCGGGGGTCTGGTATCCTTTGCGGCCCAACATGGTGCCGTCGGCGCATCCTTCGGTGGCTGGCGCATCATGATGGTGGCCGTAGGTGTCTTCAATATTTGCGTCGCTTGTATTGTCCTGCTCTTCCTCCCCGACACCGTCGATTCCGCAAGGTTTCTCTCTTCCGAAGAAAAGGCCTCGATACACAAGAAACTTGCGCTCGATCAAGCAGGAAATGGCACCAAAGTCTTCCGAGCGGCGTCGCTCTGGGAAGTCTTCCTCGACGCGCAGATCTGGCTCCTCCTGCTCTTGACGATCCTGATTGTCATTCCCAGCGGTGTCATCACCACTTTCTCAGCCACCTTGATCAGGGGCTTTGGATATAAACCCAAGCAGGCCGCCCTTCTCAACATGCCTTCTGGAATAGTCAGCATCGCCAGTACACTGATTTGCACATTTTCCATCCGCCGCGGTTTCCCACGCTGGCTCAGCATTGTGCTCCTCCTCATCCCAACAGTCATCGGCGCAGGATTGATGTCGTTCATCTCTGCTGAAAACCAACCTGGTAAACTTGCCGGTATCTACCTGATCAATACGATTGTCGCCCCTCTGGCGATTATCTACACCTGGGTTGGTGCAAACACCATGGGCTACACAAAGCGAGTTGCCTCCAATGCCATCATCGCCATCGGCTTCAGCATTGCCAATATCGTAAGTTTTCGCCTCATTGACTCCAAGAATATTAGACTAACAATGCCCTCTCCAGATCGGGCCACAAACATTCCAAGCTCGCGATGCCCCCGACTACATCCCAGCGAAGATCACAATCTTCGCCGTGGCAGGAGGCGCGATGGTCGTTTCGGTGCTTTTGAGAATTCTCTACGGCTTGAGGAATCGGACCAACGTGAGAAACAGGAGGGACCAGCTTCAAGGCCTCTCGGCCGCCGAGGTTCTCACGTCTCCAGACCAAGACGAGACGGATCGCAAGAATCCCGCGTTTGTTTACGTCTACTGAGTTGCAGGCGAATCGGCCTTATTTTGTAGCATTATGGCAAAATGGCGTTCCCTTGAACCTGCGGTAGCAGTGGCTTCTCCTTTGAGCAATGAAATGATCTTTGAACAAATATGTTACCTTTGCCCCATCTTACTGTGACTATCATCCTCAAGATATACGAGTATAGCAGCCAATGTACATTCTACCAACAGCTATTTACGAGCAAGATCCAACCACGAAGAATGCATTGTGTCGCGAATGGCACAGGACTCAGGTGTATACAGCAGAGGGCCTTCCACCCGCGCCACTAAAACAATTAGTTAGTGCGCATATTTCTAACCACGAGTTCCACAGAGTTTGCAAGTCTGTGCCTGCGTGCCTCTTCAAGCAAGGTATTTGGGTGCGACACAAGGTCTGCGAAGTCAGGCAAGACTCGTTGAAGCAACCGCCCAGCTGAAGCCCTGAATCCCACAATGGACTCATGTTCGATATCTCAGCCTGCCGACAGTACTGTACGTTGAAAGCTGGCTATCAATCTTCGACTAGTGGTTAGCAGCAATGGTTGTGATGCATGGAGTTTGCCAACTTAGTCGCACTTTAGTTTGGTTTTGCGACGGCGGCATGTTTAGCGAGCCCAGCCCACCTCCACGAGTTCCAGCCGCCGTCGCATCCCCAGCGCGGGGCCCGGGCATACCCGTCCAAGCGCCCTCTGCATCTCCGTCTCAGCCTCATGCACCCAGTGCAATCTCGCGTGCCGTTGAAAGGTTCGATCGCTCCAGCGAGTAGGGTAATGCACCTTCTGAGGCGGTCCGTGGATGATCTGCTCCTCGGGAGAGGGAGAGGGATAGGATGTTCAAGGCTGCTTGACCGTGGCCTGTGGGTCGCTTGCTACGATGGTCGGATAGTTTGGGAGCTGTGCAACGGGTACTCCTTTCTTCTACATGTTAGTCTTTGGGGCTTGTTCCAACCTGCTTGTCCTTAAGTTAGAGCTTGGAAGGTGGTAGTAGTTCTAGTTCTTCCTCTTATCTCGTGCCTTTTCCATCGCATTGGAACTCGCTATCCTTATCTTTGATATTTTGACTGCTGTTCTACGATAGCTTGTCTGCACCATACCGAGCGTCCCCAAGACGAACCTACCAGAAATTCGAGCGCTTCCGACAACCAGGTGTGAAAAGCCATGCCTCACGCAGAGCCTTCTCCCATCAAACCACCTTCCCTGGTGGTTGTGACAGGTGCAAACGGCTTCATTGCGTCACATGTGATAAGCCGATTGCTACCTCTGGGCTTCCAGGTGGTGGGCACGGTTCGATCCCAGGAAAAGGCAGACGCAGTCAGAAAAACACACGAACAATTGAACCCAGAATCCTCCAGTCTCTTGGAAACAGCCATAGTGAAAGATATCACAGACCCTGACGCCTACTCTGCCCTTTTCGAATCCCGCGAACCGGTGGCGATCCTCCATTTAGCCAGTCCATTTGGCTACTCAGTTGACGACTATGAGCGTGACTTGATGCAGCCTGCAGTGAGAGGTACGGACGCGGTGTTCAATGCTGCCGCGAGGACACCTTCTGTTCAGAGAATCATCCACACAAACAGTTTTGCATGCATCTATGACGCCAGCGTGGGACCGCGCCCCGGATATGTGTATACTTCCAAAGACTGGTGTCCATTGACGTATCAGGATGGAGTCAAGGCGGCAAATGCTCCAGTGGCATATCGCGCAAGCAAAGCAGTAGCGGAGAAGACGGCCTGGGAATTCGTTGCAGCGCCTGAGTTCTCAGGTGGCTTTGATCTCGTCAGCCTATGCCCGGCCATGGTCTTCGGCCCCTTCCTCGACACCCCTTTCTCCTTACCACAGTCACCAGAAGCCCTCAACACCAGTAACAAGTTAGTATGGGACGTCGTCTCTGCTGGCGAGCAGAAAGCTGTGCCGCCCACGAAAGGTCCAGTGTGGGTTGATGTCCGGGATGTGGCAGAGGCACACGTCAGAGCACTCACCAACCCCTCCTTAGGTGGCAAGCGCATGCTGCTTGCGGAAGGTGTGTACTGCAGCCAGGAAATTGCGGATGTTGCAAGGGATGTTGCACGAAAACACCGTCATCGGATTCCGGTTGGGAACCCTGGAAATCGCGAGGCAGCCACTCATTTTGGTGTTAACTCAAGTCCGGAAGCCTCAGATCTGGGGATTAAATGGACGAGCCTTTCAGAGACGCTGAGTGATCTATTACCTCAGTTGTACCGTATCGAGCGGTTTTAGACCCAACGCAGATTGCAGTCTCAAGGGTCGGTCAAGTATGATACCTTCATGAATGTACATAGGTTCGATATGGGGTCGTCAATGTCATGTTTTTGCTTAATCAAAGGCGCTGGGTTGTCTGCCTTTGAAACACAGTACATAAAGAGTCACTGTGACATGGGATCCTTTAAGGGTGAAATGGGAATTTCCATGCCATCCATGATCTTTCTACAAGTAGGAGCGGAGTAGTACTGCAATTTGTGACGCGAGGTTTCGCCAAGCGATTGTTGATAGCGGCCAAGTGTGGAAAGGCGCCTTGGCATGTTTGCTCTGTTTATGGCTGTTCACCTCCTCCTTCTGGACCAAGCGCAAGAGGCCTCCTGTCCCTATGAATACAGACTTTCCCTGTCACAGTCTACCGCTGTTGCAGCGGATGAATTCGTCATGGCAGACGATGAACGGCCTGAGGAAGGGATTCAGACCGGCTTTCCTCAATCACCATCTGCCTTCGATGCTGATGAACGTATCTCGTTTTCCAGGCTCGACAATAAGTTCCTGCTCGAAACCGAGGAGGGCAACGAATTCGAATGGGACTCGGCGCTGAGACGATGGATTCCAGTGGTAGGCCAATCGCATGCATGAAGCCGCAACTCTTGATACCTGGTGTCCCAACATAAGGACAGATTCTAACACACTGGATGTTCTTCTGTGCTATAGCTGGACCAGTCACTCTTGGACCAACAAGGCGAAATCTATAGGGTTGCAGGTGTAGATGAGAATGCGACTACGAACCAGAAGAAGAAGCGGAAACAAGCCAATGGAGACGAGGTTAGTGCAGGATCTTTTCAAGCCCAATTTACCACCTTACTGACAAGCTGCGCAGCCTGGCCCCAAGCAGAAAAAGCCACGAGTCAATTCTGCGGTATATGTTACCTCGATTCCTCTCGATGCCGACCAGGAAGAAATCAGCCATGTGTTCTCGAAATGTGGTGTTATTGCAGAAGAGATAGACTCAGGCAAACCACGCATTAAAATGTACGAGGACGATCAGGGGCAATTCAAAGGCGACGCGCTTGTGGTCTATTTCAGACCCGAGTCTGTCAACCTGGCAATCCAAATGCTGGATGATTCAGATTTCCGGCTAGGCACTGACGGCCCTTCGGGTAAAATGAGGGTGCAAGCAGCAGATTTCTCTTACAAGAGCCAGCAGGAAGCTCCGGTCAAGAGCAGCAAGAAGGATCAGAAGAAGGTCATCAAAAAGACACAAAAAATGATGAGGTAAATGCTTTAACACGATCGAGGAGACTAAGAAGCTGACTGACTGCAGCAAGCTGACCGACTGGGACGACGATGATCCACAAACATTTCCGGATACGAGTTCCAAATGGGACAAGGTTGTCATCCTGAAACACATGTTTACCCTCGAAGAATTGCAGGTGAGTAACCGTTGCCATTTCAAAAGCTTGTATTATCTGACGAAGCCTAGGAGGATCCTGCAGCCATGCTTGAGATTAAGGAGGACATTCGTGACGAATGTTCCAAGCTTGGGGAGGTGACAAATGTAGTACTATTCGACAAAGAAGAGGCTGGAGTTGCGAGCGTCCGATTCTCTTCTGCAGATGCAGCCATGGCATGTGTGGATGTGAGTAAAAGTGTTGATGATTGGGTTTCAGGACTGACATAGGGCAGCTGATGCACGGACGATGGTTCGACGAACGACAACTAGAAGCAACTATTGCTACTGGAAATGAAAAGTTCAAGAAATCCAGTGACAAGACTATCGGGCTCGACGATGATGGGGAAGATGGAGAAGGTGGACGGTTAGACAGATTTGGAACATGGCTTGAGGAGGAGCAATGAAGCTGTCTGAAGGTCATGCAGCTTGAAGAGATTGCTAGCAGGCTATACATGGCTTGTTCTTCTATTCCTCTTGGCGAATTATGCATTCGCTAGCTAGGCAGATGTTCATCCTAACGATGTCATAGGGCTGAAATGCATCCAGATAAATTTTTAATGCCTCTCTCTACCTCATTTGATTCGTTTCAATCAGAGGCGACTCACGTGAGAGCGCTAATGGGCTAGTACAGAACAGGCTATGCAGGGGTGAGCCAATCGATAAGGCTCCCCGCGTTGCTTATCGCAACCCCTGCCCGCACTTTTTTCACTCTGGAAAAGTTCCCGATTATTTCCCACCCACCTCCACCTGCGTTTCGAGCTCCATTGACTAACTACTAGTCACCGCCATTGACTCAGATCTCGAACTTGAGCTTGACATTGAAAATCTTCTTCCTACTTCAATTTCCAAGGCTTTATAACATACTCAGGAAACAAACAAGTGTGAGTACTCGCCTCCACCGCTCCCACCCTCCACCATCAACCTATTTGAGCAATCGACTAACATACTCAACTCCCAGTCACACGACACCTGCAGATTCGATATGGCAGAGAATAAGCGAGTTTGTCTAGCCTACTGTATGTGTCGCCTTTCCCAAAAGCCCTACCAGAGTTAGAGAAGTGTGATTCGCAGAATGGCCATCCTCTTCATCGGGCTTGCCGGCCTGTGGCTCTCATTCCTATGTCTTGATATGGGACCGCCTAATCACTTGAGAAGAGAAGAACACCAAAGCTGACCATCTGGGACTCTCTAGCCGGCGGCCTGGATACCTCAGTCATTCTCGCTTGGCTTATCGAGCAAGGCTATGAAGTGATCTGCTTCATGGCCAACATTGGCCAAGAGGAGGACTTCGAAGCCGCCAAAGCAAAGGCATTGAAGATCGGGGCCAAGAAGTGCTATGTTGTAAGTTCTATATTCCTCCCTCAAGCCAGGAAACAGAGGAATCACAGCTCTAACCACACGCCTGCGAAATAGGAGGACGTGATCGACGAGTTCGTGAAGGAGCTCTGCTTCCCCGCTATCCAGTCGAACGCATGCTACGAGAACGTCTACCTGCTTGGAACCTCCCTCGCCCGCCCAGTCATCGCCCGCGCCCAAGTCGCAGTCGCCCAAAAGGAAGGCTGCCAATTCATTTCGCACGGCTGCACAGGCAAAGGCAACGACCAAGTGCGATTCGAGCTGGCCTTCTACGCACTCCAGCCATCCATCCAAGTGATCGCCCCTTGGCGAATCCCAGAGTTCTACAACACCTTCAAGGGCCGCAGCGACCTGCTGGACTACGCGGCACAGAAGGGGATCCCCGTGACATCGACCAAGTCGAAGCCTTGGTCCATGGACGAGAACCTGGCACACTGCAGCTACGAGGCCGGCATCCTGGAGGACCCAGACACCTCCCCACCGAGCGACATGTGGAAGCTGACGGCCGACCCGATCCTCTCAGCACCCAACGAACCCGAGGACGTGACGATTGAGTTCGAGAAAGGTATCCCCGTCTCGATCAGCTCGCCCTCGACCGGCACGAAAACCGACCCCACCGAACTCTTCCTCGCCGCCAACGCCCTCGCCCGCAAACACGGCGTCGGCCGCATCGACATCGTCGAGAACCGCTTCATCGGCATCAAATCGCGCGGCTGCTACGAGACCCCCGGCCTCACGATCCTGCGCAACGCGCACATCGACATCGAAGGCCTGACGCTCGACCGCGAGGTCCGCGCGCTCCGCGACCAGTTCGTCACCATCTCGTACTCCCGCGTGCTGTACAACGGGCTGTACTTCTCGCCCGAGCGCGAGTTCCTCGAGAGCAGCATCATCGCGTCTCAAAAATCCGTGAACGGCCAGGTCCGCCTGCGCCTGTACAAGGGCAACACGATCGTGCTGGGCCGCAGCTCCAAGACCGAGAAGCTGTACGACGAGCAGGAGAGCTCCATGGACGAGATCGGCAGCTTCGAGCCCAACGAGACCGGTGGCTTCATCAAGGTCCAGGCCATCCGGCTCAAGAAGTACGGCCAGATGAAGGCCGAGAAGGGCGAGCGCTTGTGAGGGGGGACTCCGTCCGTACCTAGAATATGGAGTTGTGAATCTGATGATGATGATGATGGTGGTGGTGGTGGTGGTGGCGGTGGTGAATTTTCATACCTTGGTTGCCTCCACAGGAGTATGAAGGAGGGAATGATTAGGTAAAATGAGACTATGCTAATTAAACCAGACACGAAAACTAATGAAAATGGAAAACCGCTTCGCATGTTTAATTGGATTTAAGTTCAACTGTTTATTGCAACCCGCATCTGCCACTTGGCATTTATGACCCCGTCGGCCTGGTCGACGAATCCAAGGTTGGCCCTTGCGTCCATGGTATTATTCTCCTGAAGCAACCTATTCTGTTTGGTCCTGTGGAATGGTTCTCGCTCGACTGATAAAAGCCTGTTGTTCTTCGTTGTTAGGAACGCGGTAGCTTCATTCCAAGCTGCCAGTTGCTTCTTTGACTCTGTGCTGTGCCCCCTCGGTAAACGATGGCACTTTTGCGAGTATGGGACCGACGGACACAACACCACGAACGACCGGGAATGGTGCGCGAGAGCTCATAGGAGCGAACGACCTACGTTAAAGAATACGCGCACACTGGAAAGTATGTTGATTGAATGGATTGGGTAGAAACGCCATCATCTGAAACAAGCTATGGTCAACGGGTGGGCGCCCTGGCAATATTCATATATGAAATAGCGACTTCCGGCTTCCTCTTTTCGCCCACGATAGGAGCCTAAATGGCAGGCGTCTTCATTTTGCGCAGCCATAAAGCTGGGCTCTCCCCCTCTGATTCCAGAACGTAGCGACCCAAGAAGTTATCGACACTGTTTATCACGTCGGTGACCTCCGATTCGGTCCATTCAAGGCGGCGGGAGACCTCGTTCACAAATACCCTTTCATACCAGCCTTGAATAACACAGGCGTCCAATTTCAACACGTTGTGGAGCATAATTTTAACCTCGTACCATTGGAGTGATTTAAGTTGGCTTGGCTCATCTACGTCGACTAGCTCGTCGTCGTGTAGTCGTTCGTCAAATTCACACGGACAGTCGCGTATTGTAACTTGATTCAAGGTCAGAGCCCGAAGCGTAGGTGCGACCATGATCATCATAGAGGCCAAATCGAACTTTGTTGCAACGATTTGATTCAAGGTGAGGTTTATGAGTCTTGGCCATGGAGACACAGGTAGAATTCGAAGTAATTTTGAAGAAGACTCGTGCAAAGGCAATGCCAGTTGAGGATTTGCAGGTGGATTCTTGAAAAGGTCATACCTCGGAACCTCAGAGGAGGGGCACCATACTGACAAGTTACGGGTGTCATTGACATCAGTGGTGGATAACTCATCTCGATGGCAGGTAAATATGGTTCGGTCATGGCTCGCATGCTGGCTGCTATCTTCTAACATCAATTTGAATAAATCGTGGGGAACCTCGCAAGAAGTTTCGGGCCAACCGGAAAACCCAATCGATAGAACTTCAACATTACTCATGGCCTGGGTAAACTTCGAAAAGATTTTGTGTGTGTCTAAGAATACAGACTGGTCCGCCGGGTCCACCGAACTCTCATGGTCCATTTCCAGTGTGAGCTTTTTGAGGGATCGGAAAATGTCCATGGACAAGATCATTGTATTGGTTGATGGGAATGGGTACTTTGTTGCATGGCGAGCGAGACTATAGATTGGCAATCCAGAAAATGAGACTTGTTCCAGTGTAGTGTTGCAAGTTGATAATGCCTGAATGAGATGGCCGACAATGGAGGCGTCATAGCAAAGGTCTGGTGGCATAGCCGTTTGAATCAGGAATGGCGCAGGCTTTGCTGGGGGGAAACTTCTGGTAGGTGGTACATGTAATGGATACATATTTCGAGCAGTGGGTCCAGGACCGGTGAACACCCAGCCTTGAATTCCCAAAGGATGCCATGCCACTTGACGTGTGATGAGATCCAATATACTCTCACTATTGTCAATCTCTTCCTCAAATGCCGGATGCCAAGCAACTTTGCGGAGTTGCTGCAAATGGCTGCTGGGAAGATGCCAATCTGGTGAAAGCTTAATGCGTCGAAGGTCTTTCAGCTGGGGAATAACATGAACGAGATCGCTGTAACAGTCGTGTTCCAGGTACAGGGCCTGAAACTCGGCGGCAGCTTGATATTGTATGTAGCCCGTGTGAAAGGAAAAACCAGCGCCTTCTGTCCAATGATATCCCGGAATTCTTATATATGGACGTTCATCCAACATCTCCATGAGGTTCGAGCACTCGAAAGCAGGGCCGCTCAAATAGAGAGTATCTCTAAAGTGAGAGCTAGCCAGCTTCGCATAGTCCTCCTTTGTGTCACATTTTTTGTAAGTTGTTGTATCTACCACTAAGGTCTTGACATGTTGGACCAGGTCTTGGGAAGTTAGGAGGTGGCTGAAAGAGATGACTGTGTCGAAACTGGCGGAAAAACAAACTTCTTCGAACAGCATTGGTGTCACAATCTCCCTCAGAGCACGACAGACCAAACGCACGTTCTTCAAATCGACCCGTTGGAGAAAATCATGTTTCAGAATCATTGTCCATATCTCTGGCGGGAACAGGGCAGGTAGGCTCTCCATGGTGAAAAGCTTGTCGTGTCCGAGCACGGTGACCTGGACACCGATCCTATTAGCAATGGGAGGAAAGTTAGGCGTGTCTTGAATTGTACCTGTATCGTTCTGAACAGAAATCTTCACTGTCGCCGAGATGCTTAGCAGGTGGAGCGACGAGGGCCAAATGCTTAGGATGAAAGCGTCTGTGAGGTCTATCTCATCTGGTAGATGCACCATGATAGTGATGACCGTGAACAACAGGTTGGCCTTGCCAGAAAGTCACAGCCACTCTCATCACTGCTTCAAAAGAGAACGAGGCAAGTATTCCGGAGCGATATATGCCCGGAGTCCTTTAGAGCCATCGAGTCCCAGCGGCCGCTCCGCAGAGCAGAGAGTGATGCTGAATAGATTTTTACATACTCACTACCAGTGGTGTTGAATGATTTTGGTCTTCGCATACAACCTGATAGTGGTTATGGTGAACTGATGAGCTTTCGACGATTTTTAGAAGGAAGGATCCATGCAGGGTGAACTGCAATAAACATTGGACATATACTCTAAGCCTGTGCAGATATGCACCTAGGATGGAGGGACGCCGCGCCAGAAAGAAGCCTACCCAAAGCATGCATCGTGGACGTTGTAATAATATGGAAACAATTGGAACGATCAAGCTTGCTGCAAAACTTCATCCTCGCTGGAGTTTGTCAAACTCAGATAAGCCGTCCATGCAATCCCAATGGTGCTCACAAAGGGGATCTGGAATTGCAGAGGCATGACACGGAAATTAAGGATCTGAACGGCAGGCCACAGGATGTAGTTGGCTCTCAAGGTCGGAAGATAGACATCTTGGAATTTCCGACTGATATCCCTTTTGCCTCCCCCCTCTGCGACAGTCATGAACGTGAAGAAGACACTGAGGCCAATTGGAGCAAAGATCAATTGATCCATGGCGACTCGCTTTAATGCGGGGACGGTGGCGCTCTTTGCGGTTAGAGGAAACCATTTTGTGAGTCGCCCGTACCAGACAAATTGGACTGGAGCCATCAAAAAGCCATAGGCCATGAATCGAGTGAGTCGCTCAAAGTCGAAGGGTTGGGGACCTGAATATCGGGGTGAAAGAACTGGTGAAAGACGAGCAGGTTTTTCATTCAGATCTTCAAGTTCGACGCCGGATGATATGAAGGACCTAGAGTCTGCAGTGGTAGGTAATATGGCCTGCCTGGCACGGAAAGCAGTTATGGATTGCGCGACAGTATCTGCGATGCCGCCGAGTACCTGGGGATGTCAGCAAGTGGCCAAGAGGGACAGCGTTTAACCTGTTTCACATACAGCGTTGGTGATCATTGTAGTCAAGACAGGTTTCTGAGCATAATAGGAGTTGAACTTGGCTATCAGTCTTGCAGCCATGACTAATTCGATGAGGAATATGATGAAGTGTAATAAGGGCTGGGTGGGCTCTGAGTCAGTTTTGCGTTCTGAAGTTGTTCATGAAGGAGGTGACGACATACGATCCTGCCATAGATATAACGACTGTTTAGCCAGGCCAGGGACTTCCTCCTAGAGAATTCAATCATTTTGAAGGGAAGAATACTAAGAGATAAGGGTGAGGTTCAGGGTTTGATGTGGCGATGGAGTGTGTGACGCCAGAAATCAGAGGTTGGATTGCGGAAGGCGCAGGCAACACAGACCAGCTGGCGCAGGCGGAGGAACAATCGGTCAAACCACCGGTGGGGCGGTGGTTTCTGGGAGATTGGGTTTGATATAGGGGAGAGGAGGAGGGTCGATCTCGATTGATTGTTGTCTGAAAAGATTGATTCAATCGTAGCGGAGAGGTTGAGTGGTGGAGGTGAGTGAGTGAGTGTCGTCTTGGTGGCAGTGGTCTGGAGTGTTGGAGTGAGAACAGTGGAGGTGGGAGGGAAGGTGCAATGGGAGAAAGGCTGTGCCTGTTGCTCCTGCCCCTCTGAATGGCTCATCGGCATCCCATGACCTGCGACCTCCGCCTTCCGCTTCTTCCAGCCACTCAACCTCCATCAGGCTAAACATATTAATAGTCTCCTACTACGAGGACTCCGTACTTGAGTATGTTACGCAATATATCATGAAGCTGGTGGATGTTTCAAGTTGACAAGTGCTTCGATCTGATTATTTCATTGTGTTTTTATGTTGTTCGGCTCAACGACTACGGGTGCAGCACGTGCACACATGAGGACCTATCTGCAGCCAGTAGCCTCCTAAGCGCAACAAAGCCCCTTCTCATCAGATCATGCCACACTTGCATGGCGACACTGATGGCAAAGGATGGTGAGTGATGGCTGATGAGACAAGGATGACGAGTACATAGGGACATGGGTACTTGTGCAAGGACCTGTTCAGATTGAGATATATCATATATGAGCGCTGATCATCAGCACCTTGTTAGGGTGAGAGTGCCAGGTCTTAGCAGCATTAGGAGCATCTAGGAAGCTACCAAGTTATCAAGAGATATAGTATAACATATAATATATAACATATACCACATATCCAACATACAACATTCACGTGTTTGTTGGGAGGGAGAAGGAGGGAGAGGCAGGTGACTGGTGCGACTGCGATTGCCCATTCAACCACCCCGTTTCCGAGCGGCGAGGAAGGAACACCCCACCCACCAATGCCCACCAGCCCTCCCCCCCACCAAACTCGTGCCTGCCCAATCCATGTGCTTGAACATCCCGATTCAACCCCTCCAAACAAGAGTCTGAGCTACTCTCTATTGCTTTTGTCTCTACAGTAGCTGCTGTACTTATTCTACGGTCCTCTGTACAAAAGTTAATTCAATTCTTCCACCTTCTTACTCTTCCACTTACCCCCGCGAACCACACAATATGTCTCTCTCAAACAAACTATCAATCTCCGACCTTGACCTCAAAGACAAGCGCGTCTTTATCAGAGTATGAACACATGCTGCCCTCTCCCGGGACTTTCCACCCTGTTAACCCTGCCTCCTTTCACAGGTTGACTTCAATGTCCCTCTCGACGCAGACAAGAAGGTCACAAACACCCAGAGAATAGCCGGTGCTATCCCCACCATCAAGTATGCCGTTGACCACGGTGCCAAAGCCGTCATTCTTGCCTCTCACCTCGGTCGTCCGGACGGAAAGAAGAATGCCAAATATAGCTTGAAACCGGTCGTTCCTGAGCTTGAAAAGCTGCTGGGAAAGTCGGTCATTTTCACTGATGACTGTGTCGGCCCTGAGGTCGAGGAGACCGTCAACAAGGCCTCCGGGGGCCAGGTCATTCTCCTTGAAAACCTGCGTTTTCATGCCGAGGAAGAGGGTAGCAGCAAGGATGCGGAAGGGAAAAAGGTCAAGTCAAGCAAAGAAGACGTTGCCAAATTCCGTGCTGGCCTCACTGGTCTAGCTGATATCTATGTCAACGATGCTTTTGGCACTGCCCACCGTGCACACAGCTCCATGGTTGGCGTCGAGCTACCACAAAAAGCTGCTGGTTTCCTGGTCAAGAAAGAGTTGGACTACTTTGCCCAGGCCTTGGAGAACCCCAAGAGACCATTCCTGGCCATCTTGGGTGGTGCCAAGGTTTCAGACAAGATTCAATTGATTGATAATCTGTTGGGCAAGGTCAATATGCTCATTATCACCGGCGCCATGGCCTTTACTTTCAAAAAGACTCTCGAAGGTGTCAAGATTGGCAACAGTTTGTTCGACCAACCAGGCAGCGAGAAGGTCGCCGGCATTGTCCAAAAGGCAAAGGAGAACAACGTCGAGATCATTCTTCCTGTCGACTACGTCACTGCCGACAAGTTTGGCGCAGACGCCCAGACCGGCTATGCCACTGATGCCGATGGTATCCCCGATGGTTGGCTCGGACTTGACGTTGGCGAGAAGAGTGTAGAGCTATACAAAGAAGCCATCAGCAAAGCGCAGACCATTCTCTGGAACGGTCCACCTGGTGTTTTCGAAATTGAGAAATTCGCCAATGGCACTAAGAAGACACTGGATGCAGCTGTCGCCGCCGCTACCAGTGGCAAGGTGGTCATCATCGGGGGTGGTGACACCGCAACTGTTGCTGCCAAGTACGGTGTTGAGGACAAGCTCAGCCATGTCTCGACTGGTGGTGGTGCGAGTTTGGAACTGCTCGAGGGCAAGGATCTACCGGGTGTCTCTGCTCTGTCAAGTAAGTAGGCTTGACTATTCCTTGATAAGATGGAACTCATGATTTGAATCAAGCGAGCGCCTTTGCAAGATCGAACCTATGATGAAAATAAAACAAACAAGTCTTTTGGTGTATGATAGCTTCTTCTCTCTTTTCTCTTTTTGGAGAGGGTGATGCCATTGGATCAATACCTAGGTAGACCGAAAATATGCCATGTCGTATCTCTAGCCCTTTCTCCCTCCTCGAGTGACCCGGAACGCCTTGTTTAATGCTCCAGATGACCCAACATGATACGCATGTGATCTATTTGTTGGCTTCGACTTTTTTGAGTTCCTCCCTGCGTATTTTGTTAGGAGCCACGGTGCCAAAGAAAGACCTAAGGAAGGAAACGTACTTCAGCTGCTTGCTAAAGTCCTCATTCTCATCGTCATCATCCCAGCTCTCTTCCCAGAGGTGACTGGTTCCTCCAGGAACCTCTGTGTCTTCTTGCGACCAGTCTGTTCAAGACAATTAGCCCTGCTTCTGCATATTTTGCATGTTTGTGATCGCTGTTCATGCACACATACCTTCGACGGGAAAGTCCTCGAACTCATCATCCTCCTCAAGCAACGCAGGCGGCTGAGTGGTCGCCGTCTTGGCCGTCTGCGATGGATCTGCCTCAGATTTCTGTGTAGGCTGCAGCTTGCTGGTGGGAGCCTCTGCGGACGACATGGTGGATGTGCGGGTGGGCAGGCAGGGAAGTTGCGTATCCGGAACGACGTAACGAAACGAAAAACGGCAGGATCCGACGGGACGGCCGCGTCAGTCACAATGCGCAGCAAGAGGCTGTGAGGCAGTTGGGAGATTGATCTTTGACACAAGGGCCTTCGGCTTGGAGGGTTGCGTTGCGAATTGGGTAAAGGTTGTTGTAAGGCAATGCTAGAAATGCAGGACGTTGGAGACAAGGCTCGGAGATAGTGGACTACGATGGAAGGAACCCACGGAGGAAGGAGCGTGCTGGGTGCGGTGGTGTTTGGACAGATTATTGATTACCTAAGTCAGTGAACTCGCAGAGTTAATATTGATGCGGTGCCGGGAATGCCTTGCGCTTTGCCTGGTGCCTGGAGATCTCGCATCGGGGGATAGACAATAATTCTATCTCCTTGAAGGGCCCCAGTCAGGTCCTCCCTAGTCACGGTTCTAGGCGTGCCATCATCTACCGAGGAGGCTTCTTTTGGCTGCACTGCCTACAAAACTCTAACTAGACATGCGGCCAGAGCACATACTCGTCCAATTGACTTCGCTCGTCTTCAATCCATCCCACAGATTCAGCGAACCATTGTAGAACGTTACCTTTCCATCGGCCAAACCCTACCTACGTAAGCGGGGATTAATCCCGTTCAAAGACGGCTGTCTGTGAGCTGAATCCTTGGGTGAGACCGCACGCCTGTGCCTGCTCGTGTGTGCTCGTCATCATACATCAAAGTTCAGAACTTGGTACATGATAACTCGCAAAGTCTTTGCTCAGCATCTTGCTCTCCTTCTCATCTCCACGGCCTGTGTGGTTTAACGTTGTTCTTGCGCTATGACGTGCACATTGTGAAGGCCTCAATTATATCATACCTTTGGGCACCCGTGCAATCGCGGGCCTCCTCCTCATATTTCTTCTCTCGCGTTTGTGCCATCCAGGTTATCAGGATGCATCGAGTTGGCAGGTGGCTTGACCGTGGGCGGTCTGCTGTCAATGCCTCCACTCAGAGCCTTGACTCGTTGGCAGAATCGCAAAACCTGGAGATTGCCCTTCGTGCCGTTGAGCTGATCATGGATGATGACATCGCTGGGGCGGAGAAGGGCCTTGCCGATGGGAACTCATCATTTCACAAACTTGCCAAAGGCACTCTAGGCTTCATGAGGGCCACGCTTGGCTTTGAGCAGGAGGTCATGAAGGAGGCATCTGACACCCTCTACGAGGCCGAATCAAGCGCCTCGGCCAGTTATTATAAAGCCCAGCATGACAGCCGCGCTTTCAATTCCTCCATTTATGATAGAGGGTCTGAGTTTGCCCTATGCCAGGCAGAGGCTCAAATTATGTCTGCCGTCGTTGGTGTATTGAACGAGAGTCTAACTGAGTCAATCAAAGGCTTTTATAAGCTGAGAAAAGCCTACATCACGCTGGATAGCCTCGTCCAGATGGAAATCAACTTTATGAAAACTCGAGGTGTGAGAAGCTTGGCCAATTCAAGGGCAGCGTCGAGCGACAGTCTCCATTCCCTTGCTTCGCATAAATCGACCAAATCTACTCAAGACCAACCCAAGCTGGTTCAAGAAAAGCCCGTCCGTGATCCAGCTCACCCTGCAAACCCTTCCGCCCTACGAAATGCAGAAACGGTGGACGTCGCATCAGATGACGGTTCTGATGATGAAGATGTTTTCCATGAGGCTGCGCCCATAAGAAAAGAGAATCCCGTCACCGAAGAATACACTGGACATCTCGAAAAGTCAATTGAAGCAGAAGACATGACGGATCTGGATCGAAAGATTGAGCAGATGAATATTAAGCACCATTCAGAGACCTTGCAACCTGAAGGGCTGATGAGGCCTCCACCTCCTACAAGCCTGGATATGCTCACCGAGGATGCCGATTCGGAAATCTTCTCAAACTCTCTAGACGTCTTTATACATTCTGGCGCTAACTTGATGTCCGGGCTTCTGTCACTCCTCATCTCTGTAATTCCCCCGGCATTCAACAAGCTGCTGTACATTATCGGATTCCGCGGTGATCGTGAGCGAGGCATTCGCATGCTTTGGCAGGCAAGCAAATTTTCCAACATCAACGGTGGCATGGCTGGACTTGTACTCTTTGGTTGGTATAATGGCCTCGTCGGGTTCTGTGACATTATATCTGATTCTGATCCCTCAAACCCCCACGACGTGGATGGATACCCTGCTGCACGACTACAGGCTCTGCTGGTGGACATGCGACGAAGATACCCAAACAGTCGACTCTGGCTCATCGAGCAGGCAAGAATGGCAGCATCGAAACGACAGGTCGATACTGCCCTGGACCTGCTCTCTACATCCGGTAAAAGCCAAATGAAACAAATCGAAGCTCTTCACATGTTCGAGAAGAGTTTGAATGCAATGTACGCTCATCGGTACAAGCTTTGCGCAGACTCGTTTCTTGCATGCGTCGATCTCAACAGCTGGTCACAGGGTCTTTACTTCTATATCGCAGGCGCATCCCATCTCGCAGCATACCGGCACGATAAATCACTGAGTGAGGAGAAACGAAAAGACCACGCGAGGATTGCGGAAGAATACTTTAAGACTGCCCCAACAAAAGTCGGCAAGAAGAAGATGATGGGTCGGCAACTACCCTTTGACATCTTCGTTGTGCGAAAACTCGCGAAATGGGAAGATCGCGCCACCAAGTTCAGCTGCAGCTTCGTGGACGCTATAGGCGTTGACCCTCTCGAAGAGATGATTTTCCTCTGGAACGGGTACAAGAAGATGGATGAACGGCACCTCCAGGAGTCACTGGACAACCTGGCGTGGTCAGAGGACCCCAAGAAGAACCCGCATTCCTGGGAGAACGAGGACCTTGACGAACGCTCGATACTCATGCTCCTCCGCGCCGTCATCCTGCGCAACCTGCGCCGCCACGAAGAATCCAAGGAGATCCTCGTACAGAACATCCTCAATCACGCAGCACACGAGTTCAAGGGCCACAACCACGACGACTGGACTGCGCCCACCGCTCACCACGAGATGGCAGTCAATCTATGGATGCAGCGCTCGTCGTATGCGCAGCTTCACGGCACGAAATTTCAGAGCGGTGATTCATCGAAGGATGCAGTAGATGAAAAGACAGTCCCACCGCCTCCGGTCGACCATGCAGGTGACTTGAAATTGGTCCAGGAATGCAAGGTGCACCTTGACAAGGCCAAGAACTGGGAGAAGTATGAGCTCGATGCCAGGCTGGGCATGAAGATCACCGCTGCGATGAATGCTGTCAAGCTGTGGGAGGAGAAGCGGGCAGCGGCTTCTTCATAAGGCTCGGAGGTGAGAGAGGGCGGACTTTTATCATTAAAGAGGAGGTTTTTGCTTCTGGGTATCCGGTGGATGGATCCTCGCTCTCCCTATCGCAGGGAATTCCTGGATAGTAGAGGCGCAAGAGAGGAAATCAGACATGCAAACACTCCAACGGGAATGGTGCTCCGTTGAGCCTCCGTCTTACTAGAAACTCGAGTTTGAGGCTTATGAACGAGCAAATGAAAAACGAAGAACATAGATAGGCAGGCGTGTACGGAGTATAAAACGGTTTCCTACTAAATAAAGTAAACTTTGGCAAGGGGCCCAAGGGCAAGCTCATTCCTTAAACTCCTTCCTCGATGCCATTGTGGCACATGTTTCATAGCTTGCCTGTTGCGTTCGCGCAATCTGATTAAAAATGTTAACCCCCATTCTATCGTGCATGTCTATTGTCCTGCCTCCAACTCTCAGCCTCCTCGCCTCTCGATGCTACAAAACAGTCCACAGTAATAAGCAATCCAACTATTCTCCCCCAACAATCAAGACACCTCAGAGATTCGACCTCTAGGCGTTCTGTAACTCAAGAAGTGCGTCCCCTCCAACGGTGTGTCGTAATAAGGCTCGGTCTCCACGAACCCCAGCGCACGATACATACCTCTCGCCGCGACCATCGACGGCAGCGTATCGAGCCTCACCTCACTGTACCCCAGCAAATCAGCAATCTCGAGAATCCGCACCGCGAGAGCCTTGCCCACACCTGTTCCCCGCCCGCTTGGAGTCACGTACAAGCGTTTCATCTCGCTGCACAGCCATGGAATCGGCGACGCCCACGCCTGGGGGGAATCGGACATGTCAATCGGTAGGCCCCGCAGCGCAACACACCCGATCGCCTCCCCGGTGGCGCTGTCCCGCGCGAGGAGCAGATCGCCGCCCGACGCAGAGGAGTACTTTCCTGGCATCTCGGCCATCTCGGCGGAGAAGTTCTGGAATGACAGGTCGAATCCCAAGGAGGCGGCGTAGGCGTGGAAGAGGGTGATGGTGGCAGCGAGGTCGGTGGCGGTGCGGACGCGGGTGATGCTGAATGCTGGGCTTGGGTTTGTGCGTATACTTGGGTCTGGATGGTAGTTGCGTGTGTCGTCGGCCATAATGGAAGCGGAGCTGCTTAGCGTTGCAAATGCTGAGTTCGTGTTGTGGATTGTCAACGTTGTTCACGCGGTCGGATGATTACGGAGTAAGTTCTGTCTGGCTGCTGGCAATTTGCGTCAAAGCGGCATTATGTTTCGGTGGTCTGTTGAGTGTGTTTTCACGATCTGTACATTTTCCTTTTGTTGGTAGGGGTAGTGGAAGTGGAATCCCCAGGTTGAGGCATCATGAGTCAGGCACCAGGTCGTAAGGCGTGAAATGCTCGGAGTTCGATGGCTCACTCCGACGACCTTGAACCAAAGCCTACTTCCCGCAATGGCCCAGTCCTACAATGTAACAATACTAGGAGACAGAAGTACCCTACCTTTTGCTGGAGGATTCTCCACGCGGCCATCGAACCGATCATTGAGATGTAACAGCAGACGGCCAGGCTTTTAGGTTCTTGGTTTGAGTCGTGTGATGAATCCCAGGTCAAAAAACAATACTCCATCAATGCTCACGTGCGTTCACCAGGCTGATGCGAGGCAGCTGGTGGGAAGACCGAGGCTGAACGTCTGCATGACTACCAGGCCTTGTTGCCGAATTCAATTCTGTGGACACAACGTTTGTTCTTTCGCAGCCTCTCCCTGGCTTTGAAGATGAATGTGATACGTAAAGGATTTTCATCTTCTTTTAAGCGAGGGCCTGGTTGGAAAGCCGAGTTGCTTTTGCGGGCCCCCCTCGGCCCTGGCATCTGGATCAATCCCGCCGAGTGGGCGTGGCTTGATCAACAGAGTTAGCCTTTCCACCTTTTCCACCTGGGCGCTCGGGAGTCTGGAGACCCAACCTTTCTTGCACTCAGAGCACCTGCATGAGGTGGAACCCAAGCGACATCGGATTGGGGCAAAACTCCAATCCAAGAAGCAATCATCGTTACGATTCTGGCCTCTGTCCTGGCAATCCGAGGAGCACCCGTAGCACCCTTAGCCTCCCCCATCAATTTTTGCTCCATCTACAATAACAAAAGAGACTTGATTCGACATCTGATCAAAGATAGGCGTTTGCTTGACACCTCAGGCACTTCTCCATCTATGGGTCCCTCTAGATCCTAAGCTTTCAATGGCCTCGTTCCTTATCGAACCAATCATGAGGCTGCTTCGGCCTATTTATCGATAATATTGTTGTCTCTACGACATCAAAGAAGAATGCCCTGGTGCCAGGGTCTGAGCATTCCATGACCTTATGCCTTTTGTTATCGCCGCCCATTTCATCAATTTCGTGACACAGCCTGGGTGGTGATCCGCCTAGCTTTAGCTGAAGGCTGGCTCTGGTGCACATGCAACACGCTCTCGTGCTCCGATGTCGTCACCTGTTTGTATCTAAGTAGCTGATGATTGCTGCTGGGAAATAAATGTGTCAAAAAGGTTTGTGCTCGAGACCTCGCCAGAAGCAAGCCAACGTCTTTCCACAGCCGAGCCTCAGCTGTTTAGAACGCTTTGCTTTTCTTCGTCCCTTTTCTCACCTCTCCTCATTCATAAATTCCCTCTCTTCTGCTTCCTCGACAGACTCAAGAACATTTCCCCTCCACCACCCAAGCACAACATCTCCCTTCACCCGACCTACCCTTCCTGCCTTCACACCATATAACTCCCACACACACAGGCAACATGTCGAACCTCCCATCGGAGCCTGAGTTCGAGCAGGCATACCAGGAGCTGGTCTCCACCCTCGAGAACTCCTCTCTCTTCGAGAAGAACCCAGAGTACAGAAAAGCCCTCAAAATCGCCTCCATACCCGAGAGAGTGATCCAATTCCGCGTGGTCTGGGAAGACGACAAGGGCGAAGTCCAAGTCAACCGCGGCTACCGCGTCCAATTCAACTCTGCTCTAGGCCCCTACAAGGGCGGTCTCAGGTTCCACCCTACCGTAAACCTGTCCGTCCTGAAATTCCTCGGCTTCGAGCAGATCTTCAAGAATGCCCTGACCGGCCTCAACATGGGCGGTGGAAAGGGTGGTGCAGATTTCGACCCCAAGGGTAAATCAGACAACGAGATCAGAAAGTTTTGCTGCGCTTTCATGAGCGAGCTGGGGAAGCATATTGGTGCCGACACTGATGTTCCTGGTAGGTGTTTGATGGTGCCGGCTTAAAAAATTGGGTCATTGATACTAACACTAATATAGCTGGTGATATCGGTGTTTCTGGACGAGAGATCGGCTGGCTGTTCGGACAATATAAGAAACAAACAAAGCTATGGGAGGGGGTTCTGACCGGCAAGGGAGGATCTTGGGGAGGCTCCCTCATCCGGCCAGAAGCCACAGGTTATGGTGTTGTTTACGTAAGCATCTCTTGAATTCCCCATGACCATGGGTGCCCCACCCGACACCCTGAAGAACCACCGTTCTAATTCTATACCAGTACGTCGAGCACATGATCAAATACGCCACGGGAGGCAAGGAATCCTTCGCAGGCAAGAAAGTGGCCATCTCAGGATCCGGCAATGTCGCGCAATACGCAGCCCTGAAGGTCATCGAACTAGGCGGCACGGTCGTCTCGCTGAGCGACAGCAAAGGCGCCATCGTCGCGACCACCGACAAGGGCATTGAGCCCGAGCTCATCGAGATCATCGCCAAGCTAAAGGTCGACCGAAAGCAACTGTCCGAGGTCGCCAGCACATCCGACTTCAGCAGCAAAGTCAAGTATATCGACGGCGCACGCCCCTGGCTGCACGTCGGCGCGGTCGACGTGGCCCTCCCATCCGCGACCCAGAACGAAGTATCCAAGGAGGAAGCCGAGGGCCTGATCGCAGCGGGCGCCAAGTTCATCGCCGAGGGCAGCAACATGGGATGCACGCAGGAGGCGATCGACGTGTTCGAGGCCGACCGCAAGGCCAAGAAAGAGCAGGCCATCTGGTACGCGCCCGGCAAGGCCGCCAATGCCGGCGGCGTCGCCGTGTCCGGCCTCGAGATGGCCCAGAACTCCGCTCGCATCAAGTGGACCGCCGAGGAGGTCGACCAGAAACTCAAGGATATCATGAAGAACTGCTTCGAGAACGGCCTGCAGACCGCCAAGACGTACGTCACCCCCGCCGAGGGCGAGTATCCCAGTCTGGTTGCTGGAAGCAACATTGCGGGATTCAGCAAGGTTGCTGCCGCCATGAAGGACCAGGGCGATTGGTGGTGAGCATGGGAGTTATGTGTCCAAATATGATAATGTGAAATTGTAAGCAGTATAGCCATTTAGATTTAAACGAAATATACCAGAATCTGTAAGTCTTTTTGAATTTAACTCCGTTCTCTAATGGTTCCTCTCTCCTTTGGTTATTCTTCGACCCCCAAACTCTCATGTCGATTGGTATTTGCAATTTGTTCAGCTACGCACAACCTGCCATATCCACAATGCTTTGTACTGGAAGCCTTAGGACCTGGGGAAATCGGAAGAAGACGTCGTGTTGTCACGAGTAGAGAGGTTCAGTTCAAACCTTCGTCTTGGGGTGATACGTGAGGAACGCCTCAGATACCCAGACATATAGCTCAATTTGTTTGGAGTTAACTTCTTTTCCTAACCGTCTAGATGAATCCGTCTTCAATGCTGTTGTTGACATAAACAAACGGCCTCGCGCCTGCCCAATCCAAGATCTGGCTGTAGTCCCTGCACTGGCGATGCGTGCCCCATCCCTCACCGCCAGTGACGAGATTCTCTCCCTCAAGCGTCGTGTCGCCTCCGCAAATGAGAGCTTGTCGGACATACTCGAAACAGTGCGCTACGTGCTTGGTGTCGGGCGTGCCGAATCCCTCGATCCGCGTCAAGGAGTACTCTCTTAGTAGTAACGACTGTATTCAAACGAAGTCAGTTTAGCCTTTCATTTGGTGGGTTGAGCAGGCTCGGATCTGAATTTAGGGTTGACGTAGTACGTACCAGGCAATGCAGTTGGTGGAAAACTGAGACAATGTACATCGGCCGCGGCCCGTCGCCTCGATATGTGAATTGATAAGGCGGGTCTAAGCCGTGTCTGTCTGGTTCGTCGATGCTGACCATTCCTCTTGAGTCTAGAACAATAACCATCGTCAGCACACTCGACTTTCCTAGGATACTGCATATCTCAAGCTGCGAACTCACTGGGCTCGAGTTCAAGCCAGTTGCGTAACGTTTCGTTCAGAGCTCCTCGGTCCTTAAACATTGCTTCGTTCACGTAGCGATCGTCTTGGAAGAACCGGTGAGACTGCATTGGAACTGCGAAGCCTATAGTTAGTACGTGGCATCATCCAGAGTGGTCGGGGCAACTCACCTTCCAGTAGACGTTGTGACGCTTGACCAGCATTCTTTCGGAGTGCAACCAAGCAGTATATCAAGACCAAGATCACGAGTAGTCCACTGATCTCCAGCAGCAATCTGAGCCATCTCTGAGTAGGTGATATCCCATCTCGTGCATGTCTTTGGTGACATTCCGTATCTGAAGCTGGATACGACAACAATCCATTGGACGCTTCGGTGTCCTCTCCCTCTTCCTGAGGTATGGGGTTGTAGAGCTCGGTTTTGGTGTGACCCAGAGGCATTTTAATCTTGATCTGTGGTCTCTTCACATTCAAAGGATTCTGCTCGTCTCAATACCAATTTTACTCGCAACGCCCTTTCACGATGTAGACATGTTGCTCAGCAAACAAGGAGGAGAGTCTCGTGGAATAGATCGGTGAATGACCAGGGAGAACTGATGGACTCAAGATTTCCTGCAGAACAACTCTGACCAGAGTCCACCCAGTCACAAACCCTGAGAAATACAGTCCCGATGAATCGGGGGTGTGTAACTCCTGCTCCTGGACGCTAGTTCCGGCCTTGGAAATTTAACAGACGTGCGATTCAGTGCGCCAATTTCGACCCATGTATTTGGCATGCGAATGTCGGTGAGAATTTCTGGAAATCAGAAAGGGCCCATCGGGCCGGACGTCTGAGGTCCCGTCCATGGTCCGTGGAGCGTCGGTTTCACCTGTAGTGAAGATGTTTAGCCATCAAAGCGGTTGGATGCTCGTACTGATTTGTGATACTCCCTTGTACCGAAATTTGTGCGGCGGGGGCTGTGGAAACCAGCTGCAGCATGAAGGAAGTTCGGGGGTGGTAAGCTGTGTCAGTCTCATGGTCCTTCGACCCTCAGAGACCATGGCTTGTGCCTACATCCATCTCAAGTGCGACCGTGGTGGGGCGGTCAATTCGTAATGAGGTCGTAAAACAACTGAAGGGAGAACCCCTTGTCTGTAATACGCGATATTGAGGCTGGAGTGTAAGCGGTAAGTCTGCCAGCCTCCTTGGGTAACCTACTGCCCCGTCTGTTAATATGTCGCGAGGTCTGAGTGTAAGCCCTAAGCATCGTCATTAAGCTTAAATTGACCCCGTCCCACTCGAGACCAATCCCAAGCTTAACTTGGACGATCGTTGGCTTAGAAAAGCTTAATGGGGCCAATCAAGACGACACTCCCTATCCCCTCTTGGTAATAGGTAATCAACAAAGTCCATCAGAGTGTTGAATATTACCAAATGATGTCTGGATCCCGGCTCTTCGTAGCTTCTATCCATAATTGTAGATTACATGCGCTTGCAATGTTAGCTTATTACCTCAACTAGAGGTCACCTGAAGCCTGGATGCTTCAGCTAAATTTAGTCCTCCACAAGAGTTGATTTATGGGGAGTTTAATCATCTTTTGACACAGGAGGTGGTGTTGGGCTGAAAACCACCAGACATATCACTGTGGTCGCCCATAACCGAGCAATTTCCATCTCGGAGGACTCCAGCAGCATTGATTTCACAATCCTTTGATGTGTTACTGTACTTATAATCGACTTTCAAAGTCAATGGGGTTTTCCAGAAGGACCACATTTGAATTGAACTATGCAAATTCTATCTAGACTGTAAAATTTCCTCCACCCGAGTCCGGGACAAACTCAACACCTGAATGCTATGGTTGAACCATTTTCGAACCTGGCTACCTGGTCTCCAAGTCCAATGCGGCAGTCTTGTGAATGATCTCAATACACAAGAATCACTTTGTTCCACTACCAGACAGGGCTTTCAGGGGCGGCCTCACGCTCCATTCTGCGTCTAGAAATCTGTAAGTTCGGATGCCAAAGTAGTATTGATATAAATCTCGACGTACGTGTTGTGCCCGCCAACAGATGTGCCTGTGCCCCAATGGTCACCAGGCACCGGCTCAGGAGCAGCCTCACGGGCCATCTTGCGTCTGAAGGTGTGTTAGTAGGCCCGTCAATATCATGATGGACCGTTCCCACGTACGTGTTATGGCCACCAGCGGATGTGCCAGTGCCCCAGTGGTCACCAGGAACGGGCTCAGGAGCGGCTTCACGCCTCTTCTTGCGTCTAGATAGGTTGAGTCAATAGTTAATAGTACGAGCAAGGGACACGTACGTATCATGGCCTCCAGCGGATGTACCCCAATTGTGCCCGTTTACTCGAGCTTCCAAGTGTCCTTCAGGGGCAGGAGCGGCTTCACGCCTCACTTTGCGTCTAAAACACTGTGTGTAAGCGTTTGGTACGACAAAGAGATACACGAGGCGTACGTATCATGACCACCAGCAGATGTACCCCAGTTGTGGCCGTTCACTCGCGCTTCTAAGTGTCCTTCTTGGACAGGTACGGCAACCGCGGCTGTCATTGCCACAATGAGGGCATATGTTGAAAGAGTAAAGAGCTTCATCTTGAATTGTGTTCCTTCAGACGACTGTAAAGTAGAAGTATAAAAGAATGACTCTCAGAAACCTGGAGCAGATGCCTTGGGAATATCTTTGTTTTATACTCACGCTTACTACCGACGAGTGTGGTCTACCATGGCTACAGGCCTTGCAGATTTGCTGATCTTAGAAATCCTTGTACTTGCAATGTGAACAAGTCCCACTGAATCCATGTGACTGTATCGGTTTTCTGTCTCACAACCGCTTTTACCAGAGGAACGCAGCCTCGTTGAGCGCTAGACCCGCGGTAATCTCACTGCTACGTCGCCAATTCAAATCTTACTCTAGTCAAATAGGACCTAGAGGGGCGGTGAAAGCATCAGCTCAATCAAACTTCAAAGTTCAGGAGGGTATTGTTGCTGTATTGTCACATCTCCACCGCTCCCCCCATGTCGTAATTACTTACCAGTAAGTTTCAATCTGACAAACCAACGATCTTTTGCCAACCAAGCAGGAGAATGAGCATTGACTTGATGACATCCAGGCAAGTTGAAAATGTTGTGTTGCAGATGAAGGATAGACTTAGGTTCATCGAGGGTGAACACACTCCTTTACTCAACAATCAAAATGAGGATTTTGTCAACTTACCTAGTTTTCGCAGTGAACAGAGCATTCGTCAACTCCTCAAAAGTTACAAACAAATCACCATGGGCTTGCGACAATTACGATCTCGGAACCTATCTTTTGGATGAAAGTAAATGTTCCCTTACGACGAACACTATCTCGACGTTGCTTGGCAGAGGAAGCTCTGGTATCGTGAGGAAAGTTTATGACCCTGTTACTGGGGAGGCTGTGGCTGTCAAAACGCACGGTCTTCGGCATAAGGAAGAAAGAGCAGAAGATTATGTCGCCTCTATCAAATCCGAATACGAACTTGCCTCACACCTATGGCACCCTAATGTTGTCGAGACATACGACCTCTACAGAAGCCCTGAAGGCTCATGGCACCAAGTAATGGAGTACCTGCCGGTGGAACTTGCAAAGGTGATAGGACGGAATAGAGTTGATAATGGGGATCACATCAATTGCCTATTTACTCACGTTATGAAAGCTGTTGCACATATGCACTCACTTGGGATCGCACATATGGATATCAAGGTTCAAAACATCGGGATCGACCGTATGGGACAGGGGAAACTCTTTGATTTTGGAAGCTCGCAAGTCTTCCATGACGAGGGGTCTGAGCAATTCTGGACCACAGGTGTGTAAACTTTGACCGTGAACACACGGCGTTCTGGAAGATTCTTACATAGTTGAGCACTCACAAATTTACATAGGCATACATGGCACAACAGAATACCTCTCCCCAGAGATAAGCGAAGGCGCGCAGTATGATGCCGCTGCAGCTGATGTATGGGCCCTGGCAGTCTTATACATTCGTATGAGCACTGGACGGTATCCATGGACTGAGGCAACCCTAGCAAACGCGTCCTTTCGCGAATTTGCTGAGAGCGCTGAATTGCATACATCTAGGCCAACGGCAAGCGTGGATGGATCTTTTGCAGAGAACAACAGTCGTGGAGTGGAAGACTTGATCAGTTTACTTCCACCATACGCTCGGGGGCTACTGACTGCGATGCTCAGGCTTGATCCCAAACAAAGAGTGACCACCAAAGATATCTTGAAGAACCTGTGGATTAGATCGCTTGATAGTTGCGACGTGGGAAACCCCTTCACCTTACAGACCTCATTGGGACGGTACTACGAAGATGCTTTGACAAGGCCCACTCTCTACGGATTTTTAGATCTGAAATGAATTTCAAGTTCTGTAATCCGTAATGCTCTGTACGAGCAATACCACCAAAATAACCGCCGTGGATTTAGTTTGATTCCTAGTCTCCATTCAGAAATATATCACCAGGTGCGACAGTGTTCTTGATTACGGGGGCTGAGACTCAGCTTGTGGGTCAGCAGAGTCAGATCTGGAAGGGGAACTATAGAAGTGGAGTTCTAAGATTAGGGGTTCGTATATGACTCCACCCACGGGCGAGGATCAAATCTACAAGTCCGAGCCAAAAACTGATGCATTTCCCGAGAGGACAACGGCATCACTTGCCACATCCGAGATTATTCCAGAAAGTCGGATCGCAGAGGGCGTCTAGGATCAGCGCTCAAGCAGCAGGTCGATGCACTCAAACTGGCATCGCAGAAAAATTCGTGTTCAGGAGTCAGTAGGATTCAAGTCCATGAATTCAGTGGTTGCCTTCGAATCGACACCAACCCTTCCTACAACTCACAACTCCCCATGATGCATTCCTCGAGCAACGTTGCAGCCCCCTCTACCAAATGTCATTATGAGATGCTGCCAGAACCAACGGCATCGGCTAGTGCAGGGAAGACATATCGAAATTCATGGGCTTTAGCATTCTTCATCCTATTTTCGACTTCAGCTGCACTCCTCTATATGGTGATTCCTATCCAAACTCAACATAAATCACTGTCCTCTCAATGTGGCTCCTCTGTTGAAGAGGCAGCGTCCAACAACTGCACATTTGACCCACTATCCGATCTATGGCTCCCCCAAGAGTGCTCGAGAGCATACAATGAAGAGTACGTCAACTTTAAAGATGGCGCACCTTGGCGATACTGGGCCGACGAGGAAGGACACTTTGAGATATTCAACCGCTCTTCATACGTGGACGGACAACACTATTGGTCGACGGAGGAGGATCATCTCGTCCACTGCGCATTCATGATCCTGAGGTTTGCAGACACGCTAGAGACCGGAGTCGGATTTGGTCTTGATGGCAGGAAAACACTTACCGAGCATATGTCACACTGCACAAATGCCTTGTTGCGTGCTGCTCTGACGGGTGGTGCGGATCTAGATTTCATAAATACTGAGACAAAATCTGGTATCGGTAGCTGTTGAGCCCTGTTCCGGGACAACAATTTCGCGTGGTCATGGGAGACCTAAGACTACTATCTACTATTGGATGGTCAACGGTTTATGCCTTTGCTGTCTCCCGGAAACAGCGGGCTATGTGTCTCTAATAAAAGAAATTATCAATCATGATATTTCTAAAGAAAACCCTCTGTGGACGGTGTTTTCAGTCAAGACTCAGGACGGAGTGGTTGCTATTCGTTGAGAAGCGATGTGCCAATAGATGCATTAGATATGAGCAACATTCAAGGTTTACTCACCACGTGCACTGCACCTTGAACTAGGCTGGGGGACGATCGGGTTGTAGCCGCCCACAGGAGCAGGGCTTTTGATCTTGAAACTCACAATGTACATTAGAGCTGACCGATGTGTTGACTCATTCATTGGTGTGTCGTCTAAAACACGATAAGTGAGAGATTCACTAATTGCAAAATATCGGTAGAAGTAATATAAAACGAGTGTTGCTCCATGCTCGGTACAAGTCTCCTTACACGCACATCTGTCTATCTCTTTCACAGGCTCTTGCCTACTCAACCCTATTAACACAGGATCGCATTATCTGCCAACTGTAGTTGTCCACCTTCACTTTACGATGGCATATCGAGCGTATTTATCTTCATTTGATCGATGGAGCACCAAAAGCATTGCGTATCAAGTTTACCGTGGTTACATTCACGTTGTTCCACTGAAGGCTAGCTGGGCCAACAACAATGGGGTGCGGGCCGAGCGCTGGATCTCCAACCATCACTGTCGCCAGGACCATGCAGGTTGAAGGAACGTTGTCGACTCTAATATCTAAAACTTAAAGTTAGCCATGTCAGCGTATAAGTTTAACCCTGACCGTGACCTACCGTGACCAGTGGGGTTGTCGAATGTTAGATTCTGGTTCTTCTGTCCCATTTTTATGATGTCGTACTGACACATGCGGAAATTGTATTCCGGAACACCTGCTGGGACCTCTTTTGGTCTTTGGCCTGCTGGGAGCAATTTCACAGGTTGACCTGGAGGTGGGGGAATTGCCGTCTGAAGGGCTTTCGAGGCTGATGTGGCCTTTGATTTCCACGCTGAGATTAATGACTCTGCTGTTGATGTTGATGAGAGTGGTCTTTTTTTACCCATATCCTGTAATATGGTGTCTAAGGTAAACCCTGATTTAGTTTGATAGCATCAAAGACGAACGCTCTCACTTACTACCACTACTACCGCCCAGACCAACAGCCATACCAGCAGCCGCGCCAGCGACCGCAGCACCAGCTGCTGCCCCACTGCCATAGTACAACGCACCATCAACTACGACCATCCCACCATACCAGACACTACTGGCTCCGAGACCAAATGCCCCCGCCAGACTACTTCCTGCAACAGCAGTGGCAGCACCTTCGCCAGCGACTGCACCAGCGACCGAGGCGACTGCAGCGATAAGCGGTCCTGCTTCGCCGAAGCAGGCTAACGATAGAAGGATAAAGACTCGATTGGGACGCATTTTTTCTCTGATAATACTGAGGATGAAAGGCTATCGGAAAAGGGCAGCTGTGGATTTCCATTCTACAACTATATGAGGGGGTATTGTAGCAGGCCGCGTTCAACTGGGGCTTATTGAGGCTTCAATCCGGTGTTCCAACCTGTTCTTGCTCTTTGTACTTTACTATTTACTCATTTTATGATGGGAACAAGATTCACGCTCTTTGTCTGTTGAATGCATCCAGGCCTCCAACTGATGTCATTTCCAGTAAACCTTTGAAACATCAGATAGAATGCTCTGTGCTCGACTCAATGGCTGATTCAACGCACGGATTACTGATGGGAAGAAATTCACTGCACGGACGATGAGGAATCCTATCCTAATTGGGGGGGAGGTAAACATCGCCCTGTGTCCACATGCCCGGTGTCGCATATTCAACAAAGAAGATAAATAGTGACAGTCTCCTTCCTAATTATCACTCTTTACAATTGAACCTGAAAGTTAGGTAGGCATTCAACCTGACATTCCAATGCCAACCATGGCAGCTCTGATACCAGTTCTCTCCTGGGCGCTGCTGAATGCTACCGCAGGTGTATTAATTACTGTTCCAGTTGGGAAGCGCCTTTATGTTCTCCCTGCGATCTTAATGCCTGGTACAGTCTCCTTCATGACAATACAACATCTGCAGTCGCCTCCCGGTCTCTCAGAATTGTGGGGAACTGTTACTCTTGTCAGTTTAATTCACGTCTCATCCCTACTTTACATTAAAAGATGGACTCTCCGTATCATCCAGAAGACAAGAGAAAGCTCAAGAGATCCCAACAAGGCGCCCAATAGGAGATCATGGACATATATGTATAGGGTTGCGCTGAATCCTCGATATATCAGGGTCCCATACAAGCATGTCATCTTACCTGATCAATGTCCAGGGGGTCAAGTCAAATCAACTGCCAGACACGGAAAATTCTCATTGTCAAGAATACTGTGGCTGCTTGTAAAAATTGCAATTTACTTGCTTCTGAATAGTTTTGTATTCATTCGACTCCCTGGACTTCTAAGTATGAGCGACATTACAGCGGCAAAGGCGGTCCTCCTTCGACGTCTACTTCCATCGAGCGTCTATCATTCAGCCTATCCAATCTCGACGAGGGAGATTGCGACCCGGCTCTGGGTTACCATGAATACGATTTGGTCTCCAATACTACTGCTTGACGGCCTTCACACCGCACTAGCATTCCTCTTCATTCACATCTTTCGTATCGATATACCAGAGGATTGGCCAGACCTCTTCGGGTGCCCTGGGGAAGCATTTACCCTTGGCCGGTTTTGGTCAATGTAGGCGCATATCAGGTCCTACTTTAGAGTAATGGCTAACGAGAATCAAAGCTTTTGGCATCGTCTTCACATCAGCGGGTATAGTGACTATGCCCATCTCCTGCTCCCACATCGCATGCTGCAAAATGCAGCAACCAAAAGGGCATTCATGACACTCTCTTTCTTCTTGATGTCAGGGGCAGTTCATCAGATCACCAGTTGGAAGCTCCACCCTGATTGTGGCGATTATGCAGACCTACAGTTTTTCGGGATGAACGCGGCTGCTGTGATATTAGAATCAGTATTGCTCCAAGCCATGTCCAGTCAACCGCTAGGACTTGGCGGAGACCGTAAAGTAGAGAGAAGCCATCCGCACAGACTGCTGCGGTCTGCATTGGCACGTTTTGTGGGCTATGCATGGGTTATGGCCTTTTTCGTTTGGGCAATCCCGAGGTTCTATTATACAAGAATCGATTGCGTAGTCAAATCAATGGCTGCAAATGAGGGTTGACCCGTTGGGTTCTGCGAAAGACTCAACACTATATCTTTGCTATAGAATTACCGACAAACCGACATACACATTCCGAATAAAGCAGATAATCCATTAGTACCGTAAGTCTGTTCATTGAGATCAGAGCTTCTTGGGGAAACCCTCATGGCTCCAGTAACCAAGGAACCTCCGTATTCAGATTTGAACATGTTGCGCCCCACTCGATCTTATGGTGTCGGGCATCGTGCTATGGAAGCCTGTACTCGTCCTTTGGCCATTTCCAATTTGTATTGGTGTGCTTTGGATCATACTGTGGGCGGGACCAAGATGAGCATCAATATTGAGCGAAGGGGAAGAATGTTCAAGTTGAGAGGCAGCAATGGGAGATTCAACGGTATCGTTCAAGGTACTCCGTACCCAGGTAACTGCCGAGAATCATGTAAAAGCTATGTATGGTACTTCGTGAAACCGACTTTTACGCAAGTACGGAGTAATATCTTAGGTGCCTACCTGGGTACCTAAGATACCTAATGTATGTAGCTCTGCTTGTTGTCATCTTTATTACTGAAAATAACGGTATTGTATTATGAATCCAAGGTGCCTGAATAGGGCGGCCTCACCTTAGTCCCGATCAGGAAAAGCGCTTCTTGGCGGTATTTTCGCGACATTCTAGATTGGGGCGCGTCGCCTACAAAGTTGTCCCGCAAGACAGAACTGCCTCACCAAACACAGGGCAGATTCGAGTCTCCTCTAGCCGGAGAATACAAATGAACGAACTTTAGAGCTTGTAGGGCGCAGCCTCATCAGCAAATGGGAGTCGAAGGGCAATTGGAACCATGCTCAACCTCTATACAGAAAGCGCCTTCGAGGTGATTCCTGCGACATCCACCTCCACTGCTGAATTCGAGATCCCGAGAAAGAATGGATCCTTCGATCAATCGCGAAGCCCTTCCAAGCGCCAGCCCCGACGCAAAGAGTTCCCTCTGGATGAGGAGACATTCATCACCCAAAATTTAGCCTCCGAAAGCTCCATCTACTTCAGGCAATCGAAAACCTATCCCAGAACATTCTACTGGAGCGTCCTGAACGACGGAAGGACGTTGCATGTACAATGTGCCGATCTGGCGAGAAGCGAAAGCGATACAAAGGAAGCGTACTTTGTACTCCGCTTCGGTTTTCAAGATCCAATTGTTCACCGAGGTGTCACATTTGCTGACCTTGAGAATGGGGACGATCTGCACGCATTCGTCTGTACGAACAAAAACGAAATATTCAACCTACAAATCCCTCCGACCGCGTTTCGGGATCCCTCAATCTTAACGAGTACGAGTATCCAATCTTGGTGTAAACCACTGGACAGCTCGTCCCTGAAATTGCACACGGCGCATTATCTGTACGCATCCACACCCCTTGAGGTGTTCATATCCTTCACAAATGGAAAACTTCAGAGATTAAAGAGGAGGTCAGGCGACGACACTTGGGTTGAGGACAATTATGATGACCGCTCATGGGGCGCTTCAATACGAGGCATGGTTTCCTGGCGCGGACCTCAAACAATTCAACACGAATCCGGCCACCTCGATCTTCGCACTGCCCAGTCAATGGTCGCATCCTCTGATGGAATTCACCTTTTCACCGTGTGCCTCAACCACACTCTCCGAGTCTGGCATCTACCTTCAGGGACACTAGTCGCATCAAAAGATCTCCTCGACAAGAAAAGAGATCCAAATGATCGAACACATCTGAACCCGAAAGAAGACGCCCACTTGCAAGTGTTTAAGTTGCCGCTACAGAGATATCCCGTGCTACTCACCCATAGCCCTGAAGATGGTGGCCAATTCAAATTCTGGGATATCAAAGGGAGCTTGACGGATACCATCGCCCTGGAGGACAAATTCCCAGGTGTCAAATTATCCGCCCCTGATCCAGATCCTTCTGGTAATACCGTCTGGACTTTGATAGGGTTCAAGCTTGAGCCGGGCAATGACGTTCAGCCAAGTCGACTCTGGGTCTTGTGGCGAAACCACAATTATCACCAACTTTACAACTGCCAATTCGAATACGCCAATATTGCAACCTCCTGGAGAGCGAACTGGGTGAAATGTGCCACGACCGCATCGCAGAAACGACTTGCGCCGGATTTCGTACGATCAGATCATCAGGATCCTGTATCCAAATGGCTTGACTTCTTACTCTCACCGGGTCTGTACTCGGAAGCAGTTTTGCGGACGGCATTGTCAATGTATGAGGATGCCACTCACAAAACCACAACCAACTCACAGGTGGATTTATCTCTGAGGCAACGGCTGTGCACTGTTGTAGCCGCTAAGGTACCCCTGCGCAAGTATGGCGATTCTGACCTGGACTTGGATCGATTTAATACAGATACGGATACGCAGTGGCGCAACTTCCATCGAATTGTTGAGAAAGTCAATGATACAAGAATCGCGCCTCTATCGTTGGTATATGATTCTTTCAGCGAGATGGTCTGGATACCCATGTCTGGCAAACTTTGCGCCATCAGGGAGTGTAGCAAACTCGAACTACTTCAACAGAATGAGATTGAAGATATGGGAGACCTTGAGGAGGTATGTGCTAAAATCTGGCCTCACCGCAAGGTTAGCTCGGATGATGGGGACACCTTCAGTGATCTTGCAACCCTCGTTTCAGCTGCAAGAACATTCCGAGAATCGTTTCCCCCCGAATTATCCAACAACTTCGTCTCGGCGATCCATGAAGACATCTCAACAACTCCTCAATATGTTGTTCCAACCCGAATTGTCGACATCTCTGATAACCTTGGTCTCTCCGAGGCTATTTCTGATGATGTTTTCAACCAGCTCGAGGCAAATCTTGAATCATTTGGCGGTTGCACTGGCATTAATAATGAGCTGTTCCTCGCCATCACTGACCTTCTCCCTAGCAAAACAAATACTGTTAAGAGTGCCCTCCGAACCACATTATTCGGCAATCTCTTAATGTCATGTGGTATTGTCGATCAATTTGAGGCTGTGCAGGAACTGCTCCTTGATCTTCTTGCACTAGCAGTGTTTGTTGAGGGCGAGTTTAATCAGGAAGATGCGAAGATACCATCATTCGACGCATCTGAGCTCTTCGATCACATCACTCCGTTACTCAAGGTCTATGAGAGAAATCTTTGGCTTACAAGACACTCTCGTCGCGTGCCAATGGAATTCCTGGGCACAGCGGGCCATCCAAATACTGCCCGTCGACAACCAAATATTCAGGAACAGCACACCCGAATCATCAGTATCTTTGAGGACACACTGGGGAAGGCAGTACGACCACAGCCAACAGTTGAGCGACCGCAACTATTCCTGATTACGGAACAACTAGCGGAGATCCAAAGTTGGGCTGCAGGAGAAGACAGCATCACTGCGGAGGATGGTGCTGTTTATCTTCAGTGTGATCTACTCAAACAAGAAGAGTTTGAACTTGCGGCCGACTTCTTACTGTTCCAACCATCAACTTCCTGGTCAAGTTATGTCAAAGGTCGCCTGGGTGTTGGGCTTGGGCAGTATGACATGGCTGCGAACTATTTCCGCAAAGCTTCCTATGGTCTGTCTAATGGTAAAGCTGTGGGAAATCTTGTAGAGCTTTCAGCGGGTCTTCTATCGATGGTAGAAGCTGGGTCTTTCTACAATGGGCTCCCACTCTACTTGCATCATATCACCACTTTATTTGAGTCGGTGAAAGCATACAATGAAACTAGTCAATTCGGTCACCTCACCTTAGAAGCCCTTCAGGCAGGCCAGAAGGAACCGATACCAAATTTCCGCACCGAAGTTCTGTCACGGCTGGTTAATTCAGAATTGAAACTTTCACGGTACCGAGAGGCTTACGATGCATTGGTGCAATTGTCTGACCCCGCCTTACAACGGTCCTATGTTGCAGCATTGATTGATGCTGTTCTAGGTAGCCCGGCATCTGTGAACGGCCCAAAGAGTGCCGTGCAGCTTCTACAGTCCTTGCCATGGGCAATGTACCCCGACCTAGCCCGGCAGCTTGACCAACATCTTGTCACTCTTGCAAAGAAGCAGACTGTAACCAGTACCAAGGTCTCAGACTGGTCCTCCACCAGTGGTAGCATCGATTATCTCAACATCATCCACGGAATTCGGGTGTCGCATAAGGATTATCGCGGAGCAGTCACCGTGCTCTTCGACCGTCTCCGATTTGTTCGGCGATCGGCTCGAGCTCGCCATGACCCACAGGCGACGGCACTGCGACAAGTCCTACTGGCCCTCATCAACGCGATGGCCTGTGTAGCACCCGAGGATGCCTATATCTTGGTCGACGCAGACGACAAGGATCAACTGAAAGCCAACCAAGCGCACGACAACGACACCGCAATGACCGGCGCGAATAACGACGAGAGCGATCGGGTACCGCCCACGAAGCACCGGCGTATCATCGTCACGCTCGAAGACCTGCGCAAGGAATACCAGCAGGTCCTTGACAAATGCAGCCGGATCGAGCGCGGCGATTTTGATTTCGACGTCGATGGCGAGAGTGATGAAGATGACGACGATGTCACCGCTGTAGACCAGTCAAGACTGAACTTCTCATCGCGCAACGGTGATAGCATGGTTTTCTGATCCGGTGTAAGACTGCCGGGTGCGAGGAGAGTTTGCCAATCAAGCGTCCAACCGATGAACATTATGAGGGAATTTCGTGCCCGACGCAGCTGCTTCGTGGGGAAAACGTCAAGCAAACTAAGCATGTGGAATGGGAGATTGAGTGTGGTCGATTGCCAAGACGGCATCATCACAGACTTGATGCTCTTAACTAGGTGTAACAAAAGCGCCTTTCGATGGCAGGGAACATTTTGAGGGATAGTGATAGCGATGGAGTCTACAAAGCTAGCAGGTCCTGTTCCAAACCAGGATGGAAATGAACGGGGAAATCACGGGTCAGATACCATAGATAAACCATTGAGCAGGGTCTTGAAGCTGGAACTTGTTTCTACATTACGCCCAGTAGTAGTTAGAAGATAATGATCCAGAGTCTTCAGCTTCGTAATATGCTTTGATCGCCTTCATATAATGTGCCACTGTGTATATGACTCATGAGTTTTGTTACATGCGTACGCTGTTGCTAGTAGCTTGCGCAAGTGGTAGAGTAGTATGTGGCCGATTTTGAAAAATAGAAAAAGAGAAGAATGTGTGTGCGTCAGAGCAATAGAAAATACGAAACACGCACCCTGTGCATAGGAACAAAAGTGCCAGAGCACCCCTTTTTGATATAAGGAATATATTTTAAAAATTTGCTGTGCTGATCTTTTGATTAGAAGCCATTGAGAACGGAGGCTACATACCGAAAAATTAGCCCGCAGCCAACCAGCCAACAAATTGAAGCGTTGAATCTGGTCGGTCGGGGAGACCACCGTGTAGTCTTGCTCCAAATACAGCACGGAGTAAAATGTCAAAGCTGAGTCTATCCTGAGTTCAAGCCAGCAACAGCTTCGAGGTGAGGATGAGTTGGGGCGAGAAGCCGCAAGCAGACTGACCTGGTGATGCTACTGTGCTGGTGGAGGGGAACAGCCACAAATCAATCCTCCTCAATCTCACCCTCCTCGCTTCCCGAGTGAACGCCGCTCGGCTCAGGAAGGGGTTCTTTCTTAGCGGGTTCAGGGGTTTTGCTCTTACGTTTGTCCCGTGAACTCTCCCGCCTCTCCCTTCGATAGCGCTTTGTACTTCTCCGACCACTTTCAACACTTTCGGCATCGCTGCCTTCGCCACGTCGTTTTCTCCGCTCGCTACCAGCCACGCTGCGTGACTCTTCGCCGTAGTTTAATTCATCACGGCTGCCCCGAGGATCGGCCCGTGTGCGGTAGAGCCGTTCTCGTTCCTCTTCTCGTTCTCGGCGTTCACGGTCGTAGGCACTGAGGTGTCTTGACGGTGGTGACCGATCTCGATCTAGTCTACCATGTCGGTCATCTCTTTCTCGCCGTTCACGATCTCGATAGGAAGCTGGAGGAGGGCTCAAACCAAGTGAACTCGTCTTGCGATATTGCTTTTCACGCGCAGCCATGGCTTTGCGACGATCAGCTTCATATGCATCAACCTCGGGACTCTTCGAGACACGACCATGACGTGTTTCCGCACGATGGCCATTGCGATATTCTCTGTCGTCATTGCGGCGGGCGTGTCGTCTTTCGCGATCCTTTTCTCCATCTTCCTCCTTCTCCTTCAGTCTCTTGATGACTTTGTCAAATGCAGATTTCCGTGATTCTTCAGATTCAACAGCAAGATACTCATCCAGTCTTTCGACACGTGGTTTGATTACCTCCCAGGTGTCATCCATTCGGACCGGGGGTTCGAGATGTTTGATTCTGGATCGCAAGGAGTCTATTGCGCGGCGCTGATGTCGATCTGCAGCATGTTTCTCATCCTCCGTTCTCCGAAGAACTTTATCATGGAGGCGTTGGAAGATAAGCTGAAGGGTATCACGGTCGATATTGGCTGTCCGTCGATCAGTCAGCATGACATCAAAGAACTCGTCGAAGGAAGTTCGCGTTGTAATTTCATAACGTTTGTCCTATGGAAGAGCATGTCAGTATGTTGGAAGCAGGAAAGAGCAGGCAACTTTACCTCAAGCGCATCATAAACATCGTTTCGCCGCCCTCTTAGGGCACGCTCCTCTTCCTCCACAGTATCCCAGAACAGATCGAGTGGTGTTGACCCAGCTTGACCCAGCATAGCAACATACCTAGGGTCATTTTCAATCTCGGGCAAGATGGATACCCATTTAGTGCCGGCCTTAATTTTTCGTTGACTGCGTAATGATTGCAACAACTCGATGAAATTATCACGGGCTTGACGCTCACGTCTGGCTCTGTTTGATTTCTGCTGTTGGCGTGCATCATTGAAAGATCTCTCTAGTGCTTTGATATGGTTTTCAAAAGCCGTCAGAACATCTGACTTACTCAGAAGCTTGAATCTCTCATCACTTTGAATCCTCTCATTGGACTGAATAATATCCTGCGCTTGAGACCACCTGGTATAGGGTTCGAGCTCAAGGGCTTTCAAGATCGCGACAAGGTCGTCCAAGGCAGACTTGCGTGTCGCGGCTTCCTGTTCAATATTTTGTTTCTTGAGCTCAATTATGTACTCTTCGAACAACTGCTTACGCTCATCTTCTTTGTCGGTAGATCTGAAGACGGTCTCACCCTCGATGATCGGTCTGATAGTTTTCCATCGGCTGTAATATTTGATCTCAGGATGGGTTCTCAACATGTTACCGAAATCTGCGCGTAGCTTAGCCAGTCTTTCTTTGGCCTTTTCTCGTTCTTGTTGGCGAACCTCTACCGCATACTTTTCGAAAGCCGATTTTCGATCTTTGGGATCCTTCAAAGCCCTATACTGCGGATCTTTGATAGTTGCACGCATGGCTTGCTCCCATGACCAGTCTGGCTGCACATTAGACCTGCGGAGTAACTTCATAAAGGCGGCCTCAGCTTCTTCAAAACTCGAGTAGTCAGGTACTACTTCTTTCGTGAGTGCGGGCAGGGCAATTCCATTTGTACCAGCATTGTCGCGGGATCTTGATTCGAATGAATTGTGGTCGGTCAGGTCTCGAGAGGCATAGGCAGAAAGAGCAGTTGAGCCTCCAGCCACGAAGGAAGGAGCTTGTTGCACAGGCTTGGGGGGCAGCTGCACTGAGTCAAGTGCTTCTCGATATTGCGATGGCATCTCCCAAACCGTCTGTTTCGTCTCGGAGTTGGAGTAGTATTTTCGACCTTCTGGGGTCGAATATTCCTTCCATGGTTGGGCAGCAAGTGCCTTTTCGAGAGGAGTCAAGAGGTCGGAAGGTTTTGTCCATGAGGTTTCCTTGGTGATGGAATTGTAATAATAGGTACGCCCATCGGGTGCGCGTGCCTCCAGCCATTGTGCTGGTGTCGGGGGAAGTCCGTTCATGGTATTGTGGTTTGGGGACAATTATACATGAGAATGCAAATCGAGAAGGACTGATCGAGAAACGGCGCGTCTACCACCGAACTGGAACCATACTACCCCCGTTGGTGAATGATCGAAGGGAGCAAGGGAGAATGCGACTTGCAGCGTTGGAAAGCCTCAAAAGAGACTTAGAAAACGAATTACGAGTACCTGGAATTCGGAGTCGGATTATCTAGATACCGAGACTAGCGCCTTGGCATCGCATTAGATGTTGGAATAGGAGTGAGCCGATCTGGAACTTGAACATACGAACTTGCTAATATCAGATATTCGTCTCTAGCAGATGATGTAGATAGTAGTCGATGGTCGAATGCAAATTGACAATGCGGTGGTATCCATGAAATGAGTCAACAACTAATCGAGCCTCAGAATCGTCACGATGGAGGCGGAATATTTCAAGGCAGCCGTCCTTGATGCGATTATCCCAGAGAATACCACGGCGGACCTTGCGGAATTATTGCAAGACGATGAAGATGTCAATGATGACACTTCAAATCGACTCCTCCCCATCAAGGAGAGAGACTTTCTCCTCTTTGGTATGACGAATTTCCAGCTCACTGAATTTTGTCTCTTACTTATCTTTAGATCAGATGAAAAGTTAAGGGCGCTGGCTGTGTTGCAGCTCCCATATTGTGATGAAGACACATTGAAGGAACACCTGTCGCGCTTGAATCTCAAAGTGGATGTATGGGCTTTCGATGACTCTCCAAGTACAGATCCAAATACACCTCTGCCCTCACCTGCCAGAGAACTCGTAACGTCAGTTGATGGGATCCAGAAGTCAGAACCGATCGTGCTTGCCAGCCAATCACCAGATCTTGGTCAGATCTTAACCCTCGTATGGGCAGTCGAGCTGCTTCTGGCTAGGCCAAGAGCTCGAGTACCTCATCCTGTGGTGGTGCTCAATCCATCAGCCACCGTGAGCTCTGCTTTTCACGAAGATGAGGACCAAAACCAAGATCTCTCGCCAGGTCAGCTATTGGAGACCAATGTTCTCGAACCGATGCGATTTATTCCAGGGTTACAGAATAATGCCCCATATCTTGCAGCCTCACGTCTCCAACGAGTATTGCCAATGCCAACATCACAGCGACACCGGATCCACATTAACCATGTCCCTCCTCGACGGCACAAAGCCGTTCCGGCGACGATAGCGCGCGTACGATACAACAAGTTTAATACAAACTCCCCTTCGCCTGCCAACATTGGCCTACTCGATATGGAGATTATCCCATTTGTGCAAATTAATGCGAGTGTGGTAGACGTCGATCTTTCGCTGAAAAATGGGGAAGTCGAATCTCTAATGCCGGATTTCCTACCAATGAAGTGCCAGTCTGGAGACTGCGTGACCTTCATATACAAACTGCATCAGTCTTTGAATGTTCCTCCCGTTCCAGCACTGGGGTCGATGAATCAAAATATTGATGTTCTCACCATTAAGATCCTGCTCCATGTTCAACTATCAAGTATATGCCGCCCTGTTGTCATGATGGAGTGGACTACACATGTCGATTTCACACAAGCCCTGAATCCTTCATATGGCCCACCTTCGCAACCGATCCAGCGACCAAATCGTCCAACCAGTCTACCCGTTTCTAACGGCAATGGATCGTTGGCACCTGTGGTCTCCATCTCAACCAGCCTACAACCAGTATACGATCCGGTTGCACGAAGCGGGCTTTCCATATCGTTCAGCGCATTAGATGAGCCTGTTGAGATGGGGAAACCATTCACTTGGAAAGTTTTGGTCGTAAATCAGTCGCCTAAAGTCGCTCGAATCACCATCATTCCCCTCCCTCGGATTCAAAAGCAAACAAGCCAGGCACAAACTTTAGCCAGACGACATGCGCCGAAATCATCCACAGCGTCCTTCCACCCTAGTGAGCGCCGACACACGAAGAATGGCGAAGATATTGATGTGGGGCAAGCGATTGTAGATGAGAATGTATTGTATGCTATGCAGCATTCTGGTGCTGTGCCACCCGAGGCAGACATACTTGCACTGACGGCAGAATTGAGGATCGGGCCATTGGCACCGGAACAGTGCCATGAGAGTGAAATCCAGATGATTGCATTTCAGGTCGGGACACTACAGGTGGACGTCATGCGAGTTGTTGATCTCGTCAAGGAAGGGGAAGACGGGTTTGCCGCGCTAGGGGTGGTGGCCGACATCCGGGATCTTCCAGATGTCGTGGTGGTGCACTCAGCCAATGGTAGAGGATGATGATATATTGTATGTTCCATGTATAGAAGCCTCCCTTCATCTACCAGTGGCTGGTCATGTGAATATTTGGCCTGTACAGAAATAACAATTTGCTCCAGCCACCAACAGCTCAGCTCAGGCATCGCCATTATGAGACCCCTCTGTGTTCAACACATGTTCTTTTGAGAGCGCCCTTGGGAGTACACCTACATGTTAAGCGAAAGCAGCGCTGAACATGTGGTTTTGGTGCTCAAAGATGGTTGGTGAAGGTACAATTATGCGGCTAGCAATCTCATTCAGATGGTATCCTCTACCCAAATCCGCGCTCCTAGTCTCCGCGATCCCCGACAAACCTCATTCACGCACAATGCGCCCTCTACTTAGACGAGCCATTGATAGGCATTGATCTAAGCGAAAACCATTGCCCGTCTTGGGGTTCCTTGATCGCCCGGTGTCATCGCATTTTACGCACTGGTACCCAGCATTTTCCAAGAGCGGGCTGTGCTGTGGGGTTTTGGCAGCATTAAACAAGGGCGTGGATACTAACCACTTCAAGTTACAACCGAGAAAAGGGCACCAAAGGCTTCTCAACCAGTCAAATGCTTGTTGCCTGTGTCTGCCTTGCCCGCCAATCGATCTTCAACCAACTGGGACATTCCATCGTATCGATACCAGCCATTTTATGATGCGTTCCGAATACGTGGACAGGGATCGGTCGCAGTGGCGTTTCACTCCGGCATACATTTATAGATTTTGATGTTGTAGGGATGCAGTATAAAAAGAAGCTCGAAGTACCTGAACCTCAGGAAATGGCATCACAAAGAACAAATTCAATATATCGCTATACAAAACTCTAGACGAGCCACAGTATCATATAACAACTCCTTACGATCGTCCACCAAATCTCTGACAATGAGCACCAAGGCACTCGAATACAAGAACGAAATGTCCGAGAAAGCTTTTGAAGTCGACGTCAAGTCATGCGCAGATTCAGTCTTTTCAGACAATTCAACCACTAGCACTCTGCTAGAGGATACATCCTTCAAAGCAGGCACAACACTCCACATAGGAGCCCGCGGAATTGGCGTCTGGCGCTTCCCACTACCATCATCGGAGCTTGAGATCCCGATCTATCGCAATGACGGCACTCTTGCATACACCTCGACGCGGGAGAAGAGATCTTCAGGCAATTGCGTCCTCAACCATCCCAAGATTGGAGATCTAGTCAGCACATCATACTTTTGGGGCCCGAGTCGTGAACCTGTCCTGAAAATGCTGCAAGCGCCTGGCGGTCCCGATGACGAAATCAACGCAATCAAGATCAAGGGCAAATGGGTGTCGAGATCCACAGCCTTCACTTTGGGTGATGGTAGAGCCTTCGAGTGGGGTTATGCACACACCAAAGACAGCCAAGGAAAAAGAGTGAACCTTGTCGTTCTGCGACAACAGGGACAGTCTGAAGTAAAGACAAAGGGCAGCAAAGGAGGCAAAATCCTAGCACAATTGGTCCGTGGGGAGGAGACTCGTGTTGAAGGCACAAAGCGCTGCACTGCTGGAAATGGAGGACAGCTCATGCTGGATCAGGATGCTGCAAGCTCTCTTGACGAAGCCGTTATCGTTGCGACATGCTTGATGATGTTGAAGAAGGAGATTGACAGGAGACGATTTGTCCAGATAATGGTTTTTACTGCCGCTGTTAGTGGGGCCTCTTAGATTGTCCTTGTGGAATATTTCAATTGGCTTTGATTAATTTTAACTGGTTCAGCAGCGAGTATAAATTTGATGATGCTGGTTTTAACCTTCCTTCTGTAACTGGTCAGTTCGCGATAGCTTTCTGCGATTAACGTCCTCACAAGTCCCACTGGACTGGGTATGGTCCGATAACAACAAGTTGTCAACGTGAACAAAGTTATTCATTCTTCCCAGAATGTGTCACTCACAAACCTATTCTGGTGAGCCGGTTGGCTCGGATTTCTTCAATCATGATTTTGCCCAACCTGCGGTTGACTCCCAGAGACTACTTAATGCTCTGCAAAATGCTGAGATCTACCGGTGGGGAAATCGCTTGGCCCAATCTAAATCTCGCAGTAGGGGCTCAAAGCAGAGTTTGGTCACCCATTAACTCTACCAAATACTTTTCCAGACAATTTGGCATATGGTCATGTAGGAATTTGTGTTATAGGAGATATCGGACATATCAGGAGCGAAAATGAGATCAATCGACCCTCCGCAGAACGGCGCCGTCAACGGCGCCGTGGAAAAAGCCGACGTCGAAGTCCGATGTTCGCACAATGATGAGCGATGTCCTAGAGAGCTTTCCTTGCGAGTAATTGCACAGCGATATTATCGCAGAGTACGGATTTTGTTTAACTACAAATGTCAATATGATCCCAGTCCTTACATCAGCACTATGTGAAGGTGAAGTTGCCTAAGGTACACAACAGCAACTGATAAACAGCCACGCCTCACGTTAATCCTGGTATCCTTCGAAAATGGTTGCCCCAGACATCAAGAAAGATGCTAAACAAGCCTTCGACGTGCTAAGGTCTGGAGGAATAGTCATAATCCCTGCGAAGATGGGATATGCAATCGGATGCTCCAGTACTTCAGCCTTGGAGAAAGTCTTCACAACCAAACGACGTGGAGCACATAAGCGCCATGCGATGGGGGGAAGCTACACACTGCACAAAGAACTCCATGTAATGGAGCCTGAACACGCAGAAATTGTTCGTTGTCTAGTTCAGGACTTCGACCTTCCACTAGCCGTCATCGCGAAATACAACCCCGATCATCCAATTATGAAAAATGTAGATAATACTACTTTGGATGCCCTCACCGTTGATGGGACTCTGGCAATGTTGATCAATGGGGGAGCACTCCAAGACGAGCTCACAAGGCTAATGATGGAGGCAAATCTCCCTCTGCTGGGCAGTTCTGCCAACCTCTCTGGGACAGGTACGGCACTTTCCCATAGGATCCCCTTGAATTGTGTTAGAAACTAATGCCTGATCTTAAGGAACAAAATATGTTGCAGAAGACATCAATCAAGAGATTCTTGATATCGCCGACCTCGTAATCAACTATGGGGTAGTGAAATATGGCTTCCATGGAAGAAGCTCAACGATGATTGACTTTAGCGGGCCAAAGCCAGAGATCGTCCGCATCGGTGTCTGTTATGATGTGATAAAGGACCATTTGCAGCGCTTTTGGGGAATTGAGGTTCCCTCAGACCCAGGGAAGTCGTCTCTGCCATCAGGCCATCTTAAGATGCTCCCGCCTCTAGAGTCATTGGAGAAGTTGGTGGCCGCGCGCGGATGATTGTTTCTGGTTCGTTACCCACCGTTAGGAGCCCTAATATCGAGGCTTTCAAATTCCTGAGAACTCTCATACCTTATTCTCCAGACCATCAATTTCACACCCCAATAACATTTCATTTCCGACCTAAAAACTTGTCGAGCTCATGGCGTGAACAGAGCTCATGTTGTATTTCAGGGGCACTCAGCCTGACGCAACTTATCTTGGAGCCCAAGTCGAAGGAAAAAGGCCTGGGTCAATTGGGAGCCAAAGGAGTTATTTCATGTTTCAGTCAATCAACGATTATCAGATCATTAGCATACTGTATGATGCATATAATTCGTGCTCCCTCCGAATACTCGTAAATGAAAATTTAGGCTTCCCATTTTCCTGCTTCCCGCGGATCTCGGTCTTCCCCAGATATTCCACCGCGGCACAATAAGTTGCTTTGGATTGGACAATGTTTGACCCACTAAGTAATAGCCTGACTATCCTCACTTCCGAACACGGCCCGTAGACGGAGACCATCATATTAAATCTAACGATCAACTCAGGTTCAGCAACCATGTTCCATAGCTCAGATTTTCAATAATCCTTCCGTTCAAAGAGCAGAACAGCTACGGCAACAACCAATGGATGACGTGCAAGTAAATGTATCGTTCAGAACAATTGAGATGGCTGGAAGGGGAGAGAAGATGCAGTTTGAAATCGAGCAAGGGCCTGCAAGGCCAGCATCGATACCGCCGACACCGGCTAAGCGTCGTGCGTCTACGGAATATAGGCAAGGAAAGGTCTGAGTTGCCTTGTCCCAAGCCCAATACCTTGAAAGGCTGTTTTTCATTCGGTCAGACTAACTCTAGCCCAGATCCGCTGTGAATCGGACAGCTTGCCCTGCACACATGCGATCTGCAGACCCTCTGCAGGCGTGAAGCGCTGCACTCTCGAAGCAATTGACGGCAGCAGGCGTAGCGTCTTGTTAAGCACCGCGTTCAAATGAGGCAGGTTATTCAGCTACTATGTCTCATAACGCGCTTCACCCTGCAATAGGGCATCTAATTCTTCTCGCAGCTTCTTCATATGGATAGCGAACTTCGCGAGATAGTAGAACAGTGCGGCCAGCGACGACACCGTGGTGTCCGAACCTGCGACGACGATTCTACCACAATCTCCGCACAGGGTATTGGCCATTGCTTTCGTCTTGACAGGTTCCTTTTCATAGCTCTCCAGAATATAGAAAAAGACATCTCGCCGCTCCATTTTCATCTTGCGACGGTTTTCCACCAGGCTGGTCGAGTAGTCTTGGAACTCCTGGCCTGCGGAGCTCGGGATTCTCTCGATGATCTGCATCAGCCAGGGGACAGAGTACAGCATACCGATGAGAGACATTAGTTGATGGAAGACTGTCATGTACATGCTATCCTGCCCTGATTCAAGCCGACCGAAGCTTTTGCCGAAAGCCAGCTCGCCCATGACGTCGAAGCTGAAGTAGTTGAGCCATTTGGCCATATCAAGTGGAGATTCAAGATGCCTGTCGATCACTTTTACGAGCTTTAGGGCATAGTTTGCTGCACGAAGCTCGTAATCACGCAGCGCTATAGTGCTTGTAAGTCAAGGAAATATAAGCGGGCCTCTAATGAAGACTCAGCAGTTGCAGTAAATGCTCGATCCAAGTCCTTGCGAGTCATAAAGATAGTTTCTCGTGATTGAGTCATTTCGTAGAAAGAACCCCTCGTGCAGACAGTGTTTGGCGCATATATTGCCCTGATGGCCTCAGGATGTGGGATAGAGAGCGATTGTGGGCCTTTCGAACTCAGCCGGTTTCTCGCAAATAGATGGGGGATTTACTTGCCAACACGCACGAAATCTCCATACTTCAGATGCAGCCTTTGAGTCTCTTCAAAACGCTGCCATCTCCTCCGCGTCATATGTAGCATGTAAAATCCCGAAAGGCGACCCCAGAAAGGACTAGGAAATCGAGTCAGCCGATGGAAGAATACGGGGTGGATGGCTATGCTTCCGAATACCCTAAGAAGATGAGCAACAGCAATCCCGAGTGTTTCGACCCCGAGTACAACAAATGAATGAAAGGTCACACTACCATCTTTGATATGACCTAATAGACTTCGCAGAAGAACTAGTAAAAGGAGGTCAACGTAGGGGTAGCATAGTGGCATCAGGGATGTATCCCACCCCCCGCGTCGAAACAGGGTGAGATGAGCAGCAACTCTCAAGAGGAATGAAACTGCCTCTGGTCGCACAAGCATTGAAACCTGCAGATGACGGTCGAGGATTTCTACCATGATTAAATATCACTTGGTGTTGTTCTCAGGTGGAATCGAATACTAATGAGAGAGGCTGCTCACTGCTTAGGGGCGGTGCGTTATATTCATAAACTACGACGGCGTGGACACATGCACATTGAGTAGCGCAAATCGGACTCCTCTAATGTCAGTTCCAGATCTTGACTTGAGGAAGCATACGCGGCATTTTGTTGACTAGCCCGGATAGACATGACTCGGCCACACGACCGCTCACTGTGTTGCTCTAATTGGCTGGGTACCTTCGTGTCCACTCACGGCGTAGCTGTAATTGGCGGCCAGGCCACTGCTAGGTATAAGTAGGGCAGCCCCACGATTCGATGGAGTAGACAATTCTAGTCCGCGGCTGGTTCACCCACGAGGGCCAAAATAGCAAATGGTAAATCGGGAGAACAGGATTGATGAAATATGACTTTCTCTATGAAGGCCACCTGAAACAGTCAGTGGCTTGAATGGATCACCGATCATTTGTATGTGCAATTTACAAGAAAACGCCCCATGTCCATGAAGATGCCCTGACAACGCCAACGAAATTCCTTCATAAAAACTATCCACGAGTGTACTGCTCTCATGCAGGTAGCTCATAGGAAATGCTCTGGTGTCCGGGTCTTTGCAATCCCCCATCTTGCGCGGGTCTTGTGGGCGTTCTGGGCGTTCTGGGCGACTGGGGGAAGAGGTGATCGCCTTCAACTTCAGCACTTTGTGGTCTAGGGGACCAGCCGTAGGCATAGATAGGTGATCGCGTGGTACTTTCATCCGCAGCCCGTTCAGATTTGTGGCCAGACCAGGATGGGCTTCGCATGTCAGGATCAGCTGGGCTGGGACGTGCATCTTCGGGCGGGATCGGTGTTTGCATCTCCCCTTGTCTGCGTTTCAAACATTTCCGAGACAGCAAGGCTAGTAAGACTACCATTATGACCGCACCTAGCACACCAAACACCAAGCCTATTATCGCATCCTTCCCTAACCCGTGTGACGAGGATGGCTCTTGTGAGCTTTGTTCGGTCGCATTTGAGGTGGGAAAGAGAGACGAGGTTGGAGTTGAAGTCCTGCTCGTCGAAGGCGATCCTTTGGTCGAGGTGCTAGCCCGGGGGACTGTGATCACAGAGATACTTGATGGTGTTGGATCAGCGGAATGTGCAACAGAGGAGGCTACATCGTTCTCCCAAGTAACGGTTTCACCATGAGAGGCAGGTAAGGACATGATATTTTGGAGTGTGGCGAAGTCAGTAAAGGCGACGGTTCTCGAAGTCTTAGGACAAGTACAGGCGGCAGGGCTGCTGACAGTCATCCCTTCATCTTTACAGGCGATCCACTCGTTTCTATCGTCGTTGTACGTCGGTTGACAAAGGACTAGCCCAGCCCAGGTCTGATCTGAACACTGAATTAGCGCCGTATTAGAAATGATTGTGTATCAGTCGTACTTTGAAATGGGTTCTTGTCAGGACATGCCGCATCTTGATAATCAGGGTCGGTGCAGCCAGCGAGATAAGTGACGCCATATTGACCATTGTAACATGACAGCGAAGACAAGCACATGTCGAGGCTCTCGCAGCATGTTTTGTGGCCTAGTGCGCTATTACCGCAAGGTATGTATCTTGCAGACAGTCTGCCACCTTCTCTGTAGTAGCATGTGCCATTAGAGATGTCCGGATCGAAGTCGGCCATCGCGCCGGTGAGCGATAAGAGGCAGAGAGCAAGAGGCGTGATTGTAAAATGCACCTTAGACCATTCAGGCATATTCTAAAACAAGAGATTGAGAGAATTTGGCCTAGGAATGCGGATGCGGATGAAAAGTGATGAAGATTGATTGTGAAAGAGACGTGAATGATTGACTGAAGACAGATCTTGTGCGGGAAGAGCAGGATGAAAGTTAACCGAAGTGAAGGTGAAGTTCTGTTGAGATTCACCTCCTGCGTTCTGGTGTTCTGCTGCTCATGACTGCCTCGTTTGTTTCTCGAGGATAATTTGGCAAGAACCGTGTCAAACTTGAAGCTGCAGCTTCCCGACTTGACGCAGGCAGTTGAGGCTTCTTGTGTCGCACAGCCTCAGTCATAGCATGGCCATTGTGTCAGGTGTCCAGTCTGTGTGGTGGGCAGGACGGCGATATGGGTATCTAGTATCAGGACATGGACAAGGGTCACCGCACTGATAGGAAATCTCAAGGGTTACCGTCTAGCCCATCTCGAACTCATCTCGGAACCTTGCTTCCTTCCCATTTTCTCCTCGACTCCAGCAGGTCTCTTTGCCCATAAACTTCTCCAACTACTGTAATGACCATGTCGAGAGCAACAGCTATCAACCTGCCCCGGTCTGTGGCCTTCTGAAAACCCCCTTCGCCAACGCCAGCTTTTCCATCCTCCCCGGCCGACCCGACGCCTCCTTCATCCATTGCTGACATTCTCTGGCTTTGGGAGTCCTCATTTTGGCTATCGCCATCATCAGATTCATCGTCCACCGAGTCCGTATGGCCGTTTGAGGGTTGCTGATTCGGGTCTATAGCGTCTCTGTTTTGAATATAGATCGCTCTCTGGGCAAGCAGCCGGAGTTCACTAACCTCCTCACTCGATAGCTCCCCACGATCTCTGCATTTGCCTAGAACCGCCCAAAGCCACGCTCCTACTCGCGACACCGTACTTTTGTCCCTTGAATTGAGTAATGGAATCAGTTTTACTCTCAAGAGCTTGATCAATTCCAGCACCGACTCAGGATCCATGACCGCAATCTGGGCAGGATGGGGATCAAGAGTTTTGACAAGGGCTTGCCATTGATTTCTCGCTTTTCGAGAGTCTGCTGGAAACGATATGAGTTTTGAAGGGGCGAGACATTCTATGGCCGCCAGTGGAGGAGTACATCTCATAGTCGCCTGCACGAGTCTGAATTGTTTGAGAAGGGAGTCGTAGTAGAATTCTTGCGCGTCTGGCAACGTTTCGCCCTCCTCCTGAGATGCGTCTGCAAGAGCTGTATATGTACCGTCATAATAGACACCTCCTCCGTTCTCATGTAAAGAATCATAGCGTGGGTCCAGGCCAACGGTTTGCGTCGACGGTACAGTCAAGATATGGGGGACACTTTTCGCCTCGGACCTGATCTTCTATTAGCTCGAGCCCCAAGAAACAACATCTCTGAAAGAACAATACTCAGCGAAAATCTTCCAGAAGGACGACCGGGGAAGGAAATACTCACCGAACCATTCGCAAATAATCTATTCCATCAGCAGCAGGGCCATAGAAGAGCTCGTCCGTGTCCTTCCCGAGACCAGGGAACGCGCCAGCTTGGCCCGTGGATTCATCGAGCTGTGGCTGTTCTTTCCAATCCTCCTCGTCTGAACTATCCCACTCAGGCGCCTCATAATCCCTGTTGTGCCGTTTGGGAGCAGGTGGAGAATCGGCCTCAGGCGATGAGGTGTTGCGGCGTTTCCGAGACATATTTGGTAGTGAATCGCGTTCAAGTCATCATTGCTGATATATATCTGCCGGCCCCTTTCACTACGGAGGAGGCTAGATTGAATGATAGCACTCCATCAACGAATAACACACCCAGGCAGTCGTCGTAGCGATCGCAGCTGCGTTGAATATTTTGGGACAAAAGTGATGCCGCCCTTGTCCTGACTATATTTTCACGTGACTCGCACGTGCAGGATCCAGTATTTTCTCCAACTCTACGGCCAGCGCAATTTGGTTATGTTCATGTTCAGCTTCGTGCCCCGCACCCGGTTCCTCGGTCTTTTCCGACCAGTGCACTACCCGACCCATGTAGAGGCCCATGGGAATCTCTACTTCTATAAGCAACGATAATACATTCCCCAATCAATATAAACCCATGTAAAACAACACTCGAGACCATAGTTCTGTACCAGAAGCATCCAACTTGGGCACCTTTCATCCACATAATTACATATCTGTACTATATACCAGCAGGCCTCCCTGCCAGGAATCCAAGCAAGAATAACAATGGCCTACAAAGGCGCCACCCCCAGCAGCACCTCCCTCGCCGTAGACCCGCGGATCATCGCCTTCTACGAGCGCTTCTATGCCGTCTCTGACGACTCATCCCTGCACGAGGAATATGCACGCTCGTTCACGCCCACCGCAGACATCATCATGGGCACACGCGCCGCCAAGGGCTACGACGACATCTTAACACTCCGAAAGGCCATCTGGGCGGGCCCGATCGTCTCGCGGAAGCACGTACTCGAGAAGATCTTCCCGTTCAGTGAGAATGAGGTCATGGTCTATGGTAATGTCACGTATGGGTTGAGGAATGGCAAGGAGGTTGTTGTTGATTGGGCGGGTAGGACAGTGTTTGAGGATGCGGGTGGGGACGGATTGAAGATGAAGTTTTATCAGGTTTATTTGGATTCGGCACCCGTGGCGAATGCCGCGAAAGATTAGGTTGGTTGAGGGTGAAAGATGGGAATGGAGGATAACGGATCAACCCATTAGCCCAGGTCTTCTCCATGTTTGTATATGTCAGGCCACGACTGCGCTGCATTAAAAGTGAATTTACAGTTTGCTGTGAACATGAATCAGGTGCTCCCAAGTTCGGATGCAGATTGGTGATCACCAAGGTAACTCGATTTCAGAGAAAAGGCACACCTTGGAAACCGACCTCACAAGAAACACTCCCCTACTTCGTTTGCACATTCATCTAGCATCTAAGGTATCTAACGTACCGCAGACCAGCCCAAATAAAGATCCCACCACAACTCATCTCCTGAATCACATTAGCCACGTCTTTTCCGCCTCCAAATGTATCTGATCCTATTCTAACATCTTCCTTTAAGGCCGCAGTCTTTGAGGATCGCGAGGGAATGGAGTCGCCTGTCTAACATTGTCCAAGCCTAGGAAGAACTGGACAATTCTGTTCAATCCGAGACCGCCTCCAGCGTGAGGTGCACAACCTTGTCTGAACGCATCAACGTAGTCGGAGAAGCCCGGAGAAGCAGGATCGACACCTTTAGCCCTCATCGAGGCCTCTAGTTCTGCCGCGTCGTTGATTCGCTGAGCACCGGACATTATCTCTTCTCCTCGCATGAAGAAATCATACGAATTGGATAGGTTGGGGTCGGTGGGGTGGGGTTTGGTGTAGAACGGCCGGACAACCATTGGGAATTCATCAAGAACGTAGAAATCGGTGTCGTACTTTTCACGAATCAGCTGTCCCAGTCTCTTCTCTTGTGCAGTTGTCAGATCGGTCACAAGGTTGTCCTGCTCTGTGGTATCAACGCCCGCGTCGCGGAGAATTTTGATTCCATCAAAGTACTTGAGCCGTAGGGCTTTGCTGTCCTTGATGCGGAAATCACCAGCTCGTGGGAAGTATTTCTGAATTACGGCAATCTCGTCCTTGTATCGAGAGCTGAGTTCAGTGACAATGAAGACGATCAGTTTCTCGGCGAATTCGAGGACTTCATGGTAATGGCGCTTGAAGACCATTTCAAAATCAAGACCAGTGAACTGCATAGATTATTAGTTACGCAACCCGAACAAACTATTTCGTTGAGGCACTCACTTCTGTCATATGGCGATGGGTGTTGCTGTTCTCAGCTCGGAAAACTGGGCCAATTTCGAATACACTTTTGCAGTCGGCTGCAATTAGCATCTGCTTGTACAATTGAGGGCTTTGCGCCAAGTATGCACTCTTTCCAAAGTAATTGCTGACTTCAAAGACACCAGAGCCGCCCTCGGTGGCTGCGCCGAGGAGTTTTGGGGTGTTGAATTTTCTGGACCCACTGTTCCACATGTATTCAGAGAATAGTTTCTCGACGCCGTTTGAGATTGTAAAGATGGCCTGATTGCATTCAGTCTGTAGATCAATAACCCGGTTGTCAAGCCTGGTCTTAAGTGTGACAATTGGCGTTCCCTCCGCATCGACGCTACCTTCCTCTGCCGCAGCTGGTGGAGGACGCTCAGCATCCTTGACTTGCATTGGTAATACCTCAGAAGCAGATGAGATCAAATATATCTTAGTGACATGCAGTTCCAGGCCACTGATTGTTGCAGACGCGATTGGAGTAGCAGGTTTCTTGACGACACCAGATACTTCGACATAGGAATTGGCATTGATGCTCATAGCCCATTTGATCATTTGCTTTGAGACTGAGCTGTCGTTGGCAGCAAGGACGGCCTGAATCGTCTTGCCTTGCTCTCTTAGCATCAGGAAAGCCAGCTTTGCACTTTGCCCTCTGCTGTTGTGTATCCTCACACTGACAGTGATTTCTTTGTCAATATGTCCCTCGTTCAGGCCCTTCAACTCAGTGTACTCGACGTCGGGGGGCAAAGTCGATCCATAGTTGTCTTTGGCAGTATCTTCAGCCGCTTGGGCCTGTTGAGCCGCTCTCTTCTCTTCATCAGCCTTCTTTGCAGCGGCTTTCTTCGCAGCCTTCTCTGCCTCTTTTTGTGCCTTTTTTAGGGCATTCTTAGAAGGTGCTCCCTCAGCCGCAACCTCGGGATTTTCCTTTGTGTGAGTGGGAAGCGAAGCTTCAGACATGGCGAAATAGTTGAGGAGAGTAGAAAAGTGAAGAAGGTCTGGGACAGGGTTTGTGTGATATAAGAGGGAATTTTTGAATACTTCTGAATGGCTTTGACTCACTTGGAGTCAGGTGAGAGTCGCAGGTGAAAGTGGGCTACAAAAAACGTGAGTGCGGGGTGCTTGTTTTCGCTCCCACTGGTCACTGCCCCTCCCATTTAGTGGCCGCTTGGCTGAGTTCAGGCAGCCTTGCGGGAAGCGCCGCCATGGTGGAGCCTCAAGGGGCAAGGCGAGGCTGCACTTGATCTGAATGGGCAGGACTGTTGACCCTCATCCCAAATGTTCAATGGAATAAAAGCCATTATCTGTGTCAAACTAGCTCTTTCGCTTGAGCATAGATAAATTTAGATCATTCAATCGCACAGTGAAGACTATTTGAAAATCTCCAGTGATTGCTTCATATCGAGGCCGGTTTGTCTTTCCTGTTGTACTTCAAAACCTGCCTCACACCGGTGCTTGCTTAATGGGTATATATCAGTCATTCAATGGTCATTCATCATGCTTGTTTTACGATCTCGTTGCAGTCCCCTGGTGCATTTCGGCCAGCAGCAATCGTTTTGTTGCATCGTCCGCCACCCATCGTTCGATTCTTTCTGCAGTATCCCCTACCATTTTGATGTAGGTCTCATTCATCTTGAACATGGAAGTATGTGCAACCACTTCATCCATTCCTTCCATATAGACTCTAATCCACGTTGGGTCTCTTTTTCCTGTATGTGAGTCTTTCCCTGGAAGAGCGCAAAACTTTCGGTCTTTCTGCTTCCTCGGTATCTGGGAACCGGATTGCTCTATATCGGTCTGTTGTTTCAAGTACTTGTCATAATCTTCTGGATTCAGAGTGGATGATCTTTTCAGCTGTTCTTTCTGAGCTCGGAGCTCATCTTGCTTGATTCGTTTTGCTTCCTTCTCTTCCTTCTTCGCGGCTTCTCTTTGTCGTTTTTGAACGAGTTTCTCCCGGTCTTTGACTGACTTAGCTCTATCTTTCATCGCTCTTTCGTAGGCCTTGATCTGACGATCGTGCTCCTTTCGAGCGAGCTTTATGGCATCCTCATCATGGTAAGGTGAAGAGTCGAAGTCAGGAGGGGGTTCTGGTAATGGCGGCAGGGGTGGTAGGCCATCCTCATTTGAAAGGCTAGCTCGCTGGATTGGCGCAGACGATGTTGGGGATAGTGTAGACTGCGAAGATATTGGACTAAGGGCTGAGCCATCCACGCTGCTATCAGGGAACACACTGGAGTTTGCAGATATCGGCGTTACCTCGTGAGCAGGTGAATCCGGGTCGATGTTGAGTTCAGCAATGTCTTTAGTGATGACTTCGCCGTCTCGATGCTCTTCGAGAGAAAGACGCGGACTAGGTGATGGTGGAACAGTCAGACTTTGATCGGTGCCATCGTCAGAAGAGCGCCTGGTGGTGGCTTGCGTCTCAGTCGTCCCACCAGGTGGTTCTAAGAGCGTACTCGAGGCTGGTGGGGAAGGTGACCGTTCTTTGATTCTGCCACTGCTTGCAGAGTAGTAGTTGACAAATCGAACTCGTCGCATGAAGCGGCCATTCGGAGCTCTAGGTTGCAACAGTTCATCGACATCTTCTAATGAACGAACTGCACTGTATCGTCTTCTCAGGCCAGGGTAGTCCGCAAGGACTCCACCAAACTCAACGTGTGATGAAACATATTGTCCTGTAGCTTTCATCAACTCCCCAGCATGCTTATTCCAGAAGTACCAGGCTCGCTGAAGTTTGCCCTCTCGATTAGCGAGATGTACATCGTTGGAGTATGTCGGGTTAAAGTTTGGATCTGACGGAGAAAGCGATCCTGAAAACGGTGTCTCCGCTGGCAGTGAACTCTCCGGCAGTTCGGGAGGAGCGCGAAATAAGCTTGCAATTCCCGTGCCCACAACGCCGGGATGCATCCCAAGATATGGCACATCAAAGGCAATTAGACCAAGACAACGATGTTGGAAGAGTTCATTGCTGCCGGGTCTGTGTGATGGGATAAGAACAACTTCAGCCGCAAGTATGCCGCCTAGACTGTGTCCAACTAATATGATATCGGTCGTATCAGACTCATGGGGTGCGAGCCTATGATGCTTTAGCAAGCATAGCGTCTAGGAATAGGGGCACATACCAGTTGCTAAAGTCATCTCTGGCAAATGAGACATTCTTTCGAGATTTGTATCGAGGATAGATTTTAGTGTAGACAACGTGAGTCTCTGATAGAGAGTTGGTTATCAGAGAATGGACATGAGCAGGGAAGCTTTGAAAACTCGTTTCATCCCCCAGAAATCCATGGATATAGATGATGAGCAATGTCCGTCTGCCGGTACTCGTGGCAGATTCAATTGGGCGAAGCGACTGTGTTGAAGAAGCTCGAGGATCATGAAATCCACCTGAATACGGACTATTGCTCTTGTCCACTGGATGAATACTGGGAGATGAGGGAGCTGTTGGGGAAAGGTATTGAGTGCTTTCCCCACTAGAAACTGCAGACTGTGGCTCGCCAATGCCCGTAGATATATTTGAATACCTCCTAGGCGGCAGAGGGGGCTTCTGCGCTGCCATCATAGCTCAGATGCCGAGGGAGAAGACTCAAGAGCTCACCTCATTGCAATCTGTAGGCGAGGGGCCAAGTAGATATCTTACCAGTTTTCCTCAGGCGTGAGCGAGGGCGGCAAATCAATGAGCGCCAAGGTGTATCGAACGTAATGCGACTTGTCAATTCGTGAAAACTACACGCAGTCAGCGCTCTGGCCAGGTTTCATTCGTCTCGACTCTCGTATTATTGTTTTGCTATCCACGTTGCTTGAAGCTTGTTTACACAGCCTGGAAGTGGGAAACATTACGAATGGGGTGTTGAGGCGGGTTTATCACTCCAGCTGCGTCTGACGGCATATTAAATCCGCCCTTGGCACTCCACACCACCCTGGGCGCCAAGATCTTTCTGTCAGACAGATATCGAGTCATCCCCGGTTCCTTGCACGAACCACATACGTCACCAGCAAATGACAGGCACGAGCAGGCACGAGCCGCAGCTTCAGACACTCTCAGAAACCCTCGTACTTTTCTCCAGATCAGTCATTCAACGTCTCTCCACCTGTCGCGTCTATATTGCAAGCTCGCTTCGTTTTGTGCTTTGTTCTTTTCGTTGATTGGATTTTTGAATTCTCACCCATTCTCATGGCTCCTCCCGTTGAAATCTCCATTCCGACCACCACCATCTCTGGTGGATCGCAGCCGTACACAGTTTACAATATCACGCTTCGTCTGCCTCTTCGCTCTTTCACTGTGCAGAAGCGATACTCAGACTTCCTCAACCTCCACTCCGGCTTAACTGATCAGGTCGGGAGCCCACCTCCAGCCACTCTACCCAGCAAATCCTGGTTTTCCAAGACCGTATCCAACCCAGATCTCACCGAACAGCGGCGGCAGGCATTAGAAGTGTACTTACAAACGATCAATAATATCGATGATTCAAGATGGCGCATGACAAGTTCCTGGAGGGCGTTCCTGAGTCTGCCCACTTCATTTGCCAATACCACATCCAGTAAAGCCGGTGCCTTGCATTCGGTGCTGTCAGGTCCAGGAGGGGGTGGTGCACCCATCAGTGACCCAGTTGTCTGGCTGGACTGCCATCGAGACCTGAAGAACCAGCTCCAGGACGCACGATTAAGCTTGACTAACCGAGACCAAGCGTCAACACCACAGAAGCAACACGAAGCGAGTGCCGCCGCCAAAAGCGCCCTCGTCAAGGCCGGAGGAATGATCACAGCACTGGAAGAGGGACTCTCAAACATCCAGAAAAGCGTTGACAGCGGCTGGGGTGGGCAAAAGCTGGGAGAAGGCGAGATCAGGAGACGGAAGGATCTTATCGCCTCAGCGAGAAAGGATAAGGAAGGACTGGAAAACCTGCTGAATGCTATGGTCACGAAATCTAAGTTGGATACCGCGGTCGCCTCGATCCAGGACCAGCAGAGTCTTATGGGGAACTCCACCAAACCGAAAGCTGGTGGGCGTGTTCTGGGAAAGGAGACCGCCGAGACGAGGGAGCTTGATAATGAAGGGGTTGTTCAACTACAGAAGCAGAAAATGGCCGACCAGGATCTGGACGTGGAGGAGTTGAGAAAGATTGTGCAGAGACAGAGGGAGCTAGGTATTGCCATCAATCAAGAACTAGAGGTTCAGAACGAAATGCTCAGGATGGTGGATGAGGATGTCGACCGTGTCCAGGGCAAGATCGATATCGCAAAACGAAGAATTGGCAAGATCTCCTGATCTAGGGCTATATTCTTTGGGGTCATCATGTTTCATTATCGGGCTGCCCGCTTATTGGTACATCATTTTCGCCTCCATTCAACCTGAAGAGGACGACGAAATCCATCAACATACTATAGGGACATGACCATTCATGACTTGGATTTCATGAAGATATCTGCCTCCTCCCGACTGACATTCGAAGCGGCAGACACATCCGAGTTTATCAATCCGAGTTTGGAAACGCGAATCTTGTACCACAATTCTGTCCTATCGCCTCCGAGCTCTTTCGCCATGATCTTCTTCTTGATCTGGCGCAAGGCATTGTTATACAATTCAGGTTCCTCCATCTCAATCATTTCATTACGCACCGTACCAAGGATCTCAAGCACCCTGTCGTAATTCTTGTCCCCGAAACTGGTTTTAATCTGGTCATCCATGATGGTGGACATCTGTTTCATACCGTCCTTAATGGCTTCAAGGTCAGTGGTCGATGCCAACAACTGCTTGAACTCAGGGATTGCGTTGTTGGAAGAAATACTAGAACGGCTTTCCTTGCGGAATAGGTCTTCGACGTCGAGTCCTGATAGAGGTTTTTCCACATCGCGATATCTCCGGCGCCCCTTGACCTTGGGTGGAACTTTCTTTACATCAGCAGCCTCAATCAATTCGGCAAGGGCTTTCTGACTTCTCCCTTCCAAGTAGTCGGCTTGCTTTGAATATGCCAAAAATGCTTCTGGTTTTGGTGGTACCTTCTCATCGGGATGGACAGCTCGATGCTTGATAGCCCCTTCTATGGTGTGTAAAACTGGTGAGAATGTGTCATCCATGGCCATCTCCTCCTCGCCATCATCGTCTATCAGGTTCAGACTATCGACAAAATCGCTCATACAGCTCAGGAGCTTGTTGCTCGGAAGGTTGCGATGTTCTGTTAATTCCTTGCCCGAGACTGTGAGGATTTTGTCTAGGGGCGGGAATCGATAGGAGCGAACGTCTTCTGCAAATGGTAGAACATTTTCCACTAGACACTCTATCTCTGCGTTCGCCAGAGGGGAGAGGACTGTCAAAATCGGCTCGGCCATGTCTTTCTTGACAAGTCTCGCAATTGCCACTGAACCAAGCTCATACAGAGCACGTATTAAGGATGATAACGCAATTGCAGCCTTATCATTTCCCTTTTGCCCAACAATTATATTTGCGCTGTCAAGCAACATATAGCGCTCCACATTCTCAGCAGGAATAAATCCCAAGATTTCATAATTTGACTGAGTCTCGAGTTTCGTGATGTTCTGCTCCGTCTCGGAAATTGCAACCGCTGTCCGTCCATACTCGTAGCCCTTGGCGAGCTCTTCTCGCTCGACGTTCTTTGTTCCATCTGCAGAGTTCTCATCTTTGACTTTGTAGACGTATCTCGTGTGGACACTTCCGAGACCATCCTCCTCGTCCTCATCTGGGTCTCCTTCACGAAGGACAAATGCCGTAGCGGTAGGAGGCCGCCTCACAGCAGTCTTGAAGTACCTCTCAACATCTATCGACAAAGCTGTGTCGTACTTCTCAGGATCACCAAGGCACAACCGCCCTCTGTATGTTGGAGTAGGTCTGACAGCTTTGATCTGCGGGCGAGCTAGGCCATCGATAGCTTCCTTCATAGTTCCAAACTCGCCTCCACTGAGTTCCACCAATTGTTTAAGCGTCTTCTCATTTCTCGCCTTCTGCGCCGACTTGTTCTCCTCCTTGACGCCATACTCAGGATCATCGAAATCGATGCCCAGCACGACCAACTCGATCCCGTTGTTCTTGAACTGCTCTGCCGTGTCTTTGATCCCGTCATCGTCGATCTGGCCCGTCGCATTTGTCAGTACGATGATCTTCTTCTTGTACTTCAAGTGCCGACAATGCTTCATGATCATGTCGACTGCAATAATAATCCCCGAGAGGACATCGCGGTCGTCGGTCCGACTGGGTTTTAGGACCTTGGGCAACTCTTGCAGCTGCGGCATGAGAATCTGTGAGATGGGCAGGATTTCACTGATGTGGTCGTAGCTCTCGTCGCCTTCCATGCCGTTGCGTGTCTTGTCGGTCCCGAGGCCCACGACGCCGATTTGGAGTGTCTTCCGGCCCGTGAAGACGGTGTTGCTGATTTTGTCCCATACGTATTGGAGGGCCCAGTCTAGATCGTTTTGCTTGCGGCCGGAGTGGGTCTTACCCATAGATTGGGCGACGTCGATCACGTACACGGTGGCTTCCTTGTCCGTCATATTGTCAGTTTCCTATATGATGCCAGCGGAATGTGGGGTAGGGCAGCGAAGAGAGCTAGCCGGGGCAAGGTGCGACAAAAACCGGCCAGAGTATGGATTGAGAAAGGGATTAGATCACGGCGATGGCTCGAATCAGTGTGAAATGACTGAAATGCCTTACATGGCGGCTGGAGGCAGTGACTGTAGAGGTTGTCTTGAGTCCTCAGGATGGTGCGGTGCCACAAAGCCTCCATCGCAGGCATCAGCACGCGCTTTCCTTAAGTCAATGACGCGTGGTCACATGACCCGGGCGTGCCCAGCCTCGGTAAAACGATAAGATTAGATCCCAGGAAGTCCATCGAACATCATCGTCATTGACTCAAACACATGGAGTGTTACACATTGTGAGCATCTGTCGCGATTTTCATTTCTGGTGATTAAGACGCCCTCATTTTTGGTTCCCACACCACAGTAGCACAGCAGGAGTTTGTTGAAACACTCTAGATTTTCGATCCAACCTTACAATGTCTGAGTCTATCTTCTATTCGGCTGCGCCGTACCACATCATCAGGTTCGACCAACCCGATGCACATCCACGGTCACGCCACTAACATACCTGACTACTTAGCTATGGCGTCCTTCTGGGCTCGGAGATATTCCAATCATTCATCGGCGGCGTCACAGCATTCAGGACTCTCCCAAGGCCGCAATTTGCCAGCCTTCAATCCGCACTGTTCCCTATATACTTCGGCATGCAGACGGCTCTTCCCGTCGTCCTCGCCTTGACATACCCCTCAGAGAGGACGGCCATAGGAAGGAGCGCTTCCAGTTTCTCGGGAGTCCTAGAGCCAGCCAACAGGTGGCATGTTCTGACGCCGATCTCGATCATTTTCGTAGCGGGGCTACTCAATGCTGCCTGGATCGGACCAAAGACCACTAAGACGATGCGGGAGCGCAAGCACCAGGAAACAAAAGATGGGAAGAAGAGTTACGATGCAGGCCCACATAGTCCTGAGATGCGGGCTTTGAATAAGAAGTTTGGCCAGTTGCATGGTGCTTCTACCTTGGTTAATCTAGCTGGCGTTATCGCAACGCTATGGTATGGTTTTTCTTTGGCAGACAGGCTAATCTAGAATCTCATGCGTTTAGCATCATATATAGAAGCAGAACGATTATGAGCATGTCATCTCACCCCCAGTGTTCAATCTCACCTATATACCAGCATTCAAACAAACTCTTCTTGTGAATGTTTGTGGCCCTTTCAACTCGAGCACGATGATCGCTGCCTCAACATGCCGCCGCTTCCGGCATCTTGAGATGGCATATTACATCTGCGTCATGCACTTTCGAGATGTTCCGTGTCAACCACGTTTGGCTGGGCCTCAGCCGCCTTTTCGTTCTCCAGCTGTCGTGATTTAACACGTTCAACCCCAATGTCTTTCAAGCTGTGCCCAGCCTTTCGCTGTCTTTCCAATTCATTTGCATGGTAAGCATACTCTGCTCTTTCCTCCTCACTCATCTCTGGGCCGAGGAAGAGGAACAAAAGTTGGTAAGCCCACACAGCCCCCATGAAAATGCCGATGACTTTACCATAGTCGAATCGCTTGACGCCATTCTTGGGAGGAAGTGGGTACCGTTCTCCAATTACAGACTGGATCGTGGCGGAGGCTGAAGACGCCAAGTTACCAAGTTGGTATGTCACGCCGACCTGGGAATGAACGTCAGCAGAAATAAATTTGGTGAAAGATGCAATCTTGTTTTGTTCAATATAAACCTTTGGGGGCACTTACGACTGTCGTTCGCAAGGCTGGTGGAGCCAGCTCTTGAAGATGAATTGGAATTGGCCTGCTCATGAGTCATCAAAATCATCGACCTACTTGAGTTGTCTCGAAGTGAGTACTTACCCCCAGACACCACCTACAAAGAATTGTAAGAAAAACGCAGAGGCCACCAGTACCATACTTCTTGGAAGGATATAAGCAGGCACAAGTGCGCCACCACACACACAAGCCGTCATCATGATAAGCCTTCTGCCTGTAAAGGTGCTGAGGTAACCCAATGTGGTGCCCCCTAGCAGCGCACCCAATTGTCCAACAACTGAAATTACGGTCACATCTGTTGGACCGAGTTCGACCTCTGTGATTTATTAGCATTGACTGCAGGCTTTAAGAACGATACGACCAGAAATGACATACGGTTTTTGAGGAATGTCGGAAAGAAGTCTTGTGAGCCGTGGCTGCAACTATTAAACCCTGAGATCGTCAGCCTTGTTGTCCTGTGACGACCTCTAAACCGCCCTACCTGTCATTAGCACAACCATGTAGCACAGCAAAACCCAGTTCATCCTCAGCCCGATTCCGGCATCCTTGGCCCACGCTCTCAGGCCTGCAGCCCTGACGATGCTATCTGACTCGTCGCCATCAGCCTTGTCAGAAATGAGTTGAGCTTCACGCTCGGCTTTCATCACTTGGAAAGCATTTGTTTCTGGAAGTGACAATCTGAAAAGAATGATAAACACAGGGGGAGCAGATCCGAACCAAAACAAGGATCGCCATCCGTGGGATGTTGTCGGAACTAGCTGTATCTCGATCAGAGCCGGTTTCCGTGGCGCTGGGCTGAACACTTACTGCTCGATAAAATACAGAGGCTAGAAGATATCCCACAGCATATCCCTGTTGGAACAGGCCAGACAAAAATCCTCGAGCATCATATGGGAGATCCTCGAGAGCCGTAGCAGCGGCTGGGCCGAACAGGCCTGATGAAGTCAGTCAGAGTCGATGACAGATATCAGGTTGGAATTCCGGACCTCCCATGGCAATGCCGTAAAGAGATCGGACACCAAGGAACTGTGGCAACGTATTGCAGAACCCAGAGGCCAATTCGAAGATGATAAAGAGGCCCAGGTTAATGATCATTGGCCATTTTCTTCCGTATCGATCAGAAACTGCCCCGAAGATCAAAGCACCAACTGAGCGCAGCATCAAGGTGACAGTCATGCCCTTCAAAGGAGGGATCAGATTACAGCTGCAACCATGGTAGGGAATGGGGACTCACCCAGGAGACTTGAGAGTTTGCAACGCCAAAGTCCTCAGCGATCTCAGTGACGCAGAGACTAACCGTGAAGAAATCGAAAGCATCCCAAGTCCAACCTATGAACCCGACGAGGAACATAAGCCACTGGTGTTTATCTAGCTCCTTCAATATGTGGTATGGATTACGAAGGCGGGTTCTGGGGGGCTTGAGGCTTGTAGGCCTCGTCAGAAAGTATCGCCAGATCTGTTTTGGCGAGTAAAACCATCCTGCTGCCATATAATTGCGCATCTTGAAGGTCGTGGTGATGAACTGCGATACTTCGACCAGGAGTATTGCTCAAGCGGAAGGCAGAAGAATGAGCCATGCTCTCTCTATATGGGCATCGCATTCTACTAGTCCCATCACAACGTGCTATTACCCCTACCTTGACGGCACACACCCATGTGCCACATCCTGGTTTCTTGCACAGTCACCTCATTCTGATATAGCCGACCTGCAGCCAAGGAGTGAGAGAACGAGCTTTCGTCCAATTCCAGTGTCACAGCAAAAGATAGGCACGGGAAACAACGGTGTCAAACACCGAAGTGCCAGTAGCGATGACAGCATTGAGGGTGTGTCGATCGCAGCGTGCCGGAGAACCGTTCCATGAATGTGCTGTTGACCAGGGGCTCAGCCCACTTACCTCATACCAGTCCCACCAACTCCGCGCTCCGCTCAATCGCCTGTGGATTAACTATATCTCTTTTCGTGGGGTAGAAGTTCTAAGCACATTTTGGACTCAAACCAGCTATCCCAATGCCCTTTGGCGCTGCACTTGACTGGCTGTTCAACTAGATGATTCCATGGGCCATGGCCAGACCATTTAAAGGACATCTCCCCGATATCTGCCACACCAAAGAACTCGAGAAATCTGGGAGTGAAATCCTTCCCCGCACGAGATAGCAGAAGATGCAAGGAGACAGGGATTGTGTCCCCAGGATACAAGGTTCTCCATTCCCATCACCTCGGTGGAAGGCTTATCAAGCCCCCTGAAATATTGGCACCTTCCCAAGAGAAGTCTTGTTCTGACGATCTCTCCTTGGCAGCCCAATCCATTTGATTGGGCAGGAAAAATACCTGTGCAGGTGGTATTGGGAAGGTTGTGTGAAAAGAAAGCTGCACGCCCACATAGAAGATGCCCTCCTTAGGTATGACTGTATATATCAAATCTGCCACTTGAATTTGTGCCTCAGCCAATTGTTTCGTGGATTTTGTCAAAGGCTCAAAGCTTTCAACTCATTCATTCGCTCCCACCGCTTATTACGTTCACAAATAATAAAGGTGTGTGTAGATATCAAAAAATTTTCAAGAACTCCGAGCGCTTCTCTTGCTGAGCGTCTCCCTTTCCTACCTATACCGAGCCGACTTTGGAGAATTCTCTCAGTCATGAAGGTCCTCCGAGCTCTAAGCTCGCCTGTTCCATCGTTTGTTGTTGTAGGAAGGTAGCATTGACTGCACCGGATTGTCTCTTCTTTAGTATTCCAAGTGAATCTACCGTACCAGGGCGGATGAAAGAACTTCAGCCAGTTCTCATTCACCTTGTCTTCAGCTTTCACTCAAATTGGCCTTAACTGCCTCTCTCCCCGAACTGAGTGTCTTGGCATACAGCCTTGTATCAGAGCAAATATCGCCACTTATCTTCAAAGGTTGAGATGAGTTTCATTCCTTTTTTCTCACTTTCCATCATCTAGGGCTCACTGTCTACCTACCTGGATGTATAATGGGGAAGAAACGGCAACCGTGTCCTGCATATGATTCAGTTTATCCTGCTCTAAAACGCTTGTTCGACCGGTACTTTATGTCATCGGAGATGGATGAACAGTATGTTACACCTTCGCCTCAAGCGGCCGCCGGCAGTACATATTGACCACTCTAGGACCGAGCTCTACAACGACAACACCTTCACTTTCCGCGTTGGGCCTTCCAAAACGCCTTTTGTCGTCCATGCGACCATCATTTCTCGCCACTCAAAAGTCCTCAGTCGTCTCATAACAGGTCCATTCAAAGAAAGCATTGAGAAAGTGGCGGACCTGCCTGAAGTCGAACCGGAAATCTTTCGCCACTTCCTTTCATATGCCTACTTTATGTCAAACGATGCTGTCGTCAAAGGCCCCATCAACCAACGACCAAACTCTATGCGAACATCAATCAGCAGAATGATGGAACTTTTGCTTGCTGGTGGGCATACCAAGTTCAATTGCAAAAAATGTCTTGACGAAGAACCGCTGAAGTTTTCATTCTCGTTTCCACTGTGCTCACGGTGTGGTGAAGAAGGCATGCCAGAGTTTCCCCCAAGCTGGAACGAAATTTGTGTATCCTCTGACTGCCAGAAAGAGGCCGACTTCTCTTTGGGCATCTGCTGTTTGCAGTGTTTGGCAGATTGCACGTCCGCGGTTGAACAGCTCGAGCGTGAAGTGTGGGAGAGTGATGTGTCCGATAAACTGCTACTCAACCCCCATCACCGCCTGGAGGAGCTTCAAGGATTCCATTTCGATATCCCCTTACGTGCGAAAGAAATCGTAGAAGCTGCACAGACGCTTCCTGGAATGGCTTATCCAGTATCCGCTCTAGAATCTACTACCCTGCTCGACACAGTCAACCTTGTCATCTTCGCAAATATCTACGATGTTCAACCCCTGTGGCAGTTATCATTGATGTCATTCTACCAGAAATTGACACAACTTCAAGAGAGGCTTGATAAGCACAGCGTCTCTGCAGTCATTCAGTTGGTTGAGGTAGTGTACAAGACCACTATGAACAGCGGTGCAGACAGCGATCTCGAAGACAAACACGTTCTCCGGAGAATGATATCAAAATTCATCGCAGCACATTGCAGAACATTTGTCTCTTCCCCAGATTTCGTGGCGCTCCTCAGCCAGGGAGGGGAGCTCGCCGGTGATGTTCTTCAAACCCTGATTTTCCTTAATGAAAAGTTGGATTAAGGCACCATTATCGCATCTTGAAGCAGAATGAGCGATGTTGCGTGTACTACTGAAGACATTATCGCGAACCCGGAGTTCTCAGGCCCCGGCTCTCTCAAAAGGGGAAGTTTCTTTAAATCAGAGCTGTAATAACATATTAATGCTAGCATATGCTCTTTTGTTCACACTAGCTTTCCCAAAGTCTGATAGGAGACCACTTCAGATGGGGATTATGCGCTGTAAAAAAGGACAACTCAGCAAACATGATTGCGATACGTGTCAAGAGCATGATTCATCAGCACTCACGAGCAGATTGTGCCACCACTCACGCGGATACAATTTCACGAAAATAAGATGCGAGTCCACTTGTATCCCAGGTCGAGATGGAGCTAGGAAATCCAAAGAGAAACCCGGGAATGTCATTATTCATGTCGCCCTTGAACTCTAATGTTCTTGGAGAGCTAGATTGACGTGGTGGCAGGAAACAGTGCTTGTCTGAGGTCTCGATGGATAGACACACTCCCTTCACCTCCCCCCGCCCCCTCCTTGTGCTCCTGTATGCAGAATACATACATAGTCACCACCAGCTGCAAGCTTCAAAAAGGCCCTTAATAGCATCCACGTAACCAGCTGTAACCCCACGACTTCCCCCCCCCCTTCTTCCATCAGTGACAAGTACACTAGCCCTCAACAAGATGCATCATTTGCGCAGGATAGCGGTCGCCCTTGACGGGGGTTTTCTTGAGCAGCTCCGCAATCTCCTGATATTCCTCGTCGGTAAGATGTACATCTCCGCTCGTGGTATTCTCAATCACACGGTCGGGCTTCGTGGCACCTGGGATGGGGATGATTGTGCCGAGGGTAAGGGTCTCTCCGTTGGGAAGTGGAATAGTCCGCCCACTCAACCCGCGCACCCAGGCAATGGCAACCTGCGCAACAGTGGCGCCCTTCTTATCCGCGAGCTTCTTCACCTCGTCGGTGATCTGATTATTGTGCTCGAGCACGTCGTCCTGGAACTTGGGCAAGAGTTTCCTGAAGTCCGTTTCGGGGATATCAGCGTTCTTGCGGATCCCTCCTAGGATCGCACCACGAGCCAGCGGACTATACGCGGCGATGGGAATCCCAAGCTTCCCGCACGTGGCAGCGACACCGTTGCTGAGGATATCGGTCGCCCACAGCGATAGCTCGACCTCGACCGCCGCGATGGGGTGGATGGCGTGGGCGGTCTCGATGGTGCTCGCTTTGACCTCAGACAGGCCGATACCGCCGATCTTGCCCTCCTCGACGAGCTCTGCAAGCGCCTTGACGGTCACCTCCACGGGCGTGTTGGGGTCGATGCGTGCGCACTCGAAAATGTCGATGGTCTTCTTCCCGTCCAGGATCTTCAAGCAGTCTTCGACGCTGCGGCGCACGTTGGCCCGTGAGCCGTCTGGGATCAATTTGCCTGGGAGGGTGCCGCCTTTGATGCTGAGCACGACCTTATCGGCGTGCGACGGGTTCTTGGTGAAGTACTCGTTCAGCAGGTGACAAGAGTGGCGCTCCGGCGTCCCGTACAGCTCGCCGCCGTTCCAGAAGTTGGCGCCCTTCTCTAGTGCCGTCGACATGGCGGCGAAGCTTTCCTCCACCGGTTGAGGCGATGGTCGCCATGTGAGCCCCATCAGGCCGTACCCGATCGGCCCAACTGGCTTCGAGGCGAGAGTTGGTGTGGACATGGTGGTATGAGAACCAAGGTGTGTGTTGCTCTGAGATAGATGTTTCTGTGGACTGCTAGTCGTGAGTGAATGCAAATTCGACGGTGTTGCTAGCTTTAGTCTCTGTCTTATCTTCGCTATCAAATATATAGATTCGTCTGAGGGATATCGAAGAGGATAATACACTGGAAGGCCTTTTTCTCCGAAGCTGAAGTTCAGGAACCAGGATGACGTCTCGTATATATAACCCACCCTGATATAGAGTCTGAGTTTTCAATGCAGCGGATATAAAACGATAAAATCGAGATTCAAATAAGAATGGCGGAAATGCTAAGAGCCTAGAGATTCTCTTATATGCGAGCCAAAATGCCGTCTCAAGGGGATGTGATATTCGACTCAGCTTGTAAAAGGCTAGTCTTGCGGCAGCCGAGGGGTTTGTAGAGCTCTGGAGTGTCATGGACTGCAAGCTGATCTCCGCAATGTGAAGTCATTCCAATGGTGAAGTCCCCGTTTGGGTTCCATCATACCACTCTGTCAGACGAAAGTATTTCCTGGAGCACTGCAGCAGCAAGGCTCAAAAAACCGTCTGAAGCGTGTCATTACAGAATCTGTTACCGAGATTTCCAGCTTGCCTTGGGGCGGTTGAAGGATCATATTGGCCAAGGGGGTGGGCCGCTGGCAGCCAGCAGGGCGGGGATTCGCTGGCACTGGACCTAAAACAACGGTATTACAATCGATGCAGGGTGGCAATCGACGACGCTAACAGCGGTGTTTATCTCCGTCATGCATCAACTCCAAAGTCCGAGCCTCTGCAGTCCAGCTCCGGCATGCTATTCTTCCACCTCTCGCCGAATTCCATGGCCGGGGACAAAGTGCATTTCTCGGGAACATGGGCTCTCTCTCTCTCTCTCTCTGGATAAGATGACTAAGGCGGTGTAAATTGCCTCAGCGGGTAGATGGTCTGGACATTTGGGAGCGCAAATTTTGGTTCGTAACCTTGAGCTGGTGCTGAGCAATCAATGGAGGAGAGCGAAGGCGTGGGAAGTCATGCAACGGTGGAAAAGTTTTGCCATCACTGTGACAAAACAGCCTGGACTCCTGGAGGCAGAGTTGGGACAAGGGCCGGATCAGTTGCATAGCCTTACAAAGAGTAGAGACTGTCTAATATGCGTTACGATTAGTAAAGGATGGAGTTAGGGTGTGTATATCACGCAGCTGTTGGTGGCCTTGGTCAGATCTGACGGCTTCCCACATTTCTCGGCGGATCGACGATGGGAGGCTTAGCGTCGCTGATCGACGTGCAGCCTATACAGTTCACGTGGGATCGCACGATTGAAGATTGTTCAAGCTTCAATCCATTCGGCGTATGGAGCGAGGAGGGTTGCAAAGTGGCAATGATGTGTATGTTCGCTTGTCATTCGTGCAAGAAAATAATGTTATGATTTACACGGAATCCCGCTCATGCCTATACTGTTGCAGCAGCGAACTTCAAGTAGCCGACTTCGACTCTCTCGAGAGGGGGAGAACTATATACCTTGTTATCAATCGTTTCTGTGCACGCCCCCATGTCTGTGTTCTCAATCTCCCAGAATCCCCCAAAAGTAAATTCCAATGTAAACAAGATTTGATGTTCGCTTCGAGTCTTGCACTGCCGCATGAAAATGGAATCCACAACGAGCGCCGCTTGTGCGAATATTAGCTCCACGAAGCTTGAAGTCCAGCCGAGTTGACTGGTGATCAGCTCCCAAAGCTGAAAAAGAATGATGGGGACTTTTCTCCCTCTCAATAACCTTTTCGGTAAACCGAATCCCTCTTCACCACTGTTTCTTCCCCGTGTCATGATACATTTTCTGATGTCGAAAAAAAGCTCTCCATGTGGCCACTCGTAGCTTGGACAAACCATAAAAGTCGAAATGGATGTTACATTCATGGCATCAATTGTCCAGTGCCCGAAGTCCTTGGGTATAATGTCTATGTTGGTTGGGGTGGGGACGTCCAAGGCCGTCTTGTAAGGAGAAATAATCAGGGCAGAATCCACCTAATTTCAAGAACTCCAAATTTCCTTGCTTCATGTAATAACCTCCTTGTCGTTAATCGCCAGTCGCAATGCTTGAAAAGAAATCGTCACTCTGAGGAAGGGTATAGTTTCATCCGGTAGCCTATTACAACAAAAGAGCATCAATTTTGGCGTATGAGTCTCAACGACATCAGTCTCCGAATTGATCATTCTGAGTGTCGCTAACAGTGTCACTCAGGTTGATCAACAGCTGGGCAAGGCATCGCTTGGTGGCTGCGTCATCCCTCAGAACATTAGAAAATGTTGCATCGCGAAGTGGCTCTGGGAGGCACTGTCGTAGGGCTTGTCGGGCACGGTTGTTATCACTAAGCCTAAGAATTTTGTCAGTGTCTCTGCTTCAGGAAAGAGGAGATGGAACAAACCTCAAAAAGCATCGAACGACGTGTTTCAAGAGCCGCACTGTCTGTGTCTCGACCAAACCGATGACCATATTGCTCAAGACGGTTCCAACGGCATAAAAGCGTTCATAGGTCGCGCAGATATACCCAAGTCCAGTGTCGTCGAGAAGGATTTTCTGCACAATGAAAATGGCGACGGTCTTGGAAAGCTCACTTCCAGTTTCCATAATACGGAGACAGAGTGGGATGATCTCGGTGGTCAATAAGAAGGTAATTGTGGGAGACGAATTATTGTTGTTTCCGTGGGCACCAGGGGTGGCATTGGGATTCATGCCAACACTGGACGAGGGTTCGTTCTTGACCAGGGCACCGATGACGCCCAAGGAGGTCAGTCGGAGATATTCGAAAGGTCTGGATTTGGATGTGGTGTTGAGGAAGGGGTAGAGAAAGAGGGGAATGTGTGCTGATTTGATGTCAGTGGTATGACCCGACTCGCTGGGATGAATACTCACCATTTAGAAAAAGGCCTCGAGTCTCGTTGTGACTAGCAACGCACTGCAAGAGAGCCAGAGCATTACAGACACGGTTGCTGGCCGCAGCGGTGAGTTGACTTGGGTTCAACAGAGGATAGACCGAAATAATCTCCTGAAGCAAACTGGTCATAACCCCGAAGCTGTGCCAAAGAACCAGGGCAAGCTCAGGAACTTGTTCTCTCTTCTTGCTCAATTCCATCAGAGCGCCTTCTCTTCTGGCAGGATCCATCAATTCTGCAACCCATTGTAGGACTTTGCGATTTTCTTCGGACAGCTGCTGCTCCATGCCTGGGGAACCTTGCTCATTCATAGTAGTCAGCGAGGCGCCTAGCGTGGCCGCGTTGTTGTCGCCGGAGGATTGACGATTATTGTTCTGCGAGTGTGATTGGTTGATAGCTATACGATTGTAATGTTGCTGCTGAGCGGCGGCGGCAGCGGCAGCGGCCTGTGCTTGGGAATGTTGTTGGCCGTGACTCAAACCCTGCAGATTGGACTGCGGACCAGCATGCTGCCAGGAAGGCTGGTCATGCTGGTTATACTGCTGTTGATGCGAATAAAGATGTTGAGCCTGAAGCATTGTGCCGGTGTCAGACGGGATAACGAGGCGCGGTGTGGACTCGGGATAGGGTCATCGGCTAAACGCATTCAGAGCGCACTCATTCTCGGGTGAGAACAGGTGAAGAGAACACAAGAAGATAGGGATATAGACCGGAGACAACCGCGTAGAGAAGAGTTTGAGTGAGCGAGGCCGAGATTACTGGCTGGGGACTCGACAACGATGAATATGGACGGACGGGGGATGGGATTGCAGAGAACAAAGAAGGGGAGCAAGGCAGAGCACGGGTTGCCGAGTAGAGTGAATCAGGATAAAGCGGGGAGTTTCTCAACCACGTGATTTGACAGTGAATTCTTCACCATCACGTCGGGAATTGGGCGCTAGGTCTTGGCAGCTGCCAGAAAGCTGCCAGTCACCTGCATATAGTACACCGTACATAAGTATTATGTAACTGATCCGAGTTACATGCTCCGCCGTAGTATACTTCCCCGTACTTATGATGTTCGAGTAGGATGTGGGTATATTTGCTCCTCACTTGGCAAAATGATATTACGTGTCCCTCCCCTTCAATATATGTATATACCTAGGGAGCATCGTCGAACCACGCCTTTTCTCGGTCCTTTGGCTGGCTACAGTCCGAACCGCTAAGTAGTACTGCTCACTGCAACTCCCACACCTTTGATGATTCCCACTGATGGGATTCATCTCCCTTTTCTGACTTGACCAATCTTTCCGACAGCCTTGTCGATAGATCAGCCTTTCTGAGTAATCACAGAGCCCATACAGAGTACGAGGTGTCTTATAGCCTAAGGTCAGGACAGTGGACAGTGCTCAACATCCGCACAACGTTTAATTACACTGGCATCTGCCAAAACAGGACATCACCCAAGTGCACATGTTTCCTTGGATACGATGCGGGGTTGTGTAAGTCAAGAGGCAGATACCCGTCTGAAGCACCCACACCCACATAACAATCAGTAGTGACCTTAGGCCTACTAGGTTTTGGCGTTGACGAGAATAAGCCAGAGGTCAGTGAGGAGCAGAACCTAGAATAATGTGTCTGAGATCTGAGGTTTTCCGAAGTCCGAGGTCTGGACTCCTTGCGAATTGTAGTCGACCTGAGTTGAGATCTTGAGCCGCGTTCCAATGCCCGTTGTCCAGAACTACTGGGTTTGAGGGCTGGCCCCTTTTACTGCAGTAGACAACGACAAAACCTTAAAACAAAATACAAGGCCATGGCATCGAAGGTTTCGCATTATTAGCCTCGAGGGTCAACCCCCCGGCGAGAGGAAGACTATAAATTTTGTTCTAGGTATCGAGTTGCGAGCTAAAGAAATTATGTCGTTTCGTTGAGGCACCGTAAGTGTTTCCAAATCGACTTTCTATGACCCTGATTCGTCTTAAGCCACCGATCGGCTCTTCTACCTTTTATACCCTGGAATTCATACCAGATGCATGTAGCCCAAGTCGTTCGGCGTCCTGGCCTACCTTGATCTCAGTCACCTTTGATGTTTGAAGCGCTTGTTGAAGAAGGAAGCGCTCCTAGAGTCCCCATGTCATCCAGTGTGGTCATGCAGTCTGCGAGGTAACTTTGGCTATAAAGATATTGTCTTGTCATTTGATAAAAAGCAATTTTATACTAGATTCCCTGAGTAACTTCGGTGGTCGTTCTGACCCCGCAGCATTGTGTATTCCGTGCGAAAGACGCCATCGTCTTTATCCCTAATGTCAGATCTGTTTGTCCCTGCTTCTTCTGTCTGGCCCATGATATCCCGAGAACTTTTGATAACTATAATTTAGATTCCCACTCGTTTCTGTAAATGGCTGGTTTTGCTCTGCTGTCATTACTTATTTCTGGTTGTACTTAACATCGACCTCAGTGGTCATGACTATGGTAGTGTCATTGGCTGGTAGAATGTTCTCAGTGCTGTTACTATCGTCATCGATAACCTTGCCGGTGGTCCGTGGGTAGCTAGGCATGTCAAACTCGCCCTTATGGCTAGTCAAGTTGCCGTAGGTACTCCTCCTCACCCCCGTCTTAGTGGTTGAGCTCCCGATGCCATCCCACCCATTTTGAGTGTATCCTGCGGAAGACCTTACTGCACTTGAAGTCTTCTCGTACATGATCTTGAAGAGCGGCCGTAAGCACGGGAGGCTGCCACAGATAATACCTACATTCAGCTCGACGATGTTCCAGATAGAAAGGTCGGTGAAAGTCCAGGTGAGGTCTTTTGTCTGGCCAAGTTGAGCGCTGAATGTGATCTTAATGATGGAACATGCGCAGGCAAATAAGCCTAGTGACAAGAGAACTGATAAGGCAAGTTTAGGCGTGTTGGGTAGTTGAAGAGACCAGACAAGAAAAACGGGAAGGATAACGTAAAGGAGATCGAGTGTACTGTGGACCGCTATATAGAGAAAATTAGCATTAGAAAATCCAGTTTAAGTACGTAATTCGTCACCTTACCCCCAGCAAAATAAGCATAGTTAACTGTTACCAATGTAGGAATACACTTGGCCGTCACATCTTTATCCCAATTTGCTCGTGCCGGAATACACTGTATCGTCATGATCAACCAGATAATTGAAACGCAGATATTGACGATAGTAGAACCATAGATGATGAATCGATACCTCCGGGTGATGGTGATGATCCGCAAGAGGAGTACCGCAATCGCGAACTTAACGAGACAGAAGGCGATGATGATCGAGATACGGGCATACCACACCCACATAATGGCTTTGACAAGATCCTCGCTACTGACAGTGCCGATATGTCTGCCCATTGCGTAATGAGCCGAAACTATCCCAGGGCCGCTGACTCCCCAAGAGAATATCTACATATAGAACACTATATCAGTAAATACTGCCTGGGAGGGTAATGAAGAGTACATAAGTAGTAAGATTCTAGAGAGAAAGCCTCACCAGTGCCCCCAACATGAGCCAATCATCATATCCAACATTTCGCAATACAATAAAGCGAGTGTAAAATCGTAGGGCAACGGCGATAGTCGACCCCGTGGCCATGCCAGCCTGAACGCTCATAAGTAGAGGGGTCCGGCTTGCCGTGGAATTCAAATCTTCGGACATAGTGTCGATAGGAAAGGATCTCTGGGTAGGAATGACAAATCAGGTTGACAGAGTAGAAGGTGATCCTTTCCTTCGCTGGTATGAGACAGTCAGGTTGGTGAATGTCTACTCACAGTAGGATATGCTCTAGTTTTTAAAAGCACGCTCGTGGACACATGCATATCCCAGACTGCAGTATAGTGCCCCTTATTAACAGCGTGTGGGCATCATTGGTTTATTTAGTGGCCTGCCTGCACGAGGCATGTCCTAGGGATCTACCCAAAGTCGGTGGTATCGATCCAGCTCTATCGCAACCACTGGTATCGGGACTGGACTAAAAAGCAATTTGGCGCAGGAGGAAAACTCTGTCACCGGGGATGAAAGCATACCAGGAGGAAGCTTTGAACTTTGTGTACGCCTCTCTCATTAGGGTACAACGCCTCATCCAGCCACAGATGGTCCTACCTCGTTGTGGGGCAGTGGACCATAGGATCCCGCTCTCAGGAACAGCCCGAGCTTGTAGGATCGCCCGAGTCCTGGCATACCTAAGCGATCATCAGTGCGTGCAGGCCACGCAAATGGTCCAAGCAATTGGAAATAGTCCGTCTGAGAAAACACCGACGGTTTGGAAATTCATTCTCTGCCACGCTTTTAACACTTACTCTCCTACTCAATCTCATTCCTTAGTAGATCGACTCGCTTGCTGCGTGACTTAGCGCACCGGTCCGCGTTCCGTTGAGAGGGGCGGTTGGTCATTGCCCAGTCGCCATCTCCTCCATCTACCAATCATAGAAATTGATAGCCAAGGGCCAAGACAGTGGTTCCAATCTTCAGACAGGTGCAACGAGGAGTATCAAGGACGGTCTCCATCCGAATAAGTAGTGGGCCAGGGAGGTAAAGTTTGAGCAGCTGACCAATTCTGAAGTATCGGCAGTTCTAAGGACAGCAAACACGATTGATACAACCCTGCGCACCTTCAGCAGGTCCCTAGCACAATTACTGCTATCTGAGTAGTCAACTTTTACTGTCATCAGTGGTGAGTGAAACGAATCGTCAACACACCGAGGCCCTTTCTGGCGTTCGTGGCACTCAACGTTTCGTGTTTGAGGGACCCAAATTGTGGCAAATAACATCGTGTTCATCGGCTCAGAGCACATGGAGACTAAGGGACCTGTGGAGCATTCCGACCATGTTCCTACTCTATCTCCTACGGGGCACCGAATTCCGCACTTGATGGCTTCATCCTAAGCTTTTCTTGGGAATCACCCCCGACTTTAGCAGCTCGCACGATCCCCCAAAGCCTGGGGCCCCATTTCCGACAGCAGGTCAAGCACAATCGGTTCCCCGATTTGGCCTTGAATCCTAAAACTCGTCTCGGTGGCCCGAGGTAGGCCTTCTTTCCCCGGATTACATACCTCTTTTGCTTTTAGATCTCAAAGAGGATCGCTTATCGATCCTGTCGACACAATCTATCTCAGGTACGGAATCTGCAGGTATATCGAGGCGGACCTATAGAATTCCTGCTTCTACCCATGATTACTCCTCCTCCGGGGGGTGCTATTTCAATTTAATGGTGAGGTGTATGATCGATACATGATAGAGTCATTCAACATCAAGACCATTATCAAAATCTAGTATATTTGCATTTTGGGGTGACGGTGTTCAGGAACTGTCATCACTACTCAAGAAAAGTTCTAAAATCCCGTGTACGCTTGCCGCGCCTTTCCTACTCCCTTGAACCACCCTCGAGCTCACAGCCTCGTCACTCTGTCGTGCACCTCCACGTGCCAGATATACAATAAAAAGGGCGATACTACCTTAAATAAATACAGCAATCGGTGTAGGGTAAGCTGCTCGCGTCACCTGGTTCACCAACCTCATCCTCTACGCTCACACCACACGAACTGGTTCGTTTATTACAACTGCTCAAGTTCCTCGCAAATGGCGAGCCATGCAGCCCGCTCTCAACCGCCGACAGTTGTGTCAGGTGGCCCCCTACCGCCGATAAGCCAAATCACGAGGCGTACTGGCCTATAAATACGACCAAAGATCAGATACTTGGATAGATTCCAGATAACGACTATATTGTCGGAGGTCACCTAGTGCCAATATACTCTTACAGGTGGTCCTTTGGCCTTTGGCGCTACTTGCACTCGGAGACCATGAATATATGGACTCATATTGTTGAATCCGCGGCTTCTGTTGCCACGGGATTCGCTGTGTATGCCTATTCTCATCAAGGCGCCCCCCCGACTTGCAACGTCAGCATGGGCGGCCGATTTGCCCTTGGCTCCCTGGGTTGAACTGAAGCTCGAAGCCATGTTGGTGCGGAATGGCATGCACTTTGCCGAAACACTCTCTTTGCTGCTTCGTATTGGTTT
>Ga0105239_10000120_pt1 | contig 110003 bp, 108 predicted proteins | sample KBSC44metaG_FD_92761 | JGI IMG/M metagenome (GOLD analysis project Ga0105239, IMG submission 92761) | Corn rhizosphere microbial communities from Kellogg Biological Station, Michigan, USA - KBS C4-4 metaG | ecosystem: Host-associated > Plants > Roots > Rhizosphere > Soil | place: Michigan... | reverse complement strand
CTGAATTCGTTTTTATCTGGATTACTGTTCATGTGTATGTGTTTTTTATTTGTGGTTGTATAGGCGGTTGCCCGCGATAAATATAGTTTTTAGTTGAATATATTTTTAATGATAAAGTTTGTTGAAAGTAAAAATAATCAGCCCCCTCTAAATCTCCCCCGGCAGGGGAGACTTTATAAAGCCTTCCCTACCGGGGAGGGTTGGGAGGGGCTTAAAAAAAAAGCATCCCTTTTGAGGATGCTTTTAAAATATATTTAAGGATTTACTTATTTCGCCAACTCTTTAAAGTCGTTGTAAAATATATCCTTTTTGTCTAAAGTAATTACGCTCTTAATATGATCCAATGTTCTAAGGGCCTTTACTTCGTCAAATACTTTATTAGCATTCTCTTTGTTTTGCAGGTATTGTACTGCGTATTGCGCTAATTGCTCTTCAGCAATTGGCGTCGGGCTGTACATTCTGAATTGCTGATCAAGGCTTTGTTTTGCTGCCGCGAAAACTTCTTCGTATTTGATCTCGATGTTGTTGTCTTTAATGATCTTGTTCTCAATCAATGTCCATTTAAGGTTTTGAGCAAAATCATTATAGCCGCCTTCCAGCTCTTCGTTAGTCAATTTCTCGTTAGTAACCTTTAACCAGCGTTTCAGGAAATCGTCCGGTAAATCAAACTTCACTTTATCTATGCTATAATTATAGATATCGTTCTGCAATTTACGTTCGGCATCCTGGCCCATCATGCTTTCTAACTCTTCGGTTATTTTAGCCTTAAAGCCTGCTTCGTCGGTTACTACACCTTCGCCAAATAATTTATCAAAGAACTCCTGGTTCAGATCGCTTTCTTCTAAGCGGTTAACGTTCTTAACAGTTAATTTGAAATTTGATTTCAAATCAGCCGCTTCAGCTTCGTCTATGCCTAATATTGCCGCTACCTTTGGGGTATCGTTGTTATAAGCTTTCTGAATATCCACTACAACTTCATCATCCTTTTTTAAGCCGACAAGCGATTTTTTTATTTTCGCGTCCTGGATCTGCTCTAATCTAACTGATGTAGTATTGCTTATTCCACCATCAAAAACAGAACCATCAGGCGAAAGCTGCGTTAATTGCGCATATAAAACATCATCCTCTGCCGATACGTCAGGATTTGTCATTTTGCCATAGCTTCTGCGGATATTTTTAACACGCTCGGCTAAAGTTTCGTCGTCGATCTTGATCACATACTGGGTCAATTTATCTTTTGATGAAAAATCTAAAGTAAACTCGGGCGCTAAACCAATTTCGTAGTTAAACTCAAATTTATCCGCAAAATCCCAGTTATATTCTTGTGTTTCATCAACCTTTGGTAATGGCTGGCCCAGTACTTCCAGTTTTTGTTCGGTGATGTAATTGTTTAGCGTATCTGATAAAAGGTTGTTCACCTCGTCAACCAGGATACTTTTACCATACATCTTTTTTATATGTGCCGGCGGAACCATTCCCGGACGGAAGCCCGGCATTTTTGCTTTTTTAGCATGGTCTTTTATCGCCTTATCAACACGTCCCTGGTAATCAGCAGGGTCAATATTGATCTTTACAACTGCATTCAGGTTATCGATCTTTTCCTGTGTAATATTCATCTTTATTGGGTATTTAAGTATTAAGTACCTGCATTTACAGCTTATACTATTGATGGCTATAAATTTAGAGGCGCAAAAATACGAATTTATTTTTAATAAGCCGATGTTTCGATAACAAGGCGGTAAACCCAAAAAAAACGGCACTTACCGTCACTAATTTTAATTATCTGCCACCAAACAGGGCTTTATTATGTAATTATTCTGTTATAAAGCCAAAACATATATATAATCGGCAAATTTCTCGTTAACATTGCGTGCTGATAATGTGCTACTTGAAATAACCCCCGTTACTGATAAGGTGTAATCATCATCACACCCCTTAATTATTTAAATTTTTAGTTAAAAAAATTGGGATACCAAATCCTGCAGGATAGCTATGCTTAAAATTTTTAAGCCCATGTACCCTGCGGTTTATAAACATCTGCATCTAATCAATTAATATACATTAAAGCCAACCACTTATGAAAATTAAATCACACCTACCTATGAAAAGATTATTAAAACCATTAGGATTACTATTTTGCGTGGCCGCGATAGTATCCTGTTCAAAAAAAGACCAGCCTTTGCCGGTTGAAGTTAATCCTGTAAATCCATTATCGGATTATAGTATTACGCCCGATCCGACCGATGCGTTTACATTTAAGTTTACCAGCCTGGCAAAAAATGAAATCAAGTTGCTATGGAGATTTGGCGACGATAGTTTATCGACTGATACCGCCCCTACTCATACTTATCAAGCTGTCGGAACTTATCAAGTGGGTTTACAGACCACTTCAAAAACCGGTAATACGTCGAATAAAATCACAAATTTTATACTTGACCCTGACAATATCTTACAATTAACTGCCGTAAAAACAGAAGTTCAGAACCAACTTCAATTCGGCTTAACAATGAAAGGTAAGATCAAGTCTGCTTCATGGACCTTTAACGCCGCAGACCCTGTTACAGCAGTAGTAACTACTACCACAAGCACATCATTAACTCCTTTAAAAGCTTTTGCAGCCGGAAGTTTTAACAGTTTTACGGTAACAATTGTTACCGATAAAGGAAGCACGGTAACGCTTAACAAGTATAATACAACCGATGGTATAGTATCAGATGCTACACAAACAGCTATAGCTTACTCATCAACTTACGATAACTCGGATACTAATGAAAATGCGGCTAAGCTGGTTGATAATAATACGCAAACTAAATTTGGCTATTATTCTGCTTTCCCTGGTGATGAAAATATTCAGTTTACATTCCCTGCGCCAATAGCCGTAAAAATATATGGTATTGAAAACGGAAACGACTCTGAAAGTACACGCGATCCAAAAGAATGGTACATTGAAGGATCAAATGATAATGGCGGTACCTGGACCCAGGTTGATCACCAAAATCTTACCATTGGATTTGCTGATTACCTGACATCAATAGGCCAATCAGATACCAGGTACTACAGATTTTTTTACTACCAGATAGCTAACCCAAAACCTTACTCAATGTACAGGTGGAGAATTGTAAGCACTTTTGCAGGTGCATTCCAAATTGAAGAATTTAAATTATATAAATAAAGTTTATAATATAAATCTATTATAAATAACAAATGCCCGGTATTAATACCGGGCATTTGTTATTTAGGCTAATCGGCAGAAAATTTAATTACACTATTTTTAACCGGTTTAACCGTTCTTAAATAAGTATAAATAGATGCCAGGTCACCCTCGGTCATTTTGCTGTATTGCCACCATGGCATAATAGTTTGAAATTCGCCGGCAGCAACAGCTTGTGCTTTACCGGGATCACTAAACGCTTTAAACCTGGCTATAAAAATTTGTTTTGACCAGCTGCCTATACCTGTTGTAACATCAGGTGTAATATTTGCCGGGCGCAAAGTATGGCCATTTACTTTAAACTGTTTACCGCCGGCAAACTCAAGCCCGGCAATAATTTTACCTTTTTCATCCTGCGAGTGGCATTCCTGGCAGGCACTTGATTGTACCAGGTATTCGCCATATTTAACACTGTCTTTAGTATCTGGTTTTGTGCTTAATGTTGCCTTTTGCGGCATGGTGTGTACAATGATATTAAGCGGGAAATCAAGTTTAGCTTTCGGGTAATCGGTAGTTACCGGTTTAAGCGTACGGATATAAGCAATGATCGAATAAATATCCTCCCTGTCCATCTTTGAATAATATGGCCATGGCATCAGCGGGAATATAGGTGACCCATCCTTTTTTACACCTGTGGTTATAGTGCGAAACAACTCGCCATCTGTCCACGATTGTAATTTAAACGGAGTAATGTTTGGCACAACAACATCACCGGGAAAACCTTCGCCTGTGCCAAATTTATCACCGCCAACACCCAGCCGGTTTGAATCAAGCGGGGTGCCAAATCTTGTAAAATCTTTAGGCGAATGGCAATCCAAACACGCGGCAACATTATTGGCGAGGTATTTACCGCGCGCTATCCGTTGAGGCGTTGCTTCCACTTTAATGGTTTCGGCAGGGCCAACATTTGGCATGGCCAGTGTAACATAAGCTACGCCGCCAATTAATACTATAACAATAAATATTGCCAGGTAAGCAATAGTTTTAGCTACTTTTTTCATGATTGTGGTAAGGGTTTATGTGTAGCAAAAGCCTTAAAAGGCATTTGCTGCGGGTTTATATTAGTCTACTTTGGTTATTGATGAAACACCTGATTTTTGGTTATGAATGCTTGTTGGGTTTCCTTTATATTTTATAGATGCTGCGCCGCTGCTGTTTACTGTCAGATCGCGCAATACATTAATTTCACACTCGCTGGCGCCTGATGTTTGGATATTATAGTTACCCACAACAAAATCAAAGGCATGTAATTTACCGCCGCCATCCAGCTCGATGTTATGCGCGCTGGCCTGGCCCTTTAATGTAATTTCTGTTACACCGCTGCATTTGGTATTTACATCTGCGGCATCAAGGTCCAGATCAAGTTTAGTTGCACCTGACAGGTCAAGCTCAACATTTTTAGCAACTATTTTTCCGTTGGTACTGATATCTATGGCACCGGCGGCATCAATAGCATTAATATTTTTAACGCCAATGGTAACCGCAATTTCGCCGCTGCCGCATATGTTTTTGTTATTAGTTGAGATACTCAGCTTATCGCCGCTTACTTCCGTCTTAATATACTTTAGCAGGTTATCATCAGCAGATACGGTTACGTTTAATGAGCTATCCTGTTTTAAGTAGACCTTATAAGCTCCGGCTATGTCAAGTTTTGTAAAATTGGCCATCTTGCGGTCTTCTGATACAATATGCCCTGATCCTTTAATACATCCCGACTTGCATGAGGATAATAATAACAGACAACTACCCGCAAAAACTACCAGGAAGGTTAAGTAAGCTTTTCTCATCATATTGATTTTTAGTTTAATAAGCGAAATGTTTAATGAAGTTACAAAAAAAATCAGGAGCTTATCAGCTCCTGACCAAAATATATAGTGAACTTTTGCAAAAGTGTGCGTGGGTTATAGGCTTGCCATTTTTTCTTCGGCCCGGCGGGCGGTGGCTTTTGTGGTGTTTACCTCGGTAGTGTTAGCTGCCACAAGTTCTGTTTTATTAACGGTTGATGACTGGCTATATTTTAGGCTGTAATCATTTACATTACCTGATAAGTTAGCAGTTGCACGGTTGTTAACGATGATATCTGCAGCAAAAGCATCTAACTTTAATTGTGCGGAAGCATTGTTATTTAATGTTACGTTCAGATCGATAGCAGCTAATGTTCCGTATGATTTAACTGTCGCGTTATCATTAGCAGTTATTGAGTGCAGATCAGTTACGGTTACCAATACTACCAGTTTTTCAGCGGTGTATGATGAGATCCGTAATACGCCGTCTTTGTCTTGTACCAAAGCATTTTTAGCGTAGTATTTATCAAATACTTTTACCTGGTCTTTATCGCCGTTGGTTATATAAACCTCAACGTTTCCTGAAGCTTCAATTTTATTAATGTTATTTGTTGCTACCATTACGGCGGCTTGATTGCCATCAACATTCTTAGTTGCGGCGCTTGCCATTGTTACACTTAATATGATGGTTAACAATGTGATCAGGGTTACTATTCTTGTTTTCATTTTCTTAATTATTTGTGGTGATTATCTTTTTTAATTATTTTAAATACATCCATAAGACGACACCAAATACGATAGGTTACAGCCAAATAGTGTAAAAACGACACAGTGCCTGTTTTACTCGGTGAACGCCGCGTATCTGTCGGTGAAAACAGCATAAAAATTAAAATGGTATGACACTAAAAGTGTGACGAAGAGCGATTTATATTGTCTAAGCGATTTGTTACAGGTAATATTTTTCGCCGTTAAACTTGATCTTACCGGCATCGAGCAGTAAACGGATAGTATCCAGCCGTTCTTTTTCTACGCCATTTTTTATGGCCGATATTAAGGCGCTGATATCTAACGGCGCTTCGCTGAGCAGGTGGGCTATCTCGTTGGTAATGTCATCTGTCACATCGGTAGCGTTTTGCCTGCGCTTTTCTTCAAGGCATACATCGCAGATACCACATTTATCAGAGTTAGGCTCGTCAAAATACGACAGCAGTAGCTGGCTGCGGCATTTTTTATGGGTACAGTAGGCAAATACGGCTTCTATTTTTTTGCGATAGGTTTCTTTGCGCTGTTCTATGTATTGCTTGTTGATGTATAAATTATTGGGATGCTGCCTTGCTTTTAAATAGGTAACCTGCGGCTGATCGTTCTGTGGCAGGTAACTTAATATGTTATATTCCTGCAATTGCTTCAGTCCTTCTATAACTTGCTGTACGCTCAGGTTGGCGCGGCGGGCGATATCAAACTCTTTTAACCGAACATAGTTTTCGAACGCGCCGCCATATGACCGCAGCAGGGTTTTGATAAAAGCATCCCAGCCGGCGTTCTGGATCTGGAAATTATACAACTGCTCGTTAAATACCTCAAACCTGAACCGCGATGGTAAAAACACGCTTTCATTAAACGACAGGTACTCGTCCTGCTCTAAAAACTTGAGCGCGTTCAACGTTTTTATCACGTCCAGTTTATATTTAGCGCAAAACGCGCCCAGGTCAAGGTCAAAGCTGATGCCCTCGCCCGCGCCATAGGCAACCGAGTAATAATTTGACAGGTAATGATAAACCAGCTTGATCTCATCAACTGCAGGGAAACTTAACTCGAACAATTTTTCCTGCCGTGCCCTATCAGCATTATTAAATAACAACACAGCATAGGCCTTATTTTCATCACGTCCTGCCCTGCCGGCTTCCTGGTAATAAGCTTCGAGGCTTTCGGGCGGATCTTTATGGATCACAAAGCGCACATCGGGCTTGTCTATTCCCATCCCAAACGCGTTGGTTGCTACTATAATGTTTGTTTTATTGGTTTTCCAGCTTTCCTGTTTTTTCGAGCGTTCGTCGGGTGTTAAGCCGGCGTGGTAATAATCGGCCTTGATGCCGTTGTCGTTATAAAACTTAGCTATCTCGGCACATTCACGGCGGCTGCGTACGTATACAATGCCGCTGCCTTTCACACCCGCGGCAATGTCAAGCATTTTGCGCAGCTTATTCTCTTCAAATTGCGCCACGTAGCTGATATTTTTACGCCCGAAGCTTTTTTGAAATACAAGACCGTTTTTAAATTGCAGTTTATCCTGTATATCCACGCGCACCTCGGCAGTCGCGGTGGCGGTAAGCGCCAGTACGGGCACATCCGGGTGCAGCTCGCGCAAATCGGCGATATGCAGGTACGCCGGCCTGAAATCATATCCCCACTGCGAGATACAATGCGCTTCGTCAACCGCGAACATATTTACCTTCATGTATTTGATCCGCTCGCGCACTAAGTCTGACAGTAAACGCTCGGGCGACAGGTATAAAAACTTAACCCCATTATAGATACAGCTATCCAGCGCCAGGTCAATTTCGCGCTTGCTCATACCGGCAACTATCGCGACGGCCTCTATCCCTTTTTGCTTTAAATTCTCAACCTGGTCTTTCATCAGGGCGATGAGCGGCGACACCACAATACAGATCCCATCCTTAGCCAGCGCCGGCACCTGGAAACATACCGACTTGCCCCCGCCCGTTGGCAACAACGCCAGCGTGTCGTTCCCCAACAATACAGACTGGATAATATCCTCCTGCATGGGCCGGAAAGCATCGTGGTTCCAATAAGCTTTTAGTATTTCCTGTATTGTCATTTATTTACCGCAGTGTCAAAACTATTATATTTTAACCACGTTTTCATGGATGTACGTACTAAAATGCCTCAATAGTTTTATCTTAGCAGTCGAAAAACATTAACCCTCATGAAGCTACTTAAACTAACATTTATATTTTTAATTGTGGCTTGCAATGTGCAGGCCCAGAAATGGAACATTGAAGCCCCTCCCGGTACATCAAAAAAAGTAACCATAAATACCACCGAAGGTACCTGGATGAACCTGGATGTAAGCCCGGACGGCAAAACCGTTGTGTTTGACCTGTTAGGCGATATTTACAATATACCCATTACCGGCGGTAAAGCCGTTTTACTGGCCGGTGGTAAATCGTTCGAGGTGCAGCCCCGTTATAGCCCTGATGGTAAACAGATCTCGTACACCAGCGACAAGGAAGGCGGTGACAATATCTGGGTAATGAATGCCGACGGCAGTGGGAAACACTCCATTACCAAAGAAAGCTTCAGGCTATTGAATAACGCGTCATGGACGCCTGATGGCCAATACCTGGTGGCACGCAAGCATTTTACAGGCTCACGCTCATTAGGCGCCGGCGAAATGTGGATGTACAACAAGAACGGTGGCGACGGAATCCAGCTAACCAAGCGCAAGAATGATCAGCAGGATGCAGGTGAGCCAACCGTATCGCCCGATGGAAAATTTGTTTATTGGAGCGAGGACGTTACCCGCGGGCCGGATTTTGAATACAGCAAGGACCCTAACGCGGGCATTTACGCCATAAAACGCCTTAACCGCGAAACCGGCAAAATAGAAACCGTAACCGGCGACGCCGGTGGCGCCTGCCGCCCGCAAATATCGCCCGATGGCAAGCTGCTTGCTTTTGTTAAACGTGTAAGGTTAAAATCAGTATTGTACTTACATAAAATAGATACAGGCGAAGAATGGCCGGTGTACGACGACCTGTCGCATGACCAGCAGGAAACCTGGGCAATTTTTGGCGTGTACCCTAATTTTGCCTGGACGCCCGACAGCAAGAACATTATTTTTTATGCCAAGGGCAAGATCTATAACCTTGACATAGCGACACTTAGCGCGGTACAGATCCCATTTGAAGTTAGTTCGCAGCAAACCATTACTGATGCCCTGCACTTTCAGCAAAGGGTTTTCCAGGACGAGTTCCCTGTAAGGATGATCCGCCAGTTAACTACATCGCCGGATGGCAAACGCGTAGCATTTAACGCTGCAGGCTACATTTATGTAAAGGACCTGCCGCAAGGCGTACCTACCCGTGTAGATACTACCGGCGATTTTGGGTACGACCCGCATTTCAGTCCTGATGGTAAAAGTTTAGTTTATGTTGCATGGAGCGATGTTTTAAAAGGATCGATCAATACTGTAGACCTGACCACGCACCTGATAACCAAAGTAACTGCCGACAAAGGCTTTTATTATACCCCAAGATATTCAAACCGTGGTGATAAGATCATCTATCGCAGAGGCGAGGGTAATGAAGTACTTGGTTTTGCCTTTGGCACCAATCCGGGTATTTACACTATTTCGCCGGGTGGCGGCACACCGCAAATGATCCTTGATAATGGTATTAATCCGCGTTTCTCTACTGATGACAGTAAGATCTACTACCAAGGCAGGGAAGGCGATAAAAAAGCCTTTAAGGTGATGGATGCCAGCGGCGCCAATCAGCGTACATTATATACATCAACCTATACCACCCAGTTTGAGCCCAGCCCGGATGGTAAATGGATGGCTTTTACCGAGTTGTTTAATTGCTACATTACACCAATGGTTACCACCGGTAGCCCGCTTGAGCTGTCGGCAACTAACAAATCATTGCCTGTAACAAGGCTGACAAAGGACGCGGGAACGTACCTGCACTGGAGTAACGACAGCCAAAAACTGATGTGGACCCTCGGCCCTAAGTATTACACCAGGGATATCCACAGCGCGTTTAACTTTATAGATGGCAGCAATCCGCCAATTGATACTGCCGGCGTTGATATCGGCCTAAAATTAAAAACCGACGTACCCGATGGCAAAATAGCCTTTACCAACGCCCGCATCATTACCATGAAGGATGATGAGGTGATTGAAAAAGGAACTATCGTTATCGATCATAACAAAATATTCGCGATAGGCAAAACCGGCGAGGTACAGGTACCTGAAGATGCCAAGGTTTATGATGTTTCCGGCAAAACCATTATGCCCGGCCTGGTTGATGTACACGCGCATTTACACCCCAGCCCTGATGGTATTTCGCCGCAGCAGGACTGGAACTATTTTGCCAATCTATCGTACGGTGTAACTACCGCGCATGACCCATCGAGTAATACCGAAATGGTTTTCAGCCAGTCGGAAATGTTAAAGTCGGGGCATATGGTTGGGCCGCGCGTTTACTCGACCGGCTCGATACTTTATGGTGCCGATGGCGATTTTAAAGTGGTGATCAACAGCCTTGACGACGCGCTATCAAACCTGCGCAGGTTAAAGGCCGTGGGTGCATTCTCTGTAAAAAGCTATAACCAGCCACGCCGCGAACAGCGCCAGCAAATTATTGAAGCTGCGCGCCAGCTGCAACTGGAAGTAGTGCCCGAGGGTGGATCTACCTTTTTTACCAACATGAGCATGATCCTTGACGGGCACACCGGCATAGAGCACGCCATACCTGTATGGCCGGTTTATAATGATGTAAAATCTTTATGGAACAACAGCAAGACCGGCTACACCCCTACGCTGATCGTGAGCTACGGCACCCAGTTTGGCGAAAACTACTGGTATGACCGTACCGAGGTTTGGAAGAACGAGCACCTGCTGAGCTTTACACCAAGATCTATTATAGATGCACGCTCGCGCCGCAGGACCACGTCTGAATATGGCGAGTACGGGCATATCGAGATCTCTAAATATGTGAAGCAAATTGCCGATGGTGGTACCAAAGTAAATATGGGCGCACACGGACAAATCCAGGGTTTGGGCGCACATTGGGAAATGTGGATGCTGGGCCAGGGCGGCATGACACCATTGCAGGTGATCAGGTGCGCTACCATGAATGGCGCGTCTTATTTAGGGATGGATAAAGAAATCGGGTCGTTAGAGCGTGGCAAGCTGGCCGACCTGATCGTGCTGAACCAAAACCCGCTTGAAGATATCCGCAACAGCGATAACATTAAATATGTGATGCTTAACGGCCGCCTGTACGATTCTGAAACCATGAACGAAATTGGCAACCACGAAAAACTGCACGGCCGCTTTTGGTGGCAGCTAAACCGCGGCGACGGTGTTACCCTCCCGGTAGGCAATACGGAGACGTATTTGTATACGTCTGAGGATGGAGATTAATTGATTTCGGATGTCGGAATTTCGATGTCGGATTTGGGATAATGTAATAACAGGGCCTGCATGGATTGCGGGCCTTGTTTGTTATTACACAATATGTTGAAGATTTGATTAATTTAGCAATAACTATGAAAAAGGTATTTCTTTACATTAATATTCTATTATTATTTTCAATTAATTCGTGTTCAATATCTAAAGAGGTAACTGGAGTTTATTATAAGAAAGGGGTCGATTTTGATTATATTTTAACTTTAAATAAAGACAGTACTTTTAAATTATCTCATTCATATTTTGAAGCTAAGTCTGAATGTAAAGGAAAATGGAATTTTATTTCAAAAAAGGAAATATCATTGAAATGCGGTGCAGGTAGTTTAATTGACCAAATTTCTTCAGGTGATTTATCAAATCGGGAGTTTAAGGTTGCTATTGTAAGTGGTGATAAATTAGAAATACAAAATGTTATACTTCTGAGAAACAACAAACTTACTCAGTAAGTTCGTCCCTGCATACTGGTCGAAGTTTAGCGTCAGCGTAACTTTGTCCTAAATGAAGCAAGCATTCTGCTTGCGTAAACAACAACTACCACTGGTCGAAGTTTAGCGACAGCGTAACTTCGTCCTAAAATGAAGCAAGCATTCTGCTTGCCCTCACTGGTCGAAGTTTAGCGACAGCGTAACTTCGTCCTAAAATGTGGCAAGCATTCTGCTTGCGTACACAACAAATCATTATCTTAGCTAAATGGGCCGTAAATATATTTTCCACGAGCACGACCAGCTTTATTTTGTAAGTTTTGCTACTGTAAACTGGGTAGATGTTTTTGTAAGAAGAATATACTGCAACATTATGGTCGACAGCCTTAAATACTGCATAGAAAATAAAGGGCTTGAGTTGTACGCCTGGTGTATCATGTCGAGCCATGTACATTTAATTATCAGTACAGAAAAGGGTAATTTATCAGATATCATGCGCGATCTGAAAAGGCATACATCAAAAACAATATTAAAAGCCATTGAAGAAAACGTGCAGGAAAGCAGGCGCGAATGGTTATTATGGATGTTTGAAAGAGCGGGAAAACATAATGCCAATAATGAGCAGTACCAGTTTTGGCAGCAAAACAACCATCCTGTAGAACTATCGACCCATAAAATGTTAATGCAACGCTTGGATTATCTTCACAACAACCCGGTAGAAAGCGGCGCGGTCGATCATCCGCCGGATTATTTGTACAGTAGCGCAAGGGACTATTATAACGACCAGGAGGGAATGTTGCCAATTATACGGTTAAGCTGAAAGCTTAACCCATTTTAGGACGAAGTTACGCTATCGCTAAACTTCGACCAGTGAAGAACAACCTGATAAATAATATGAAGTTCAATACTACTGCAATATTAATTGCCATTATTTATAATGTAATCAATTTCTTGTTTTGGCTGCGTATTTCAACTATGCCGAATGCTTCGTCTATGGTTTACATATTTATATATCCTTGCTTTTGGATTATTACATTAATAATTGCAGGCATAATGGGTTTTAGAAACAAAGCCATTTGGTTCTCAAAATCTTACAAGGTATCCCTATTGTTGCGTTGTTTTTTTGTACACCCTTTCCTTTCATGTGGTTCAAAGCACTAGCAACACCATCGACATATCTTGTATCTACCTGATTTTCAACACAAGATGGTCATACAATTAAATCTGAAGAATGGATTTATAATACAGGTGGTTTGAATGTAATAAAATATTGGAAAGCAGATGAGCCAAATTGCAATGATTGCGATTCTTCTCATTTTAAGCCAGAGGGAGTTTGGGTTTATTTAGGTAAAAAGAAAGACACATTGCGAATTGATACTTATAAAAATGGAAAGTTAATAAGTGAAATAAAAAAATAATATTCTATGAAAATATAATCTCCCCCCCCAACTGGTCGAAGTTTAGCGACAGCGTAACTTCGTCCTAAAATGAAGCAAGCATTCTGCTTGCGCAAAACAATTCCTTACCTTAGGCATAACACCATTATCTCAAAACATCATGTTAAAAAAAGGAGAACATATTGAAGGCACACCTGCCGAGTTGCAGGTACTGCTTGACGACGATGCCGAAGCCAACGCGTTTTTTGAGAGCCTTTCAAAATCGTACAAGCAGGGTTATTGCGATTGGGTGGGCTCGGCCAAACAGGAAGAAACCCGTAAGGTAAGAGCCGACAAAGCTATGATCATGCTACGCAATAAGCAAAAAACTTTAAAGACTTAATTGTTTGATTATACCGTTAAGCTGAAAGCTTAACCCATTTTAGGACGAAGTTACGCTATCGCTAAACTTCGACCAGTGAATGAAAATACAAGCTTATTATTGCTTTTTTCTGCATTTTTTTGACGGGATTTGACGGAACTTGGTATTAAATAACACCGATCTGAATTTAACAACCGTCCCGCATCCACCAAAAACAACAATGCCCGTTACCAAAAGATAATAGGCTTGGCTGCATTTAATTTGCTTACACAATAGTTTCGTCAGGCTTTGGGCCTTCCAAAAAACAAAACATAGCCATCGGCATCCGTTACTTCGAACCCGCGCAGCCCATCGCTGTTGTCATGAATCGGTTTCCGAAATGTAACCCCGGCTAAACTGAATTCTTCAAATAAAGTGTCAGGTTCTTCAGTAGAAATATACGCGTCCCAGGCGGCCCATTCATGCCGGGTATGATTGGGAACGGGTTTTATGTCATCAGCAATGGCTTTTAGCATAATGGAAACGGGGCCGCGGCCCACCATGGCCCAATATGGGCCATCATCAGGTCCGGTATACCATAGTTCAAACCCAAGCTTATTTATATAAAACGATACCGAATCTTTTAAATCCGAAACAATAAAGAAAGGCGTAATGAAGTTGAGCTTTGACATTGGTAATTGGTTAACAGGCACAGCATTATAACAAATATCCAAAGTTCAAATATCGAAAGCAAATAAATGTTTACCCGGATGTTAAAAACAAGTTGTCTTTTCGGCCCAGCATCCCGATAAGGTTAAAATCAGTCGTTATTTTTTCGTATATTTGAATGAAGCCGGCAATATCGCCTATCGGTTTTATCCCTGTCCCCTATTTATTTATTTTAGTTGATTTTTATCGATTTCGTTCATTTATATTTCATAAGTAACTGATATTCTTATCTTTAAGTAAAAAACTTACTACCGGCATAAGGCCTTATACCAGATAAACGGCATTTTTTACTACCGGCATAACTACTGATACCCGAAAAAGACACTTTTTTACTACCGGCAAAAGGCATAATACCCGAAAAATGCCATTTTTTACTACCGGTAATACAGCTTATACCCGTCAAATAAAAAACAACGGCAACAAAAAAGCCCCCGATAAAGCGGGGGCCTGGTATAGCTAAAAAGATTAATTACCTTTTGTCGATGTCGACATATTCCCTGTTAACGGCTCCGGTATAGATCTGGCGAGGGCGGCCGATAGGTTCTTTGTGTTGTTTCATTTCTTTCCATTGTGCAATCCAGCCCGGTAAACGGCCCAGCGCGAAAAGTACGGTAAACATATCCGTAGGGAAACCTAAAGCACGGTAAATAATACCCGAATAAAAGTCAACATTAGGATAAAGCTTACGTTCAACAAAGTAAGGGTCTTTTAAGGCAACTTCTTCAAGGCGTTTGGCAATTTCCAACACCTCGTCATTGATGCCTAATTTTTCAAGGATATCGTCGCAGGCCTTTTTGATGATCTTGGCGCGTGGGTCGAAGTTCTTGTAAACACGGTGCCCAAAGCCCATCAGGCGGAAAGGATCGTTCTTATCTTTAGCTTTGTTGATCCATTTGTCGGTATCGCCGCCGTCCTCTTTGATCTTCTCCAGCATCTCAATAACGGCCTGGTTGGCGCCACCATGCAGCGGGCCCCAAAGCGCAGAGATACCTGCAGAAACCGAAGCATAAATATTCGACTCGGACGAACCCACAATACGCACTGTCGACGTTGAACAGTTTTGCTCGTGGTCAGCATGCAGTATCAATAAGGTGTTCATAGCGCTTACCACTACCGGGTCTATCACAACATCTTCGGTCAGTTGGCCAAAGGTCATGTTCAGGAAATTGGTAACGTAATCATATTTGTTCTGCGGGTACATCACCGGGTGGCCCAATGATTTTTTATAGATCCACGATACAATGGTAGCCATTTTGCTCAGCATTTTAACAATGCTCAGGTTAAGCTCTTCTTTGGTTTGATTTGATTTTAGCGATTCAGGATAGAATGCAGACAATGAACATACCAATGATGACAACTGCCCCATAGGATGCGATTTTGACGGGAAACCATCAAAAAATTTCTTCATATCCTCATGCACCAGCGTATGGCGGCTTATCTCGTACTGGAAATCATTTAGCTGCCGGGCGGTTGGCAGATCACCATATATCAACAGGTAAGCTACCTCAATAAAAGTTGATTTTTCGGCCAGTTGTTCAATTGCATAACCGCGGTATTTAAGTACCCCCAGCTCACCGTCTAAAAAGGTAATACCGCTTTGAGTTGCACCTGTATTTTTATAACCGATATCAAGAGTTACGAAACCACTTTGATCCCTCAATTTTGAAATATCAATGGCTTTTTCTCCTTCCGTACCCTCTATTATCGGAAGATCATATGTTTTATCACCTATTGTTAATTGTGCTGAGCTTGACATAGAAAGAATTTTGTATATGCAACAAATATATGTAAATCCGCGTATATATTCACCTTAAACTAAGGTTGTGTAATTGTAAAAAAATTGTCTTATAAACTAAATTTAGTCCGGTCCGCAGCAATTGATATATTCGTAGCTTCATATTATTATCGTTATATTTAGCAATGACAATCCCCGGCATTACTATGTTGTTGATTCCAAGTTACTACAGTGTGGGGTTGCCCTTGATTGTCTTGATACTGATGGCATTTTTTATGCTGCTCACCTACAAGCATTATATCAAAAAAGCTGTAAAAACATATATCGACCAGTTACCTGACAGCCCTAAACAACTTGGATCGCTCATCAATTCATTAAACGATATTATTTTTGAGTTTGATGAAAATAAAGTTTGCCTGAATGCCTGGTTCAATGAGTTTACCGAGCGTGTGGTTGACCCGAGACAGTTAGTAGGCAAAAAATTGGAGGATATTTTAGGCGAAGAGCGGTCTGTTAAATTTAACGTAGCGCTTGATTACGTTATTACCAACAGACAAACAACCGCTATTGAATATGTCTCTGACTACGGTACCGGTAAATGGTTAAAAGCGCGGTTCACCCCGGTGTTTGATCGTGATCGTAATTATACACACCGCATCTCTGTTTCTGTGTCCGACATATCCGAACAAAAATGCTATGCCGAAGAATTAAAGGAAAAAGAACTTTTACTGCTTGAGGCACAAACTATAGCCAAAATTGGCAATTGGCTATATGATAGCACCACTAAAGACCTTTTTCTATCAGCCAATTTACTCTCGGTTTTAGAAACTGAGGATATATCTGAAGATGGTGATAAATTAAAAAGCTATTTAAGGCTGGTACATTGGGACGACCGCGAAAGCTGCTCGCAGTTTTTGTCTTCGGTAGCTACATCCACGCAAAAAGAATATGAGCATAGGCTCATCACCCCTACAGGAAAATTAAAGTACATCAAAATTATAATTGGCAATAAAGAGTTTCATGATGATGGCCGTCTGAAAAGAATAGTCGGTATTATTCAGGATATTACGGATGTTAAATTATCAGAAAAAGCGATAAAAAGAGGTCGCAGCGAACTGCTTGAGGCGCAAAAAATAGCCAAGATAGGTAACTGGAGTTGGGATATCGTGTCACACAAGGTGTCCTGGTCTGACGAGATCGCTGCCATTTTCGAGGTTGAGCCGGAATTTATTACTCATTTAGGCACCCGGCGATTACTTTTAAAATACATACACCGTAATGATAAGTTCATTTTGCAGCACTTATTTAAAAGCGCTACAATGATCCCTAATTATACTTGTGTATTCCGCATCGTTACGGCCAATGGCAAAACAAAGTATCTGAGCGTTATTGTTGGTAGTGTTTTAAGAACGGACAATGGCATAGCGCGCAAAATAATAGGCACATTACAGGATATTACTGCTCGTAAACAAGTGGAGATTGATTATAAGAGGACTGAAAACAAATACAAGCTGGTTTTAGAAACTATTAAGCTGGCGGCAATATCGTTAGATAATAAAGGCAATATAATTTTTTGCAATCAACACCTGGCTAATTTATTGGGTTGTGATCAAAAGGAAATATTAGGTATGCATTGGTGCGATAATTTTATTCCTGATAACCTAAAAAAGAGTATCAGCGACATGCTTACGCAGAACTCTGTCCCTCAACATCACATTAATCCCGTAATCTGTAAAAATGACGTCCAACGTATAATAAGCTGGCAAAATACCGCCAGTTATGATGAGAACGGCTTGTTAAAAGAAACAACCAGTATTGGCGAAGATATTACAGATCAACAAAAGGCAACACTTGAGTTGATATCTGCCAAGGAGATGGCCGAAAAGGCGTCGAGGTTTAAGTCTGACTTCCTGTCAATAATGAGCCATGAGATCAGGACGCCTATGAACGCGGTTATTGGTACAACTAATTTATTATTGCTTGACAACCCAAAGCCCGAGCAATTGGAATATCTAAATATCCTGAAATTCTCGGGCGAGAACCTGCTGGCTATCATTAATGATATTTTGGATTATAATAAGATCGAGGCCGGGAAACTGGAGCTAAATAAAATAAAATTCAACATCTGTACGCTTGCAAAAAAGATAAAACAAACCTTCACTGCAAAAGCCACCGAAAAGAAATTAAACCTGAGCTTAACCCTGGACGAAACAATCCCCGAATTTTTAATTGGCGACCAGATGCGCCTGAGCCAGATCTTAAATAACCTGATAGGTAATTCGGTTAAGTTTACAGCTAAAGGCAAAATAGTTATCGAATTAAAAGCAGAACATGTTGACAAGAACCGGGTCACCATCAGATTTACTGTTGAGGATACCGGCGTGGGTATAGCCCCTGAAAATTTAAGCATGATCTTTGACCCATTTACGCAGGAACCTACAATAAGCAACACCAATAGTATTGGTACCGGATTGGGGCTGGCCATAACCAAGCGCCTGGTAAACTTGCATAACAGCGATATTTCTGTAACCAGCGCTCCGGGCGAAGGAACATCTTTTACTTTCAGTATTACATTTGACCTCCCTCAAACAGAAGTTAAAAAACAAGTTGCCGATGCTTTTAGTAACCCGATGCTTAATTTACAAGGCATGAATGTATTGGTGGTTGATGATAACAAAATGAACCTGCTTATAGCTTCAAAGTTTTTAAGGAAATGGCAGGCAAATGTCGATGAAGCACAAAACGGACAGATGGCCGTTGATATGGTAAATGATAAAATTTATGACCTGATCATCATGGACCTGCAAATGCCGGTGATGGATGGTTTTGAAGCTACACAAACCATCAAGAAAACGCAACCCAAACTACCCATCATCGCCCTTACCGCCGACGCCATGCCCGAAACTTACGACAAGGCCCTTACCGCAGGCATGAGCGATTACCTAACCAAGCCGTTTGTGCCCGAGTTATTATTTGATAAAGTATCGAGGTATTATAGGGTAAATCAGGCAGTAGGCAGTAGGCAGTAGGCAGTAGGCAGTAGGCAAAATTCTATTAGCCTATATTTGTTTTTTTTGATAAAAAAATTCACTCACTCATTACCTCACTAATTAGACCTTATCGCTTCTACGGGGTCAAGTTTAGAGGCGAACCACGCCGGTATTATACCTGATATGATACCGATACCGACTGACGTGCCAATACCTATTATTATATTTTTAAGGTAAAGTACTACAGCAACATCTGCTACCCATTTTACAACGAAGGTGCCCCCGTAAACCATCAGCAAGCCTATTAAGCCCCCCATCAAACATAATATTATCGATTCTATTAAAAATTGCAACAGTATAAAATAGTTCTTTGCCCCTAATGATTTCTGGATACCTATAATATTGGTACGCTCTTTTACAGATACGAACATAATATTGGCTATCCCAAATCCACCTACCAATATAGAGAACAAGCCAATGATTAAGCCAGCAACGTTGATGATCTTAAACACGATGTCCAGTTGATCTGAAAGCATGGTACTTTCATTTAAAGCGAAATTATCCTCCTGACCGGGCCGCAGGCTGCGGATGGCACGCATTAGTCCCTTTATTTCACCTTTAACCTCTGCTATCGGGATGCCGTCTTTACCCCTTACTACTATGGATGGACGGTAACGCTCGTTCTGTACGTCGATCAGGTTATGCGCGAAGTTAAGGGTGAGTAGTACTTCCTTATCGGCAGATATACCCAGCATATCCTTTCCCTCTTTAGCAAATACACCTATAATGGTGACATAGCGGCCCATTACTTTTATTTTTTTACCTATAGCAGTGCCTCCCGGAAATAAATTCTCGGCAATATCATTACCAATTATGGTAACAGGCGCGCCCGTTTGCGATTCCATTTCTGTAAAATAACGGCCATCCTGAAAATCGAAGTTCCAGGTTTTGTTATGCTCTTGTGTTGCAGCATCCACCTGGGCGCCATCAATAGTGTTGCTGCCATATTTTATGGTGCGATTATCAATGCCGATCTCGTAAGATATAGCCGCGGCAGTTTGACTGCGATGCTGTAGTTCGTTAAAGTCTTTGAGTTTAGATACCGGGCGCTGCATAAATTTCCACCATGGATATTCACCGTCTGATACCCAGGGCCACTTTTCGACATATACGCTGTTACTGCCCAGCTTGTTTACACTTTTTTGCAAGTTATCCCGCAAGGTATCAACCGCCGAAAAAACAGCGATAATGGTAAAAATACCAATGGTTACCCCCAATAAAGACAGCAGTGTACGCAGCCTATTTTGCCTTAAAGCATCAAATGCAAACAGAAAGCTCTCCCGGAAAAGTTTTAAAAATATCATAGTTTATGATTGCACCGATTTTGTTTTGATTTCACGGATCGAAAACCTATTTAAAAAATCAGTGTTTTATCTTAGATGTTTACACAATCGTTAAGTTACACCAATTAGTTAATAAGCTTAAAATAAACATAATTTAAACCAATCGGTGTAATTAAAATTAAAATCTGTGAAACCATCTGTTATATCAATGTAACCTATATAATATAATCGGTGAAATCACCAAATATATTTGTACATTTGCGCCCTGAAAATTCATATATATAAGCATGAAATTATCTCAATTTAAATTTAATTTACCTGAATCTTTAATCGCACATTCACCCGCAGCAACCCGCGACGAATCTCGTTTAATGGTGTTGCACAAAGATTCCGGAAAAATTGAACATAAAGTTTTTAAAGACGTATTAGATTACTTTGACGATAAGGATGTTATGATCCTTAACAATACCAAAGTATTCCCGGCCCGTATGTACGGTAATAAAGAAAAAACCGGGGCAACTATAGAAGTATTTCTGTTAAGAGAATTAAATAAAGAGCTTCGTTTATGGGATGTTTTGGTTGACCCGGCACGTAAAATACGTGTTGGTAACAAATTATATTTTGGCGATGACGACCTGTTAATTGCCGAAGTTGTTGATAACACCACTTCACGTGGCCGTACCATCCGCTTTTTGTTTGACGGTACTGAAGAAGAGTTTCGTCGTAACGTTGAAATATTAGGCGAAACACCACTACCTAAATACATTAAACGTAAAGCTACTGCTGAGGATAAAGAGCGCTACCAAACCATCTTTGCCAAACACGAAGGTGCCGTTGCCGCCCCTACCGCAGGCTTACACTTTAGCCGTGAGTTAATGAAACGCCTTGAATTAAAAGGTGTTGAATTTGCCGAGGTTACGCTGCACGTTGGTTTAGGTACTTTCCGCCAGGTTGAGGTTGAGGATCTGACCAAACATAAAATGGATTCTGAACAGATCATTATCGAGCAAAAACAAGCGGATATTGTAAACAGGGGCATCGAGCGTAAAAAACGCATCTGCGCTGTTGGTACAACCAGTATGCGTGCTATTGAGTCGGCCGTATCTGCCAGCAAAACTTTAAAACCGGTTAATGACTGGACCAGCAAGTTTATATTCCCTCCTTACGATTTTAGCATTGCTAACTCAATGATCACCAATTTCCACACACCAGAGTCTACATTGTTGATGATGGTATCGGCATTTGGCGGTTATGAACACGTAATGAACGCATATGAGGTTGCTATAAAAGAAAAATATCGTTTTTACAGCTATGGCGATGCCATGCTGATCATCTAATTTCGAATTTTCAATTTCGGATTTAATATAAAAGCCGCTTAGCTAATTACTAAGCGGCTTTTTTTAATATCATTTTGTAAATTCGACCCATGATCGAAATCCGAAATTCGAAATCCGAAATTCGAAATCAAAAAAATTACGCCATCATAGTCGCCGGTGGTTCGGGCAGTCGGATGTTATCTTCGGTACCAAAGCAGTTTTTGTTACTTAACGGCTTGCCGGTTCTAATGCATACGCTGCTGGCTTTTCATACCTGCGATGCCAAACCCCAACTTATTTTAGTACTTCCGGCAGCTTATCATGATTACTGGGCAGAATTGTGCACGACACATAATTTCACCATTCCCCATCAGTTAATAGGCGGTGGCGATACGCGTTTTCATTCTGTAAAAAATGGGCTCGATCTCATCCCTGACCATGAGGATTCTTTAATAGCGGTACAGGACGCCGTACGTCCTCTTACTGACTGCAAGATAATAGACCACGCCTACCAACATGCGGCTGAGAATGGAAATGCCGTAGTGGCCGTTAAAAGCCGTGACTCGATAAGACAAATAAAAGGCGATGCTTCCGTGGCTTTAACGCGCGATGAGATCTACCTGGTGCAAACCCCACAAACATTTCAGTCAGCGCAGCTTAAAAAAGCATACCAACAGCCTTATCATACTAAATTTACGGATGATGCCAGCGTGGTTGAAGAAACCGGCGTAATGATCCATTTGGTTGAAGGTAATTATCAGAATATTAAGATCACTTTTCCCGAAGATATAGCAATTGCCGAGTTGTTGTTAAAAAGCAAATAAATCAATTTTTCGGTGTATCATAATAGATCAGTTTCCCGGTTTTAGGGCTTATTGCCGCCCATGTGTTGGTATCAAATTCAACCAAAGCTACAGCGCCGGGAGGTATATCGGGTGTAGTTGATGTCAGATAGTAAAGCACTTGCTCAATACCCGGGTTATGGCCAACTAAGCCTATAAAATCATGATCATCACTTAACTGGTTAATAATCGCAACCAATTCACGTTCGCCGGCTTCATATATACCTGCAATTTCTTCGGCTTTAGGTATCGACAAGTGTTGCGAAAGCACATTAGCAGTACTTAACGTACGCAAAGCAGGACTGGTAACCAGTACCTGCGGCACTACCGAATGTTCTTTTAATCGGCCCGCCATTATAGCGGAATCCTGTAAACCCGATGGTTTTAAAGGACGCTCAAAATCTATATATCCTGATTCGTGTGTTGCTTTAGCATGTCTTACCAAAAGTAGCTTTTTCATGATATTCGATATTATTTGAAGAGGTACCCTAACCCGATAGAGAACTCTTTATTTTTTACAACAGATGTACCCGAATCTTGTTGCGCCGAAGATGCAATATTATTTAGCCCTAAGGTATAAGCCATGTTAAACGTTACCCGGTTACGAAATTCGAACCCGGTAGAAAAATTAAGTCCGGTATCAAATCTCAACATGTCGTTATTCTTCCCGAAGTTAATCTTGTCTGATGTTGCGCTGCCGGGAGTCTGGTAATCAAATTCGCCTCCTAACCCGTCTGCAACGTAACCACCCGCTCCCAAATAAAAGATCCCGAGACTTGTAAATGTAAATTTGCGCAATACGCTAACCGGCAGCTCAAGGTAGGTTAAATGCGTGGTGGTGGTTAAGGCATCGTTGTATGCTATGGATCCCTTGTTAGAAATCCCCAGACCTGCCTCCAGCCAAAAATTATTTTTTAAGGGCATTTGGGCGATGCCTTTGATATTAAATGTCTTGATGGAGCCGGTGGAAATAACATCAGGATTGGTAATCTGTTGATTGGCAAATCCACCTGATATTTTTGCACCGAAAGTTATTTTCTGCGCCCGCACACCTAATATGGAGATACTAATGAGCACTACAATAATGATCGCTTTTTTTATCATAGCTAATTATTGTTTACAAATTTGGCGATGGGGTCTTCAGGAATTTCGCGCATACATTTAAAATGTCCCAGCGGGCAGGCAGGCAATCCAAATTTCGAGCATGGCCTGCAGGATAGTTCTATGCCTGCTACCAACACCTCTTTTACTTTATAGGGCTGAACCCCCAATAATTCGGGAACAGTACCACCCCAAATGGATACAATAGGACGACTGAATGCTTCAGCAATATGTGTCAGGCCTGTATCGAAGCCTATTATCTTCTCTGCTTTTGAAACCAGGTAAACAGATTCGTCCAACGAGGTAATTCCGCAGGCGTTATAAATTTTACTGCCCAAGGCTACAGCAATAATGTCGCCATTTTCTTTTACATCATTGCCGCCTAATAATATAATTGGAGTGTCTATTTCTTTACAAAGGCTGATGATCTTTTCGTTTGGCATGCGCTTGGTAAAATGAGTAGCGCCGATAATAAAAGCCACAAATTTTTGCTGATGCGAAGCCGGCAATAATTGATTAAGCTGATGCTCGGCTTTGATGTAATAATCTATCGGCTGATCATCGTTTTTTACACCTAAAAACTGTACCGCTTTCATGTAGCGGTCAACTAAATGAACCGGCGGCACCAGCTTTAATTTAAATTTCAGGCTGAGCCATTTACGAATAGTTTGCTTTTTATAAGTATACGATTTGATGCCTGTACGCAACTTGATCAAAGTCGTACGTAAATTATTATGCAGATCGATAATATAATCGTAATGTTCTGCCTTGATCTCGTTTATTGTATCAGAAAGGTTGGGCTTCAGCAAAAGCAGCTTATCTACGTAAGGGTTATTGTCATAAATATACTTGAAGGCGGGTTTGGTAATAAAGTGAACTTCGGCATCCGGCAGCTGTTTTTTAAGGCATCGCACAACCGGGGTTGTGTAAATAATATCGCCCATCGAGCTAAAACGGATAACCAATATCTTCATGCGCTTATGTTAGGTGACTGAGTTCTTTATTCGCTGGATGATAGATGTTGAAGAATACCCTTCTACCAGGTCGATCGTTTTTACCTCGCCTCCATTTGCTATCACCTCTTTGGCTCCAACAATGTTGTCAATGGTATAATCGGCACCTTTCACCAAGATATCAGGTAAAAGCGCTGTGATCAGGTTGAGTGGTGTGTCTTCATCAAAAATAACTATACCATCCACAAAAAATAAAGCAGCCAATAAAGCTGCACGGTTAGCCTGGTCATTAACCGGGCGGCTCTCGCCTTTTAAGCGTTTTACAGAACTATCTGCATTCAACCCGACGATCAGCCTATCACCTAAATCAGCTGCTTTTGCCATATAGGTAATATGGCCGATATGCAATAAGTCGAACACACCGTTGGTAAAAACCACCTTATCCCCTTCGCTCTGCCAAAAAACCACTTTGCTTTTTAGTGTATCCAGGTCGGATATTTTATCTAATAGTGCTCTTTCTAAATCTACCCGCATCTTCTTTTAATTTAAAACAGATCGTCAACAGCCTGGCAAAGTATATGGCCTATCAGGATATGCATTTCCTGGATCCGTGCAGTAACGTCCGACGGCACGATGATATTCAGATCGCAAAGGCCATTCATTTTACCGCCATCACGGCCGGAAAGGCCCAACGTAGTACACCCCAGTTCTTTTGCTGTACTAAACGCTCTTAAAACCACTTCGCTGTTACCACTGGTCGATATCCCGATAAACAGGTCGCCGGGATGCGCCAAAGCTTCGATCTGGCGGGCAAATACATAATCATACCCATAATCATTAGCAATGGCGGTAAGTGCCGATGTATCAGTTGTTAAGGCTATTCCGGGCAATGCTTTACGGTGTTTAACAAAGCGACCGCTTAATTCTGCGGCTATATGTTGCGCATCTGCTGCACTGCCACCATTACCGGCAATTAAAACCTTGTTTCCGTTTTTTATAGTTGATGTAATTAATTCGCATGCCTTTTCAATATCAGGCACAAGCGTATCAATTACCTTTTGTATTACTTCCTGATGATCCTTAAGTTGTTCAACAATCATTTACTTACTGTTCTTGGTTTTGAAAACCTTTGTTATTTCCTGCAATGATAACGCATTCAAACATCTTTCCTTGTACAATCCCCCTTTTCTGGCAACAATTACACCGTAGTGCATATCCAAAAATCCTTCGTTGCGGTGTGCATCCGGATTAATAGATAGCCAAACGCCTTTTTCTAAAGCATATTGGTGCCAGCGCCAGTCAAGATCGAGGCGCAGCGGATTAGCATTTATTTCTATAATTACATTATTTGCTGCACAGGCGTCAATTACCTTTTTATAATCAAAACTATAACCATTACGGCTTAATAGCAGACGACCCGTTGGGTGGCCTAATATGGTGGTATATGGATTTTCAATCGCCTTGATCAATCGCTCGGTAGCTTTATCGTCGCTCATTTTTAAATTGGTGTGTACAGATGCCACAACAAAATCAAACTTCTTCAGGATCTCGTCAGGATAATCCAATGAACCGTCATTTAAAATATCCGACTCGATACCTTTAAATATGTGGAAGCTCTCAAGTTTTTTGTTAAGATGATCTATTTCTTCCTGTTGCTGCAAAACCCGTTCTATGCTCAGACCTTTGGCGTAAAACGCGCTTTTACTATGGTCGCACATCCCCAGATACTCCAACTTCAGCTCGTCGCGGCAATAGATGGCCATTTCCTCAACGGTATTAACGCCATCGCTCCAGGTACTGTGATTATGCAGAGTGCCCTTCAAATCATTATAAGATATCAGTTGTGGTAGTTTATCTTCAGCGGCTCGCTCAATAAAGGTTGTGCCTTCACGCAGCTCAGGTTTTATAAAAGCCAAACCGGCTTTTTGGTAGATCAATTCCTCGTTTTCTGGCTGATCAGCATCATCTCCCCCACGCTCCAAAACCGCTTTAATGTGTTCATCATTGCCGGTTTTAGTAAACAGCGTCTTAAAATAATATATTTTTTCGACCACCCAGATCGTAACCTTTAAGCCATTGCCCGTTTCGCCGGTTATATGGTCATCTTTAGCGGTTATATTATTTATTATTTCTGACTGTAATATGCTTTGAAAAGCGACCTCATAATCGCGGCTGCCTACAACAATTACCAACTCGTTTATTATTTCGCACAACCGACGGTATTCGCCGGCAAATTCAATCAGCGCATTGGTAAAAATATCCTTTAGCCCATTCATCACCTTATCGGCTTCAGGTTCAACCTGGGCATACAAAAATTTACCGCTGCTGGCCATTTTAAACTCTATAGCCTTACGGATCTCGTCTTGGGTTTTTAATCCAAAACCTTTAGCCTCTATCAAACGGTTTTCATTACAGGCATAAAAAAGTTCGCCAACGGTTTCAATCCCCATCTCGTGCCAAATGACAGCCACCTTTTTAGCGCCTATGCCTTTTATGCCCATCATTTCTACTACGCCGGGAGGCGTGGCGGCAAGAATCTCTTCCAGCTCGACCATAGTTCCGGTTTGCACCAATTCAATAATTTTAGCGGCAACACTTTTACCTATTCCGTATATCTTCTCTAATTCTTCGAAGGATTTGGCAGCAACAGGATATGGCAGCTTATCTACATTAAAAGCCGCGTTAGCAATTGATTTTATTTTAAAGGGATTAACCTCATGCAGTTCCATGAGTTGTGACAGCAAACGAAGTTTACGGGCTATGGGTTTATTTTCCATAATTAGATTAAGCGATAAAAATAGGAAAGGTTTGCTTTAGTTCATAGATAATAGTTCATGGTAATTTATCTGTGAACCATGCACTATTATCTATGAACTATTTAATCACCACATCATACTCCATCCTTGCCAGTGGGGTACGCATCATAGCGGTAACACTTTTAATTTGCTCGTAGATCCCGTAGTTCTCGCCCAGTTCAGATTTAAGTATTTTAGTTTTCATTTGCACACTAAAGCTTTCGCCCAGTTTATTAAAAACGCTTTTTTGCTCGGGGTAAGCAACCAGTTTGTAGTCTTTTATTTTAGCTTTTTTAGCTGCCGATGCTATTGCATCATCAATATTGCCTAAACGGTCAACCAGGCCATTCTGAATAGCTTGCGCGCCTGTCCACACACGTCCTTGTCCAATACTGTTTATGTACGCTTGCGTTTTATGACGTCCGTTGGCAACAGCCTTTGTAAAATCGTCATAACCGCGATTGATCTCGTTTTGCAATATCGCTCTTTCGGCAGGTGTAAGCGGGCGGCTGGTATTACCTAAATCGGCATACTGGCCGGTTTTTACACCGTCGAATGTCACACCTAATTTATCATTAAATAGTTTTTGCATATTGGGCAAAACGGCAAAAATACCGATAGAGCCTGTAATTGTATTAGGCTGGGCAAAGATCGAATCGGCAGCGCACGAGATATAGTAACCACCAGATGCAGCGTAATCGCCCATCGACACAATGATAGGTTTTGCTTTCTGGGTAAGCATTACCTCGCGCCAGATCACATCACTGGCTAATGAGCTGCCGCCCGGCGAGTTTACACGCAGCACTACCGCTTTTACTTTTTTGTCCAATCTAACTTTGCGTAATGCTTTTGAGATTGTTTCAGAACCAATGCTGTTATCGTCGCCATCACCCGATGCGATATCGCCGGAAGCATAAACTACTGCGATCCTGTTAGATGAAACTTCTTTATCATTTTCATCATCGCTTTTAGCGTAGTCGCTTATCTCGACGCTATTAATATCATCCTTAGGTTTAACATTTAACCTGTGTTTAAGCTCATCTATCAGCTCATCCTTATATTTCAAACCGTCAACCAGTTTATATTTTAAAGCATCCCCTGGCTGCTGTATGCGCATTTCATTAGCATAGTTAAACAAAGAGTCTTTGTTTATCCCACGGCTTTTGCCAATGCCGGTCAAAAAATGATCATATAGTGAACCCAGGTAAGATGTTACCTGTAACCTGTTGGCATCGCTCATTTTGGTAAGTACCAACGGCTCTACAGCGCTTTTAAAAGTACCAACTTTAATAACCTGTGCCTCAATACCCAATTTATCCATAGCGCCCTTTAAAAAGGTTATTTCCGAATTGAAGCCGTCAAATTCAAAAATACCTTTCGGATTGATGTATACTTTGTCGGCAACCGATGCCAGGTAATAAAACCCTTTGGTATATACTTCGGCATACGCGACAACAAATTTTCCCGATTTCTTAAAGTCGATTAGTGCGTTCCGGATCTCTTCGGTAGTGGCCTGTCCCGATAGCATATAGCTTTCGTCTAAAAATATCCCTTTGATGTTATCGTCGGTTTTTGCCTTTTTTATGTTGGCCAGGATATCTTTAAGCCCGATAGATTTATCGCCATCAAGGCCCAAAAAACTTAAATTTGATAAAGGATTGTTAGCCGTACGCTCGGCAATAGGGTATTTTATATTGATATGTAAAATTGAATTTGCATCAACCTGCACACTTTTATCGCTGCCTGCTGCAGCTATAATTCCCACAACTACTAATATTATAATTATGGTAGATAAAATTATGCCGACAAAAGTTGCCAACACAAATTTGAAAAATTGCTTCATTTACTATTATAAATATTTATATCTATGCAAACTTAATAAAACCATATGGGATAATATTAAGAGCAGTATCCATAATATTTGTTACAACAATGAATAACGTTTTTTTATTATTAGGCAGCAACCTTGGCGACAGAAAGCTTTTTTTGCAACAGGCCATCATGCATATTGCCTATGATATAGCTCCAACTATCAAAATATCATCGGTTTATGAGACAGAATCATGGGGGAAAACCGATGAACCCGACTACCTGAATATGGTTATTGAGTTACAAACCGAGCTATCAGCCGCAGAGGTGCTTAGGAAAATATTAAATATTGAAAACGTAATGGGAAGAACACGGGACGAGAAATGGGGATCGCGTATTATTGATATTGATATTTTATATTATAATTCGGATATTATTAATAAGCCCGGTTTACAGATCCCTCATCCTGAATTACATAAGCGCCGTTTTGCTTTAGAACCGCTGGAAGAGATAGCGCCTGATTTTGTTCACCCTGTTTTAAACAAAACCAGCCGGCAGCTTAAAAAAGAATTGAAAGATGGCTTAATTGTAAAAAAATTATAAATTTGAATCAAACACAACAATATTGAGCATGCAAATTGATTTTTCAAACCTGGACCTTGACCTTACCCTACTAAACGAGATTGCTGACGGCAGCGACGAATTTATTGTTGAATCAATAGATATGTTTCTGCAACAAGCACCAACCTCATTACAGGATATAGCCAACGGTTTTGAAAAATCAGACTGGCAAACAGCGGGCGCCGCGGCACATAAATTAAAAGCCACTTTAGGTTTTTTTGGTATGTTAAACAGCCAGGCATTACTTAATCAAATTGAATTAAGTTGCAAAACAGGATCGCCCGATGCTGAAGAGGTGACAGCAAAACTTGCACAGGCTAACGCCTTTATTACAGCAAGCAGTGCCGCTTTGTTAAAAGTAAAAGAAGAAACAGCGGCTAATCTTTAAAGCTGTTCTATTTTAAAGGTGTAACTCTCCATAATTAAATTGGCCAATAAGCTTTTACAGGCTTGCTCAACTTTTTCGTGGGCGACTTCTGCACTATCAGCTTCAATTTGCAGGGAGATGTGTTTGCCAATGCGTATGTTTTGAATCTCGGCAAGGCCTAAATTTTTCATACTTCCGGTTACGGCTTTTCCTTGCGGGTCAAGGATCTCTTTTTTTGGCATTACGTCTATTTCTGCTTGAAACATTTTCATGGAGTAGTTTGTGGTTTTAAGAGTTATTATAAAACAGTTAAATATTCTTTTTTTGACTGCCTATAATATTATCATTAGCTATTTTAAATTGGACAATGGACAAGGCGATATAGATAAATATAACCACCGGTACAGCCACAAATTTAAAAAATAGTATCAATATTGCTGAGAACAACAGCAGTAAATAGCGATAAATATTTTGATTAAAATCTTTGTTTTTAAATTTTAATGACATCAACGGCAATTCGGCAACAAGTAACGTGCACATTACCAGTACAAAAACGGTTAATCCGTAAGGATTTAATATATACCTGGCCAGGTTGCTGTATTGCTGGATAATTAACGGGAACGACGCGATAAGGATAGCATTTGCCGGCGTGGGCAAACCGATAAATATTTCTGACTGACGGGTATCTGAATTAAACTTAGCAAGCCTTAATGCCGAAAATACCGGGATTAAAAACGCGCTGAAATTTAAATAAGGGCTGATATTGGGTATAGGCGGCGCCATTAAAAACAGCTGATATAATATTACCGAAGGCAATACACCAAAGCTTACCATATCGGCTAACGAATCCAGATCCTTCCCTATGCCTGAAAAAGATTGTAATACGCGTGAGGCAAACCCGTCAAAAAAATCAAATATAGCTGCAAGGAAAAGCGCATAGGCTGCAATTATCAAGTTACCCTGGAAAGCAAAGACTATACCCACGCAACCGCTAAACAGGTTTGCACAAGTTATGGCATTAGGAAGGTGTTTTTTAACCCGCTTCTTCATTTTGGCCTGAAGGTATCAAACTTATATTAAGTATTTATTATTTGCAGTTAACTATAACTGCAAATAATAAACCAAAATTATTAAGAATTCATTGATATTAAGAATTCTTCGTTAGTTTTTGTACCTCTTATTTGACTTTGCAAGAACTCCATCGCTTCAATCGAGTTCATATCGGCAAGGTGATTACGCAGGATCCAGATCCGTTGCAGGGTTTCCCTGTCCAATAACAAGTCGTCCCTACGGGTACTTGAAGCAGTAATATCAATAGCCGGGAATACGCGTTTGTTTGATAGCTTACGATCCAACTGTAACTCCATGTTACCTGTACCTTTAAACTCCTCAAATATAACCTCGTCCATTTTTGAACCGGTTTCTGTTAATGCTGTGGCTATAATGGTTAATGAACCGCCATCCTCAATGTTACGGGCCGCACCAAAAAAGCGCTTAGGTTTGTGTAATGCGTTAGCGTCAACACCCCCTGATAATATTTTACCTGATGCAGGTGCAACGGTATTATAAGCACGGGCTAAACGGGTGATAGAATCTAAAAGGATAACAACATCATGGCCACACTCAACCATACGTTTAGCCTTCTCTAAAACAATATTGGCAATTTTTACGTGGCGGTCTGCCGGCTCATCAAATGTTGATGAAACAACTTCGGCGCGTACGCTGCGGGCCATATCGGTAACCTCTTCAGGACGCTCATCGATTAGTAATATAATTAAATATACTTCGGGGTGATTTTTAGCTATAGCATTGGCCACGTCCTTTAACAACATGGTTTTACCCGTTTTAGGCTGTGCCACAATTAAACCACGCTGTCCCTTACCTATCGGCGAGAACAAGTCCATGATACGGGTTGAATAATTACCCGGATCAGTAAATAAACTTAATTTTTCTGACGGGAAAAGCGGCGTTAAGTGATCAAAAGGCACACGGTCACGCACCTCGGCAGGTATACGGCCATTAATGGCTTCTACACGCACCAGAGGGAAATATTTTTCACCTTCCTTCGGCGGGCGGATGCTGCCGCGTACGGTATCACCGGTTTTTAAGCCGAATAGTTTTATTTGTGATTGCGATACGTAAATATCATCAGGAGACGTCAAATAATTATAATCAGACGAACGCAGGAAACCATAGCCGTCAGGCATGATCTCTAACACACCTTCGTTTACAATAACGTTATCAAAATCTAAATTTATAGCAGGTTCCTGTGTTTTTTGCTGTTGTACACGGCGCTCAATTTTTTGAGGGCGTTCTTCCGGAGCACCATCTTCGGTAGATGGCGAATCACCTTGTTGTTCTGCGATAGCTTCTTCGGATGCAGCTATGGGTGAGCCATCTTCGCTTTCGTCAACCTGCGGCTCGTCGTCTTGCAGGTCAAACAGGTTGGTATCGTCTAACGGAACCTCAACGCGGGGTTTATTAGTGTTTTTTATCGTGCGGATGCGGGCACGTACCTTCTTTTCGCCGGCCTCTTCTGCCTTTGGGGCATCTAAAGGTGCGTAGTTATTTTCAACAATTTGTTGTTGTGCTCTGGCAGCTTCGATAAGCTGTTGCATTTGTGTAATATTTGATATTAACTCTGGCTTTCTAAGGGCGTCAGCGTCGGCAATACCTAAACTTTTGGCAATTTCGCGCAACTCAGAAACGAGTTTATCGTTCAATTCGGTTGTATCAGACATGAGATGAATTATGGTTCAAATGGGGGTTTATTACAATAGTTATTCGTGAGTACTATATATTATGCTCAGCTTTTTTTAAAAAGAAATTTATTTTGCAGCTTGTTTTTGCACTCTTAAAACCAGGTAAACTTTGATAAATAACGTGGAATTTTAAAATTATTCTTTAGTGCAAGAAAAACTCAAAGGAAAACAGTGCAATTGTACTCATTAAATTTAAAATATCAAATTTTTTAAAAAAATATCTTTAATGGCAGAACACTTAAACTAATTTTTCGTTGTTTTGAACACTCAAAAATCATACCATTTCATCAATGATCAACCGCCGGCAGCTGATAGAACAGATCAAACAAAAAAAATCATTTTTATGTATTGGATTAGATACTGATATTGATAAGATCCCCGATTTTTTAAAACAGTACCCAGATCCTATCTTCGAGTTTAACAAGCGGATAATTGATGCTACCAAAGACCTTTGTGTAGCTTATAAACCCAATTCGGCCTTTTATGAAAGCTATGGTGTAAAGGGACTGCAAAGCCTGATAGCAACGTGGAAATATTTGCCCACCGACAGTTTAAACATCATTGATGCCAAACGCGGCGATATTGGCAACACCTCTGATAAATATGCCAAAGCCTTTTTTGACGAAGCAACATCCGGAATGAGCTTTGATGCTATTACAGTTACCCCATACATGGGTAATGACAGCGTTACGCCTTATTTAAAGTATGAGGGTAAATGGATCATTATCCTCGCGCTAACCTCATCGGTAGGCAGTAAGGATTTTCAGTATTTAACCACTGATGACGGCTATTTATATGAAGCCGTTATAAAAAAAGCCAATACCTGGGCCGGGGCAGACCGCATAATGTACGTGGTTGGCGCCACCAAAAGCACCGAGTTTACCGATATACGCAAATACGCCCCCGATAATTTTTTATTGGTACCCGGCGTAGGTGCACAAGGCGGCAGCCTTGAAGATGTTTGCAAATACGGCATCACCAAAGACTGTGGCTTGCTGGTTAACGCGTCGCGCTCCATTATTTATGCAGGTAATGGCGAAGATTTTGCTGATGCCGCACGGGCAGAGGCACTAAGCATACAGCAGCAAATGCAAGTGGAATTGGAGAAAACGGGGATAATATAATAGCACGGATTAGTCGAATTATTGCGAATTTATCCCCGTGTTCTGTGTCTTCTTCACTTATCTTCGAAGCAGCCTGTGGGGACACAGGCTGCATAAAATCATGTAAACACCACCTTACGCTGCGGAAACTTCTCAGCATAATTAGCCACGATATTTTTGATATAATCATTACCGGGGTATGGCGTAATGTAGTTTTTAAGCTGCTGCAAGCTCTCTACATTAAAATAATGCGAGATATAACCCATGCCATAAAACTTGCCTTTCTCTACCAGGATACAACTATGCTCATCATCCGTCCTACCCTCATCGCGAATGGCAAAGGTTGGCAGTGCTTTGTGTAATTCGGCAATGGCGAGGTCAACTTTTTGGTTGTAAATTTCTGCAGTCTCAACGCCTGTGCAGGCACATTGATCCTGTGCTGCGCCGTTACAGGGTTCTGTATTATTTTGGATAAAACAAAGCTTAGGGCAAAGCGCAAAAGTTTCTATCAGTTGGTTTAATATGGCCCTTCCTTCCAGCATGGTATTGCAGGTGTATAAGGCGCCGGTATATTTACGATGTTTATCGACAGCTAAACGCATATAACCTCGTTGATCCTCGAACATATACAACCCGTAGGCATGTTCAAAACGTTTTAACGAGCGATTATATTTCGGCCAAAGTCGTTTTATCTCAACAGCCTCTAATACCAGGGCTATTAACTCGGTACCGCAAACCTGGTGTGTTATCTGGTGGATATTGCGCAGGAACTCCTGCCGCTGTAAGCCGGGGTTGTTACCGGTAAAGTGGCTGGTTACCCGTTTTTTGATATTCTTGGCTTTGCCCACGTAGATCACTTTGCCCTTATGGTCGTGGAAATAATATACGCCGGGCGTGTTTGGCAGTTCCAATATCGCTTTTTTAGGTAAGTGAGGCGGCAGCACTTGCTCTTTAGAATTTTGCTTTAGCGCCTGTTTAATGTGGTCGCTCTTATCATTACGCAGCAGCAGGCTAAATAGTTCGGCTGTGGCCTCCGCATCGCCCATGGCGCGATGCCTGCTTTCATTATCAATACCAAGGTGCCGGCAAAGCTTACCCAGGCTGTATGATGGCAGTCCCGGCATGAGCTTGCGGCCCAGCCTTACGGTACATAACTTATTACATTGCAGATCATACCCGGCAGCAGCCAAATGGTAGCGCACAAAAGAATAATCGAAATTTACGTTATGAGCAATAAATATCTTACCATGCAGCAAGTGGTAAATATCAGCAGCTACATCCTCAAAAGGCGGCGCCTCGGCAACCATTTCATTGGTAATCCCGGTTAGCGCACGGATGTAGATAGGTATTTCCCTGCGGGGATTGACAAGTGTGCTGAATCGTTTGGTTACTTTCTTGCCATCATGCAGGCAAATTGCAATTTCGGTTATACCGTTTGCGCTGGCATGCCCTCCCGTGGTCTCAATATCTACAATTGCATACATATCCAAATGTAGTAGATTTTACTAATTTTTTTAGTGAAAGATAAAATAAAATTTATATCAACAGGTTTAAGCGTAGCTTACAATTACATTAAGCAAAATGTGCACGCTTTACCCTATAATATAAAACAAAAACAGCCCGCAAATCGCAGGCTGTTTTTAATTTCTAATCTCCAATTGCTAATCTCTATTTTCCCTTCTTAGCCTGCACCTGTTGTTGCGTACGCATCATTTCTTCCATTTTAGCACTGAAGCCTGATTTTTTCTTTTTAGTGTCTTCAGGTTTCTTTTTGTTTTCCTGGATCTGCGCGTGGATCTTTTTATCATCAACCATTAAACGGATAATGTATTGCTGTAAGAAAGTAAACATGTTAGCCAGGAAGTAGTAATAATTCAAACCAGCCGGGTAACCGTTCAATGCTCCTAAGAATATGATCGGGGTGATGTATCCGATATATTTCATTTGCCCGCTTACGCCCGAGATCTGGTTATTAAAGTAAGTATAGATCAATGTCGATATGGTCATCAACAAACACATCAAACTTAAGTGATCGCCTAAGAACGGAATGGTGAACCCGAAGTTTACAATCGAATCGTAAGTTGACAGGTCATGCATCCATAAAAAGCCTTGTCCCCGCAGCTCAAACAAGCCCGGGAAAAACCGAAAGAACGCGATAACAATCGGCATTTGCAACAACAACGGCAAACAACCACCTAATGGGTTTACGCCCGCTTTCTTATAAAGCTTGAGGTATTCCTGTTGTAATAATGTAGGATTATCCTCGCCAACCTTTGCTTTAATTTCGTCCATCTCCGGCTTTAACACACGCATTTTAGCCATTGATAAGTATGACTTATAGGTAAGCGGCGATAAAACCAATTTCAGGATAACTGTTAAAGCCAGGATAATGAACCCGTAGTTCCAGTTAAATTTGGTTAACACGTTAAATACCGGGAGTACTGCTACGCGGTTGATATATTTTAACGGACCCCAGCCCAGGTTAATTTGTTTTTCAAAACCATGGCCCTCAGCCTCCAACGTAGAATAACGGTTAGGGCTAAAGTAAAAATCAAGTGGGAACGTACCATCGCTGCTGCGGGCTAAGGTTAAGTTAGCCTTTAATGTTTTGATATTCTCATGGTTAGCCGTATCTGTAATAACGGACAGGCTTGATTTTGTAAAACCTTCTTTAGTCAACAATAAACTTGAAAAGAAATGCTGTTTAAACGATACCCATTGCAGTTTTTTATCGTTGATATCTTTCTGATCGTCTTTAGTATCACCAAAATAATCAAAATCCTTATCGGTATCATAATATTGCATCATGGAATAGGTGCGATCAAGTACGATGCTTTTTTCCAATCTAAGCAGGTTACTTTCCCAGTTAAGGTTAATGCTGCTGTTGTTAGCTATAACGTTGTCTAACCCGGTTGCTTTAATGGTTAACCCAACTTTGTAGCCTTCGCCTTTTAAGCTGTATATATAATCAATATACTGCGTTGGGCTATAGCTTAAGCGCATGGTGATAGCCGATGAGTCTTTACCGGTAACCTGTAAACCTGCGGCGCTCGGTGTAAAATACCTTTCGTTGGTGTTTACATTGGCAACGCCAGCGGTAAAGCTAAATCCAAATTTGTTTAGGTCGCCGTCAAATAATATCAGCGGCTTTTTATCAAACGTTTTAAAGTTTTTTAACTCGACAGAATAGATGCGGCCGCCACGGGTAGTTAATTTTACGCGCAGATCGGCGTTCTCAATGGTTATCAGTTTTTCGCTGCCATTTAGTGTAGCGCCGAAAGGGCTTTTTAATGCAGCCGAGTCAACAGGCTTATTTGTAATTTTGCCGGTATCAACTGTCGCAACAGCAGCAGTTGTTTTTATACCTGCCCTTTTTAGTGAATCCTGGTGTTGTAATGCTTTTTCTTTTGCTATCTCGGTAGCGTTTGGCTTTAACAACCAAACCGAACCGGCTATAATGATCATGATCAGGAATAATCCTGTAAACGTATTTCTATCCATTTCTATCGTATCGTACTCAATTAACTATTTCTTGCGGGCGTAAGCCATCGAAGCGGCGACAAAGTTAATAAAAAGTGGGTGCGGATTAGCAACTGTTGATTTTAATTCGGGGTGAAACTGCGCGCCAACAAAAAACGGGTGATTTTTAAGCTCGACGATCTCAACTAAGTTATTCTCAGGGTTAAAGCCGGACGGCACCAGTCCGGCGGTTTCATATTGCTTCAGGTACTCGTTATTAAACTCGTAACGGTGCCTGTGACGCTCAGTTATATGCTGTTGTCCATATATGGCAAAAGCTTTTGTTCCCTTTTTAATGTCGCAGGCGTATGACCCTAAACGCATGGTACCACCCTTGTTAACTACCTTTTTCTGCTCTTCCATCATGGCAATAACCGGGTTTGGTGTATCCGGGTTCATTTCTGTACTGCTGGCATCTTTAAGCCCTAAGACGTTACGGCCATACTCAACAACCGCACATTGCATACCTAAACAGATGCCGAAAAACGGAATATTATTTTCGCGTACATAGCGTATTGCTTCTATTTTACCTTCAAAACCGCGTTCTCCAAAACCAGGGGCTACCAATACACCATGCAAACCTACCAACTTTTCTACGGCGTTGCCCGGCGTAAGCTCTTCTGACGGGATATATTTTACCAAAACCTTGCACTCGTTTTTTGCGCCTGCATGGATAAATGATTCAATGATAGATTTATAAGCGTCAGGCAGCTCAACATACTTACCAACCAGGCCAATTTTCACTTCAGATGTTGGGTTTTTTAAACGGCCCAGGAAATCCTTCCAACTTTCCAGGTTCGGTTCAACTTTATGTGGCAGCTTTAATTTGGTTAATACGGTTTTGTCCAATTGCTCTCTTAACATCAGCAGCGGCACGTCATAAATGGTCGGCGCGTCGATAGATTCGACTACGGCATTGATATTAACGTTACAGAATAGCGCAATTTTTTTTCGAATATCCATATTAAGATGGTGTTCTGTACGGCACACCAGGATATCCGGCTGGATCCCATACTCCAACAGCATCTTAACCGAGTGTTGTGTAGGTTTGGTCTTTAACTCGCCCGCTGCAGCCAGGAATGGGATCAGGGTTAGGTGGATCACCAATGAATTGCCTGAACCTACCTCCCACCTAAACTGTCTTACCGCTTCAATATAGGGTAAAGACTCAATATCGCCTACAGTACCACCTAATTCGGTGATTACAATATCATATTTGCCGTCTTCGCCCAGGATACGGATATTTCTTTTTATCTCGTCGGTAATGTGGGGAACCACCTGTACGGTTTTTCCTAAAAAAGCACCTTCGCGTTCTTTATTAATTACATTTTGATAGATACGGCCGGTAGTGATATTATTAGCCTGCGACGTCGGCGTGTTTAAAAAGCGTTCGTAATGGCCAAGGTCAAGATCGGTTTCGGCACCATCCTCGGTAACATAGCATTCGCCGTGCTCATAAGGGTTCAATGTTCCCGGATCGATATTAATATAAGGGTCGAATTTTTGAATGGTTACGCTGTATCCGCGCGATTGAAGTAGTTTGGCCAAAGAAGCCGATATAATGCCTTTTCCTAACGAAGAGGTAACACCGCCCGTAACAAATATGTATTTAGTCATGATTTTTTTTGAAATTGGCAACAGTTTTAAGCTGTTGCTAATTGTTTGTGTACGGGATACAAAAGTAAGAATATTTTTGGGGTTTGGGCGAACAAAATGTAATTGTGGAAAAGGTGTTGACTACTAAGCGCTAACCGCATTTTATTTAAACAAAAAAAGGATTTTTTCCTTTCTACATAACTATTAAGATAGCTACAACATGAAAAAAATACTCTTGTTACTTATATTTCTATTAATTGCCGAAACAAATTTTGCCCGCGAAAAGCACAGGGACGAATACCAAAACTACCTGTACTCGTTAAACATGGTATCAAAATTATTTTCAAAACTTACCGATAATGCCGACCTGATAACCCACCGGCCAGACCGTGCCAGCTTTAAAAACCTGGCCGTTAGTTTTAATAAAAAAGTGGGCATATTAATTATCAACCAAAATAACCTGATCAATTTAATTAACAGGGGTGGCTTTAAGGATCATCATTTCCCAAACTCGGTGCGTATAATGCAAACCAATGTAACAGATCTTAAAAAGATCTTACTGGATAACCACCCGCTGGTAGATAACTTAAAGATCCCCGGTTTTAAAACTGCAGAAATATATGACAACCTTAACTTTAGGATCTATGAAAACGACGAACTGCTAAGGCAGGCCGCACAAAACCGCCGACGCAGGGGTTTTAAGCATAAAGTAGTTGATAATTTAACCCAGGCGGTAGTATTGTTAAATGAGTGCCGGGGTAAAGTGGCGGCGTTGTATAGTAAGATAAAGTAGGTCTACTTAGTTAGGAGCCTTTATTTGCTGGAATTATAAAGACGAACAATATCTCGCAACTGTTCATAAGTGAATTTTTTATCGGCTACAAATTTATCATACACAGTAGGCTTATCTTTAAGCATATTTTCAAATTTATCTTGACGTGCCTTTCTACTTGTTAACAAAACATCATTTTGCTTTAACAGAAATGCAGTATCTGTACTTTTAGATACACATAGTGCAAAGCTATATTGTGATGCGACAACATCCTGATATAAGCTAATTTTTCCATTTTCGATCACAGGTAAAAAAAATGGTTTTTTTCTTCCTTCTATAATAATTGACCGAAATATTAAGTTTCTTTGCTTAACATAATACTCCTTTATCTCGCCAAGTTTTATTTTTTTGACTTCATTTGTTGCTGAAGTTTGATAGGTAGGCCCACTAAAAAGGGGGGTAGTAACTTTACATATCAATGTATCGCCTTTATTTGTTATTACATAATCGTTAAAGTCTTCATTGCCACTTTTTTTATCCTGAGCATTAACAGATAACCAGCACAGTGGTACAGCAATTAAAACCATTGATTTTTTGAACAACGACTTCATATTTAAATTTTTATTTATAAATCTAATTTCTCCAAATCCTCCGGCGTGTCAATGGCATGGGTTTCCAGTTCAGTTTCGGCAACTTTTATGCGGTAGCTGTTTTCTATCCAGCGCAATTGTTCCAGGCTTTCGGCTTTCTCTAATGCGGATATGGGTAGTTTGGTGATCTGCTGCAAAACATCGGCGCGGTAGCCGTAGATGCCGATATGTTTAAAATAGGTATAAAATTCCAGCCAGTTTTGCGGCTCCTCGCCCCGGATATGGGGAACTGCCGAACGTGAGAAATATACCGCCTCATCCAGTTTATTAACAATAACCTTTGGCGAGTTTGGGTTATGCAACTCCTGCTCTGTTTTGACGCGTTTTATTAGTGTGGCTATTTGCACATCAGGCGAATTAAAGCAGACCGCCAGTTTAGTAATCTGTTCAGGATCGATATAGGGCTCATCCCCCTGGATATTAATGATAACCTGGTATTGCGGGTGCGCCAAGGCTACCTCCGCGCAACGGTCGGTACCGCTTTGATGGTCGGCCGCGGTCATTACGGCGACACCGCCGAAAGCTTTTACATGGTCGTAAATTCGATCATCATCGGTAGCGACGATCACCTCGGTTAAATGATCGCATTTTTTGGCCTGCTCATAAACCCGCTGGATCATGCTTTTACCCCCTATGTCAACCAACGGCTTTCCGGGAAAGCGTGAAGAAGCGTAACGTGCAGGAATAATACCGAGAATTTTCATTTACTCCTCTATATTCTCCCAAAGGGAGAGGTTTTGTTAGATTATTTGTAAGAATTTTAAAGCCCTCTCCTTCGGAGAGGGTTGGGTGAGGCCTTAAAACAACCCGTTGATCTCTCTTTCAACCATTTGGATAATAGACGACAGATCTTCGGTATTATTAGCGAAATCAAGATTATCCTTATCCAGTATCAGCAGCTTACCCAACTTATAATTGTTGATCCACTTGTCGTACTTCTCGTTCAGTTTTGACAGGTAATCTATGCGGATACCTATTTCATACTCCCTGCCCCTGCGTTGGATATTGTTTACCAGTGTAGGTACCGATGCCTTTAAATACACCAGCAGATCAGGTGGTTTAATGTACTCGGTAATGTTATCGAAAATAGATTCATAATTTTCGTAGTCGCGGCTGGTCATCAGGCCCATATCATGCAGGTTCTCCGCAAAAATGTAGGCATCCTCATAAATGGTACGATCCTGTATAATATCGCGTCCGCTTTTTTGAATATCGATGATCTGGCGGTAACGGCTGTTCAGAAAATAGATCTGCAGGTTAAAGCTCCAGCGTTTCATATCGCTGTAAAAATCTTCCAGGTACGGATTATTATCAACAGCTTCATATAATGGTTCCCAGCCATAATTCTTGGCCAGCAATTCGGTGAGCGTAGTTTTACCGGCTCCTATATTTCCTACAATAGCTATGTGCATGGCTAAAGATATAATTACAAAGTTAAAAGTCAAAATTTGTCCCCTCTAAATCTCCCCCGGCAGGGGAGACTTTATATGAGCATTTAAAAGCCCTCCCTTCCGGGGAGGGTTGGGAGGGGCTTAAAAACTCCTGAACCCAATTATTTCCCTGACTTCTTTAATAGTTTTTGAGGCGCTTTCACGGGCTTTTTCGGCACCGTGTTGTGCTACCTTGCGCAGATATTCGGCATTGTTGGCTATATCGTTTATCCGCTCGCGGATGGGTGTGGTAGCAATGATCACGTCCTCGGCCAGTTGTTTTTTCAGGTCGCCATAGCGGATCTGCATTTTATTATACAGTTCGTCAAAATGAGTTATGGTATCGGGTGTTGACACCACTTTCATCAGGTCGAACAGGTTTTGGATCTCTTCAGGCTTGGTTTGATTTTCTGTCGCCGGGCCGCTATCGGTAACGGCACGCATCACTTTTTTCCGGATAGCTTCAGGCGAATCTGACAGGAAAATTGCGTTGCCCTCTCCTTCCGATTTACCCATTTTACCCTTACCATCCAAACCAGGTATTTTAACCAGGCTTTTGCTAAAGCTAAAAGCATAAGGTTCGGGGAAGTAGTCGTGATTATATAAGCGGTTAAAACGGTTACCAAAGGTACGCGCCATCTCCAGGTGTTGTTCCTGGTCTTTACCAACAGGTACTTTGGTGGCACGGTGCAGCAGTATATCGGCAGTCATTAAAACCGGGTAGGTTAGTAAGCCTGCATTTACATTTTCGGGTTGTGCGCGTACTTTATCTTTAAAAGATGTGCTGCGCTCCAGTTCGCCTAAATAGGCGTTCATGTTCAGGTACAGGTATAGTTCTGAAGTCTCCGGGACGTCAGACTGCATATATATAGTAGCTTGTTCAGGGTCGATGCCTGCTGCCAGGTACTCTACCAGTACAGTTTTAACATTTGCATGCAGGTCATTGGGTGTGGGGTGTGTAGTTAACGAATGCAGATCAGCAATAAAAAAAAAGCAGTTATACTCGTGCTGCATTTTCACAAAATTCTGTATCGCGCCGTAATAATTACCTAAATGCAGGTTCCCGGTTGATCTAATACCACTAACAACAGTTTCCATAGCGGCGAAAGTAAGTATTTTTTATATTTTTGGAGACGATGAAAATACTTTTAAGGAAAGTGCACTGCTATTTTTATATAGCTTCTGTTGCCTTAACTTATGCATTGGCTTTCCCGTTTCTATACCTGTTATCGCGCAATAAGCGTAATTATAAACACATGAATGCCATCAGGCGCACGTGGGGGTTTGTGAGCTCACTGCTTGTGGGTATCGTATATAGCTTTGATTATGAGCAACCCATCGACTGGAGTAAAACTTATATCATCTGCCCAAACCATACCTCAAACCTTGACATTACCGCCATGACCATACTGGTTAAAAACAATAACCATTGTTTTATGGGCAAGGATGACCTGCTAAATAACTTTGTTACACGCCTGTTTTTTAAAACGGTGGATATCCCTGTTAACCGCGAAAGTAAAATGTCGTCTTACCGGGCCTTTAAAAAAGCATCAGAAGTTTTGGAAAGCGGCACATCGGTAATTATATTCCCCGAGGGCCGCATACCACACCAATACCCACCGAAGTTGCATGATTTTAAAAATGGCCCCTTCCGCCTGGCTATCGACTTAAAAATACCTATCATACCGGTTTCATCAATCAATACCTGGAAAGTTTTGTGGGATACCGGCCTTGACCATGGCAGCAAACCGGGTATTTGTAATATATTTGTACACAAACCTGTTGAAACAGCAAATTTAACCGTTGATGATGCTGATGCACTGCGCGATCGTGTACATGACATCATTAAACAGAAATTAGTATAACCATGAATATTGACAGCGAAACCGTAGATAAGATAGCACACCTTGCCCGCCTTGAGCTTGCCGAAACCGAAAAGCAGGAAATGATTGGCGACATGAACAAGATCCTGGATTTTATGGCCAAGCTGAACGAGATAGATACCTCAGGCGTTGAGCCATTGATCTACCTGTCAAGCGAAGTAAATGTTTTCAGGGATGACGTAGTTAAACAGGAGATCACCGTTGAGGAAGGCCTGAAAAACTCACCTAAGCATGACGATAAATACTTTTTGGTAGCGAAAGTGATTGGATGATGGTGAGTCTTAAGTCCGTAGTCATTAGTTTTAAGCCGACTTGCGACTAAAGACTAAAATATTGTAACAAAAACCCCTACCCCGCTGTCAAAGCAATAAACCGCATGGAGCCATTAATCACCATTAAAAATATAGGACGCAAATACGTTATAGGAACTGAAGTAATTCATGCGCTTAAAGATGTATCGCTAACTATTAATAAAGGTGAGTTTGTGGCGCTGATGGGTCCGTCGGGCTCGGGTAAATCAACCCTGATGAACATTTTGGGATGTTTGGATACCCCTACCAAAGGCGAATATATCCTGAACGGCATTAACGTTAGCCACATGTCTGACAACCAGCTTGCCGAAGTACGTAATTCTGAGATTGGCTTTGTTTTCCAGACGTTTAACTTATTACCCCGCAATACCGCTTTGGATAATGTGGCATTGCCGCTGGTCTATTCGGGTGTTAATAAGGCCGACAGGCTGGTTCGTGCTGAGCAGGCGTTGAAAAACGTTGGCCTGGGCAACCGTATCGATCACCGGCCCAATGAGTTGTCGGGCGGGCAGCGCCAGCGTGTGGCGGTGGCAAGGGCGCTGATCAATGACCCGTCAATTATCCTGGCTGATGAGCCTACGGGTAACCTGGACACCAAGACATCTATAGAAATTATGAGCCTGGTGGAAGACATCCACGCGAAAGGCAATACCATTATATTAGTAACCCACGAAGAAGATATTGCCATGCACGCCCACCGCATAGTCCGTATGCGCGACGGCCTGATTGAGCGCGATTATATCAATACCAACGTGCAGATCGTAGACAGAAGCGGGATAGTTTAGCTATTGTTTGTTTCACTAAAGTGTGAAACAAATGAAACAAGTGAAACAAGATTTCGAGCTAAGTTACTATTAATCAGCATTTTGATAAAAACCTGTGAAACAAAATGAAACAAAGCATAAGTCAGTAAATTTATAGGTAAAATAGCTGTAAACGCCTGTATATAAGATGCTTGTATTTCGCCAGTTTTAATGGGCGAAAAAACAGGATAAAATATCGTGAAATAGATCTTAGCCGTTAACTCGGATTTAATGTCGGACCAACAAAAAAAACGACAATTCGCGTCAATATCCGTCAATAAATTACATTAAGAAAACAATTTATAACAGTAATAAGCACTAATCGGCAAAAACAAGCTAATATAGCGCAAGTCTTGGCAGGCGGGGACGAGAAAAAGGCCTGACTTGTGCTTTGGCAGGTCACAAGTCAGGCCAAGCCGTTGGCCATCACACTAAGACTTGCGCCAGACAAAAGATAATCGCCTGTCTCGTCCTAAATATCCTAACACGCCCCCGCCAATCGCTCCACAAACTCAGCGATATGGATCGATTTTTCAGGCACGATCGGGTCATAATTGCCGATGATGAGGGTATGGTCCACAATTTCGATCATAAAATCGTTGTCGCGGATATCCATTACCGCGTTGCGGAAATCGCGGTTCATGCAGGAACTGGCTTTGGTATGGTCGTTCACCACTACATAAAAAGTATTGCTGAATGGCTTGTCCTCATCAAAATCAAGTTCATGCGGATGGATCAGCTCCAGGATCTTATCCGTCAGCGTTTCGCGGCGAATAACTACGCCGCCAAAATTATTTTTTAAATACGTTAGCCCCCAAACCTGGAACTCCTGGTGATGGGTGATATGCTTTTCGCCAATTTTAAAATGAACTTCGACAAACAAGATATATGAATCGCCGCAGTCTTTTTTTACAACAAAAGATCCCCGCAAGTTAACGTCCAAACAATTTCTAAAAGCTTTAAACTGGTGCAGGTCAAAATCAATATGTCCCGTAGGCTCTATTTTAAATTCTTCTCTTAAAGCCTGGTAGGTTTTGTTAAACCTGTCTATAGTATCCGCGTTAAGGTCGGTAGTGTCAAAAGGGTAGTTTTCCATGAATGGGTTCGGTGTTTGTTAAAGGTAGATAACGTGTCATTAATAAACAACAAATCCAAAATTGAAAATTCGAAATTCGATATTTAATAATGTTTCATCTTGCCGCAAGAGCAAACGCAATTGGCATCACTTATCCCCAGCTTGGTTAAAAAGTGCTGGTAAAAACCTATCCTGTCTACCATACCTACGTTGTTTTCGCCCAGGTTACATTCAAGCGCGCCGTTAACAATATTGATCACCATACCAAAACCCGGCGCGCGCCCTGCGGCTTTATCAACGGCATTTGGTTTCCACTTCCCTATCATCACATCATGGGCCGATGGTTTATGGGTTTGCGGGGTCATCCAGAAATAAATGGCGGCCTTAAAGGCAACAACCGGGTCGGTAGTGATCAGGTCGGGGTTGTTTAACAATATTTTATGATCGCCAAAAATACAATCAGACGCGTAACCATAATTGCCGTTATAGCTTAACTGCATGGGCCCGCGGCCGTAGTACTTTTTACCTTTAACCGGCGGGTATTCGTCGCTATCGCCAAAATAATCTAAGGTTGTATTGTCCTCGTGTTTCAGCATCAGGCCGTCGGTATAGCTGCCGTTCATGCCGTGTCGGGTTTCGTGTGCCGCGTTGGCAAAGAATGCGGCCAGTTCCTTTTTATTAGTTAATGGGTCGCTTTCGGTGCAAAAGGCCCCGTAGTCAATAGTATACGTGCTATCGGGTTTTACTTTGGCCCAGGCCTCGTTCCAGTCTACATCCTGCCTTATTAAAGTAGCCTTGCCGGTACTTTTATCAGTACGGATAAACTGGTAAACCGATACCGCCCTTCGGGTTATCTTTACCTTTATCATACCCAGCTCTTTTATCGCCTTAATAAATGCCGGGTAGGTGTAAAAAGGATCCCGCTGCGGGAAAAGATCATTAAACTGTTTCTCGGTTATTAAATTAAAAGCAACAGGCGGCGCCGGCTTATTTTCTGCGGGAATGGCTTTACTGCCGCATTTAAAACTTAACAATAACAATGTTGAAGTTAGCAGAAAAATTAATTTGGTTGACAATATGATATGTTTCACAGCGTATGTATAGAGTGATTTATTGTTGGACCGTAAATATAAATGCAAGTTTAATGCCATCCATAAGCCCCCTCTAAATCTCCCCCGGCAGGGGAGACTTTTCATAGCCCTCCCTACCGGGGAGGGTTGGGTGGGGCTTATTTAAAAGCTACAATTTAATTTGCACCCAATATTAAGTAATATTAGCTATGTTTAAATCAATATTTATAAAATTGCCTTACACCTTATGAAGATATATACCAAAACAGGCGATAAAGGTTTTACTTCTTTAATTGGCGGTACGCGCGTGCCCAAGCATCACCTGCGGATTGAAAGCTACGGAACGGTAGATGAATTGAACAGCTACATAGGTTTAATACGCGACCAGGATCTTACCGCCCATGATAAAGATCTTTTAAAAGAGATCCAGGACAGGCTGTTTACCATTGGCTCGTCATTAGCGGCTGATCCTGAAAAATCTAAAATGGTGATCCCTGACCTGCATATTTCTGATATTGAACTGTTGGAAATGGAAATGGATAGGATGAATGAGACATTACCAGAGCTAAGGCATTTTATTTTACCGGGTGGCAGCAGCACCATATCTTACTGCCATATAGCCCGTTGTGTATGCCGCAGGGCTGAGCGCCTTACTGTACACCTGGCCGAAGAAAGTGTTGTAGACGACAAGGTGATTATTTATCTTAACCGGTTAAGCGATTACTTGTTTACACTGGGGCGTAAAATTGCAAATGATCATAAAATCCCTGAAAATCAGTGGATACCAAGGCTTAAAAAAAATTAAAAAAATATATTGATAATCAATATAAAAATATTATACTTTTGCGGAAATTGAAAATCTAATAAGTTAACTAAAATATAAGATAAAAATATGTATTGGACACTTGAATTAGCATCTCACCTGGAGGATGCACCTTGGCCGGCAACTAAAGACGAATTAATTGATTACGCTATACGTTCTGGAGCACCTGTTGAGGTGATAGAGAACCTGCAAGCGTTAGAGGATGATGGCGAGCCGTATGAGAATATTGAGGAGATATGGCCTGATTACCCTACAAAAGATGACTTCTTTTTTAACGAAGACGAGTATTAATAATACTTAAGATCTATAAAAAAGCCTTGTATATGCAAGGCTTTTTATTTTTGCGCCATTTTGGAATGGTTTTAGTTATTATAATAATATTATTCACAACTAAAACATACACATCATGAGAGGCTTATTGTACATTATCGCTGTTATCCTTGTTATAGGCTGGGCATTCGGATTTTTCTATTATTCTGCCGGCGGCATCATCCACGTATTATTGGTTATCGCAATTATAGCTTTATTGTTAGGGTTGATAAGGAGAGCTTGATAAAAAGTCTTAAGTCCGGAGTCGTGAATCTATTATTTATTTAAGACTCACGACTTTGGACTTAAGACTATAGACTCAACAAGTTAACTCACCCTATACATCTTACCCGGCAAGGACCTGATAAAACCCTGCATTTCCATATTAAGTAAGTTCATGGCCAATTGGCTCATGGGCATATTGGTTTTTATCGTCAGGTCATCAATGGCTAACGCTGCACTGTGTTGTTGCAGGATATCAAAAATGGTGCGCTCTTCGGCTGACAGATCAAGCGGCAATAAAAATTGCTCGACTGGTTTGGTATCGTCGGGTTTCTCCCATCCCAGGCTGTAGGCCAGGTCGGCCGCGCAGGTTAACAATGCCGCTTTATTATTGCGGATCAAAAAGTTGCACCCTTCAGAATATACATCACCTACCCTTCCCGGGAAAGCAAAAACATCGCGGTTATAAGAATTAGCTATTTCGGCAGTAATCAGGGCGCCGCCTTTTACGCTGGCCTCTATAACTATCGTAGCATCGGCCATACCGGCAACTATGCGGTTACGTTCCGGGAAGTTTTCCCTGCCGGGGATGGTATTTGACGGGTATTCTGTTAACAAACCGCCATGCTCCAGCATCCTATCTGCCGTAACGCGATTAGCCGCGGGGTAGATCCTGTCAAGCCCATGGCCCAATACCCCTATTGTAGCTACTTTGTTTTTAAGGCATTCTTTATGCGCTATCACATCTATGCCATGGGCCAGGCCGCTTACTACCAATACATCATATTGCTGCAGTTCGGCAATCAGGTCCTCGCAAAGCTGGCGGCCATAGTCGGTAGCGTTACGGGTGCCAACAATGCTTACTATCTTACGGTTATTCAGATCGGCATTGCCTTTATAATATAATAATACGGGCGAGTCGAAACAATTTTTTAAGCGTTTAGGATAACCGGCATCTGTATAAAACAGCACATTTATTCCGTTTTTCTCCACAAACTTTAATTCGTCGGCAGCTTTTTGCAGCGCTTCATCAAAATTTATTTCGCGCACCTTTTTATCGCCAATACCGGGGATACTGATCATTTTATTTGGCGACGTATTAAATACAGCCTCGGCACTGCCCAGGTGGCTTACCAGAATTTTGGCCGATGTATGGCCGATATTATTTAAAAAAGTTAAAGCTATTTGGTGCAGTTGTGACATAAAGTTTCGTGCCACTAAAATAGAAAAAATCTTACTATAAATTTTAGCAAAATAAATATTATCAGCCCCTCTATATCTCCCCGGAAGGGGAGACTTTTAAAAAGGACAGCATATATAATTGAAAAAGAGTCCTCCCTACCGGGGAGGATTTAGGAGGGGCTAAAAAAAACTATAAAAATAGTTTGCAAACTATAAAAATAGTTCTACCTTTACTTAACTATAAAAATAGTTTACTATGAATATTAAAGAACTGACCAAAGCCGAAGAACAGATCATGCAGATACTGTGGCAATTAGGCGAAGCCATTGTAAAAGACATTATCGAAAAAATGAACGAGCCGAAACCTGCTTATAACACTGTATCAACCGTGGTAAGGGTGTTAGAGGGTAAAGGGTTTATCGACCATAAAGCGTATGGCAACTCGCATGTTTATTTTCCGCTCATCACAGAGGCGCAATACCGCAAATTCACATTTGATAAAATGATGAGCAATTATTTCAGCAACTCGTACGAGAGTTTGGTGTCTTTTATCGCCAATGAGAAGAAGCTGGGCATAAAAGAGCTTGACGAGCTAACTAAACTGATAGATGACCTAAAAAACAAAAAATCATGAACTGGCTGCACTATCTTGCAGAAGCCAATATTTACCTGGGGGTATTTTACATGGCCTACTGCTTATTCCTTACTAAAGAAACTTACTACACTATTAACAGGGTGTACCTGTTGCTTGCTTGTATTATAGCATTTCTTTTACCTTTAATACAGCTTAATTTTTTAAAGCCCGCGATTTATGTAAACACAGGCGGCGGCACCGTCATACCTGTAATAGAAAAAAGCTTTAACTGGAAAGACGGGCTTTTATACAGTTATTTAACCGGGGTTATAATTTTTGCTGTGCAGTTTGGCATTAAATTATACCGGTTGCAAAAACTGGCGCGTTTAAAACCTGCATATTGTAACAATGAGTATAAGCTGATCTATTTAGAAGGATCAACCACCGCTTTTTCTTTCTTCCATTATCTTTTTATGGGGACCGAAACTGCCGAACCAGGATTGGTAACCAGGCATGAATTAGTACATATCCGCCAAAAACATTCGGCTGATGTGATAGTATTAGAATTATTGAAGATCATCAATTGGTTTAATCCGGCTGTTTACTTTTTACAAAACAGCGTAAAATCTGTACACGAATATATTGCCGACGAGCAAACAGCATTAATAACACCCGATGCTTTAACCTACTCCACCTTTTTAGTAAACAACGCTTATGGTATAAGCGGCCCTTCGTTTACACATTCATTTTTCAATTATAACCTGTTAAAAAAGAGAATTATCATGTTACATCAAAAACGTTCAGGTAGTTTAGCAAGGCTAAAATACCTTATTGCGGTTCCGCTTTGCGTGGGATTGCTTTGCGAGTCGACACTTGGTTTTAGCAAAACCTATGGCTTTATCAATATTGGCAGTACTGCTACTGTAATAGTTACAGATACTGTGCCGAAAAAACTTCCGCCACCGCCGCCGCCAGCACCACCGGCTCCGCCTAAAAAAGGCGCAAAAGGGCTTATTTCAGCGCCGCCCCCACCATTAGCGCCGGCAAAATCGGATGGAAAACATATCAAGCCTAATCTGCCGCCACCGCCGCCACCTGCAAAAGATAAGGTAAAGTTTCCGCCACCGGTTATTACTGAAGACAAACTGTCAAAAAAAACACAAGACGTTAAGTTTCCGCCACCGGTTATCATTAAAGACAAACTGTCAAAAAAAACACAAGACGTTAAGTTTCCGCCACCGGTTATCATTAAAGACAAACCGGCAAAAAAAACACAGGACGTCAAGTTTCCGCCGCCGGTAATTATCAAAGACAAACCGGCAAAAAAAGCTGAGCCAGGCATAGTTAGTATTGACGAACCTGTGCAGGCTAAAAAAACATCCGGTACAGAAATAAGAATTGAAGATGCCGTTGTAACTGCACCGGCTAAAAAAACAAACGGTAAAGAAATAACGATAGATGAACCTGTCACAATTAAAAAAGAACCCGTTGCCGACATAAGAATAGACGAACCCGTAACACCAGCAAAACCTCAAAAGAAACAATAATTACTAAACCAAACCTTATCACAATAACCTGAAAAACATACAATCATGAACCTATTGTATTATCTCGCGGAAGCCAATATTTACCTGGGGGTATTTTACCTGGCCTACCGCCTATTTTTAACAAAAGAAACCTATTACCAGCTAACACGGGTTTACCTGCTTTTTAGTTGTGTGGTTTCGTTTATGCTGCCCGTTTTACAAATAGGCGCGTTAAAACCGGTAGAAAACGCGGTAACTAAAACCATAAATTATAGCGTCCCGCAAGATGTAATCGCAAATAACTCAGCTCAGGAATATAGTATCCCGCAAGAAATTGTACAGGTGCCGGTTAACGCTCCGACAACCAAAGCTACACCTGCGGTTAAATCACGCCCGGAAGTGATTGAACAGCCTTTAACCCCGCAAGATTATTTAATATATGCCTACCTAACGGGTGCCGCCGTTTTATTTTTAATGCTAATAGCCAAACTTTACGCATTATTTAAGCTGATACGCAATGCGCAAATAATTGAACGGGATAAGCATAAAGTGATATATCTGCCTGAAAGCAACACTGCCTTTTCATTTTTCAATTACTTGTTTATCGGCACTGACGCGCCTGGCGCCAATACCATTATCAGGCACGAGCTGGTGCATATCCGTCAGAAACATTCTGTCGATATTATTTTCCTGGAGTTATTAAAGATCGCCAATTGGTTTAACCCCTTTGTATACCTGCTGCAAAACAGCCTGAAAACCGTCCACGAATATATTGCCGACGAACAAACCGCCGCGTTGGAGGCTGATGCCCTCGCCTACGCTACCTTTTTGGTAAATAACGCCTATGGCACAGACGGGCCGACATTCACCCATTCCTTTTTTAATTATAATATGTTAAAAAGGCGTATCGCTATGCTTAACCAGGAACGGTCGGGCCGGGTAGCACGGTTAAAGTATTTGGTGGTTCTACCTTTATTTGCCGGTTTGTTGTGTGTTTCGACATTAGCTTTCAGCAAAACTTATGGTTGGGTGGATTTGGATCCAGCGAAAGCTACGGCACCCAAAACGGCTTTAAATAAACCTGTACGCAACAACCATCAAAAAGCAGCAACTAACAACGAGACGGTAAAATTAACAGACAATGTTGACAATGGCGATATTGCACGGGCAGGCGACAATATTCCACTTGAAACAGTTACCGCCGACAGCACAAGTGATAAAATTAATGAGATCAAACGGACCATACCTATGGAGAGTGCGGGCGGTTACGACCAATTAAATCGTTACCTGCTTAAAAACATACATTACAAACCTGCCGCCGGGGATAAAGGCGGCCTGGTGGTAATGAGCTTTACAGTTGGCGAGGGCCGCAAAATAACCGATCTTAAAGTAGCTACCAGCGATGGTGAAGTAATGGATAACCTGGCGCTTAACGCTTTTAAAAACTACAAAGGCATTGTTAATGACGATGAAGGCAAAACGCTTAAAATAGGTGTGTTCTTTTTCACTGATGATTACTCGATCTTTAAACGCCCTTTTGAGAATGACCCGGGTAACTCCGGTTGGGTAACTATTAGCAAGTATGGCTTTAACCCGACACGGACCAGCAAGGGTTACGAGTACGCAGAGTGGTTTACAGGTGGTTTTATTGTAGATGGCAAAATGACCTCAACGGTATCCAAGGTACGATTCTTCGACAAAAACGATCAGCAAGTATCGTACAGTGCAGATACAGCTACGCCTGACGACATAAAGCTATTAAAAAACAAATACGGCTATATTTTCCCGTCGAATGCTTATTGGGCCTTAGAGGGTGGTCCAAAAAGTCGTAATTATATGGCAAGTGCCATGAACATTTATTCTTACTTAAATAAGCCTTATACGGACACGTTTTACCAGCATATTTTCAACGATCTTATATTTCCCGAAAAGAAAAAAGCCGACGGTACACCGGGCGCGGTATTGCTAAAATTCAACCTTGATCAAAACGGCACTATGAGTAATTGGGCTGTAGCAAAGAGCGGCGGCGACGATTTCGACCAGGCAGCGTTAGATGTTGTTAAATCATTTGATGGCACTATAAATGATATAGCCGGCGAACACAACATTGCGATAGTATTCTGTACTGTACAAAATGGCAAGCGCCCAAAAGTCGACGAAAGTTGGAAAAAAACGCCGGGTTACGTAGGCGAATTTGCCAGGGGCGAAAGCAAGCCAATAACTATTGCGTTTTCGTCACCCAAAAAACCGTAACACCCACATTATCGTGATAAAATCTCAAGCCGGGCCAATCAACCCGGCTTTTTTATAAACCAAAATCAGTTTTGCATGTTATATTTATACTTTTAAACGGAACGACTATGCCATCACATAAAAAGAAATCTTTAAAAAAATCGACAGCAAAAGTGTTGCTGGCTGGTGTGTTAAGTTTTGGTTCGGCTGCTATGGCGCCTTCCGCTTTTGCCCAAACACCGCCACCACCACCTGCTTCGCCGCCTGCCCCACCCTCACCGGGCGAGGTTTTTAATAAGATCAACCCGTTTAAAAAGAAAAAAAATAAGGAAAAAGATACGGTAGTAAAAAAGGATACCGCTACCACTGTAAGACCGGGCGGGCCGCAAACACCTCCGCCGCCGCCAAATCCATTAAATCTTTTTAAGAAAAAGAAAGCGGCCGCACCACCCCCACCGCCGGCAACACCGACGAAGTAAGGCGGGTCTGAATATAAATAATCTTTTTGCTGCATCGCTGTTTAATTTAAACCCCATATGGAAAAATCGCTTTTAAACAGGAGGCTCCGATGGAGCCATTAACAATCTATTAATGATGCCTATAAACAGGCAGTTCCTTCGGAACTATATTTTTTTTATTAGAGACTCCGACGGAGTCCCCTGTTTATAGTATAAAACATGTCTAAATATGGGCTCCGTAGGTGCCACCTTATAAGCATTGATGTTTAATTTAAATGCGGTGGTTTGAGCCTGTAAACATCATAATTAAACATGCAGTGATCAAGTTGGTAGTATTTCGCAGCCAGGCTGTCAACTAAATTGCGCAGGTCAACGCTCACATATTGTTTGTATTCCGGGAACAGGGGCACCAATATCACTTCAGGGTGCCGCTTGTTTAAGTCGTTAAAAATGGTTTGTTTGGCTGCCTGCGTTTGGGTTACATTAAAATAGATACTCGGTGAGATCCGTTCGGAATAGGCCTGTACCTGCGAGCCAAAACCTGCCACATATACCTTATCAGCTGGTTTTGTAGTTGCTTTTACCCATAGACCAAGTTGCCTGCTGGCACTTTCGTCCGGGGGTATAAAGGGCTCGTGGCAAAAATTCTCAGCAAATTGAAATTCGCCGGTAAACAGACGCTTCACATTAACAAAGGGTTCGATAAGCCTTGGCGAAAAGCAGATCCAAATAATAAACATTACCTTTTTAAAAGATACATGCCATGTATCAACCACATACTGAACCGAGAGCGCCCCGATCAGCGCCATAGCGGGTAGTAATTCCTTCATGTCTACCCGGGCATAGTTTCCAATAATGTTGATGCCGATAAAGGCCGAGGTTAACCAGATCAGCAGCCAATCAAATTTTCGCTTTATGAACAGGTATGCCAGCACAAGCGGATAAAACAGGATGATCTCGGAATAAAAGAATAGGTTATAAAACTGAACGGTCCGCCATAAAAAATCATGATCGGTAGTGCTACCGGCTCCGAAATTATCGGCAATGGTATAAAAGTATACTTCACGGGGATCAATACCGGCTAAAACCCCCGCCATAATGATGGCAAAAAAACCGAAAATTAAACCCGTACTAAAGTATATTACGCTCTTTTTACCTTTGCGGACACACATAACGAGTAAGGCAACAATGGCGAAAAAAGCCGACAAACGAAACATGAGCGCGATTGCAGATAGTATACCGCCGAAAAAGATCCGGGTTTTATTTTCCGCATTGAGCAAAAGATAAAACGAAATGATGATGAAGGTTATCTCGTAGGTCTCTGTATAAGAAACATACCTGCCGTCGGCACCGTGCCATAATACTGACAAACCGTAAAACGATACGGCCAGCAATCCGGCACGGCTTCCCGCCAGTTGATTGGCTATCTTGTAAAGAAAAAAAATACCAACAGACTGGAACAAAGCCCCGAATACCCGCGGGAACCAGTAATTTACGCCAAAAAGCAGATCGGAAATACCAAAGATAATGTAGAACAATGGCGATTTATTGTCAGTTCCCCCGCTATAAGGTACCAAACCGTTCCGAAACCAGTTACGGCCAATGTAGTGCCACATGGCTTCATCCTGCGATAAAGCAAAGCCGTTGGTTAGCAACGCAATAAATAATTGCAGCCCAATCAACACAATAAGTAAATAAAAAACGGGGGGAATTGACCTAAATAAATCCCCGGTTGGTTTTTTCATATCCGAAAATACCCATTTTGGAATGTTTTATTGAAAACATTTACTTGAACGCTAAGATTTACTTGATGAAAAAGGTTCTATGACGGATAGTTCGGGTAATAAAATAAACAATTATGGCGTTGGCTAAAAATATCCCGTAGGGATAACCCCTTTGTAGAAAAAATTAATGTTTGTTTTTTGCCTCGTCAGAGGCTACCCTTTGTGAATTTGGGTAGCTCCAGGTGGAGCAAGATCCTTGACACGATTGTTTCTACAAATGGGTTGGCCACATGGGCCAGAAAATTCAGCTACCACCCACACAAATCGTCATAAAACCATGAAAATTGATAAAAGTAAAACTGGCTTGAATATGTGTTTAAGTTTTGCTATGTTAATATAAGTCGTATTTTTATACAACCAATATAACCTTACCATGAAAACAGCTATCATTTTTACTGCATTTACTTTACTATTTGCTGCTAATATCATCGCGCAAAATCTCCCCAATAAACAACAGGTTAGTTTTCGTGCACCGTCAAAACTAAAAATTGATGGTATAGCTACCGAGTGGGGCAATAAACTACAGGCCTATAATAAAAGCACCCAGGTTTTTTATGCTATAAGCAATGATGATAAAAACCTTTACCTGATTGTACAGGCTAAGTATGAAGAGATCATCAGCAAAATCATCCGTGGCGGTATTACACTTGTTATTAACCATTCGGTAAATAAAAAAGACCCGCAACCTGTCACTATAACCTATCCGGTTTTACGGGGAAGCGATATGTCCCGTGTGGCTAACGCGATTGTTGGAAAATTCTATAAACAACCCGACACCAGCTATAAAACTGCTACTGTTACTGAAATTAATAACAGGTTAAATGCCGGATCAAAAACCATTATAACAACGGGCATTAAAAACCTTGATAGCGATACGCTATCGGTTTATAACACAGATGGCATAAAAGCAGCTGCACAGTTTGACAATAATATGCTTTATAATTACGAGTTAGCTATCCCTATTAAATACCTTGCCCTCCCCGATAACGGAATCGATCCGTTTAGTTATCAACTAAAAGTTAATGGCTTAACCGAACCGTATTTTACAAATGGTGATTCCGGCTCTTCGTCTGCCCCCCCACCCTTTGCTACTGCTACCTCAGTCACAACCGACTTTTGGGCTCAGTATACTTTAGCAAAGTAAGGCTTTACCCTTTTATATAGATCACCTGCTTGGTTTCAAAAAACTCTTCGGTAAAATAATCCTTAAGATAAAACTGCTGCACTTTAAGGCCCGATTCTTTGATCTCTTCGGCAAGGTCGCCACCTTTAAGGTAAAGGATGCCGCTGGGCAGGGTGTTGTTTGATGTACGGGTAAACTTGCCTTTTATCCAGGGGTAAAACTCACCAAGCCGGGTTACCGCACGCGATATGATGAAGTCAAATTTTTCATCAACCTGTTCGGCACGCAAGTGCGATGCGCGTACATTTTTCAGACCCAATGCCTTGGCAACTTCCTGCACCACTTTTATTTTTTTGCCGATAGAATCGACCAGGTAAAATTGTGTATCCGGGAATAATATAGCTAAAGGTATGCCGGGGAAACCGCCGCCTGTGCCCACATCCAACACGCTTTCGCCGGGTAAAAAAGGCATTATTTTGGCAATACCTAATGAGTGCAGCACGTGCCGCTCAAAAAGTTGATCGATATCCTTGCGCGATATTACGTTGATCTGGTTGTTCCAGAATTCGTACAATGCCGGCAACTGTTCAAATTGCTGTTGTTGTATGGGTGTAAGTCCAGGAAAATATGCAAAAAGCTGATCAGATGTCATCCCTGTTAAAACGGTTTAAAATATTACCAAGCAGGTACCTTGCCCTGAATAATTGCGCCTTAACCGTACCCAACGGCAGGTCAAGCTGCTGGGCAATTTCCTCATAAGATAACTCGTCGAAATACCGCAAAGTAATAAGGTTACGATAACGCATAGGCAGTTCTTGTATCAGTAACTTAAGCTCCTCGGTTTGTTGTTTTTTAATGGACGTCTCTTCGGGATTAAGGATATCAGCCTTAATTTGCAGCTGCTTTTCGTCGCCGTCCTCATCCGTCATGCCATGTATGGAGGTGGTATTTAGTTTCTTCTTGCGGATAAAGTCGATACAGTTATTGGTGGCCACCCTGAACAGCCAGGTGCTAAAGGCATACTCGGGCTGGTATTTTTCCAGTTTTTCAAATGCCTTGGCAAAGGTTTCAACAGTCAGATCCATTGCATCCTCCTTGTTGTTAACCATTTTTAGCACCATGAAATAAATCGAGTCCTTGTAACGGTGCATCAAATCGGCATACGCCTTCTGGCTCCCTTCCCTGGCTTTAACTACCAGGTAAAAATCGTTTTTAGCATTCTCGGTAAAATTGGAATTTATTTCCATTGAGTTGTTTTTACAAAGGTGCCGATAAGGCCAAAAATGTTTATATAAATATAATAAACAAAATCATAAAACGGCAAGTACCAGATCTGCGATGTGGCATTTAACTTTTTAAATGTTTTGCGATAGATCAATACCTGTAATAACCATCTGAATGCGAACAAGCCTAATGCCAGTAACGGCTCAAAGTAATTTGTTAAACACCAGATAAATAAAATATAAAATATAAAACCACTTGCGGCGTCAAAACTCAACATACGGCGGTGGTTGTTACGGTATAGCTTACCCACGCCCATGTGCCGTTTTTTTTGACGATATAGTGCTGCAAAGTTAGGTTTTGCATCCGTAAACACAAATGTATCAGGATGTATCTCAATAGCTGTATTATTTGCCGTAGCATTTTGATTAACAAACAGGTCATCATCGCCCGATAGAACATGCATATGAGCCGCAAAACCTTTATTTGAGAAAAACAGGTTTTTTGTATAAGCCAAATTACGACCAATGCCCATATACGGCGCGCGGTTTAAAGCTGCTGAAAGATAATTTATCGCGGTTTTTAAGGTCTCGAACCTGATAAGCGCATTTAAAAAACCACCCTTTTTATAATAAGGCGAATAGCCCAACACCAGTTGTACATCGCCGGTAAAGCGGGCGGCCATGCGGGTTATCCAATGCGCTGAAGCGGGCTTACAGTCGGCATCGGTAAATAAAAGATGCTCGTTTTTGGCGGCTTTAATGCCCAGGGTAAGCGCAAACTTTTTACCGGTTTTAAAGCGTACATGCTCTGTAATGGTTACTACTTTAAGGTGCAGATAGGTTCTTTTCAAACCATCCAAAACCACGTCCGAAGCGTCGGACGAGCAATCGTTCACTACCACTACCTCAAAATCGGGGTAGTTTTGTTCTAATATCGACGGCAGGTTCTCAGTTAAATTTTCGGCCTCATTACGGGCGCTGATGATGACGGATATGGGTATTTTAACCTCGGGCAATTCATCCTCTACCACATAAGCCGACAGTGATTTATGACCGCTGATGAGATAATATAACTGGATAATAAATACCAGCAAAAAAAGAACGAATAAAGCAAGCCGAATATATGTTTCCAACACCTAAATAAATAAGGCGCAAATTTGCGGAAAAAAAGTGATTTGTGATTGGTTAATTAGAGATTGGTTGTATAGTGAGTGGTGAAGGGTGAGTAGTGAGTTGTTAATAGATTTAATTACTCACCATTCACTACTGACTACTCACTAAACTATTCCGCTCTTAAATTCTTGACCGGGTTAGCCAGCGCTGCTTTTATAGACTGGTAACTTACGGTAAGCAATGCAATGACGACAGACAGCGCCCCTGCCAGCGCAAATACCCACCAACTAATGCTTACACGATAACTGTAATCCATCAGCCATTTGCTCATACCCCAATAAGCTACCGGGGTAGCTATTATAAATGATATAACAACCAATGTAATAAGCTCTTTAGACAATAGCGTGGTGATACGCGCCACCGAAGCACCCAATACCTTGCGCACACCAATTTCTTTTACCCGGTTTTCGGCCATATAAGCGGCTAATCAAATAAACCCAGGCATGAAATAAAGATGGCTAACCCCGCAAACAGGGCAGCCATAGTACCCAGGCGCTGCTCATCTTCAAACTTTTTGGCGTATTCTTCGTTCACAAACTTAAAATCAAACGGGTATTGCGGATTGTATTTTTTGAAGATCACCTCTGCCCTTTTCAGGTTATCGGCAGTTGAATTTTTACTGTTAAATTTCATCTGGATGGTGTTAAAAGTCATAAAACTACTCTTGGCACCACATATTAATAAAGGCTGGATTGGCTCGTACGGGCTGGTTAAAATAAAGTCTTTTATCACCCCTACAATGTGCCAATCGACACCCAGATCGCTCACTTTTTTACCAATAGGATCTTTAAATTTCATGATCTTTAATGCCGATTCACTAATGATCAAGCCGCTTGAATCAGTTGGGAATTGCTTCAGATCAAAGTCGCGACCCTTTATAAATTGTAGTCCGGCGGTCTTGCCCAAGCCTTCATCAGCCAGGTAACGGGCAAAAGATGTCCGGTCATTGGGGTCCTTACCTTCCCACATCTGGCCCCAGCCGTCGCTCCAACGCTCGGTTAGTGGCGAGTTGGTTTTAGTTACTGATGTTGCTACACCTTGCGATAGTAGCTCATTCTTTATTAAGGTATAATTTTTCGGAATATCGCCGGTCATGAAATGATAAACCACATGATCCCGGTTATAGCCGGTTTCCCTGTCGCGTGCATAATCGATTTGCTGTTTGATAACAATGGTGCAGATAATGAGCACTATAGCAAAAGTAAACTGCACCACAACCAACGCTTTACGCGGCGTTACCAAAGCGTTGATCTTTTTAAAAGTTCCCTTCAATACCGCAACCGGACGAAAAGACGACAGGAAAAATGCCGGATAACTGCCCGCTAAAACCCCTGTAAATAATATAAATCCAAAAAACGACAGCCAGGTATAAACGCTGCCAAAATTTATAAATAATTCATTTTCTGTAAACCTGTTATAAGCCGGCAGGCTGATCAGCACGATAACAACCGCTATGATACCGGCCAGCAAAGCCATAAAAACAGATTCGCCAATAAACTGACCGATCAATGAGGCTTTCCTGGCCCCAACTACCTTGCGGATCCCAACCTCTTTGGCGCGTTTTTCGCTGCGGGCGGTGCTTAAATTCATGAAATTTATACAAGCTATAAGCAATATAAATGCGGCGATCACACCAAATAAATTAACGGTTTTGCTGCGCCCGTTGCCGTCTTCCACCCCATTAGTAAAGCTCGAATGCAGGCGCCAGCGCTCCATCGGGTACAGAAAATATTCCCAATGCATCTTTTTCGCGTCGTCGCTGTATTGCTGTTTTATTAGCTTTATTTTAGCCGATGCCGATGCAAAGCCGGCATTCTTTTTCAGTATTACAAAGGTGGGATCGCTGTTGTCGTTCCAGCCCAGGTCCTGCGCTTTTTCAACCTTCATGTAAGACCATGGTATTAAATAATCATAAAAAAACTTAGTATTATACGGTATGTTTTTTAGCACACCGGTAACTATAAAATTGTCCTTATTTTCAACCCTAACGGTTTTGCCCATCGGATCTTCATCACCAAATAAAGCCTGGGCCGATTTCTGCGTAAGCACTATCGAATGCATGTCGTTCAGCGCTGTTTTGGGGTCGCCTTTCAGCATCGGGTAAGTAAACATTTGTAGGAAACCGGTGTCCACCAATCCACCGGATATGGTCAGTTTCTTTTCGCCTACCGAAAAAAGTAAGTCATTGATACGCTTTGCCCTGACGGCACGCTCAACCTCCGGCACATCCTTTTCAACCACACGGGCAAGCGGTGCCGATACGGAGTTTGAAGTACCTGTTTCACCGTTGTAGGTGGCACGGTTCCATACCTGGTAAATACGGTCTTTGTTTACATGGAAACCATCAAAGCTCACCTCATTCTGGATCCATAATATAATTAATATCGCGGCAGCCATACCTATAGATAGCCCGGTGATGTTTAAAAACGAGAACCCTTTGTTACGCAGCAGGTTACGGTAGGTTATTTTGAAAAAATTTTTGATCATAGGTATTTAATATTTATTGAATATACATACAGAGTTTGAGCAACCTTGTGCCAATAAAATGCCGAATATTTATATTACTGATTTAAAGATAATTAACTATAATACACTTAACAAATTTGTTCGTTTCCGATACAAAATTGTTCGGTTGTGATACCTCACAAACGGGTGTTGTTTCAGGCTATCATTCGCTTTTTAAACTTTTAACGGGATTAACTAATGCAGCCTTAATGGCTTTGTAGCCCACAGTTAACCAGGCAATAGCAACCGATAGTACAATAGCTAACAGGAAGATCCCCGGCCCAAGCTTGATCCGGAAAGCATACGATTCGAGCCATTTGTTCATCAGGTACCAACCCACAGGTGCGGAGATGGCAAAGGCAACCAGCACGAGCAAAGTAAACTCCCTGGAGAACAGGTAAACGATATGGGCAACCGAAGCACCAAGTGTTTTGCGTATGCCTACCTCTTTGGTTCGTTGAACGGTCATGAAAGAAACCAGCCCGAACAAACCGAGGCATGAGATGAAGATGGCGATGCCGGCAAATATTTGATATAAGGTAGATAATTGATTATCGGTTTTATAAAAGCGGGCGACCTGCTCGTCAATAAAATGGTATTCATATAAAGCATCAGGAAAGGCGGCATTGTATTGGCGCTCTACCTGTGTAAGCGTTTCCTTTATATTAGCCTGCCCGATCTTGATATTAAGCACACCGTAAGCGTTTTTTTGAGCGGCCATTAATACCGGCGGTACCGCATCTTTAAAAGAACTGACATTGAAATCGCGGACAACACCAACTATGGGTGCATCAAAATGTTTATTATTCCACAAACCGATAAATTTACCGATGGCTTGCTGCGGACTGCTTAAACCCAGCTTTTTCACCAGTGTCTCATTGATCACATAGCCGTGCACTGTATCGCTTGCCACATAAGGTTTGCCGGCCAGGAACTGCAGCTGATAGAGTTTAAAATGATCAGCATCTGCCCATTTAAGATTCACGCCAAAGTCGGTCTCCTTAGCCGAGTGATCAAAGTGGATGCCGGTGACCCAGCCGTTTTCGTCTACCGGGCTGTAACTGCTATAACTCAGTGCTTTTACACCCGGCTGCTGCAATAACCCGTACCGTAAAACCGGCATCCTGCTTTTACTTAAACTATCATCCGGTATGGGTATGGTAATAACGGCAGTCTTATTAAAACCCAGCGATTTGTTTTTGAAATAATTAAGCTGGGAGATCATAACCAGGATGCCGATAACCAGGAGCTGAGCGATGCAGAACTGCAAAACCACTAAAGCCCTTCGCAGGGAAATGCCGCCGGAGCTGATCGCATTGAGCTTGTTTTTCAGTGCAGAAATAGGGTTAAAACCGGATATGATCATCGCCGGGTAAAAACCGGATAAGAGAGTGACCGTCACCCACAGCAGGCCGAGAAAGGTTAATACGACCGGGTCAAAAATGAACCGGGCATTTAACTGTATCTCAAGCAGGCGATTTACAAACGGGATAACAAGCAAACTGGATACCAACGCCAACACAATGGCACCAAGCGTAATGATCCCGGTCTCGCTGATAAACTGGACAATCAATTGCTTGCGGCGGCTTCCAAGCACTTTACGGATCCCCACTTCTTTAGAACGGTTGACCGCCTGTGCCGTAGCCAGGTTAATAAAATTAACACAGGCGATGACCACCAGGAATAAGCCGATAAGGCTGATGGCATTAATAAGTTGTTTACTGAAAGGATGTGAGGTAAAAATATCCAACCGGGTATCGTAATGCATCGCCGTTAGTGGCTGTAACTGTATACGCAGGCCCTTCTTATAATCAACGGGATTATGACGTTTAGTTAACCCATCAAATAGCCGCTCATAGGCGCCTGCATCAGCACCATCAGGCAATACAACAAAGCAATTATTCTCGCTAAGGGTCACTCCCCAATTTTGCATGGCTTCGAAATTATCGCCGCCTTTAGAGCGCATCGACGCATAAGAAATGACAATCTTCAGCGGAAAATCGGTATTTGCGGGCATATCCTCTAAAATACCGGTAACTTTTAGTTCGGCTTTGCTTTTATAGGTAATGGTTTTGCCCATAGCCTGGTGCCAGTCCCCGAAAAATTTATCAGCCTCGCTCCGCGTAATAGCCACGGTATTAGGTTCGGCTAATGCTGTTTTTTTATCACCGGCCAGCCAACCGAAATCGAATGTTTCGAAAAATTGCGGGTCAGCATAATAGGTCTCGTCCTCTTTAAATTTTTTGTTATCAGCACTGAAAAAGCTGCCTTCATTTCGCAATATCGTGGCAATTGCCGGTAATTGGGGGAAATCCTTCCGCAATGTTTCCGGTAAAGGAAAGGGAACCCCCGTAGCAAAACTTTGGTTTGGTTTAGTGACAACTCCGGTCACCCGGTAGATCCGGTCCTTTTTCTGATGAAAAGTATCAAAACTCATCTCATACTGTACCACCAAAAAGATAAGCAGGCAAGCGGCAATACCTACCGTTAATCCTGTGACATTGATCGCTGTATAGGTTTTATGACGAAGCAGGCTCCGCCAGGCTGTTTTGATATAGTTCCTGATCATGGTTCCAAGTTTTTTAAATTCAAGAAAATTCAATGCCATTTATATAAACTACTTATTATCATTTAGTTATGTAACAACTCTTTGATCAGGCTGTATCAGAAACGAACAGCGATTGTACGCTTCCGGCTGGGTTACGAATCAGTCTGAATCACCAAAGCCCCACCTAAATCCTCCCCGGTAGGGAGGACTTTTTAATAATTGTTTTAAAAATATTTAAGTCTCCCCTACCGGGGGAGATTTAGAGGGGGCTTTCTCTAATCTCTATTCACTATCTTTGCCCCCACGCAAAAAATGAAATTTAACTTAACAGTACAAGATCCACATTCAAAAGCCCGGGCGGGCGAGATCACTACCGACCATGGTACCATACAGACCCCTATTTTTATGCCTGTCGGCACAGCGGGCACTGTAAAAGCCGTTCATCAGCATGAATTAAAGAATGATATCCAGGCGCAAATTATATTGGGCAATACCTATCATTTATATTTAAGACCGGGTTTAGATGTGCTTGAAGGTGCCGGCGGACTGCATAAATTTAACGGTTGGGATGGCCCTATCCTTACAGACAGTGGCGGTTACCAAGTGTACAGCTTAAGCGAAGTGCGTAAAATAAAAGAAGAAGGTGTAACGTTCCGGTCGCATATCGACGGCTCAAAACACCTGTTTACTCCCGAAAATGTGATGGATATACAGCGCGTTATCGGGGCAGATATCATCATGGCTTTTGATGAATGTACGCCATATCCCTGCGACTATATCTACGCCAAAAAATCTATCGAAATGACGCATCGCTGGCTAAAACGCTGCTGCGAGCGCTTTGATAGTACCGAACCAAAATATGGTTACAGTCAAACACTTTTCCCCATTGTACAGGGGTCGGTTTATAAGGATCTGAGGGTACGGTCGGCAGAAGTTATAGCTTCTTTCGAGCGTGAGGGCAATGCCATAGGCGGCCTTTCGGTAGGCGAACCTGCCGAAGAAATGTATGCTATGACCGAATTGGTATGCGATATATTGCCGGAGCAAAAACCACGTTATTTAATGGGTGTAGGTACACCTGTTAATCTGTTAGAAAATATAGCTTTGGGTGTTGATATGTTTGATTGCGTAATGCCAACCCGTAATGCCCGCAATGGTATGTTATTTACTAAGAACGGTATTATTAATATCAAGAATGAGAAGTGGAAAAACGACTTTTCGGCCATTGAGGATGATAGTGACCTGTTTGCCGATAAGGTGTATACCAAGGCTTATTTGAGGCATTTAATACATAGCGGAGAGATGCTTGGCGCGCAGATAGCCACCCTGCATAACCTGCATTTTTATTTATGGCTGGTTAAAGAGGCACGTAATAAAATAATAGAAGGCGAGTTTTATAACTGGAAAAAAGTAATGGTAAACCGCTTGGGCCAAAGACTATAAATGAAAGCTTTTTTAGACCGGTATTTAAAAATACTTGACTGGTATATCATCAAGAAATACCTGGGCACATTCGTGTTTACCCTGGGCATATTTATGGTAATATCGGTTGTGTTTGATGTATCAGAACACCTGGATAATTTCCTGTCGCACCATGATACTTTTTATGATGTGGCATTTAAATATTATGCCGGTTTTATCCCCTTTTATATTAACCTGCTATCGCCATTAATTAACTTTTTAGCGGTAATTTTCTTTACCGCGAAGATGGCCAACCAGACAGAAATTGTGCCTATCCTGAGCGGCAAAGCGAGCTTTAACCGGTTCTTGCGCCCCTACTTTGTAGCAGCAACTTTGATCTTTATTGTGTCGTTATTTGCCAATCTTTTCCTCATTCCATACACCAATAATTTAAAGGTAAAATTTGAAAACGCCAATGGTTTTAACGGTGATCAGCAGAAGAACCAGGTGCACTTAAAGCTGGATAAACGCACTTATGTATATGTTGATTCGTACGATAATACATCGCATACCGGGTACGAATTTGTGCTTGAAAAGTTTGATGGCGACAAGCTGCGCGAGAAGACCGTGGCCCATACTGTGAGCTATGATTCGGTAAAAAGGAAGTGGACATTGAGGGATTTTTCAGTGCGTTATGTGAACGGATTAAGGGAAAAAATGGTGGAAAATATCCGGATGAAAGATACCACGCTTGAACTTTACCCGGCCGATTTTGAGGCTCATGATAATATCTATTCGGCCATGTCATTAAGCGAATTGAATAAGAATATTACCAAGGAAAAGATCCGCGGAGCGGGCAATTTAAAGGATATGCAGTATGAAAAATGCAGGCGTTATCTGTATCCTTTTGCCTCATTTGTGCTAACTTTAATTGGTGTTTCCATATCATCAAGGCGGGTGCGCGGGGGTATTGGTTTACCCCTTGGGATAGGCCTTTTTCTCTGTTTCGCTTATATTGTGGTAGATAAATTTGCCCTTGTTTTTGCTATAAAAAGCGGCCTGCACCCTTTAGTTGCGGCCGGTTTACCTAACTTCTTATTTGGTGTTTTTGGCGTATATTTGCTGTATAAAGCGCCTAAATAAGAATGGCACAGCGCAACGCTAACACTTCTGAGCTCAATAAAAACCTGCTTATACTGCATTTTACCGTCTTTATTTGGGGATTTACGAGCATTTTAGGCGCATTAATATCCATTTCTGCGGTACAACTGGTTTGGTATCGCGTATTAATTGCCCTGATCTCGTTGTTTTTGTACTTTAAATTTAACAAAACAGCCTTCAAAGTAAGCCGTAAAGCCTTCCTGAAATTGTTCTTTACCGGCGCTATTGTGGGTGCCCATTGGATCCTTTTCTTTGCTTCTATTAAGCTTTCAACGGTGCCGGTTACGCTTGTTTGCCTATCATCAATGACGTTATTTACTGCCGTTTTAGAGCCAATTTTCAGCAAAAAGCGCATTTTGTTGACGGAAATTGTCGCCGGTTTACTAATAATAATGGGTATATTCCTGATCTTTAAATTTGAAGTTCATTACACTAAGGGTATCATAGCAGGCCTATGCAGCGCCTTATGCGCAAGCATATTTTCTATTATCAATTCAAAACAAGTGCAGCAAACAGAGCCGGCGGTGATCTCATTTTTAGAGCTGATCGGCGCCTTTTTCTGGGCTACGTTATACCTCCTTTTCACCGGTGGATTTAACCAAGCCATGATCCTGAAGCCATCAGATATCGGCTATTTGATACTGCTTGGCACCATCTGTACATCGCTTGCATACGTCGCAGGTGTGTCTGTAATGCGCGAGCTTTCGGCATTCAGGGTGGCGCTGATCACTAACCTTGAGCCGGTTTATGGTATCCTCATGTCGTTCCTTTTCTTTGGCGATATGAACAAAATGACTACCGGATTCTGGATAGGCGCGTTAATAATTTTGTCTACTATCTTCCTGTTCCCGGTAGCGCAAAAGAAGATCCAAAGGCGCAAAGCAGCTTAATTTTTCGTCCATTTTCAATCAAGATCTGAATATTTTATCACTCCCCGATCAAGGGTAGGGGATAATATTTGCTACTGCAAAACTCATTTTAAGCCCCTCTGACGCATGCAGTAATTTTACCATACTCGCATACATTTTAGAAATTCCGATCGATTACAGGGCAAATTTTATAAGGTTATTTGTGTACTGAAATCACATTATCTACCATCTATCAAAATCATCATTTTTAAGCTCGTTTCTTATCGATTTTTAGTAAATAATTTTTAATATCTCCATTTATATAAATATAATATATATTTAAAAATCAATAGTTTATAAAACTTACAAAAAGTAAAAATTAAACTATATTGAAATTCTAACTTTTAGAATTACTAATAAAATTAGCAATCTAATTTTATCTGACTATTATTATGACATATAGTATTAATAATCATATATATATAATGTATAACTTAAACTTAAAAATCATCATGAGTTTTGGACGTGAAAACAGAGAGGTTAGTGTACTGAAAGCACTAAATATGAAATTCGCAAAAAAACAGGGCATCATTGGCGGAGTATAGAATTTCAAAAAAGCAGCGTCAAAAAGGTCAATATTTTAGTGAGGAGATTTTTGTCAAAATCAAAATGGCAATTTTGAGCGACATCAAAAAAGCAGATCGAAAATGAGGCGATCTTCGATTTCGAGAAAAGGGCCAAACCCTCCATGTTTTTTACAATTGCATATTGTTGTTTTTTATTTTGCCCCTATCCTATTTTGAAATGGATTTTTATTACATCCATAAAAATCGGATATTGGCTAAAACTGTAAACTCTAAAAAGTCATGCGCATAAAAACAATGATCATAATATTTATCACTGTATTGCTTACAGTGATCCTGATGCAAAATGTTGAGCCGGTAAGATTCACCATTTTGTTCGGCACGTTTTACATTTCAAAACTGGTGGCCCTGGCAGGGTTCTCGGTGGTCGCGTTTATTTTAGGTGTGCTGGTTGGCCGGCCAAAGAAAGTGCGCAGCATTGCCGACAGCTATCCCGAAGGTAACAGCACTACCAGCAAAACCGATACACTAAGTGATGAGGACCGCGATTATATCAGCCATCCCTAAAAAGAATCCCCGTTAGATATGATAGAACACCTGGTTGTCGTGCTCCAACGCTGACAGATCAGGTGTTTTAGCAAAGATGCCAAACACCGACGCGCCGCTCCCGCTCATACTGGCGTAGATGGCGCCGGCCTCGTACAAGGCAGCCTTTACCCCTCTTATCTCGACGTGGTTTTTAAAGATGTTATTCTCAAAATCATTTTTAATAAAATTTTTCCACTCTCCAATCGGCTCGCAGATCAACTCCAGCAATGATTGCTTAACCATGGCCGGTTTTACGCCACTGTAGGCTTCGGAAGTAGAGATATGGATATCAGGCATCACCAAAACAATTTCGTAGCTTGAGAGGTCTAATTTTACGGATTCAAACTCGTCGCCTTTATCAAAAGCGAACACCGGTTTGCTTTCAATAAAGAAGGCGCAGTCGGCCCCCAGTTTGCGGGCATAATTTAATTGCTGGTCGATGGTCAGGCCCAGTGCAAATTTTTCATTCATCAGCCTGATAAAAAAAGCGGCGTCTGCCGACCCTCCGCCCAGGCCAGCACCTATCGGGATATTTTTGTGCAGATGGATCTTTACCGGCGGCACGTCAAAATCTTTTTTGATCAGGTGGTAACCCTTAACGCAAAGGTTGTCATCCATCCTGCCCGGGATGTCCAGGCCGGACGATTCAAAACTCAATTCACCGGACTCGATGATCTCCAGCGCGTCATTTATTTTTACCGGGTAAAATATGGTTTCGAGATTATGGTATCCATCAGGACGGCGCTCGGTAATGTTGAGGCCAATGTTTATCTTTGCGTTTGGAAAATTGATCATATAAAAATTAACAACGGCAGGTATTTATGCACATCCGTAGGATACCAAAAATAGATTATTTTTATTTGCAGTTGGAAATGAATTAACGGATTAAAACATCTACTCATTCCATCACTCACTAATTCACTCATTAAAACCATGAAGCAGTATCTTGACCTTATGCGCCACGTAATGGAAACCGGCACCCAAAAGCATGACCGTACCGGCACCGGCACCATCAGTGTATTTGGTTACCAGATGCGTTTTAACCTGCAGGATGGCTTCCCTTTGGTGACTACCAAAAAACTGCATCTAAAATCCATCATCCATGAGCTGATCTGGTTCTTGCAGGGCGATACCAACATTGCTTACCTTAAAGAAAACGGCGTGCGCATTTGGGACGAATGGGCCGATGCCGATGGAAACCTCGGCCCGGTTTATGGCTACCAGTGGCGCTCATGGCCCACGCCAAATGGCGGGCATATCGATCAGATCAGCCAGATCATAAATCAAATAAAAAACAACCCGGACTCGCGCCGCATCATTGTGTCGGCATGGAACGTTGCCGATGTTAACCAAATGGCGCTGCCGCCGTGCCATATGCTATTTCAATTTTACGTAGCGGACGGCAAACTCTCTTGCCAGTTATACCAGCGCAGCGCTGATATATTTTTGGGTGTGCCTTTCAATATTGCGTCGTACGCTTTATTGACGATGATGATCGCGCAGGTTTGCGATTTGGAAGTGGGCGATTTTGTTCACACTTTTGGTGATGCCCACATTTACAACAATCACTTAGACCAGGTAAAACTGCAACTAAGCCGCGAGCCGCGCCCGTTGCCCACCATGAAAATAAACCCGGACGTGAAAGATATTTTTGATTTTAAGTTTGAGGATTTTGGATTAGAGAATTATGATCCGTGGCCGCATATTAAGGGAGCGGTGGCGGTGTAGTGTTTCAAAAAAGTATTTTGTATTTTTGTAGTATGACAACTGGTAGTATGAAAACTATAGAATTAAGATCAGAAATACACAAAGCCATTGAAAACGTTCCGGCAAGTTTTTTGCCAGAAATTCTCAAGTATATTAATTCTATTCAAAGTTCATCAACTAACAATGATGATTTAGATCAATTTATTGACAGAGTTTTCAAAGAAGATGATAATCTTTTAAGACGCCTTGCTCAATGATTCGTCTTGAATTTTTTTTTGAAACAGTTTTACGTATCCACCAAAGATCAATAGAATCATATGGCGGTGGGGATGGATTAAGAGATCAAAGTTTATTACTTGCTGCAATAGCAAGACCTTTCCAAACTTTTGATCAACAAGAATTATACCCTACGCCAATAGAAAAAGCAAGTGCTGTATTTGAAAGTTTAATTATTAATCATCCTTTTATTGACGGCAATAAGCGTACAGCATATTTAATGCTTCGATATGTTCTATCTATTAATGGATTTGATGTCTTGGCTTTCGAGGATGAAAAATACGAAATGACAATAGCAGCAAGTAGCGGCCAAATCCGTTTCGATGAAATTAAACTTTGGATCGAAGCACATTTAGTTAGTATCAACCCATGATCGTATCCATCGTAGTAGCTATTTCAGAAAATCATGCCATTGGCAAAGACAATAAATTGTTATGGTATTTACCAAAGGACCTGAAACATTTTAAAGACATCACCACTGGCGGTACGGTTATCATGGGCCGTAAAACTTATGATTCGGTTGGCAAACCGCTGCCAAAACGCCGAAACATCATTATCACGCGCCAGCCTATTACCATTGAAGGCTGCGAGGTGGTAAATTCTATCGAGGCTGCGCTTGATCTTTGCCGGGACGAGGACGAAGTTTTTATTGTCGGCGGTGCCGAGATCTACAAACAGGCCATGCACTTAACAGACCGCATCTATTTAACCATCGTTCATGAAAATATTGATGGTGATACTTATTTTCCTGAAATTAAGGAAGATATATGGAAAGAAACTGAGCGCGCAGACCATGAACCTGATGAAAAAAACGCACTTCCTTTCTCGTTCATCACACTTGAACGCGTTTGAGCAGTTGGCAGTAGTCAGTTGGCAGTAGACAGGTTTGTTAAATCCTATGTGTTAAAACAGGAATAAAAAATACCTTATTTAATTGATAATCAAATAGCTTTAACCTTTCGCCTTTAACCTTTCACCTCTCCTCAAAATTGTTTTAATTTAAAATTTCATGGTTGCAAAATTTTGTTAGATTTGCCGTCTTGTTTAAAATGCTTATAAACTAATTAATTACATATTACAATTTACAAATGCAAGGTAAAGGAGTTATTAAATTTTTCGCCGTAATACTAACGATCGTGTGTATATACCAGCTATCGTTTACTTGGGTAGCACACAAAGTTGAAAAGGACGCAGAAGTATATGCTAAGGGCGATACAGCAAAAGTGAAGGCATACCTTGATTCTGTTGCAGAGTTACCGGCCTACCCTATTCTGGGCCACACTTATCAATACTGTTTAGAAAGAGAACTGGCCCTGGGTCTTGACCTTAAAGGCGGCATGAACGTTACCATGCAGATCTCATTGGCCGAGCTGGTAAAAGCTTTGTCAAACAATAATCCTGACCCTGCTTTTAACCAGGCATTGGTAAATGCTAATGCTGATACTAAAACCAGCCAGTCTGACTATATTACTTTATTTGTTAATGAGTACGAAAAACTAAACCCTAACGGCAAGTTAGCGGCTATCTTCTCAACTAAAGACAACCAGGCACACTTAAAATATAATGCTTCAAACAGCGAAGTAGAGAAATATTTGAAAGACGAGGCTGATGTTGCAGTTAAACAATCATATACTGTTTTAAATACCCGTATCGACCAGTTTGGCGTTACTCAGCCAAATATCCAGTTGGAAGAAAATACCAACCGTATTTTGATTGAGCTACCGGGTGTGAAAGATCAGGACCGTGTACGTAAGCTTTTACAAGGTTCTGCAAAATTGGAGTTTTACCAGACTTTCGAGAGCCAGGATGTTTATCCTATATTTAACAATATAGATAATCTGTTAGCTGCCAAGTCAAAAGCTGCCACTAAAGATTCTTCAAAAATCGCGATTACAACTGATGCTGCTAAAAAAGACACCGCCACTACTAAAAAAGGTGCTTTAGCGTTATTGAACAAGGTTGAAAAAAATGCGGCTAAGGATACTTCGTTAGGTGCAAAATCAAAATTAAATGCAGCACACCCGCTTTTCAGCATATTACAGATCCCTACCTACCAGGATCAAACCGGCCAGCAGCAACTGCGCCCCGGACCTGTTATAGGCTGGTCACTCGTGAAAGATACTGCAAAAGTAAACACGTATTTACACAGTGCCGATGTGAAAGCATCATTACCACGTAACATAAAATTTGCCTGGGGCGTTAAGCCGATGGAAAAAACCAAAATTTTTGAGCTATATGCCCTTAAATTAACCGGTGCAGAAAATGGCCCTGTTTTAGGTGGCGACGTAATTAACGACGCACAAAACGATGTGGATCAAAAAGGCAGCCCTGAGGTTAGGATGGTAATGAACTCGCAGGGTGCCGAAAAATGGCGCGCTGTAACTGCCGAGGCATCTGCAGACAAACAACATTTAAAATCTATTGCCATCGTATTAGATGACAATGTATATTCTGCTCCTGTAGTTCAAAACGAGATCTCAGGCGGTGTATCATCAATTTCCGGAAACTTTAAAGTTGAAGATACCAAAGATTTGGCCAACGTGTTAAAGGCAGGCCGCTTACCTGCTCCTGCCCGTATCATTGGCGAAGACGTAGTAGGCCCGTCATTAGGCCAGGAATCTATCAACGCCGGTTTACTATCATGTTTGATGGGTTTATTGGTGGTATTGGTATTTATGGTTGCTTATTACAATCGTGCAGGTACCGTAGCTGTTGTTGCCGTTATCATCAACGTATTCTTCCTGATGGGTGTATTAACCAGCTTACGCGCGGTATTAACCTTACCGGGTGTTGCAGGTATCGTGTTATTATTCGGTATGTCGGTTGATGCCAACGTACTGATCTATGAACGTGTGCGCGAAGAGCTTGCTTTGGGGAAATCCATCCGCATAGCTATCAGCGACGGTTTTAAACATGCGTTATCATCTATATTAGACTCAAATATCAGTACTTTCTTAACAGGTGTTATCTTATTTGTTTTTGGTAGCGGCCCTATCCAGGGTTTTGCAACTACATTGATGATCGGTATCATCACTTCATTATTCTGTTCATTATTAATTTCAAGATTAATATTTGAGTGGATGCTTGAAAAAGGTTGGGATATTAAATTCTCAAACCCATGGAGCTCACATACCTTTAAAAACGCAAACTTCGCGTTCGTTAAAAATCGTTTCAGGTTCTATATTTTCTCAGGTACATTTATTGTTGCTGGTATCATATCCATGTTTGTACAAAACTTTAACTATGGTGTCGATTTCCAGGGTGGCCGTACTTATACCATAGCGTTCCCTAACAAAACCGCTACTGTTGAAGATGTTCGAGGCGCTATTGAAGGCGTATTGGGCCATGGTACAGAAGTAAAAACTTTAGGAACAAGCAAGATCAACATCACCACCAACTACCTGATAGAGGACAACTCAACATCAGCTGACACTAAAGTTGAAACCACGCTATTATCAGCCCTTAATAAGAAAGCGGTAACACAGGTAAGTAAAAAAGACATTCTTGCTTCGCAAAAAGTACAGGCTACCGTTGCCGATGGTTTGAAAAAATCAGCTGTCTGGACCGTATTGTTCGCGATCCTGGTGATCTCAGCATATATCTTAATCCGTTTCCGCAGGTGGCAATATAGCTTGGCTGCGATGATCGCTACCGCGCATGATGCGTTGATGGTGTTATCGTTCTATTCATTATTCAAAACTGTAATACCATTCCTTGATATCGACCAGGCTTTCGTGGCTGCTATTTTGACAGTAATTGGTTACTCCATTAATGACACGGTGGTTGTATTTGACCGGATCCGCGAGTTCCTGAAATTACATCATTCAAAAAATGATGATCCGAAGGAAGTTATCAATAACGCTATCAACAATACATTAAGCCGTACTATTATCACAGCTTTAACTGTATTATTCGTATTGGTTATCCTGTTTATATTCGGTGGCGACGTATTACGTGGCTTCTCGTTCTCATTATTGATTGGTGTATGTTTTGGTACCTACTCGTCGATCTGTATTGCGACACCGGTAATTATAGACTTTGGAAAGAACGATTTGAAATAATATCAAAATCACAAATAATAAAAAGGCTCCAAAGAACATTTGGAGCCTTTTTTGTTATAACGTAAATGTCTTATCTCAGGTCGTGTACAAATGACACGATTTTAAAAAATTGATCAGACTATTGAATATGACACAAAAATCAAAGTTCCCACAAGTAGTTATTATAGGCGGCGGCTTTGCCGGCCTTGAAGTTGCCAAACAGCTTGCAAACCAGCCTGTAGATGTTTTAATGCTGGATAAGCATAACTACCATACCTTTCAACCCCTGTTGTACCAGGTTGCTACCGGGAGCCTGGAGTCGGAGTCGATAGCATTTTCATTACGCAAAAATTTCAGCGGGCAAAAAAACTTCAGATTTCGGATAGCCGAAGTATCAGGCGTTGATCTTGAGAAAAATATAGTTAAAACGGATGTGGGTGATATCGCTTACGATTACCTGGTGATCGCTACCGGGTCGACCACCAACTTTTTCGGCAATAAAGAGATCGAGCATTATGCTATGCCGATGAAATCTATTCCTGAGGCATTGAATCTTCGCTACCTCATCCTTCAAAACCTGGAGGAGGCCTCTTTAAAGATTACCAAGGAAGAAAAAGAACCTTACCTGACCTTTGTACTGGTTGGGGCCGGCCCTACCGGTGTGGAGCTTGCAGGGGCGCTAGCCGAGCTGCGTAACCACATCCTTGAACGCGATTATCCTGAGCTTGGTAAAGAACACATGAAAGTTTACCTCGTCGATTTTTTACCAAAAGTATTGGGCCCATTTTCTGACGAGGGATCGGCAGCCGCCAAAAAATTTCTTACCGGCATGGGCGTTGAGGTTTTACTGAACGTTAAGGTTGAAAGTTATGACGGCGAAGAGATAAAGTTTGAAGGTGGCAAAACCATTAAAACCAAGAACGTAATATGGTCTGCCGGCGTTATGGGTGTAGTGCCCGATGGAATCAGTAAAGATGTGATAGAGCGCGGTAACCGCATTAGTGTTGATAGTATTAACAGGATAAAGGGTTCTGAAAATGTATTTGCTATTGGCGATGTGGCCGCAATGATATCAGACGAAACGCCAAAGGGACATCCGGGTGTGGCGCAGGTGGCTATACAACAAGGTACGCTTGCAGGTAAAAATATTATCCGCCTGATAAAGGGCGAACCGACCGAACCATTTAAATACAACGACAAAGGCTCATTGGCTACCATAGGCCGTAATAAAGCCATCGCCGACCTGGGCAAGATCAAGTTCCAGGGATTTTTTGCATGGCTGATATGGATGTTTGTGCACCTTGTGTCGCTTTTAGGTTTCAGGAACAAGGTGATCGTATTTATAAACTGGATAGGCAACTACCTGGCAAATAACGGCGGCAGCAGGCTCATCATCCGCAGGTTTAAAAAAGAAGAATTGCCAAAAAAGGATAAACAACTGACAAAAGCGGATTGATGATATTGTATGATTTCATTTAATGGGCGTTTGAATATTGCACGTAATATTTGTAACATTAAGCAATCTTAAACATCCAAATTATATATGAAAAAACTATTACCTATTTGCGTTGCAGGCATTTTAGTATTAAGCGCCTGCAATAATGATGACGAACAAGACCAGGCAAAAACCGTTGATAAAAACGGCAGTATCGAAGTGCAATTAAGCACAAAACATATAGACTCATTAAAAGACGAGTTAACTACCCATTATACTGTTTGGCGTAAAGGGGCTATTGTTAAAGAATTTAATAAAAAAGACACTGTACCTGGTTTAGAAACCTTTAAAACTGAGGGTGAAAATGACAATGGCGATACCGAGGACGTAAAAGTTAAAAAGGATTACGAATTTTTTGTAACTGTAAAATAACCCGGGTTATGAAAAAATCAAAAGCTATAACGTTGGTTTTAGTGACAGCCCTGTTAGGTTGTAAAAATAAGGACGATAACAGTTGGGATCATAATCGTTTGTATATGCGTACTGATACTGCGGGTAATTATACTCGTGGGCATAGTGGCTACCACGGTTATTACATATTCAGGCCCTACGGCACTTATTATGGTGGCATGTACCGGCGCCAGGGATATTCAAACGCTGGCATACATATGTCAGAAGCAAGTATTTCAAGGGGTGGTTTTGGTCGCACAGGCGGTTTTCATGTTTCATCATAAATTATGCAGCGGATAAAAATTACACCACGTAATAACTGGCAAAAAACAGTTGAAGAGTTGGGCTTTGGTTTCCATACGGCTGATGTGCCTTATTGGGATGAATCGGCCTATTATACCTTCACCATGGCCGAGATACTGAAGCTGGAAAGCGTTACTGCCGAACTTTGGGATATGTGCATACAAGCTGTACAATATGTCATAGATCATAACCTGTTTAATCAGTTTATGATTCCACAATATATCATACCACATATTGTTGATAGTTGGAATAATGACGCGCCTGCCATTTACGGCAGATTTGATTTGCGATATGACGGTAAGGGTGAGCCAAAGTTATTGGAGTTTAATGCTGATACACCTACCTCTATTTTTGAAGCATCTATTGTACAATGGTTTTGGTTAAAGGATTTCGATGAGCCCAAAGACCAGTTCAATTCCATGCATGAAAAGCTGATTGAATACTGGAAATACCTAAAAGACTATCTATATAAGGACAAATTATATTTTACTTGTGTTAAAGATGTATTAGAAGACTTTACTACCACCGCTTACCTGCAAGATTGTGCTATGCAAGGCGGCCTGGAAACTAAGTTTATTTATATTGAAGATATTGGCTGGGATAACAACAATGGGTATTTTGTTGATCTGGATAATGAACCTATCCGTAATATATTTAAGCTTTATCCGTACGAATGGATGATAGATGAAGAGTTTGGCCAAAACATTGTAAATGACCAACTAAAGGCCTTATGGATAGAGCCATCATGGAAAATGATATTAAGTAACAAGGCTATATTACCTATACTTTGGCAACTTTTTCCGTATCATAAAAACCTATTACCTACATATTTTACGCGCAGTAATTTGAAAAATTATGTGAAGAAACCTTTGTTATCCCGCGAAGGGGCTAACATTACAATAGTAGAAAACGAGAAACTGGTTGCAGAATCAGAAGGCAATTATGGTGCCGAGGGTTATATATTTCAGGAGCTTTGTAAACTACCTGATTTTAACGGCAATTTTCCGGTTATTGGCAGTTGGGTTATTGGCCAGCAGTCTGCAGGTATTGGCATTAGAGAATCCGGCACATTAATAACCGATAACCTGAGCCGTTTTGTACCGCATTTGATATTATAAATGGAACAATTTATCAAACTTACCGAATGTCCGCGGGATGCCATGCAAGGCCTGCATGACTTTGTGCCTACCGCTGTAAAAGCCGAATATATCAACCTGCTTTTACAGGTTGGCTTTGACACGATCGATTTCGGGAGTTTTGTATCGCCCAAAGCTATACCTCAAATGCGCGATACGACCGAAGTACTGGCTAAACTTGATTTAAGCAACACACAGTCAAAACTATTGGCAATTATAGCCAATTATAGGGGCGCTGAAGAAGCCGTTAAACATGCCGAAATAACCTACCTTGGTTATCCGTTTTCTATCTCAGAAACCTTCCAGTTACGTAATACAAATTCTACCATAATTGACGCTTTTGAAACCGTTAAGCGGATCAAGGCATTATGCGTTGCTCAAAACAAACAGTTGCTGGTTTATTTGTCTATGGGCTTTGGTAACCCCTACGGGGATGAATGGAACCTTGATGTTGTACAATATTGGACTAATAAACTGGTCAATGCAGGTGTTTCTATTATAGCACTTTCGGATACAATAGGCGTTGCTACGCCTCAACAAATAAAAAGTATCTATCCACAGCTTTGCGCACAATTCCCGACAACGGAGTTCGGTGTACACCTGCACAGTACACCTGATACCTGGCAGGAAAAAGTGGAAGCGGCTTATCAAAGCGGCTGCAAACGATTTGATGGCGCATTAAAAGGCTATGGCGGCTGCCCAATGGCCAAAGACGACCTTACAGGCAACATCGCAACCGAAAACCTGGTAAGTTACCTTAAAGCGCAAAACGCGCTTCAAGGGCTTAATTATGATAAATTACAGGATGCCTTGAATTATTCGGTAGGTGTGTTTGGCCAATAATTTATATTTGATCTTTTAAATCCGAAATTGAACATTCGAAATTCGAAATTATTTTTTCACCATTTTAAAATGCTGTATTCCCGCTTCTTCAAACTGGGGGCCCTCTTTTACAAAGCCAAATTTCTCGTAAAGGCTCATGGCCTGGATCTGGGCATTTAAATAGATATAACCGGCATTAGCAGGCAGGTCGGTCAGAACGGCATGTACCAGTTCTTGCGCTACGCCTTGTCCTCTAAACTGTTTCAGCACTGCAAAACGCTCCAGCTTATAGCCGTTATCGGTTTTACGCCAGCGCGACGCTCCCGCAGGTATACCATCAACAGTAGCTAAAAAATGGGTGGATTCATCTTCATGTTCCCACTCCAGTTCGGGCGGGCAATTTTGTTCGCCTACAAAAACTTCGCGGCGTATGGCAAATACTTTTTCAAGGCTGGCAGGGTCACTTACTTTGTTTACTTGAATCTTTTTTGGCTCGGGCATCGGTGTAATGCTTTTTAGTTTGAAAGTTTGAAAGCTTAAAGTTATGGTTTTCGCGGGCAGCGTCAATAGAGTGTGTACAGGTTAGATCGTCCTCTTCTTCGGCAAGATCAGATAACTGCACATAAAATTTATGGATCTGGTCAAGTTCTATTTCCGTAAGGTCCTCAATATCAACCATACGGTTACTGGCTCCCTGGTGCGATGCCAGCAGTTCATTCAATTTTAAATGGATGGCTTTTGAATCTTTATTTTGCGATTTCTGGATCAGGAAAACCATCAGGAAGGTAACTATGGTAGTACCTGTATTAATGATGAGCTGCCAGGTGTCAGAATATTTAAATATCGGGCCAGTTATTAACCACACCACAATAACAGCGATAGCTATTAGAAAAGCTGCCGAACTCCCGGTAGCAGCGGTAGCCCAGTTTGAGAATCGTTCGAAAAAGTTTTTTTTATTGGCCATAATAGTTAATTAATTATGACCTTATAACTAAAAAAAAGCGCCAATGTTTTGCATTGGCGCTTTATAAAACTTGGTAATTATAGCTTATAATTTATCAGTAGCATTTAAGCAGTTCAGATCCTCGAAAGCAGCGGTTAAACGCTTAACAAAGTTCTCTTCGCCTTTGCGTAACCATACGCGTGGGTCGTAGTATTTTTTGTTTGGAGAATCCGCACCTTCTGGGTTACCAATCTGGTCTTGCAGGTAAGCTTCTTTAGACAGGTAGTAATCTTTAATACCTTCCCAGTATGCCCATTGCATATCAGTATCGATATTCATTTTAATAGCACCATAGCTAATAGCTTCGCGAATTTCTTCCTGGGTTGAACCCGAGCCACCGTGGAACACAAAGTTGATCGGTTTTTCGGCAGCCAGGTTATATTTCTGTTTTACATACTCTTGTGAGTTATGCAATATAACAGGTTGTAATTTTACATTACCGGGTTTGTAAACGCCATGTACGTTACCAAAAGCAGCAGCAACGGTAAAACGAGGGCTAACTTTTAATAAGTTCTCGTAAGAATAAGCCACGTCCTCAGGCTGGGTATATAAACGAGAACTGTCAACATCGCTGTTATCAACCCCGTCTTCTTCGCCGCCGGTAACACCCAACTCAATCTCTAACGTCATGCCCATTTTGGCCATACGTGCCAGATATTTGGCAGAGATCTCAATATTTTCTTCAATCGGTTCTTCAGAAAGATCCAGCATGTGCGATGAGAACAACGGTTTGCCGGTTTCAGCAAAAAATTTCTCGCCGTTGTCTAATAAACCATCTATCCATGGCAATAATTTTTTTGCGCAATGGTCTGTATGTAAAATTACAGCAACACCATAATGCTCGGCTAATAAGTGTACGTGCCTTGCAGCAGATGTAGCACCTAATATGCAGGCTTGCAGTTTAGAGTTGTCTAATGATTTACCGGCATAAAACTGCGCGCCGCCATGTGATAACTGAATAATTACCGGCGAATTAACCGCCTTTGCAGTTTCCATTACAGCGTTAACGGTATTGGTACCTATAACATTTACCGCAGGTAAAGCAAATTGATGCTTTTTAGCTGCCTCAAATAGTTCCTGCACCTGGTCGCCGTGCAAAACTCCTTTATAATTTTTTAAATCCATTGGTCTTAGTTTGGGCCTCGAAGGTAAAAAATTTATCGGTTTTTAAGTAAAAAAATGTCTATAAAAATGATAGGTTATTGTAAAATGTACACTTAGGCTTGTAGAAACAAGATAAAGCGATATAAAATCTTCACCTCAGGCCTTTGAAACAAACAGCAGTTGGTAAGTGTCAACTGCATTAATTACAGTTAAAAAGGCCGCAAATCTTCCTTTCCGCATTCATTGCATACTGATTATCATGACTTATCGGCGGTTTCTACATTTTATCACAAACATCTAACAAAATAATTCGTTTCTTTGCAGTATTGAAAGAGCTAGACATAGATATGGCGTGGTTTAAACGTGAATTAAAAGGGATAATTACGACTACTGAGGAAAAGAAAGAAACCCCCGATGGGATCTGGAACAAATGCCCTCAATGTAAAAAACCTCTTCATTATTCTGAGCAGGTTGAAAATCAATACGTTTGTCATTACTGCGGGTTCCACCTGCGGATAGGATCAAAAGAATACTTTTCTGTTTTATTTGATGATAACGAGTTTACAGAACTGTTTCCGGACCTTGTTTCCGGCGATCCCCTACATTTTGAAGATACCAAAAAATATACAGACAGGTTAATCGAAACCCAGTTAAAAACCGGTTTAAAAGACGCTATACGCGCTGCTGCCGGTAAAATTAACGGGCAGGACCTGGTAATTGCCTGTATGGATTTTACGTTTATAGGCGGGTCGATGGGATCTGTAGTTGGCGAGAAAATTGCGAGGTCGATCGATTACTGTATCGAACACAACGTTCCGTTTTTGATGATCTCAAAATCCGGCGGTGCACGGATGATGGAAGCGGCATTTTCATTAATGCAAATGGCTAAAACATCTGCTAAGCTGGCTTTATTATCGCAGGCAAAGATCCCTTATATATCATTATTGACCGACCCTACTACCGGTGGTGTAACAGCATCGTACGCTATGCTGGGCGATATTAACATTGCCGAACCGGGCGCTTTAATAGGCTTTGCAGGGCCGAGGGTCATTAAAGAGACTATCAAGAAAGATCTGCCAAAAGGCTTCCAGACCGCCGAGTTTGTGCAGGAACACGGTTTCCTTGATTTTATAGTCGACCGCCGCGAAATGAAAGAAGAACTATCGGCATTTTTAAAAATGATGAAAAATTAAAAGTCGCTATATAGCCTCAATAAAAAAGGAATGAACATTTGTTCATTCCTTTTTTATTGAGGCTAACTTATAGTTTTATATAACTCCCGGCCTTGCACAATCAATAGGCGGCATATCTTTTATGTACACAGGCTTTTTACCTGATGCCGGTTTATCTCTGTCAGGCTGGTTCATTGGTTGTTGTTTAACCGTGTTTTTGGGGTGATTACCGTTTCCGGAATTTTGATCATTTGCTTTCATAACTTTAGTTTTAGCAATACTAATATAACGCCGAAAACCGTGCCAATATTTCGCCCCCCTTCTAAATCTCTCCCGGCAGGGGAGACTTTTATAAACTCTTTATAGCCCTCCCTTCCGGGGAGGGTTGGGTAGGGCTTGTAAATAACTCACGTAGTTTATTCACAACAAAGTCGATCTCTTCTTTGGTATTATACTTAGAAAAAGAAAAACGTACAGACGGCCTTGTAGCGCTGGCGCCAATACCTGCAAGTACGTGCGAACCTATATCTGTACCGGAACTACATGCACTGCCGCCTGATACGGCTATACCAGCGATATCCAGGTTAAACAACAGCATATCGGCTATATCCGTTTCCGGGAACGAAACGTTTAGTACGGTATACAGGCTTTTATCCTCAGCAATCTCGCCATTAAACAACACACCGGGGATATTTTCCTTCAGTTGATCTATCATATAGCTTTTAAGACCCTGTATATAGGTTTGGTGTTGTCCCATATCAGCATAAGCTAACTCCAGCGCTTTGGCAAGGCCGGCTATGCCATAAACATTCTCGGTACCACCGCGCATATTGCGCTCCTGCGAACCGCCGTATATCAATGGTTTAATTTTTATTTTATGGTTGATGTGCAGAAATCCCACTCCTTTAGGCCCGTGAAACTTATGTGCCGCGCATACCAGGAAATGCACTTTTAGCTTGCCCAGATCATGCGGGTAATGGCCCATAGTTTGTACCGTATCGCAATGAAAAATAGCATTATATAGTTCGCACAGGTCTCCTACCCTTTCAATATCGGTAAGTGTGCCGATCTCATTATTAGCATGCATGAGTGATACAAAACTACGCTCATTATCCTGCAATAATTTTTCAAGATGGGCGTAATCTAAATTGCCCTTGCTGTCAACATTTACAAAGCTTAATTTGATATTACCCGCTTTTTCCATAGCCTCAAGCGTATGGATAACCGCGTGGTGCTCAAGAGGCGTGGTAATAGCGTGTGTAATATTGTTATCAATAATACCGCAACGGATAGCGGTATTATCAGCCTCGGTACCGCTACTGGTAAAAAATATCTCGGCCGGCGAGGTATGCAGCAGGTTAGCAATGGTTTTGCGCGATTTCTCGACTAATGCCCTCGACTCCCTGCCATACGCATGTATAGATGACGGATTACCAAAATGGCTCTCCATTACATTACACATAACGCTCATAACTTCTGCATCCAACGGCGTTGTAGCAGCATTGTCTAAATAAACACGCATCAGTTAATTATTTTTTTAATGTGTGATTGAGTGAATGTTTTGATTCTAAATGTTACATTCACTCAATTACTAATTCCATCCTTCACTAATTATTTGGCCTTGTCTGTTATTGTTTTTCTTGCAGATGATCGCTCATTGAAGAACACTACTCATTAACTAAGCTGTAGTATTTCCTTTATGTCCGCAATGATCTTGTTCGCCAAATTACTGGCCACCGTTTCAGAATCACCTTCGGAGTAGATTCGGATGATCGGCTCCGTGTTTGAACGGCGCAAATGTACCCATTGTTTATCAAACTCTATTTTAAGCCCATCAATAGTTGAATGGGGCTGGTCTTTATATTTAGCTTCAACTTTTAACAGCAGCGCGTCAATGTCCATTTCGGGTGTAAGGGTTATTTTGTTTTTCGAAATAAAATAACCAGGATATGAGCTACGCAGATTTGATATTGATTTGCCGTAATTAGCCAAATGCGTTAAAAATAAAGCTATGCCGGCCAACGCGTCACGGCCGTAATGCAATTCGGGATAAATAACCCCGCCGTTACCCTCGCCACCTATAATGGCATTCACTTCCTTCATTTTATTAACCACATTCACCTCGCCTACAGCAGCAGCATAATATTCGCCGCCGGCCTCTTCAGTAACGTCGCGCAAGGCACGGGTTGATGACAAGTTAGAAACTGTATTGCCTTTAGTATTTTTCAGCACATAATCGGCAACAGCAACCAGTGTATATTCTTCGCCAAACATATTGCCATCTTCGCAAACAAAGCATAGTCTGTCAACATCCGGATCAACAGCTATACCAAGGCTGGCATTTTTAGCCAACACTTCTTTTGATAACGCCACTAAATTTTCAGGCAACGGTTCAGGGTTATGCGGGAACTCGCCATCCGGCTCACAAAATAGTTTATGTACAGTTTTTACACCCAAAGCTTTTAGCAAAGCCGGCACAAAAATGCCGCCTGTTGAGTTTACGCAATCAATTACCACATTAAAATTTGCCTTGGCAATGGCGTCAACATTAACCAGCGGCAGGGCCAATATCTGGTCGATATGTTTTTGCAGGTAACTATCATCAAATGTTACTTTTCCTAACGCATTAACATCGGCATAGGTAAAATCGCTGCTTTCGGCAATTTCCAATACCTCTTTGCCATCGGCATCGTTTATAAATTCGCCATCGGCATTTAATAACTTAAGCGCGTTCCATTGTTTGGGATTATGGCTGGCAGTCAATATGATGCCACCTGCTGCTTTTTCTAACGGTACAGCTATCTCTACAGTTGGCGTTGTAGACAGGCCGATATCAACCACATCAATGCCCAAACCCTGCAAAGTACCTGTAACCAGGTTATTTACCATGCTACCGGAAATACGTGCGTCGCGGCCGACCACTATCTTTTTTATACCACTTTTTTTAACGGCCCATGCGCCGTAAGCCGAAGTAAATTTTACGATATCCAATGGTGTTAAACCATCGCCGGCAGCGCCACCAATAGTGCCGCGAATGCCTGAAATTGATTTTATTAGTGTCAAAGTTTTGTTCAATAAGTAAAGCCCAAAAATAAGATAATTAGATTAAGGAATTGTAAAATAATATCAATGTTAACGATTATGGACAGGGCATGACAGTAATTAAGCTTTACAACGCTAACCGTAAAATTGCACCCACACCACAATTACACAAAAAGATTGTTCCTATATTTATCCGCTAATAAAAATTACCCATGCCCGATTACCTGCTACATCTCGACCGGCAATTGTTTCATTTTATTAACCATGACCTGGGTAACGCGTTTTTTGATTTACTGATGCCCATTTTGCGCAACCCGCCGACATGGATCCCTTTGTATATTTTCATTTTTATTTTTTGCCTTTGGCGCTATAAAAAACAGGGATTAGTTATAATCGTTTTATTGGCATTAACATTTGGAGTGGCCGATAGAGGCAGCGCCGGAATTGCCAAATTATTTTTTAAACGACTGCGCCCGTGCAATGATCCGGCAATGGCTGCAACTATTGTGAGTAGAATTGGTTGCGGGACAGGTTATAGCTTCCCATCTGCCCATGCAAGCAATCATTTTGCCATTGCTGTTTTTTTAAGCATGGTGTTTTACAGGCGCTATAAATGGGTATTGCCTGCATCTATTTTGTGGGCCGCAGCAATTAGTTTTGCGCAGGTATACGTTGGTGTGCATTACCCCGTTGATGTAACAGCGGGTGCCATATATGGTATTGTTGTGGGGCTTTTATTTGGATGGATCTTTTGGAAAACAAACCCGGCTTTCAATTATGAAACTTAAGTGGATCGTTATATTACCGGTTATATTGCTGTTTATTTTATTGTCGGGCAGCGTATCCGCGCAAAAGTTGGCTGATACCACCCAGCCTAAATACGAAATCACAAAGTTAGTGATAGAGCGGCTTAAAAGGCAGCGCACACTACAGATCTATTTACCTAAAAGTTATTCGACATCGTCAAAAAAATACCCGGTAATTTATATCCAGGACGGACAGGATGCCTTTATTAAAGACGCCCTTGATGTTGATAAATGGTATGCCGACTCGTTAGTTAATTTAATGCCAGAAGAGCGGCAATGCATTCTTGTAGCTATTTACGCAGGCTTTGGTGGCAGCCACGTTAACGAATATAACCCATACCTGGGTAACAGCGATGGCGCGATATATGCCAGTTATCTTGCTAAAGTGGTAAAACCGTATATCGATGCTAACTACCGTACCAAAACCGATGCAAAATATACCGCTATTGTGGGTAGTTACACAGGTGGCATAATCGCTACATATACCGCTGCAAAATATTCGGACATATTTGGTATCGCGGGGATATTTTCTCCAGCCTACAAGCAATCACCGGGTATATTTGACGATATGGCAAAGCAGGCAATCAACTCAAGATCCGGATTCTTTTTAGCTTATGGCGATGCTGAAGATAACGAAGCCGATGACGTGAACCGGATGAGTGCTATTTTGCATCATAAAAAATTAAGCTCAAAAAATGTACCTTCCCCATTTGTAATTAAAGGCGCCAAAGCCAGCCAAAAACAATGGCGCATTGATTTTGAAGCATTTTATAACTGGTTTATCAACAAGCTTTAAGTTGTCCGGTTCGCCCCTTTAAATTGTCCTTAGCAACCCTGCCCGTTTTAAACATTGTGCCCTAAATTTGGTTATAATTAAATATCGCCAGTTATGGAAACAAGAACTATCAATCAGGACATTAAAGTGATGTACATAGCCGCCACGTCATTTCCGGACGGCGTACTGGCTGCGCACCAGCAATTGCACGCGCTTATCCCCTATTCGGACGACAGAAAATATTTTGGCCTATCGCGGCCGGAAAACGGTCAGATAATTTACAAGGCAGCTGCTGAGGAACTGAAAACAGGTGAGGCAGAAAAATTAAATCTTGAAACCCTTATCCTTAAAAAAGGTAAGTATATTAGTTTAACGATACATGACTTTATGAAAGACATCCCGGCAATACAAAAGGCTTTTAACCAACTTTTAGAATATCCGGGCATCGATCCGCAAGGTTATTGTGTTGAACAATATATAGACCAGAAAGATCTGATCTGTATGGTACGATTAGCAGATTAATATTATGCAAAAATTTGTAACCTTTTTAATGTTTGAAGGCAAAGCCGAAGAAGCTATGACCTTTTATACCGGTTTATTTAAAAACTCGGCGATAACGAATATTAAGCGTTATGGCGCAAGCGGGCCGGGTGCCGAAGGTACCGTAATGCATGCTACGTTCGAGTTAAATGGCCAGCAATTTATGGCTATTGACAGCGCAGGGCACGCATTTACTTTCACGCCTTCCATATCCATCTATATTAATTGCGAAGACGAGGCCGAGATAGACCAATTTTATAATGCATTGGTAGACGGCGGTAGTGCCATGATGCCATTGGGCAGTTATGGCTTCAGCAAGAAATTTGGTTGGGTAGCTGATAAGTTTGGGGTATCGTGGCAATTAAATTTGGCTTAGTCAAATATTTTTTGTCCGCCTTGTCCAATAGTGTAATTCTCGTTTGATATATCGGTATAATTCACTTATCCGGTAACATTTAAAGATCAAAACAAATGAAAGAGTACATGTTAATTTTCAGGCACCAGGATGGCAGTAAAATAGCTTCGCCCGAGCAAATGCAAATATGGATGCAACAAACCATGGATTGGCTGGGCGCAATTGCTGCTAAAGGCAAATATGAAGGTAAGGGAGATGGCTTAGTTTTCGACGGAGCCAAAGTTGTGCACCATAATAATGTGGTTACCAACGGGCCTTTTGGCGAAATCAAGGAAACGCTTGGCGGCTATGTGATCGTCAAAGCAGACTCGGTAGACGAGGCCGTTGAATTTGCAAAAGGCAGTCCAATACTACAGGGCGAAGGCAATACCATAGAGGTACGCCTGCTGGCAAAAGGCGACGGCGTTCATTAAATGCAACAGCAGGAGATCATCCCCCATTTATTCAGGACAGAGTACCGGAAAATTGTTTCGGTGCTCTGTCGTCATTTTGGGTTTGACCAGATTGCTATTGCTGAGGACCTGGCCAGCGATACCTTTGCAACAGCCGCTCAAACCTGGGGGATCAGGGGCTTGCCGCCCAATCCCACCGCCTGGTTGTATGCCGTTGCGAAAAACAAGGCCAAAAATCACCTGCAACGCGACGTGACATTTAGTAATAAAATATCCCCCGAAATACAAAACACCACACCTCAATTTTATGAAACAGATATAGACCTGTCGCCGCAAAATATCAATGACAGCCAGCTGCAAATGATGTTTGCCATCTGCCATCCATCTATTGCAACCGAGGCGCAGATCGGGTTGTCCCTGCGGATTCTTTGCGGATTTGGCATTGACGAAATTGCAGATGCTTTTTTATCCAACAAAGAAACCATCAATAAAAGATTGTATCGCGCAAAAGAAAAGCTCCGCGATGAAAAAGTAAGTATCGAACTACCCAACGACAAACAAATAGATGAGCGTTTAGCACCTGTTTTAACAACTATTTACCTGTTGTTTAATGAAGGTTATTACTCCATTAGCACCAATACCATTTTACGTAAAGATCTTTGCCTTGAAGCAATGCGGCTTTGTACTATGCTGGTTGAAAACCCGCGAACCAATAAGCCGCCAGTTAACGCGCTACTTTCTTTAATGTGTTTTCATGCTTCGCGATTTGAAGCCAGGACCAATAAAAACGGAGAACCTGTTTTATATGACGACCAGGATACCAGTCTTTGGGATACCGACCTGATCAGCAAAGGCGCTTATTTTTTAAACTGTTCTGCCACTGGCGCCGAGTTATCTAAATATCATTTGGAAGCAACCATTGCCTACTGGCGCACCCAAAAACTCGATACGCGCGAAAAATGGCAAATTGTTTTGGGATTGTATGATCAACTTTTAGCATTATCGTACTCGCCTGTTGCTATGTTAAACAGGATCTATGCATTGTCGAAGGTAAACGGAAAAGAACCGGCTATAATTGAGGCTGAAAAGCTTAACCTAAATAATGACCAGTTTTATCGTACTTTATTAGGCGACCTATATACTGATTTAGATAACCAAAAAGCCAAACAAAATTTTGAGCAGGCTTTATCACTTGCTAAAGCAGATGCGGATAAAATAGTTCTCAGTAAAAAAATTGATGTGCTTGCTAAATCATAGCGGGTTAATCTTAATTATAATATGGGGTATGGGCGTCGGTAAATTGCCTTTCAGTATTAGTCCACCCATTATTGGCCGCCGCTCTGCCGTTGTTTAACTCGTTATTGGTTTGATTAAATATATTTACAGCCGCATTCATATCTTTTACTGCTTTATTATATGCATCTACATCTTGTTGCGTTCTTTCATTTTGAGGTTTAGCATCCATAGCAGCTTTAAGCTTATCAAACTCCTCGGCCTTTAAAAAATAATCTGAGACTTGGGGTATCTGAGTTTCTGCTTCGTTTTTATAAAAAGTAAGCGCTTGTTTACATGCGTTTGCCAAAGCAAGATCATTCTCGAATCCGTGTAATGTATCTAATACTGCCAATCCTTCGGTAGCATATTTAGTTAGCGCATTGCGTACTTGTTCAATTTTTGTGACATTTTTTTGGTTAACTGCCTCCGTAAGCTGGTTATCCTCCCAGTTACATTTAAAAAACATCAGGAAAACTTTGTCATGGTATTTGTTCAGTCTGCCTGTCGCTGCCATTTTTTCGCTGAGCTCTGATTTTTCATTAACTATATTTACGCCATACTTCGCAGCAAAAGTCTTTCCTGCCTTATCTATCCTTTCGTTTCCAACTTTCAGGCTATCGTTGGTCGCTTCTTCCAACAGCAAAAAGGCCTGCATTTCATCATAGCTGCGTTCGGCAATATCCTCCATATTTACTATGTGAGCATAATCCTGGTCAAATATTTTATAGCACAACTGTATATAAGTCAAGCTGCTTTGGCGCAATGAGTTGTCTCCTTTGTAATCAGGAAGGGAGCTTATGATATTTTGACAATTAGCGATGCTGTTAACGGCTTGCTCTCTCATTTTCTCCACCTTCCTTTTGCGACTGCTGTGCGCCGAAGCGCTTATATAAGTCATATAGGCTTTATTCATATTTGTTTCTGCACCACCTATAGCGTTCATATAAGCGCCGGGATCGGTAGAAATATCCTGTGCCCGAACGGGTTTAGCAAGGATGCAAACAATTACTGATAATACAAAAGTGGAGATCAACGACTTTATCATAAGGGTAAGTTTTGTTAAATATAAGGTATCAGGGTTTTAGTTTTAAAAGGACATCATAAGCGATATTTATGTAAGCATCCCTTTGCACTTGCCGGCTAAATTCTTCATTCAAGTCATAAAGGTCTTTGTCTGCCTGCAGTAAGGCTGTTTCGGCCGGGTTGTTTAGTACGGTAAATTTTTTTGATGTGTCAGTCTGCGTAATCACGTTGTCGTCCTGATCATTAGCGGCAAGCGCATCTTTTACACTAAGCGAAACATCTTTTACAATCTTTTTTTGTTTTGCTAAATCTAAAAAGTGTTTAACAGCGTTAAAATATTTGCTGGTATCTATTTCTTTTTGAACGCTTTGGGCTAATGTTTTTATAGGCAGATAGGTATAAGGCGTATAATATTTGTTAGCTGCAATATTATCAGGATGCAAAGCATATCGTTCATCTGCTTCTTTTTTGATATTCGCATCCAGTATATCCGGTAATAAAATATCAGGCTGAACGCCTTTAAACTGGGCGCTGGTACCATTAACGCGATACAATTTGCTTATGGTTATTTTTAAATAATTTTCAGTTTGTTTTTGAAGAAAATTTTCAGGCGTTACAGTTGTATCCATTGGTAAAACCACTTGCATGGTAGCTTTACCATAGGTAGGTGTGCCAATAATAACCGCCCTGTTGTAGTCCTGTAAAGTGCCAGCAACCAATTCGGCTGCGGAAGCACTGTAACCATTTACCAATATCACCAATGGGCCGTCGTATATAGTGCCGCGGTCGGCATCGTTTAAAGTAACGGCCTTAGCTTCCCTGCTTTTTTCTTGCGCCACAGGACCTGCATCAATAAAAATGCCTGCCAGTTGTGCAGCCTCGCGCACAGAACCGCCGCCATTATAACGCACATCCAATATCAATCCATTAATATGCTCTTTCTTTAGCTTTAATATTTCACGCCCTACATCGTTTGCGCAACCATTTAACCCGTCATTATTATCTTCCCAGTCCTGGTAAAAAGCGGGTAAATAAATATAGCCAATGGTGTTGGCTCCTTTTAAAATAAAGCTTTTTACTTTATCATCATCATCGCCGTGAGCTTGTTCTTTTTGTAAAGAAACCAATACCGTTGTGCCATCGTTTTTTTTCACGGTAAAGGCTACTTTTTGATGACCGCTTTCATCAAGCAAGCCGGCAAGCTCACGCGTTGACATGTCTGAAATGTCTACAGTTTGCCTGCCCTCCCATTGTAAACTCATAAACTTATCACCCTTATTTAGCTTACCGCTTTTAAAGGCCGGGCTGCCCGGTTGCAGTTTGTCAATATCTACACCGCCATTTTTATCTGAGTTTAAAGTAAAACCAAATTTGAACGGTTGCTTGCCCAACGCAGTTTCAAAACTTTCCTTTTCCTGCGGCGGGAAAAACTCCGTATGCGGATCGAAGCACGAAGCGATAGTTTCGCAGTATATATTGCCCACATATTTCGTCAAACCCGTAGGGCCCTGCAGGATATTTTCAACACTTCTTTTTAAAGATGTGATGCCTTTTTTTTGTAAGACAGCTAATGCGCTGTCTGTATATTTTTTTTGCTTTAAAGGGCTAAATGATTTAAAATCTTCGGGCAGGTCATTAACCAACTCATCAAGTGCGCCTGCTTTTAACAATTTGCGCAGCTTTAGCTGTGCGAAAGCGATAGTGACCGGCGGCAAACTATCCTCGGCCACAGTAAATTTTTCAGGTGTAGAAAAATCAAATGGCTTTTTGCTAATTTCATCAAGCAATGAATCGGTTTGTGTAAGCCGTTGCCGGTAAATGTTTATAAAGAGGTTTAAAAAGTTGGTTTTGCGTTGTTTTATTTCAATGTCAAGCGAGGTGCGGTAAGTGCCAAGCCGGCTGATGTCAGTTTTTGTGAAAAAAATCTTGTCGGCATCTGTCTTATTAAGCATACCTGAAAATACATTTTCCGAAAAAACACTGTTTACCGCCATTGGCTCCACATGAAATTTGTCAACCATCCTTATCAACACAAAGGCTTCATTAGCTGCTTTATCACTTGTTTGGCCAAATGACAAAAAAGGAATGACAATAAATGCAATTAGGGTACTTATGGCTTTCATGTAATAAGCAATGCTGCTGTAAAATAGCAAGCATAACGGAAATAAAAAAATAATTGAAGCTTTTTGTAATGTTTTGGGGATAACTATTTAAGAATAGCGATGCCAGGTTTACCGCATGGATCTAAATTAGTAATTACAGCGAGAGCAATTCCTTTTTTCGGAGCTATTATCCTCTTAATTTATCCAACAGATCACTTAATAACCCGGCTTCCTCTGGTGTAAGGTTGTTTTTTATAAAATCTTTGGTTTTAAACTCGGTATCCATAGTGGCTAAAACCTCAAGGCCCTTTTCGCTGATGCGGATATCAACGGCCCGCCTGTCTTTATTGTTGGTGCAACGGGTTATCATTTCTTTTTGTACCAAACGGTCAACAATGCGCGAGGCATCGCTCATTTTATCGATCATGCGCTCTTTAAGCAGGTTAACGGTGGCCGGTTTTGGATACTGTCCTCTTAGTATGCGCAGGATGTTAAATTGCTGTTGCGTTAAATTATGTTTTTCAAAATGACAGTTAAAAGTATTCTTTAACCAACCATCGGTATACGCGATGTTGATAACTGCCTTCTGGTAATTATCCTCAAACTTAGAGCTTTGTATTTCGTCGTCTATCCGCATAACTAATCTTACATCAAAGATGCAAATATCTTTATTTTTTCTCTGATTTAGTATCTTCTCCGGTTTTTCCGAAATTCCAGGGACAATGTTTACACTTATTTTTGCAGCAATAACCGCGTTTTAAGTGGTAGGCTTCTGTAAAAACAAAGTTGCCATCTTCATTAATATAGTAGTCTTCGCCTTCTTTCATTGCCGGTTAATTAAGCAATTTAACCAAAATATCTGTTCCTAAATGCGCCTTTAAATGCGTGCCGTTGCCATGCAGTGTCCACACCTGCTTAGGGTTAACCTGTTTAATGGCCTGCAAAATGTCGTTCCAGTCTACATGATCTGATATAAACAGTGTATCCTCTTTATTCACCTGCAGGTTTTTCCACCCTGATGCAAATAACCGCTTAACACCTGTAGCCTTTATATAACTGTTAAACGTAAAAGGCGGCACAATGTATACAAATTCGTCCTGCGCTTTCATTAGTTTGCGGCCGTAGAGCTGGTGCTTGCCAAGTGTATACCCATTGCGTTCATAGATCTGGTTTATAGGCATTATTTTGTGGTGTATCAGTACCTTTTTCTGTGGCGCGTGATCATTTATCATCCGCAGTAAACGCTGGCTCTTACCTAATCCATAAGCGCCTAAAAGAATATTGCTTTTAATACCATTTAATTTCTTTATCTCCTCTACCGGGTCGGGATGGATAATATTAGGATCGGCAAAAGTACTTTCGGTGATCAGCACATCGGCGTTGGCCCATTCGATAGGTTCGCAGGTCACGTCAGGCTGTAGCTTGTAATCGCCGGTATATAAATAGCTTGCACCCTGGTATTCCATCAGCACCATAGCAGAACCCAGCATGTGCCCGGCTGGTATAAAAGTGAGCTTAACCTCTTTTATATTGAATGGCTGATGATAACCGGCAATATTAAACACCTGCGCCGCCGACCGATGATACCTGAGATGCATAAACTCCTGTGTCGGCCGTGTACAGTAAACTTCTTTATTCCCACTTATGGCGTGGTCTGCATGAGCATGTGATATTACAGCTGTATTTACCGGCTGTTGTGGGTCAAGGTAAAAATCGCCGTATTTACAGTAGATGCCGTTGGCGTTGATTAAAACAAAATCGTCAAGGATCATTACACTGCGGCTAACTGTAAAAACGCATCATGCAGTTTTAAAACTTGTGGTATAAGCAATTGCATTTCGTCGTTTTCAATAATGTAATCTGCAAGATCACGTTTTTTAGCCTCAGTAAACTGTTTGGCTTCACGGGCCTCAACCTCGGCGCGTGTTATGTGGTCGCGTTTGGTTACGCGCCCTATCCGCAAATCCAGCGGAGCAGTAACCAGCAAAGCGTAGTCGCACATTTTGTAGGACGTGCTTTCAAATAACAAAGCAGCTTCTTTTATTACATAAGGCGCATCTTTAATATCCGCGACCCAGGCATCAAAAGCCCTGAATACAGCAGGGTGCGTTAAACTATTCAACTTAGCCAGTTGCTCATCATCGTTAAAAACAATGTTAGCTATATATTTTCTGTTAAGACTGCCATCCGCAAAATATGCTTCGTTGCCGAAAGTTTTCTTTATATCAGTAACCAATACCGGGTCGGTAGTCATGATATTCCTGGCTTCAGTATCTGCATAAAAAACAGGGATGCCCAATACCCGGAACATTTGGCTAACCGTAGTTTTTCCACTGCCTATATTACCCGTGATACCTATTTTTAACATTACTTTTTAACTATAAAATCAACATTATGCGGTTCCACATTCACTATTTTACAAAACTCGGGCAGGCGGGTAACTTTAACAGGCAGCGAACTATAACCATATATGCGCCATAAGTTAAGATCTGCTTGTACTTCAAAAAACTCTTCGTCAATATCGGCATACCGGTTTAATGATGTGGTAAACGTTACTTTAACCTTTTGCGGGAATACTTTGACATTAAAAAAATCGACATTGCCAATCAGTTTAACCGGCAACTCAATTGTTTTTTCTGTAAACTCATCTACCGGGATATTTACCTGTACCGTTTTTGGATAGATACTTATATTCCCTTCGTCCGGCGCTTGCAGGTTAACCTCTGTGCTTACATCTTCACCGACATTTTTTAGCGTCAACTGGTCGGTGCGCCAGTATTGGATCTTGTCAATAAGATTACTCGGGCCGCTTATTCTAACATAAGCAGGTTTAACAACAATATTCCCTGACTGGGTAAATTGCTGCTGATAATTTACAGATTTCACCAGTTGCACAGGTACTTTCCGGTCACTGCGATTGGTAAAATCAAAGTACAGTGTATCGGGGCTTATTGCAATTATTTCATTGTCAACCGCTTTTTCGGCGTTTATAGCGGCCAGCTGGGCACTTACAACTACGTAGGCTTCGCTATCCAGTTTGCTCAGGTCAACTTTTATAACGCGATTTTGCTCTTTCATCTTCGAGAACAGCATCTGCCAGCCGTTTCCTTTTACGGTAGCAGTAACGGTATCAGACTGTAAGGAATGGAAAGCTCTTTTCTGCGGGCTGTTTCTGAAAACCAGCACCTCTTTTACCTGGTAATCATAAGAGTTTGACAAAGTGATAGCTACCCAGGCACAAAGTGCAAGCACAAGGCAGGTAAAAAATGCCGATGCCCGCCTGCGTTCTGTTGCCGATAGTTTTACTATTGCCATATTGAGGTGAAAGGTAAAAGGCGAAAGGTAAAAGCTATAAACTTTTACTTTCGCCTATTAAATTATATTTTCAGTCCCCGGGCTCAATAAAAAATAAGACGATCAAAAAGACCTTTTACCTTTTACCTTTCGCCTTTAACCTAATTAAGCTTATTTAGAGGCTACCGGCGGTGTGCTTAATGCCTTTGAGTCATCTAAAGAAATTGCCGCTTTATTAAAACGAACTTTGTGGCCGCCTTCGGTCTCAATTAAAAAAGTTGTATCTGCAACTTCAGCGATCCTTCCATGCATACCTGATGTGGTGATGATCTTATCGCCTTTTTTTAATTCGTTAACAAAGTTTTTTTGATCTTTTTGTTTCTTAACCTGCGGGCGGATCATGAAAAAGTAAAACACCACAATGATCAATACAAATGGGATCATTGAGCCATAACTGCCTAACGCTCCACCTGCGGCTTGTAATAAAATAGTTGCTATCATTTTTAATTATTATTTTGTAAGAACTTCGCCAATTAAATGCACAATACTTTGTGCCGGCTGGCTGTTTGATGAAACGGTTATCAGTTTGTCCTGCAAGCCTGATTTGCCGGCACTGTTAAATGTTACTGATATTGATGCGGTATCGCCGGGCATAACAGGTTTTTTAGGCCAAACCGGGGTAGTACAACCGCATGATGCTACCGCGTTGGTAACAATTAAGGGTGCTTTACCTGTATTGGTAAATGCAAAACTATGCGTTACTTTCTCGCCTTGTTTTATTTTGCCAAAGTCAAAAGTTGGCGCTGTATATTTAATATCAGCCCCGTCAGTAGTATAATTTACAACCGTATTACTTTTCTTTTGATTGCAAGCCATTAAAGTTGTTGCTATCATTAAGCTCAACAATATTTTCTTCATGGTACTTATTCTATTAATCCTCTGCCTATTTTATTAATTTTCTTTTCGGCTTTAAGCTCAAATAAGATCTTATCTAAGATGCCGTTTATAAACGAGTTACTTTTTGGCGTACTGTATTCCTTCGAGATTTCCAGGTACTCATTAATGGTAACCTTAACCGGGATCGATGCAAAGTTAACAAATTCGGCAATGGCCATTTTCATTAATAAGGTATCCATCATGGCAATACGCTCCGGCTCCCAATTTTGGGTTTTCGCACTTATCAGTTCCTGGTAATCTTTATCGTAACGTACTGATGTTTCTAAAAGCTTAACAATAAATTCTTTATCTTCTTCCCAGTTGCCGGTCACTTCGGCCAGCTTATTTTTTATAGGTTCGTCAAAAGAGAAGTTTTTAAATGTTTTGGCTATCAGCGCCTGCAATACGTCTTTATCAACCGGCCAGAAAATAAATTTCTCTTCAAAAACCTGGTCGGCAAGGCTTGATTTTAAGATCACCTTTTTAAAGATGAACTTGATGATATCTTTGTCGGTTTGTATCGTATCGCCTGTTTTTTCCAGGTATTCCTGGTATTCGGGAGCGCTTTTAAGATTAGTGAACAAGGTTTTAACCAACTCGGGCTCAAAAGTCCACTCTACTTTATATTTCTTTATACCGGCTAAAAATTCTTTATTCTGATTTAAAGATATGGTAAACCTGTTGGTAAGAATTTTAAGGTTTGCATTAAGGTCGTCGGCAGTGGGTAAATGCTTATTAGCACGCTCATTAGCGTCGTTCTCTGCATAACCAACAACCTCTGATATTAAGGATAGCATCCAAATATACATTTCGTATACCTCGTCTATACTTTGCAATAAGTTTTTTTCCTGTTGTTTTATATTAACCGCACTGGTTTGATGAAATGCGTATAATGACTGTAGTACTTTTACCCGTAGGTGCCTTCTGTTTAACATTTTTGTAAGAACGATTTAGGATTTTATTCCTGTTTGTAATTTATTTTAATAGCTGGATTTTACTTTGTTAATGTCTGTAATACGTTTTTCAACAATTTTGTTTGCGGCTTGTATAGTAGAAATGTTTTCGGCTTTTGAAAGCCTTAAAACATTTCGGGTGGCCTCATAAATATTTTCGGTTAATTGTAATGAGCGCTTTTTGCTAAAACCCATTAACTCCGAGTAACAGTTAATTACGCCTCCGGCATTTATAACGTAATCAGGGGCAAATATAATACCTTTATCAAGTAATAATTGTCCGTGGATCTCCTCATCTTCTAACTGGTTATTTGCAGACCCTGCTATGATGCTGCATTTTAGTTTATTAATAGTTTGCGTATTAATGGTACCGCCTAAAGCGCAAGGCGAATAAATATCCGCGTCGATATCAAAAATGGAATTATTTTCTATTGCTTCTGCCCCATATTTTTTTGATACCTGGCGGGTCCTGTCCTCATTGATATCGCTGATATAAACTTTTACATTTTCATCGCGCAGCAATTTTACCAGGTTCTCGCCTACGTGGCCAATGCCCTGCACAATTACCGATTTACCGGTCAGGCTGTCTGTACCAAAAACCTCTTTTACCGATGCCTTTATGCCCATAAAAACGCCCATGGCCGCTATCGGGGCCGGGTCGCCGCTACCACCTATGGTTTCGGGTAAGCCTGCTACATGCTCTGTTTCCATGCGGATATATTCCATATCGCGCAAGTTGGTGCCTACATCTTCACCTGCTATAAACTCGCCGTTTAGATTTTTCACAAACCTGCCGAACTTACGCATCAGGGCCTCGGTTTTTTCTTTGCGCGAATCGCCAATTATTACCGCGCTGCCGCCACCCAAATTAAGGCCTGATATAGCCGCTTTGTAGGTCATGCTCCGCGATAAACGCAAAACATCAGCCAGTGCTTCATGCTCGGTCTTATAGGTCCACATACGTACACCGCCCAATGCAGGGCCAAGTATGGTATTATGAATTGCTATGATCGCTTTTAAGCCGGTATCAGGGTCACTACAGTAAACAACTTTTTTATGCCCGCTATCTTCCAGCTGGCTAAATATCGAATCGGTGGGTTTTACAATAGACATGTAGTGTTTTAAGGCGCAACAAAAGTAGGTATTTTTTATTTGCAACAAAGGTTTTTTAATGGGTAAATGAAATGACGTGTTTAAAACCCACTGCTTTGACAGGCAAAATTGGTCTATATTTGACCGATGAGCCTAATAGCGCAAACGCCGCGGATAACTATTCGTGAATTTTTAACGGAAGAGCTGGAAACTTACCTGGATCACTTTACCGACGAGCAGGTTACCTTGCACATACCTAAACGCAGCAGAGAAGAGCGCATTACCATTTTTAACAATGCATTGAGCCAATACCCTAAAACAAACACAACAGGGATCTGGGGGATGTTTGACATTATAACTGATGATTTTATAGGCAGCTGCCTGCTGCGCCCATTCGACGATAAAGCAGGAGCGTTAGAGTTAGGTTACAGCCTTGAACAAAAATACTGGGGCCGTGGTATAGCCACAGAAATGGCTAAAGCGATGAGAGATCATGGATTTGCTGATGCCGCAATACATGAAATTGTGGCGGTGACCACGTTGGATAACAAAGGCTCGCAACGGGTACTGGAGAAAGCCGGCTTTAAACAGGGGGATAATTTAATAAGGAACGGCGAGGAACTGGCTTATTTTAAACTGGTGAGATCATAATCCATAGCGATGGGTTTCAAAACCCGTCGCTATGGATTGGCGCCGAAATAAATTCCGCATTGCAATCAAAATCCATCCTCAAAACCTTATTTTTGCTTAATCGATGAAAGATCTCGCTTATCTAAATAAATTCTTCGTCAAATATAAATGGCGCCTTATCCCCGGGGTGTTGTTTGTTATCATATCCAACATTTTCATTGTGTTACCTGCACAGGTTGTACGTGTAGCACTTGATCTTGTGATAGAAAATATAGGTGTTTATAATCTTTTTACAGATTTTAACCGGCAAAATGTTGTTTATGATATTTTTGGTTACAGCCTTTTGTTTTTTGGCACGTTAATTTTGGTGTTGTACCTGATGAGAGGATTGTTTTTGTTCTTTACGCGGCAAACTATCATCCTGATGTCGCGCCATATCGAGTATGACCTTAAGAATGAGATCTACAGTCATTATCAGGATCTATCGCTCGCTTTTTACCGCCGTCACAACACCGGCGACCTGATGAACCGAGTTACCGAGGACGTAAGCCGTGTGCGCATGTACCTGGGGCCGGGCATTATGTACGCCATCAATACTATTGTACTTTTTGTGCTGGTTATTTATGCCATGATAACAGTGAACGTACGACTGGCTATATTTTCGATACTACCCATGCCTATACTGGCCATTATCATTTATTATGTAAATAATATAATCAATTTCCGCAGCGAGAAGATCCAGGAACGGTTATCATCCTTATCCAGTTTTGTACAGGAAAACTTTTCGGGCATCCGGATCATGAAATCATACGTGCGCGAAAGCTCTGTGCGCGAAAAGTTTGCTTTAGAAAGCGATGATTATAAAACGCATTCTATGGCATTGGTAAAAGTGCAGGCCGCCTTTTATCCTATTATGTTGTTATTAGTGGGCCTTAGCAACGTTATTACCATATACATAGGTGGTATGGAGGTTATGAAGGGTACAATTACACCCGGTAATATTGCCGAGTTCCTGGTATATCTAAACCAGCTAACCTTCCCGGTAATGGCGCTGGGATGGGTTACTTCATTAATTCAGCGTGCGGCGGCATCACAAAAGCGGATCAATGAATTCCTGGATCAAAAACCGGAGATCATATCGCCCGATGTACCTAAACGCCCGATTAACGGACTGATCGAATTTAATGATGTATCCTTTATTTATCCTGATACCGGCATACAGGCTTTAAAGAATGTGACATTTACGGCGCATCCCGGCGAAATGGTGGCTATTATAGGGCGCACCGGTTCAGGCAAATCAACCATCGCCAACTTATTATTGCGGATGTATGATACTACAGGCGGCGAAATACTGATCGATAAAGAACCCGTTAAACACCTTAACCTTGAAGGGTACCGGGCGCAGATAGGTTTTGTACCGCAAGAAGTTTTCCTGTTTTCGGATACCATTGCCAATAATATTGCCTTTAGCGCCGATGTGTTAAATATGCCCGTAGTTGAGCAAGCAGCCAAAGACGCCGCGGTTTATAATAATATCATCGGGTTGGAAAAAGGATTTGAAACCTTAATTGGCGAACGGGGTATAACATTGTCGGGCGGGCAAAAGCAGCGGGTATCCATAGCGCGGGCCATTGTAAAACATCCGCAGATATTAATATTTGATGATTGCCTGTCGGCAGTAGATACCCGTACCGAAGAAGAAATATTGCAAAACCTGGGTAATATTATGCAGGGTAAAACAAATATTATTATCGCCCACCGGATCTCAACCATAAAAAATGCAGATAAAATATTAGTGATGGATAACGGCGAAATTATAGAGCAGGGGGATCACGAATATTTAATGCGGCAAAGAGGTATTTATTTCGAATTATATGAAAAACAACTGCTTGAAGAACAGGAAGTATCCGAAAACTGAAAAATATAAGCGACTTTTATGCATAATCGCTTAAAAAAAGACAATAATATTTGTTTTAATACTTGTGCTTTGAAAAATTATTTATATTTATGCCTAATAAAACTAAACTACAACAACAATAAGTATGGGAGATTTTGACAACAGAGAGCGCGAAGAAGTTTTTTCAAAGAAGGTAAGAGCAGGTAAAAGGACTTATTTTTTTGATGTAAAGGCAACACGATCAAACGACTACTACGTTACAATTACAGAAAGCAAAAAGAGATTAGAAGATGGCGTGTTTATTAAACATAAAATATTTTTATACAAAGAAGATTTCGAAAAATTTGTTGAAGGGTTAAACGGAACTATTGACTACATCAAAGAGAACCAGGAAGTTGTTGAAAAACGTTATGAATTTAGCGAATCTCCAGAGCCCGCTAAAGCAACAGCTGATGATGATTTTTCATTTGAGAATTTATAGGTAGAAACCAAACTCAAACTTTATTATAAACCTAAAATAAAAAAGACTTGCCGATTAGCAGGTCTTTTTTATTGAGCCTTGCTTTTATTATTGCAATCCGGGTTTGTTAAAATCAGGGCTGCTGCGTATGATGTAGATGTTTACTGCCAGGTAAATTGCGATAATAATTGATGCTACAATAAAGCATATAACTATAAAGCCGGTGCGCTTAAAAAATATTTTGAGCTTACTAAATACAAGACTTAATTGCGGAACGCTATTGTTAGCAATAGCAATTTTCACATCGTTGCCAAGTTGGTATATATAAAACGAAATGAAGAACATAAATATCGAAATGCCACCATACAGAAATATCATAAAACCGCTATAAATAAAAGGGGGTCGCCTAAAACGATAACCATGCACTCCATAAAGATCAAGCATACGGTAGTATGTTGTTGGATGTTTATAGATCAGGTCAACTGTACTAACAAAAAATATCCCGAACAAAAACAAAATAGCTGAACTTATAAAACCGGCAATGCCTAAAAACCTGGCCCATCTGCCGGTTTGTTGTAAGTTTTGTAAAGCAGTACCCGTTAATACTAATTCTTGAGGTTTGGTTATGAGTATAAAGGGTTCTGTTTTGTCACTGTTTTTCATTGTTTAGCTTTAGTGTGACTAAGATAAGAATTTAGCCAACTAATGAAGGTTAATAATTGAATCTGTGTTTAAATACTTTGCCTTAAAAGTAAAATTCATTTAAACTATAAAGCTATTTAAACAAGATTGGAATATTATTTTTGAGTAGGTTGGTCATTTAGCCACGTGTGCTGCAACAGGGTGTAAAACATCATGCATTACCACAAGCGCCATACTAAAATAAATGATCAGGCCGGTTACGTCAACCAGGGTAGCCACAAACGGAGCGGATGAAGTTGCCGGATCCAGTTTTAACCGTTTCATTAGTATCGGCAGCATTGATCCCGCTAATGATCCCCATAGCACAATACCAACTAATGAAAAACCTACGGTGCAAGCTATTAATAAAGGATGTGCGCCGTAAATATTACTAAATGTGCTCCATAAAATTATTCGCAAAAAGCCAATTAAACCCAATATAGCGCCCAACATCAGGCCAGAAAGGATCTCGCGGCGCATAACCCGCCACCAGTCGGATATAGTAACTTCGCCCAATGCCATTGCTTGTATAATTAAGGTTGATGCCTGCGACCCGCTGTTACCTCCGCTGGACATAATCAACGGAATAAAAAAGGTTAGTTGGATCACAACCGCAATCTCATCGTTAAAATACTGCATTGCGGTTGATGTCAGCATCTCGCTCAGGAATAGTATGATCAGCCAACCCACTCGTTTCCTGACCAGCCTGAACAGGTTAATATCCAAATAAGGTTCGTCCAGTGCCTCGGTACCACCAATCTTTTGGATATCTTCGGTATACTCCTCATTTGCTATCCAAAGGATATCATCCACAGTTACAATTCCAAGCAGGACGTCCTGATCATCAGTAACCGGCAACGCTGTACGGTTATTCATCCTGAACACGTTAATAGCCTCCTCCTGCGGATCTGTCGCTTTAAGGGCTATTAGCCGGCCATCCATCAGCTGGCTTATCTTTGTAGTCGGGTCGACCAATAAGATCTCGCGGATACGGATATCATCCAGCAGGACACCTTTATCGCCCAGCACATAAATTACATCAATGGTTTCTGAGTTTTTGCCAAACTGCCTGATATGGTCCAGTACGCGGTTAACATCCCAACTCTTTTTAACCGCGATATAATCTGGTGTCATTAAGCGGCCAACGCTATATTCGTCGTAACCTAATAATGATAAGGCCTCTTTGCGGTCGGCGGGCGAAAGGTGCAGGATCAACGCTTTTACCGCATCTCCATGTAATTCGCTAAAAAAAGAGGTACGATCATCCGGAGGCAGCTCGTTAATGATCTCGGCGATCTTTTTACCGGGAAGTTTTTTGATGATCCGCTCCTGTGTAGGGAAATCCAGTATGCGGAATACGTTAACCGCGCGGTTAAGCGAAAGTGTTTCAATAAACAAGGGCCCATGTTGCGGAAGTTCGTCTATCAGTTCTTCAACATCTGATATATTAAGGTTGTTAAGATAATCCTGAAGTTGTTGTTCGTCTTTTTGCTCAAGCAACAATTCTATTTGTTCAACCATTTCTTCCATATGGATACCCGTTTTACATATTTTTTAATTTCTGATAACTTGCTGCAAAAGTCGTTTATTTTTTCAAATTATAAGGTAGTATTTTCTGTTATCTTTGCGCAAATTTTGTCGATAGTCCATAGACCATGGTCGATGGTGAAAAACCATTTAAACTATGATCTATGGACTATCGACTATAGACTTTTAAATAGAAATAATGGCTTTACAATGTGGTATAGTGGGTTTGCCGAATGTGGGAAAATCGACTCTTTTTAATTGCTTATCAAATGCCAAGGCGCAGGCGGCTAACTTTCCGTTTTGCACCATTGAGCCTAATGTGGGCGTAATAACCGTGCCCGATGAGCGGCTGGTGAAACTGACGGAAATAGTAAACCCTAAATCTATCGTACCCAATACAATTGAAATTGTTGATATAGCCGGCCTGGTAAAGGGCGCCAGTAAAGGCGAAGGTTTGGGTAACCAGTTTTTAGGTAATATACGCGCCACCAACGCTATATTACACGTACTGCGCTGCTTTGATAACGACAATGTTATCCATGTTGACGGTAGCGTCGACCCGATCCGCGATAAAGAGATCATTGATACCGAGCTGCAGCTAAAGGACCTTGACAGCATTGAAAAGAAGATCCAGAAGGTTGAAAAAATGGCTAAAACCGGCGGCGACAAAGAGGCCAAGAAAACCTTCGACGTATTAACCATTTACAAAGAACATTTGTTGAAGGGCAAATCAGCACGTACAGCGCCGGTTGCTGAAGAAGATAAAGAATACATTGCCGACCTGTGGCTGTTAACCGCAAAGCCGGTACTCTATGTTTGTAATGTTGACGAAGGTTCTGTCAACACAGGCAACGCTTATGTTGACAAGGTTAAAGAAGCAGTAAAGGACGAGAACGCGGGCGTATTAGTAATATCGGCACAGATAGAAGCCGAGATAGCCGAGCTGGAATCATTTGAAGAACGTGAAATGTTTCTAAACGATATGGGCCTTACCGAATCGGGGGTTAACAAACTGATCAAAGCGGCCTACAAGCTGCTTAACCTGGCTACTTACTTTACCGCAGGTGTGCAGGAAGTACGTGCATGGACCATCACCTTGGGCTTTACCGCTCCGCAAGCCGCGGGTGTTATCCATACAGATTTTGAAAAAGGCTTTATCCGTGCCGAAGTGATCAAATACGAAGACTTTGTAAAATACAACGGATCTGAAGCTGCTATAAAAGAAGCCGGTAAGTTAGGAATCGAAGGTAAGACCTACGTAGTTGAAGACGGCGACGTAATGCACTTTAGGTTTAACGTGTAGCCCCCTAACCCCCTAAAGGGGGAACAATAATATCGAATTTCGAATTTGGAATATCGAATTTTAAAGTGATCCCATTCGCTATTCAAAATTCGAAATTGAACATTCGAAATTCGATATCCCTACCCTTTCTTCAAAGTTATCACCGTTATCTCCGGCCAGATGCCTACCCGGCCTTTAAGGCCTATGAAACCGAAACCGCGGTTAACGTATAGGTACCTGTCTTTTTGCTTGTATAGACCGGCCCATTGCTTGTAAACATATTTTACCGGGCTCCATTTAAAGCCAAACAGTTCAATACCAAACTGCATACCATGCGTATGGCCCGCCAGGGTTAAATGGATATGTTTTAAATGATTCAGCGTTTTGGCTTCCCAGTGCGACGGGTCATGCGACATCAGGATCTTAACCTGGCTGTCGTCTACCTTCGCGACTGCTTTTTCAAGGTCGCCGTATTTATGGAAGCCACCTTTGCCCCAGTTTTCCACTCCTATCAGTGTGATTGCTTGCCCATCTTTCTCAATGTTAACGGCTTCATCCAACAGCAGCCTGAACCCAATTTGCTTGTGCACGTCCTTAAGACTTACCAGGTTGGCAGCTTTAATGGCTTCGCTTTCCCATTTCACGTAGTCGCCATAATCATGATTGCCTAATACCGAGTATTTGCCATAGGGCGCTTGAAGCCTGGCAAAGTCAGAGATCCAAGGTGTCATTTCTGAGGCCTTGTTGTTCACCATATCCCCGGTGAATAAGATCAGGTCGCTATGCTGGGCGTTTACCATATCGATACCCTTGTTCACCCCTTTGGCGTCAGAGAAACTGCCCGCGTGGATATCTGATAACTGGGTCAGGGTAAAGCCGTCGAATGCCTCAGGCAGGTCAGGGAAGTACAGCGTATGGCGATGTACCTGGTAATGATGGCGCCCGCGCGTTAACCCAAACAGTAAACCAAAAAACGGGATAGCGGCTACAAGTAAAGCCAACTCGCTTACCCAAACACTGCGCGGCGGGAAACCCCTGAACAGCCTTGTTATATCTTCGATCAGTAAGACCGGCATCCCCAGGATCTTGGGCACTGCCGATAACAACATCAGCCCCATTAACCAGGAAATGGCCCTTGGCGGCTCGCTGCCCCGGCGGCCAAATATGATGGTAATTACACCTGTAGCTATTAAAATGTCGGCAGACCAATAAACCCAGTGCCAGATGGGGTTAGCTGTTAAGGTAGTAACAGCATTAAAAAAATAAGCGTCGGCAAACAGCCAAAGCAATACTATGTAGAGAACTCTTTTCTTCATTATAAGGTGGTAGACGATTGAGCGCCGAAAACATTTTAAATAATCCTGATTATTATTTATTACCGGTATTGCAGCGGTTACCGGTAGTAATTTTTACCATTTTTCGGGTATCAGGCTTATTGCCGGTAGTAAAAAATGCCGTTTATCGGGTATCGGTGCTTTTGCCGGTAGTAATTTTACCTATTTTTCAGGTATTGCAGGTTATGCCGGTAGTAAATATTTTACTTAAATATTTAAAAATCAATCACTTAAAAATTTATTACTACTTATTTACCTGTTTTTGCTGATTTAAAAAATGCAAATCTATTGATCAAAGAGCAAGGCGCCTATGCACTTAACAAAGATACGAAAAAGCGGTGGCAATTTCTACTGGTCGAAGTTTAACGATAGTGTAACTTCGTCCTACAATGTGGCAAGCATTCTGCTTGCGCTTCAAACACACCATTCATCATACAGTTAAGCTGAAAGCTTAACTTATTTTAGGACGAAGTTACGCTGAAGCTAAACTTCGACCAGTGACAGGGGGCTTTTCATCTTATCAACCTATAAAAAACTGCTGACTAACAATTTTCCCATTCTCAACCTTATATACGCATACCTCTTCAATATTTTTACTTTCCTGCCCTTTAAATGTAAAATTCATACTTAAAATTACGCTGAAGTAGCTTTCGGCGAAGATCGCGTCAGATACGTTAATGTCATGGATCTCAACATTGGCAAGAAACTGCTTTTCACGTTCTACCAGGTTATGAAGACCCGTAAGTGGCTCGTTATTATAATTGGGGTCAATGCTTACTGCATTGTCATCATATAGTTCGGTGTAAGCTTCAACAAATTTAAGCTCATTACATAATGAAGCTAAGCGATTGGCAATTTCAGGTATCGTGTTCATGTTTTTAAAGTTTGCTTTGTAATACTAATCAACGGCAATACTATGTGAATTTTTACAACATCCACATTTTAAAAACAAAGAATGATATAACAATGATATAATGTTATTAGTGGCCGAATTTTAGCAACACATAACCTCAATTAATCATAAACCAGTCAATTATCGTCATTAAAAATGCCGTAAATAACAATGCAAATGCAGATCCCGTCATCATATCGCGACAACCGGCAATTACCGGTATTTGTGGCAGCCATTGGTTATCCCCCCACTGGTCGAAGTTTAGCGATAGCGTAACTTCGTCCCATTATGCAACAAGCATTCTGCTTGCCTTTGTAACATATCGCTTATCCATACAGTTAAGCCGAAAGCTTAACTTATTTTAGGTTGAAGTTACGCTATCGCTAAATTTCCAGTAACGAGAGCTTTTGGTGCACCACGCTTATTTTTGATATTCTTCAATGTCATTCAAAAACTCCATTGCCGTACTCAATTTCTTTCCGCCGAAACTTTCAATAAACTTTCTGACCCATTTACGGTGAATATTTTTGTAGGTTAACGTGTTGAATAAATAAACAGAGCCTACTACAAAAAACGTAACAATGCTAAGGTTGATCAGCCAAAACGTGGTTCCCGCGTGGTCAACTAAAGCCTGGCTATACCAAAAAGTGCAATAAAGTGGCGCCTGCAATACTAATATCCTGCCCACATTATTTAATGAAGTTTGTATAGTAGCTAATTTTTTCTGCGCCGCAGTAACACTATCGGTAATATTCACCTGGTCTAATATAGCCAGGTGCCTGATATAGGCCGCGACCGCGAAAATGTTAAACACGGCGATCAGCCCGACAGAAATAACGAAATAAATATTATGCAAGGTATTTACCACCAAAAACACAAGGATCAATATCCAAATTATACCGCCAACTACGCCAAAAACCTGGTTCCGGCGAAACGAACTGATCCGGTCTTCTACTTTTTGGGTCTGTATTTCCCGGATGATCTTATAATTGAGCTGCAAGTTTTTTTCAAGCTTCAGATCGTAATCATGCCATAGTTGTTTAATTGTTGCTTCTTCCATTTTTTTAGTCTTTAATTGTCGAAAATCTTTGTTTCAATTGTTCTTTAATACGATTGGTTTTGGTGCGGATATTGGCTTCAGACAATCCCAATATTTCGGCCATTTCTTTCCCGCTTTTTTCTTCCAGGTATAGCAGCATCAGCGCCCTGTCCAGCTCTTTTAATTCGTTAATAAATTGTTGAAGTAAATTCAGGTTGGCCACATCGGGCTCCTCACCGGCGCTAAAATCCATCAGGTTTTCAGTCCAGGGAACGATCAGCTGATTTTTGTTCTTTTCTTTCCGATACGAGCTGATGGCTACATTTAATGCCACCCGGTACATCCATGTAGATAGTTTGCTACGTTCATCAAAGCCCGGGAAAGCACGCCATAGCTGGAAGATAATTTCCTGTACCAGGTCGTTTTTATCTTCTTCGTCTTTTTTGAATGATTTAGCGATCTTATAAATGATCCCTTTATGCTGTTCAATGACGTCCAGAAATAATTTCTCTTGTTGATCGCTACGCATTTAATACAATTGATGTTTACCAATTATTCGCCCGGGGGCGTTAAATGTTACACGATATACACTTTTTTTTAAATCAATTATAAAAATCCAAGAATTGGCGCGATATTCTTTTCCCGTAGCCACTGGCAGCGTTAAATCAATTTTATATATTTGCGGGCATATTGCTCCCGTAGTTCAATGGATAGAATTATGGTTTCCGGTACCATCGATATGAGTTCGAATCTCGTCGGGAGCACAAAAAGCGCATAGCCAGGGGTTATGCGCTTTTTTATTTTCTGTAGATACAATCTACAGGCATAGTGGTTCGAAGTTGCAAACCATTACTGTCCGGTAAAAAATATAAATGAGATTTAAAAGGCGATATCAATGGGCAATCAATGTTTTGAGGTGATTATGTTGATAGCAGGCCCTATGTGACAAAAAGTTGTT